>Ga0105046_10001528_pt1 | contig 35620 bp, 31 predicted proteins | sample MAT03_FD_78385 | JGI IMG/M metagenome (GOLD analysis project Ga0105046, IMG submission 78385) | Freshwater microbial communities from Lake Fryxell liftoff mats and glacier meltwater in Antarctica - MAT-03 (megahit assembly) | ecosystem: Environmental > Aquatic > Freshwater > Ice > Liftoff... | reverse complement strand
GGGGCCAGGGTTTTTCCGCCGGGCCGCCCCAAGGAAAAATGCGCCCCCTCGGGGGGCAGCGAGCTACACGCAGTGAGCGAACGTGGGGGCCATATTCTCCTGCTACAATGACGAGGTCGAACAGTCCTTAGGCGCGTAGCTCAGCTGGTTAGAGCACCACCTTGACATGGTGGGGGTCGTTGGTTCGAGTCCAATCGCGCCTACCAATTCCCTGATTTTTTTTCCCGCTTGTCTGTGGCCTCCACAGGGTACACAGGGTAAACCAAGGGGATTGTTTGTAGGCTTATTTCCTAGAATGCCAATCAGACCTGTGCACCTGCACAGGGCAGTCATCCCAGGAGTTCGCGCAGTGCCAAAAAGCAAGTCCAGCAGTCCTTCAGAAAGCCAGGCCGCTGATCAGGCGCCTCCGCCAGGAAGTGTGCCTGCAGGTAGCGGCAAGGCGGTCAAGTTGCGCATCATCAAAAAATACCCCAACCGGCGCCTCTACGACACGGATACCTCGACCTACATCACGCTGGCCGATGTCAAGCAACTGGTGATGGACACGGCCGACTTCGTGGTGCGCGATGCCAAGACCGGCGAGGACCTGACGCGCAGCATCATGCTGCAGATCATTCTCGAGGAAGAGACCGGCGGCGCACCCATGTTCACCGAAGCGGTGCTGGGTAATATCATCCGCTTCTATGGCAACGCGATGCAGAGCTTCATGGGCAGTTACCTTGAAAAAAACGTCCAGTCCTTCATGGACCTGCAGGTCAAGATGTCCGAACAGTCCAAGGGGTTGACGCCGGAGCTATGGGCCCAGTTCATCAACGCCCAGTCGCCAATGATGCAAGGCATGATGGGCAGTTATGTCGAGCAGTCCAAGTCGGTGTTCACGCAAATGCAGGAACAGATGCAAAAGCAAAGCGAGCAAATGCTGGCTGCACTGGGTTTGAAACGCTGACCCACGCCGCAGGCGCCTTTCCCCTGCGCCGGTGCGTGACGGGCCGGCTCTGAGACAATAGAGGACATGAGCTCCGTCCTTTCCCCTGTTTCATCCCTCTCGTCCAACAAGGTGCCGCGCGTTGGCTTTGTCAGTCTGGGCTGCCCCAAGGCCCTGACCGATTCAGAACTGATCCTCACGCAACTCAATGCCGAGGGTTACCAGACCTCCAAAACCTTTGAGGGCGCCGATCTGGTGATCGTCAACACCTGCGGATTCATTGACGATGCCGTCAAGGAAAGCCTGGACGCGATTGGCGAGGCGCTGGCCGAAAACGGCCGTGTCATTGTGACCGGCTGCCTTGGCGCGAAGTCAGGGGAAGGCGGCGGAAACCTGGTGCGGCAGATGCACCCCAGCGTGCTGGCCGTCACCGGCCCGCACGCCACGCAGGAAGTCATGGACGCGGTGCACCTGAACCTGCCCAAGCCGCATGATCCTTTCGTGGACCTGGTGCCCAACTCGTTCGGCATTGCGGGCATCAAGCTCACGCCCCGGCATTACGCCTACCTGAAAATCAGCGAAGGCTGCAACCACCGCTGCACCTTCTGCATCATCCCGTCGATGCGGGGCGACCTGGTGTCGCGTCCGATTGGGGATGTGCTTAACGAAGCGCGCGCATTGTTTGAGGGGGGCGTCAGGGAGTTGCTGGTGATCAGCCAGGACACCTCCGCTTACGGCGTCGATGTCAAGTACCGCACCGGCTTCTGGGACGGCAAGCCGGTCAAGACCCGCATGCTGGATCTGGTCCAGGCGCTCGGCGAGATTGCCGAACCGTATGGTGCCTGGGTGCGCCTGCACTATGTCTACCCCTATCCCAGCGTGGATGAGGTGATTCCGCTGATGGCCAGCGGCAAGGTGCTGCCCTACCTGGACGTGCCCCTGCAGCACAGCCACCCGGACGTTCTCAAGCGCATGAAGCGACCGGCCAGCGGCGAGAAAAACCTTGAGCGCATCGCGCGCTGGCGCGAGATGTGCCCGGAGATCGTGATTCGCAGCACCTTCATTGCCGGCTTTCCGGGCGAGACCGAAGAGGAGTTCGATCATTTGCTTGACTTCATGCGTGAGGCGAAGATAGACCGTGCCGGCTGTTTTGCCTACAGCCCGGTCGATGGGGCGAAGGCCAACGAACTTCCCGGCATGCTGCCGTTGGCGTTGCGCGAAGAGCGCCGCGCGCGTTTCATGCAAGTGGCCGAGGCGGTGTCGACCAGCAAACTGCAGCAGCGCATTGGAAAAACCATGCAGGTGCTGGTGGACTCGGCCCCTGGCATGGGCAAAAAAGGCGGCGTGGGCCGGAGCTACGCCGATGCGCCCGAGATTGACGGCGTCGTAAAGCTGTTGCCGCCCGAGAAAATCAGCAAGACGCTGAAAGTCGGAGAGTTCACCAAGGCACGGATCGTTGCTACCCAAGGCCATGACCTAGTGGCCGTACCGGTCTGAGGCAGCTGGCAAGGGGGCATGACCACCCGCCTGAAAGCAAAAAGGCCGCTGGGTTGGCAGCGGCCTTGTTAGCTCCAGCTTTTGCTGGTTTTGTTGTATCTGGTGCCCGGGAGAGAACTCGAATCTCCACATCTTGCGATACACGGACCTGAACCGTGCGCGTCTACCAATTCCGCCACCCGGGCACAGCCGGCAGTGTACCATTACAGAATCTATTTTTCGGGATGGGCGGCAAAAAAATCGTTTGCATTGCAGCCTTTTTGACTGCCCCAACATAACGCAAACAGCAGTCCCGCAACGGGCTTGTTTATTGCTGATTCCCGAAATTTAACCATCTCAAAAAGAGAGATCACTTATCAAAACAACTACACAAAGTACCGGCCAGGGTGCCGGGCTGCTTGCCGAGTTCGAAGGCACCGTTTCAGGCCACCGTGATGGCCACGGCTTCGTATTGCGGGATGACGGCGAAGCCGACATTTACCTACCACCCAACGAGATGCGCGCTGTGCTGCACAAGGACCGTGTCAAGGCACGCATCGTTCGGCATGATCGCAAAAACCGCCCCGAAGGCCGCGTCACGGAAATCATCGAGCGCTCGTCCAACCCCATCATTGGCCGGCTGCTGCAGGAAAGCGGCGTCTGGCTGGTGGCGCCGGAAGACAAGCGTTACGGGCAGGATGTACTGATTCCGAAAGGTGCAACCGGCACCGCCAAAACCGGGCAGATCGTGGTGGTCCAACTCACCGAGCCGCCGGCGCTGTTCGGGCAGCCGGTAGGCCGCGTCAAGGAGGTGCTTGGTGAAATCGACGACCCGGGCATGGAAATTGAAATCGCGGTGCGCAAATACGGCGTGCCGCACGAGTTCAGTGAGGCCGCGCTGGCCCTGGCGCGTACCCTGCCGGACACAGTGCGTCCTGGCGACAAAAAACACCGTGTGGATTTGAGCGATGTGCCGCTGGTCACCATCGACGGCGAGGATGCGCGTGATTTTGATGACGCCGTTTATTGCGAACCGGCCAAGGTTGGCCGCAGCAAGGGCTGGCGCCTGCTGGTCGCGATTGCCGATGTGAGCCACTATGTCGAGACTGGCAGCGCGATTGACGTGGACGCTTACGACCGCGCCACCAGCGTGTATTTTCCGCGCCGCGTGATTCCCATGCTGCCCGAAAAGCTTTCCAACGGCCTGTGTTCGCTGAACCCCCACGTCGAGCGCCTGTGCATGGTCTGCGACATGCTCGTCAATGCCAAGGGCGAGGTTCACGCCTACCAGTTTTACCCGGCCGTGATGTTCAGCCACGCGCGCTTCACCTACACCGAAGTCGCAGCCATCCTGGCCAACACGCGTGGGCCGGAGGCGGCGCAACGCAAGGCCCTGGTGCCGCACCTGCTGGACCTGCACGATGTTTACCAGGCCCTGCTCAAGGAGCGCGGGGTGCGCGGTGCGGTGGACTTTGAAACCACCGAAACCCAGATCGTCTGTGACGATGCCGGGCGCATCGAGAAAATCGTGCCTCGCACCCGCAACGTTGCGCACCGCCTGATTGAGGAGGCCATGCTGGCGGCCAACGTGTGTTCCGCCGACTATATTTCGCAGAGCAACCATGTGGGCCTGTTCCGTGTGCACGAAGGGCCGACGCCCGAGAAAAAGGACATGCTGCGCAATTACCTGAAGGCCATCGGCCTGGGCCTGACGATCAGTGACGACCCGGCGCCCGGCGAGTTCCAGCAGATTGCGGTCGCCACCAAGGACAGGCCGGATGCGCAGCAAATCCATTCCATGCTGCTGCGCTCCATGCAGCAGGCGATTTACACGCCGATGAACAACGGCCACTTCGGTCTGGCCTATGAGGCCTACACCCACTTCACCAGCCCGATCCGGCGCTACCCGGACCTGTTGGTGCATCGTGTCATCAAGGCGGTGCTGAACCAGACCAAGTACCAGTTGCCGATCCTGCCAACACCGGGCGAGGCCGAGGCCAAGCTGTCCAAGCGGCTGGCGTCGCGGGTCAGCGATCCGACGCAAAAACCGAAGAAGGCCAGCGTGGACCAGTTGGCCTGGCTGGCGGCCGGGCTGCATTGCAGTGCCAACGAGCGCCGCGCCGACGAAGCCAGCCGCGACGTGGAAGCCTGGCTCAAATGCAAATACATGCGCGAGCATCTCGGCGAGGAGTTCGGCGGCGTGGTCACGGCAGCCACCGGCTTCGGCATCTTTGTCACGCTGGACGCCATGTATGTCGAGGGCCTGGTGCACATTACCGAGCTGGGCGGGGAGTATTTCCGGTTTGACGAGGCGCGCCAGGAATTACGCGGTGAACGCACCGGTATCCGCTACGCCATCGGCACGCGTGTGCGTGTGCAGGTTAGCCGGGTCGATCTTGACGGCCGCAAGATTGACTTCCGGCTGGTGCGTGAAGGCGAAGAACTGCTGCCCCGTGCCATGAAAGACAAGGCTGGCGGACGCACGGCCGACCTGCCCGAGCAGGAGCGCGCCTCGACACGCGGCACCGGCGATGCGCGGGTAGACAAGCGCGGGGAAAAACATGGCGCCAAACGGTCGGAGCAGCGTTCAGGCGCACGCAGCGCCAGTGCCAGTGCCAGTGCCAGCAGCAGCCGTGCGCCGGTGTCACCCATCCAGGCGCTCAAGGCGGCAGTCAAGAAATCGGCTGGAAGTGTGAGCCGCAAGTCCAGCAAAAAACCGAGGCGCTGACGGGCCATGCTGATTCGGATTCTTGCTTTTCTGCTTGAAACGCTTTTCTTCGTCCTGATAGGCGCGGCCCTGCTGCGTGCCTGGATGAACTACCTGCGCATCAACATGCGTGCCCAACCCGGCTACTTCGTGATGGCCGTGACCGACTGGATCGTCAAGCCCTTGCGGCGTGTCCTGCCCCAGGCAGTGGCGCAATCGCGGGTGGACTGGGCCAGCTTGCTTGCGGCGTTTGTGCTGTCGCTGGTGTACGCGCTGCTGGGCGCACTGCTGATCGGTGTGTTGTCGGGCGAGCTGCCGGGCCTGCCGGGCCTGAACCCCATGCTGTTGCCGGCATTGTTTTTCGCGGGGCTGAAAATGCTGCTGCGCGTGGCATTGCAGGCAGCCTTTGTGGCCGTGCTGGCATTTGTCATCATTTCATGGGTGCAGCCTGGCTCACCCATTTACAGCTTGTTGGGCCGCCTGACGGAGCCGTTGCTCGCGCCCCTGCGCCGGGTGATTCCGGCCCTTGGCGGGGTGGATCTTTCAGCGCTGGTGCTGCTGTTGTTGCTGCAGATCGGCCTGATGGTTCTGGGTTAGTCAGAGGGTCCCTAGCAGCGAGGCGCTCAGGGCTTGCCCCGGGCGCAGGACCGCCCAGTCATCGGCGAGCTGGCCATGCCGGAACACAGCGCTGCAAGCCGCTTCAAAAGCAGACGAGCCGGTGGCCATGGCCGCGCCCAGCATGCCGGCCAGCACATCGCCGGTGCCCGCCGTGGCGAGCCGTGCATTGCCGGTCGGGTTGATAAAGGGGACTTCGCCAGCGGCCGCGATCACCGTGCCCGAGCCCTTCAGCACCACCACACACTGAAACTGCGCCGCCAGCTGCCTGGCCGCGTGCAGGCGGTCGGCCTGGACGCTGGCCGTGTTGCTGCCCAACAGCCGCGCGGCTTCCATCGGATGCGGGGTCAGCGCTGTGCGGTAGCCACGGCCATGCCGCGCGCGCAGCTGGGTTTGCAGCTGGGTGTCGCCTGCGATGGCGTTGAGCGCATCGGCGTCGAGTACCAGCGCTTTCGCGCTGGACAGGACCCGCGCAAGCACGGCGGCCACCGATGCGCCGCCGCCGCAGCCGCAGACGATGACCTGGCTTGCCAGGTCCAGCGCTTCGGGGCTGCGAAACATCAGCTCGGGTTGCTGGACGTCCACATTGATCCCGGCGTTTCCGAGCAGGGCCACATACACCCGGCCGGCACCGGCACGCAGCGCCGCACGGCCGGCCAGCAGGGCGGCACCCGCCATGTGGGTGCTGCCCGCCGACTCGCCGCCCAGGATGGCGACATCGCCGAAGTCGCCCTTGTGGCTGGCGTGGGAGGCCTGGTCGCGGCCCGACCCGTCGGCCCTGTCCTGGCCGGTCAGCCAGGCGTCGGCAAGCATGTCCGGCGGCGCCGTGACGCCCAGGTCGTTCCACCATATCTGCCCGGCCAAGTCGCGCCCAGCCGCCGTGAACAAACCCGGCTTCAGGGTCAAAAAATTCAAGGTAAATCGGGCTCCAGCCCTTTCGGGACCGGCGCCAGCAGCTATTGATTCAGGAGCAAAGTCGCTGCCGGTGTCTGCGTCCAGCCCGCTTGGAATGTCCAGTGCCAGCACGGGCTGGGCACAGCGACGCAGCCGGCTCAGCCATTGTTCGGCGAGGGGCACGGGGGCCGCCGCACCGGCAGGGCGGGGCGCAGCGCCTATGCCAAACAGCGCGTCGATGGCAAAGTCAAACGCCTGCGGCACCTCACTGGCGAAAGGCACGCCCGCAGCGCGTGCACGCGCGAGCGCGGCCTGCGCATCTGCCGGCACCCGCGCTTCGTCCTGTGCGCCCAGCCAGGTCAGCGTCACCGCCTTGCCCCAGCGGTGCAGGTGCAGCGCGGCTTCGAGGCCGTCGCCGCCGTTGTTGCCGGGCCCGCAGGCGATCCAGAGGCGCTGCGCATGCGGCGCCAGCGCCAGGCTCAGTTGCGCCGCGGCCAGTCCGGCGCGCTGCATCAGTGTGTGCGGGGCCAGGGAAACGGCCGCTTGCTGCTCAAGCCGGCGCGTCGCTGCCACGCCGTACAGCGGGAGGGTGAGGGCGGTGGAGATTTTCTGCATGGGGCGATTGTGGCGCTTGCCCGTTTATCCGCTGACCGGTCAGCGCGTGAGGCGGCCCACGCCCAGGCCGTCCATGTCGATGTCAGGCGTTTTGCCGCCGATGAGGTCGGCCACGACCCGCGCGCTGCCGCAGCTCAATGCCCAGCCGCTCGAGCCGTGACCCAGGTTGAGCCACAGACCGGGGATGCCGCTGGCACCCAGGATGGGCGGGCCGTCGGGCAGCATGGGCCGTGCGCCTTTCCACTCCTGCACACTGGCACTCGTGCTGGAGGTGTGGGCGGCGCCCGGAAACCAGTCCTGCAAGACCTTGTAAAGCGTCTGCACCGAGGACGCCCGCTTTTTGTCGGCCGCGCCGCCGATCTCGGCGCTTCCCGCCACACGCACCCGGTTGCCCAGGCGCGAGATGGCGACTTTGTAGCGTTCGTCCATCAACGCGCTGCGCGGCGCGTTCAGTGGCTCGCGGATGGGCGCGCTGATGGAGTAGCCATACACGGCAGCCATGGGAATTTTCAGGCCCAGCGGCCTGAGCAACTGCGCCGACGCCAGGCCGGCGCACAACACCACCGCGTCGAAGCTGCGCGGCGCGGTTTCGCTTGCTATCAAAAGTGTAGCTGCCTGCGATCTGTCCATAAGGGCTACGGTCTTGTTGAACTCGAAGTTGACACCGAGGCGCTCGGCCTGCGCCTTAAGCAGCAGGGCGAACTGGCGGCAGTTGGCGACTTCGTCATCAGGCAGGTGTACCGCGCCCAGAAAAGGCGTGTCCGGGTTCAGGGCCGGCTCGACTTTACGCGCCTCGTCGGAGCCGAGCTGCCGGAAGCCCACGCCGGCGTCCCGCAGCACCTGCAGGCCGGGCTCAACCATTCGGGCGTCGACTTCCGAGCGCAGCAGCACCAGGTAGCCGGGGCTGCGGTCGTACGCCAGTTGCTGCTCGGCAGTGGTGTGGTGCAGGCGTTCCCGGCTGTAAAAGGCCAGGCGCTGCAGCCTGGCGCGGTTGGCCAGGTAAGTCTCCAGCCGGCACGCGCGCCACCATTTCCACATCCAGGCCAGCTCGCTGCCCGACAGGGGCAGTGCCAGGGTGACCGGGGCATGGCGGCTCAGCAGGTGGCTGAGTACCTTGCGCGGCATCCCGGGCGCGGCCCAGGGGGTCACGTAGCCGGGCGCCACCACGCCGGCATTGGCAAAACTGCCTTCCTCGGCAGCGGCGCCGCGGCGTTCGAACACCGTCACCTCGTGGCCGTCCATGGCCAGTTCCCAGGCAGTGGTGATGCCGATGATGCCGGCGCCTATGACAGCGACTTTCATGGGGCGGCCTGCGGCAAACCGGGGGTTAACAAGGTAAAAAAGGACAATGACATGGATTCTCAGTCAAATCGGGCTCCAGTACTGCGACCCGGAAGTAGTGGAACAAGATGAAAGTGATGGATTCGCGCCTACGGCAAGGCGCAAGCCGCAGCGAAGGCTGGCCGCGTTCGCAAGGATTGCAACGCCGCGATGGGTGCGAAGACGCGCTTTCATGTTTCGATATTTTCGGGTCGCAGTGCTAGCCCTTACCGGGCGTGCACAAGCTGCTATCATTTTTATAATGCGAGAGGGCGGATCGCTGCGAACGGGCGCGCGCCGGCCGGGGGCAACGGAGAGCGGTCCGGGGGGCGGCCACAGTGGCAGGGATGTTATACTCAGCGGGTTGTGCGAGAGGCAATTCGGCCGCTTGCGTGACAAATCGCAAATCAGCCATTCAAGGTGTTTCCTGCGGGACTTTTTTTAAAAAACTCCTTTGGGCGATAAGCGCTGATTTTAGACACAACCTTTGGAGCAACTCTATGTCAACAAGCATGCGTGAAATGCTGGAAGCCGGCGTCCATTTCGGACACCAAACCCGCTTCTGGAATCCCAAGATGGCCCCGTACATTTTCGGCCATCGCAACCGTATCCACATCATCAACCTCGAAAAATCGCTGCCGATGTTCGAGGACGCGATGAAGTTTGCCAAGCAGCTGTCAGCCAACCGCGGCACCATCCTGATGGTCGGCACCAAGCGCCAGGCCCGCGAACTGGTGTCTGCAGAAGCCAAACGCGCCGGCGTGCCCTTTGTGGACCAGCGCTGGCTGGGCGGCATGCTGACCAACTTCAAGACGGTCAAGACCTCGATCAAGCGCCTCAAGGAAATGAAGGCCCAGCAGGAAGTCGGCCTCGACTCCCTGAGCAAGAAAGAGCAGCTCACCTTCAAACGCGAAATGGAAAAGCTTGAAAAAGACATCGGCGGCATCCAGGACATGAATGCACTGCCCGACGCGATTTTCGTGATCGACGTGGGCTTCCACAAGATCGCCGTGCTCGAAGCCAAGAAGCTCGGCATCCCGCTGATCGGTGTCGTTGATTCCAACCATTCCCCCCTCGGCATTGACTACGTCATTCCCGGCAACGACGACTCTTCCAAGGCCGTGGCCCTGTATGCGCGCGGCATCGCCGACGCCATCATCGAAGGCCGCGCCAGCGCCGGCAACGAAGTCGTCAAGATGGTCTCGGCTGAAAGCACCGACGAATTCGTCGAAGTGGAAAACGCAGCCGCCTGATTGTTGCGGCTCTGCGCCTGACGCGAAAAAGGGGCTCGCGTAGCCCCTTTTTTACAGCCTTTTCAAAAGGCACACGTATTTATTTGAAGTCAACACGATACACGGAGAACCGAAGATGGCAATCACAGCAAGCATGGTCGCAGAACTGCGCGCAAAAACCGACGCCCCCATGATGGAGTGCAAGAAAGCATTGACCGAAGCCGAAGGCAACTTCGAAAAAGCTGAAGAAATCCTGCGCGTCAAGCTGGGCAACAAGGCCGGCAAGGCAGCTTCCCGTATCACGGCCGAAGGCGTGATCGCCTACCACAGCGAAGACGGCATGGGCGCGCTGGTCGAAATCAACTGCGAAACCGACTTCGTCACCAAGAACGACAGCTTTCTGGCTTTCACCGACGCGGTGGCCAAGGGTATCGTCAAGAACAACCCGGCCGATGTGGCCGCGATCGGCGCCATGCCGCTGAGCCTGGACGGCTTTGGCCCAATGGTCGAAGACGTGCGCAAGGGCCTGATCGGCAAGATCGGGGAGAACATGTCCGTGCGCCGCTTCAAGCGTTTCGAAAGCAGTCAGCTGGCTTCCTACCTGCACGGCACGCGCATCGGCGTGGTAGTGGAATTTGACGGCGACGAGATCGCGGCCAAGGATGTGGCCATGCACGTTGCGGCCATGAAGCCGGTGTCGCTGTCCAGCGACCAGGTGCCTGCCGAGCTGGTCGCGCGCGAGCGCTCTGTCGCTGCCGCCAAGGCAGCCGAAGACGCCGCCGTTGCCACTGCTGCGGGCAAGCCTGTGCAGTCGCCGGAAATTGTTGCCAAGCGTATCGAAGGCGGCGTGCAGAAATACCTCAAGGAAGTCAGCCTGCACAACCAGTCCTTCGTCAAGAACGACAAACAGACCGTCGAGCAGATGCTCAAGGAAAAGGCCACCAGCGTGAAGTCTTTTACCCTTTATGTGGTTGGTGAAGGCATCGACAAGAAGGTCGACGATTTCGCCGCTGAAGTCGCCGCTCAGGTGGCTGCCGCCAAGGCTGGCTGATTACCCACACTGACCCGGAAGGCCGCTAAACTTACGTCCATAAAAACGACAGGAACTCCCCTCATGCCAGCCTACAAGCGAATCTTGTTGAAACTTTCAGGTGAAGCCTTGATGGGAGACGATGCCTTCGGCATCAACCGTGCGACGATTGTGCGCATGGTGGAAGAAATTGCCGAGGTGACACGTCTGGGCGTGGAAGTCGCCGTGGTCATCGGTGGCGGCAATATTTTCCGCGGCGTGGCTGGCGGCTCGGTCGGCATGGACCGGGCGACGGCCGACTACATGGGCATGCTCGCCACGGTCATGAACGCGCTCGCGCTGGGCGACACCATGGACAAGGCCGGCCTCACGCCACGCGTGATGTCGGCCATCGGCATCGAGCGCATTGTCGAGCCTTACGTGCGGCCCAAGGCCTTGCAATACCTGGAAGAGGGCAAGGTCGTCATTTTCGCTGCGGGCACGGGCAATCCTTTTTTCACGACGGACACCGCCGCTGCACTGCGTGGCGCCGAAATCGGCGCGGAAATCGTGCTCAAGGCCACCAAGGTCGATGGTGTGTACAGCGCCGACCCGAAAAAAGACCCATCGGCCACGCGCTACACCAACATCACATTCGACGAAGCCATCGGCAAGAACCTCGAAGTCATGGATGCCACGGCGTTCGCGCTGTGCCGCGACCAGAAGCTGCCCATCAAGATTTTCAGCATCTTCAAGCACGGTGCCCTCAAGCGTGTGGTGCAGGGCGAAGACGAGGGAACGCTGGTCCACGTCTGACGCCTTTTGCGCCCGCTGTGGGGTCCGCACAACTTTTGCAAAACAAGATCCATCCGGAGATTCCATCATGAGCATTGTTGATATCAAGAGCAGCACCGAGCAGAAAATGCAGCAGTCGCTGGAGTCCTTAAAACAGGCCTTGTCCAAGATTCGCACTGGCCGCGCCAACCCTGGCTTGCTCGACACCGTGCACGTGGATTACTACGGCTCCATGGTGCCCATCAGCCAGGTGGCTAATGTCTCGCTGCTCGATGCACGCACCATCAGCGTGTCGCCTTGGGAAAAAGGCATGGGTGCCAAGATCGAAAAAGCCATTCGCGATTCCGACCTCGGCCTCAACCCCGCGGCCCAGGGCGACTTGATTCGCGTGCCCATGCCGGCCATGACCGAGGAGCGCCGCAAGGAGTTGACCAAGGTGGTACGCAGCGAAGGCGAACACGCGAAGGTGGCGGTTCGCAACCTTCGCCGCGATGCCAATGATGGCGTCAAAAAACTGGTCAAGGACAAGCTCGCCTCGGAAGACGACGAGCGCCGCGCCCACGACGATGTGCAGAAATCCACCGATCGTTTTATTGCAGAAGTCGACAAACTGGTCGCTGGCAAGGAACAAGACATCATGGCGGTCTAGATTGCCCGCACGTTCGCTCGCTTCGCGTGGCTCCATGCCCCCCGAGGGGGCCGCTGCGCCTGCGGCCCGGCCAAGCCGGTTCTGCGGCCCCTGCCTGAAAAAACAGTTGACGCCACGCCCGCTCACTGATTGCCGCTCCCTGCTTCCCGACGGCGCAGCCTGGTGCGGCGCAACACCCGGCATCTGACTGCTGACATGGCTCACACAAGTTCCACCGCCGTCCCGCACCATGTCGCCATCGTGATGGATGGGAACGGCCGCTGGGCGACGCGGCGCTTTCTGCCGCGTATTGCTGGCCACCAGCAGGGCGTGGGCGCGCTGAACCGCTGCGTGCAGGCCTGCATGGCCCGGGGCATTGGTGTGCTGACCGTGTTCGCGTTCTCGTCCGAAAACTGGAACCGGCCCGCCGAGGAAGTCTCCGGCCTCATGGAACTGCTCGCGCTGTCGCTGGCGCGGGAAGTCCCTTCCCTCAAGGCCAATGGCGTGCAGCTGCATTTTGTGGGCGAGCGCCAGCAGCTCTCCGACAAGGTCAAGGCAGGGCTGGCGCAGGCCGAGGCGGCCACGGCAGAAAACAGCCGCCTGGTCTTCAATGTGTGTTTCAACTACGGCGGTCGCTGGGACATTGCGCAGGCCGCCCGCAAGCTCTCGGCCGGCGGCGAGGAGATCACCGAAATGGCGCTGGACCGCGCCTTGGCGCTGGCGCATGTTCCGGACCCGGACCTGCTGATCCGCACCGGAGGCGAGCTGCGCATCAGCAACTTCCTGCTGTGGCAGGCGGCGTATTCCGAACTGCATTTTTCGGACAAGCTGTGGCCCGATTTCGACGATGCCGCGCTGGACGAAGCAATTGCTGTTTATGCCAGCCGCGAGCGGCGCTTCGGCAAGACCTCTGGCCAGATCAGACCTGGTACCCCCCAAACAACCGTGAAGGCTGCCTGATGCTCAAGCAACGCGTGATCACCGCCTTCGTGCTGCTGGCCATCCTGCTGCCGGCGCTGTTTTATCCAACGCCGATACCGTTTAGTGCCGTGGCACTGCTGCTGATTGCCGCAGGGGCCTGGGAATGGGGAAGGTTGAACGGCTACGGACCCGTCGCGTCGATGGTTGCAGGGTTCGCCTGTGTGGTCCTGTGCGCGATGTCCTGGGACTTGGGCATGCTCAACCAGCCCTTGCCGCTGCTCTGGCGCCTGGCAGGTGCCGCCTGGGTGCTGCTGGGTGCCTGGTTGCTGCGCGGCGGCGTGGCCGGATGGACGCGCATTCCGCGAACGCTGCGTTTGGTGGTTGGCATTCTGGCGCTCTGGCTGGCTTGGCTGGCGGTGGCGCAGGCGCGCTTCATGGGCATCGAATTCCTGTTGTCCCTGCTGCTGCTGGTGTGGGTCGCCGACATCGGTGCCTACTTTGCCGGCAAGGCCCTGGGTGGGCGTTTCAGCAGGGGCAAGCTGGCCCCGGCGATCAGCCCGGGCAAGAGCTGGGAGGGCGTCTGGGGCGGCATGGCGGGTGTGCTGGTGATGTGCATCACCTGGGTGGCGCTCGACACCACCGGGCAAAGCCTGTACGCACGCCTTGCCGCGCAATACGGTCTGTGGGTGACCCTGATTGCCATGATTTTCCTGGCGGCCTTCAGTGTGGTGGGCGACCTGGTGGAGTCCCTGGTCAAGCGAAGTGCCGGTGCCAAGGATTCCAGCGCGCTGCTGCCGGGCCACGGCGGCGTGCTGGACCGTGTCGATGCCCTGGTGCCGGTGTTGCCGCTGGCCCTGATGCTGGTAACGGTGTGACCCCCACTCTTTTCACTTTGTGTAATGCGCTGCCCCCCGAGGGGGCCCTCGCGCCTTGGGGCGGCCCGGCGTCGCTCAATCCCTTATGAAAAAACAATGTGTCACTGTGTTGGGCTCGACTGGCTCGGTCGGTGTCAATACCTTGGACGTGATCGCCGGCCACCCCGACCGTTTTGAGGTTTTTGCGCTCAGCGCCGCCACGCAGACCGACCTGATGCTGGCTCAATGCATGCGCTTCAGGCCGCAGTACGCCGTGATGGCAAGTGCGCCGCATGCCCGGGAACTGGCTGAAAAATTAAAGACAAATGGACTTGCAACCAACGTCCTGTCTGCACCGGATGCTCTTGAAACCATAGCATCCGACGAACGTGTGGACACTGTGATGGCGGCCATTGTGGGCGCCGCCGGGCTGGGGGCCTGCATGGCTGCCGCGCGCGCGGGCAAACGCCTGTTGCTGGCCAACAAGGAGGCCCTGGTGGTGGGCGGTGAGGTGTTCATGCAGGCCGTGCGTGAAGGCGGCGCCCAGCTGTTGCCCATCGACAGCGAACATTCCGCCATTTTCCAGTCGCTGCCCGAGGACCCTTCGGCCTGGGCCGAGCGCATCGACAAGATCATCCTGACGGCGTCGGGCGGGCCTTTTCGCACGTGCACGCCAGCCAGCCTGCGCGATGTCACACCTGACGAGGCCTGCGCCCATCCGAACTGGGTGATGGGGCGCAAGATCTCGGTGGACTCGGCCACCATGATGAACAAGGCGCTCGAAGTGATCGAGGCGCGCTACCTGTTTGGACTGGCACCGGGGCAGATCGAGGTCGTGATTCATCCGCAAAGCATCATCCACTCCATGGTGCAGTACCGCGACACCTCGGTGGTAGCCCAGCTCGGCACGCCGGACATGCGCGTGCCGATTGCCTATGGCCTGGCTTGGCCGGGGCGCATCAACTCGGGTGCGCAGGCGCTGGACTTCCGGGCGCTGGCCACCATGACCTTCGCGGTGCCTGACGATGCGCTATTTCCCGGGTTGCCGCTGGCCTGGGAAGTGCTTGATGGGCCTCCAGGCACCACGGCAGTGCTCAACGCGGCCAATGAGGTGGCGGTGGCCGCCTTTCTTGAAAAGCGGATACGCTTTGACCAGATTCACGCGGTGAACCGCGCGACGCTGGATGCGGTGAGTGCCGGCGAGATACGCGGTATCGCGGACTTGCTGGCGCTGGACCAGCAATCCCGTTCCGTGGCGACCCGCCTGGCCGGAAACCTGAAGACCTGAACGGAGTATTGCCATGCTGACCTTGGTCGCCTTTGTCGTTGCGCTGGGCATCCTGATCGCCATCCACGAGTACGGCCATTACCGCGTGGCTGTCGCCTGCGGCGTCAAGGTGCTGAAGTTTTCGGTGGGTTTTGGCAAGCCGATCTTCACATGGCACCTGAAGAACCGGCCCACCGAATTTTCAATCGGCATGTTGCCGCTGGGCGGCTACGTCAAGATGCTTGACGAGCGTGAAGGCCCGGTCGATCCAGCCGAACGCCATCTGGCGTTCAACAACCAGCCCTTGGGGGCGCGCGCCGCGATTGTGGCGGCCGGGCCGGCGGCCAACCTGCTGCTGGCCATCGTGCTGTATGCCATCGTCAACTGGAGCGGACTGCAGGAGCCCCAGCCGGTGCTGGCCAGCCCGGTCGTGGGCTCCATCGCCGAACGCGCGGGACTGCGCGGCGGAGAGCGCGTGCAGCAGGCGGCGTTCGACGACGGGGCGCTGGAGGAGGTCCGCTCTTTTGAAGACCTGCGCTGGCGCCTGACGCGCGCGGCACTGGGCGGGCGCGATGTGCGCCTGCAGGTGACCAGCGGCGTTGGTGCCCCGCAAGGGGCCGCCATCACCGCGTCGCGCAGTGTGCTGTTGCCGCTGGGCGAGCTCAGTGCTGCCGATGCCGACGCACAGCTTTTCAGGAAGATCGGTATCCTCGGGCCGTGGACGCAGGCCGCGATTGGCGAGGTCATGCCCGGTGGGGCCGCTGAAAAATCGGGCCTGCGCGCCGATGACCTGGTGCAGCGCATAGGCGAGTTGGCCATTGTCGACGGCCAGCAACTGCGGGAAACCATACGTGCATCCAAAGGTGCCCAGACCTGGCAGATCCTGCGGGCAGGGCAGACCTTGCAACTGCCGGTGGCACCCGACATCAGGCAGGAGGCTGGCCAGTCGGTTGGCCGGATAGGTGCTTACGTGGGCACACCACCGGCGATGGTGACGGTGCGGCATGGGCCGCTGGACGGCTTGTGGAACGGGGTTGTGCGCACCTGGGAGGTTTCAGTCCTGACGCTGAAGATGATGGGCAAGATGCTGATCGGCGAGGCGTCCCTGAAAAACCTCAGTGGGCCGCTGACGATTGCCGACTACGCCGGCAAGTCGGCGAGCCTGGGCTGGAGTGCTTACCTGCTGTTTCTGGCACTCATCAGCGTGAGCCTGGGCGTGCTGAATTTACTGCCACTGCCGGTTCTGGACGGTGGGCACCTGATGTATTATCTTTGGGAGGCGATAACCGGCAAGGGCGTGTCTGACGCCTGGATGGACCGGTTGCAGCGCGGTGGCGTTGCGATCCTGCTGGGCATGATGTCTGTTGCCCTGTTTAACGATGTCACCCGGCTTTTGGGTTAATTCCATATTTTTCATGCAAAAACAAATCAAACGATTCAAGGTCCGCAGCGTATCCGCGATGGTGGCCAGCTTTCTCATCGCGCAGGCTGCCTGGGCCGTGGACCCGTTCACGGTGCGCGACATCCGGGTCGAAGGCCTGCAGCGCGTTGAGCCGGGGACCGTTTTTGCTTCGCTGCCTTTTCGGGTGGGTGAGACCTACAACGACGAGAAGGGCTCAAGTGCCATCCGCGCGCTGTTCGGACTGGGCCTTTTCAAGGATGTGCGCCTGGAGGTCAGTGGCGATGTGCTGGTCGTGATTGTGGAAGAGCGGCCGACGGTGGCCGATGTGGACTTTGTCGGCGCCAAGGAGTTTGACAAAGAAGTGCTCAAAAAAGCGCTTCGCGATATCGGCCTGACCGATGGCCGGCCTTTCGACAAAGCCCTGGCCGACCGCGCCGAGCAGGAGCTCAAGCGCCAGTACATCAACCGCAGCCTGTACGGCGCTGAAGTGCTGACGACGGTCACCCCGATCGAGCGCAACCGTGTCAATGTGACTTTCAGCGTCATCGAGGGCGATGTCGCCAAGATCAAGGAAATCCGGGTGGTCGGCAACAAGGCCTTCAGCGAATCCACGCTGCGCGGCCTGTTTGACCTGAACACCGGAGGCTGGCTCAGCTGGTACACCAAGTCGGACCGGTACTCACGGGCCAAGCTCAACGCCGATATTGAAACCCTGCGCTCCTATTACCTGACACGGGGCTACCTCGAATTCAAGGTGGACTCCACCCAGGTGGCCATTTCGCCGAACAAGCAGGACATCTCGGTCATCATCAACATCACCGAAGGCGAGCGCTTTACCGTCTCGGGTGTCAAGCTCGAAGGCAATTTCCTGGAGCGTGACGAAGAGTTCAAGTCGCTGGTGACGATCAAGCCAGGCGAAGCCTACAACGCCGACCAGGTGGCGCAAACCGTCAAGGCCTTCACAGAGTACTACGGCAGCTTTGGCTTTGCCTTTGCCAAGGTCGACGCCAAACCGGAAATCGACCGGGCGAACAGCCGCGTCGCCTTCGTGCTGCAGGGCGATCCCTCCCGCCGCGCCTATGTGCGTCGCATCAACATCAGCGGTAACAACCGCACCCGCGACGAGGTGGTGCGCCGCGAATTCAGGCAATTCGAATCGTCCTGGTACGACGGCGACAAGATTCGGCTGTCCCGGGACCGGGTGGACCGCCTGGGGTACTTCACCGAAGTCAATATCGACACGCAGGAAATTCCGGGCACGCCCGACCAGGTGGACCTGAACCTGGCGGTGGTCGAAAAACCCACTGGCAACCTGCAACTGGGGGCGGGCTTTTCCAGTGCTGAAAAGTTGTCCCTCGTTTTCGGCTTCAAACAGGAAAATGCGTTTGGCACCGGCAACTATCTCGGGCTGGAAGTCAACACCGGCAAATTCAACCGGCAGTTTGTACTCAGCACCGTAGACCCCTATTTCACGTCCGATGGCATCTCGCGGACCCTCGATATTTACTCGCGCACCTCCAGGCCTTACGACAGCCAGGGCGGCGACTACACCCTCAAGACGACGGGTGGCAGCATCCGCTTCGGTGTGCCTTTCAGTGAAGTCGATACTGTTTACTTCGGTGCCGGCGTGGAGCAGATTGATATTTCGGGTCGCGTGCTCCCAATCCGTTATCGTGATTACATCCGCACTTTCGGCGCCAAGAGCAACACCGTCCCGCTGACGATCGGCTGGTCTCGTGACGACCGGGACAGCGCCCTGGTTCCCAGCAAAGGTACCTTCCAGCGTGCCTATGGCGACTGGGGGATTGCCGGTGATGCCCGCTTCCTGCGCGCCAATTACCAGGTCCAGCAATACATCCCACTGAACAAGCAGTTCACCATCGCCCTGAACGGCGAACTCGGTTGGGGCAAGGGCCTGAACGGCCAGCCTTTCCCGGTGTTCAAGAACTCCTATTCCGGCGGCCTGGGCTCGGTGCGCGGCTTTGAGCCTGGAACGCTGGGTCCCCGCGACACGGACGGTAACGCCATCGGCGGGCCGAAAAAGATCACATTGAACGCCGAAATCCTGGCACCTTTCCCGGGTGCGGGCAATGACAGGACCTTGCGGCTCTTTGGATTTGTGGACACCGGCAACGTGTTCGGCGAGAACGACAAATACAGCCTGGGAGACCTGCGTTCGTCGGTGGGTCTCGGTATCAGCTGGATTTCCCCGCTAGGGCCTTTGCGTCTGGCCATTGCGAGTCCGCTCAGCAAGAAGCCAACAGATAGAATCCAGAAATTGCAATTCCAAATTGGTACATCATTCTAATGAAGTATTTTCCATCCAAGTTATTTCTGACTGCCGTGCTGGCCATGCTCACCTGCGTAGCCGGTGCCCAGGAGTTCAAGATCGGCATTGTCAACATCGACCGCATCTTCCGCGAGGCCAACTCTGCAAAAGCTGCCCAAGCCAAGCTGGAGCAGGAGTTCGGCAAGCGCGAGAAAGAGCTGGGCGACCTGGGGACGCAGCTGAAAACACTGGCAGACAGGTTTGAGCGTGAGGCCCCCACCCTGTCGGAAAGCCAACGCGCCACGCGCCAGAAGCAACTCGTCGAGCAAGACCGGGACTTCCAGCGCAAGCGCCGTGAATTCCAGGAAGACCTCAATGCGCGCAAAAACGAAGAGCTGCAGCAGGTGATCGAGCGCGCGAACAAGGTGGTCAAAACGGTTGCCGAAACCGAAAAATACGACCTGGTCCTGCAGGAGGCGGTGTACGCCAATCCCAAGCATGACATCACCGACAAGGTCATCAAGGCGCTCAACGCTTCCAGGTAAGCACTCAGGCACAGGCCGCGTGTGACGCTCAGACTCGGAGACATCGTCGCATCGCTGGCTGGCGAGTTTGACGCCAGACTGGTGGGCGACCCCGACATCCTGATCGAGCGGCTCGCGCCTTTGGAGTCCGCCGGACCTGCCGAATTGTCGTTCCTGAGTCACATCAAATACCAGGGCAAGCTGGCCCAGTCGGCCGCCGCCTGTGTGGTGGTGGGGCCGGAGGCTGCACAAGCCGCCGCCCGGCGCGGTTCCTGCATCGTGGTGGCCGACCCTTACCTCTATTTCGCCCGGATCACCCAGCTGTGGAAGAAGCGTCATCAGCCTGCCGGCGCAGGCGGTATTCATCCCAGTGCATTTATCGACCCGATGGCGCAACTCGGACCTGATGTTTCAGTGGGCGCGTTTGCCTGCATTGGCACCCAGGCGGTCGTGGGTGCCGGTGTGCGTGTTGGCGAGCACAGCGTGATCGGGGCGGGTGTGCGCATCGGGTCGGCTACGCGCCTGGCACCCCGCGTTACCGTGGCCGACGGGTGCGTGATCGGGGAGCGCTGCATTGTGCACCCGGGTGCGGTGATAGGCGCCGACGGCTTTGGCTTTGCGCCGCACGAGGGGCGCTGGGAAAAAATCGAACAGCTGGGCGCGGTACGCATTGGCAATGACGTGGAAATAGGCGCCAACACCTGCATAGACCGGGGTGCGCTGCAGGACACGGTGATCGAGGACGGCGTCAAACTCGACAACCTGATCCAGATCGGCCACAACGTGCATATTGGCCGGCATTCGGCCCTGGCCGGCTGTGTCGGCGTGGCCGGCAGCGCCACCATTGGCGCGCATTGCACAGTGGGGGGCGGCGCGGTGATACTTGGGCATCTGAGCCTGGCCGACCATGTGCACATCTCAGCCGCGTCGGTGGTGACGCGCTCCATCCGCAAATCGGGCCACTACACCGGGCTGTTTCCCATCGACGACAATGCGCAGTGGGAAAAAAATGCCGCCACACTCAAGCAGCTTCACGGTTTGCGTGAGCGCCTCAAGGCGCTGGAGAACATAGCCGTCACAGCCTCAGAAAAGACCGAAGAAAAATCATGATGGATATTCACCAAATTCTCAAACAGCTGCCGCACCGCTATCCGTTTCTGCTGGTGGACCGCGTGCTGGAGCTCGACAAGGGCAAGCGCATCAAGGCCTTGAAAAACGTCACCATCAACGAACCTTTTTTCACCGGGCATTTTCCGCACAGGCCGGTCATGCCAGGTGTGCTCATGCTCGAAGCCATGGCCCAGGCTGCGGCCTTGCTGGCCTTCGACCTGCAGGGTGTCACGCCTGACGACAAAACCGTGTATTACTTTGCCGGTATCGACGGGGCGCGTTTCAAGCGGCCGGTGGAGCCCGGTGACCAGTTGATCATGGAGGTGACCCTGGAGCGGCTCAAGGCGGGGGTCTTCAAGTTCAAGGGTGTGGCCCGTGTGGAGGGCAACATGGTCTGCGAGGCCGAGCTGATGTGCACCATGCGCACCATTGCCTGAATGGCCCCCAGGCTTTTCGCTTCGCGTGATGCGCTGCCCCCCCGAGGGTGCTGCTCCGCTCGCGGTCTGGCGGAGCCAGTCCCGCGGCCCCGGCTTGAGGGGGAGCTTGCCCGCGCCGCTGCTGGCCTACTTATCCGCTGAACAGTTCATTTTTTCATGACGACTCTACATCCCACCGCCTTGATCGACCCGTCGGCCGAGCTTGATAGTTCGGTGAGCGTCGGTCCCTACACCGTGGTCGGCCCCCATGTGCGCATCGGCGCAGGCACGACGATTGGCGCGCACTGCGTGATTGAAGGCCACACGACCCTAGGGCAGGACAACCGCATTTTCCAGTTCAACTCCCTGGGCGCCGTTCCGCAGGACAAAAAGTACGCGGGTGAGCCTTGCGAGCTGGTCATCGGTGACCGCAACACCATCCGGGAGTTTTGCACCTTCAATATCGGATCGCCTGGCGATACCGGCGTGACGCGCGTCGGCAGCGACAACTGGTTCATGGCTTATGTGCACCTGGCGCATGACTGCGACGTCGGCAACCACACCATTTTTGCCAACAACGCGCAGCTGGCCGGCCATGTGCAGGTGGGTGACTGGGTGATCCTCGGCGGGTTTACCGTGGTGCACCAGTTTGTCCGGCTGGGCGCACACAGCATGACGGCCATGTGCTCGTTGCTGTTTTCCGACCTGCCGCCGTTTGTCATGTGCCAGGGCCAGCCGGCCGAAGCCCGCTCGATGAACTACGAAGGCCTGCGCCGGCGCGGATTTTCGCCAGAGCGCATGGCTGCCGTGAAGGCCATGCAGAAGGCCCTGTACCGCGAGGATTTGACCCTGGAACAGGCGCGAACGCGTATTGCCGAGCTGACCGTAAAACATCCCGAGGCCGCGCCGGACGTACACAAGATGCTGTCCTTTCTGGCTGACACCTCGCCGCAACGCGGCATCGTGCGCTAGCTTTCCATGCCAGGCGCAAGCAGCTCGCTGCCGGTCCGTGGGGTGGCTGGTGGCCAGACATTTCCCTTGCTGGCGATGGTCGCCGGCGAAACCTCCGGGGACTTGCTCGCGGGCTTGCTGCTTGACGGCTTTCGCGAGCGTTGGGTGGATCTGCAGGCCAGCGGCATAGGCGGGCCGCAGATGGCGAGCCGGGGTTTTCAGGCCTGGTGGCCCAGCGAGAAACTGGCGGTGCGCGGTTACGTGGAGGTGCTGCGGCATTACCGCGAAATCGTCGGCATTCGCAAGCAGCTCAAACACAAATTGCTGCTGCAGCGTCCGGATATTTTTATTGGCGTGGACGCACCCGACTTCAACCTGGACCTGGAAGCCGAACTCAAGGCCGCCGGTATCAAGACCGTGCATTTCATCAGTCCCTCGGTCTGGGCATGGCGTGCGGAGCGCGTCGAAAAAATCAGGCGCAGTGTCGATCATGTGCTGTGCATCTTTCCGTTCGAGCCCGCCTTGTTGGCGCAGCACGGTATTGCCGCCACCTACGTCGGCCATCCGCTGGCCAGCATGATCCCGCTGCAGGCCGACCAGGCCGCCGCCCGGGAGAAACTCGGCTTGCAGCCGGAGGATATTGTCCTGGCCCTGCTGCCGGGCAGTCGCCGTTCCGAGATCCAGTACCTCGCCAAGAGGTTCTTTCGGGCTGCAGCCCTTGTCAGGCGGGCGCAACCGGCTATCAAAATAATAGTGCCTGCGGTACCTGCCCTGCTCGGGCAGGTCGAGCAGGCGGCGCGGGCCTCGGGGATGCGTGAGCAGGTGCAGATTGTCAGCGGGCAGTCCCACACCGTGCTGGCCGCCTGTGACCTGACGCTGATTGCCAGCGGGACCGCGACACTGGAGGCCGCGCTGTACAAGCGCCCCATGGTGATTGCCTACAACATGAACTGGCTGTCCTGGCAGATCATGCGGCGCAAGAAGCTGCAGCCCTGGGTCGGCCTGCCCAACATCCTGTGCCAGGATTTTGTCGTGCCTGAACTGCTGCAGGATGCCGCCACGCCCGAGGCGCTGGCCGAAGCCGTTTTGCAGTGGATTGCTGCGAAAATCTCCGCACCGGAAAAAATCCTCGCTGTCGAACAACGATTTACAAAGCTGCACGAAGAACTGCGGCGCGATACCGCGAAAATAGCCACCGATGCGATCCAGAACATTCTTGAAGGCTGAGCAGGTCATGCTGTCCTGGGACACGCCCGGCCTGTGGGCCGGGGTGGACGAAGCCGGCCGCGGGCCTCTGGCCGGCCCCGTGGTGGCTGCCGCAGTGATTCTGGACGATTTGCAGCCCATCAAGGGCCTGGCAGACTCCAAGGTCCTGACCGCATTGCGGCGCGAAAAGCTGTACGACGAAATCCGCGCCAAGGCCTTGTGCTGCTCCATCGCGATGGCCACGGCCGAGGAAATCGACACGCTCAATATCCTGCAGGCCACCATGCTGGCCATGAAACGGGCGGTCGAAGGCCTGCGCCTCAAGCCCGTGAAGGTGCTGGTTGACGGCAACCGGCTGCCTAGGTTGAGCATCCTGGCCGAGGCCATCGTCAAGGGCGATGCGCTGGTGCCGTCGATTTCCGCTGCCTCCATTCTTGCCAAGGTTCACCGTGACCGGTGGTGCGAGCAGTTCCACCTCGAATACCCGCAGTACGGCTTTGCCGGTCACAAGGGTTACGGGACCGCCGAACACCTGGCCGCCTTGCGCCAGCATGGTGCCTGCCCGCAGCACCGCCGCTCTTTCAGTCCCGTGGCCGAGGTCTTGCGATGAGCGCTGGCGCACCGGTTCTTGTGAGCTCGCAGGGCAATGCCTTGCTCAAGGACCTGCGCAAGCTCTCCCAGGACAACACGGCCTACCGCAAGCAAGGTCGTGTCTGGCTGGAAGGCGACCATATGTGCCGTGCGGCGCTGGCCCGTGGGCTCAGGCCCGCCATCGCCGTGTTTTGCGAGTCATTTTGGCCGCTAGCCCCCGCCGAATGGGCGCAGGCAGCTATCAAAACCATAGTGATTGCGGATGCGCTGATGCCCGGCATCAGCACGCTGGAGTCGCCGGCCCGCATGGGCTTTGTGGTTGACCTGCCGACACCGCCCGCGCTGTCACCGGGCGCGGCGTCACTGATCCTGGATCGCGTCCAGGACGCCGGTAATGTCGGCTCCATGCTGCGCAGTGCCGCTGCTTTCGGTTTCAGCCAGGTGCTGGCGCTCAAGGGCACGGCGGCGCTCTGGTCGCCCAAGGTGCTGCGCGCTGGCATGGGCGCCCATTTTTCGCTGCAATTGCTCGAAGGTCTGGAGCCGTCGGCGCTGGAGGCCCTGAACGTGCCCATCGTCGTGACCAGCTCGCACCACGGCAGCTTGCTGCACCAGGAAAGTTTGCCCATGCCCTGCGCTTGGGCCATGGGCCACGAAGGGCAGGGCGTCAGCGACGACCTGGTGGCCAGAGCCAGCCTGTCGGTGCGCATTGACCAGCCGGGCGGCGAGGAGTCTCTCAATGTGGCCGCTGCTGCTGCGATTTGCCTGCACGCAAGTACCCTGGCACGGGGCTGAATGCCCCGCTATTCAGCGCGAAGGCCCTCCACCTCAGCTATAATCGGGGGCTTTCCTGCAAACCTCTGTACGCCTAGCGCATCCAAGCCAACTCCCTTCTAAAAGCAGCAACCAAGAGTCACCTCTTGAGCACGCTTGGGCGTACCCGTAACCAACCCGGAGAACCCAGTGCTTTTGTCTCTACAGGGAAATACCCCTCACGCCATTTTGGCGCTCGCAGACGGCACGGTCTTTATTGGCAATTCCATCGGAGCAACCGGCTCCACCGTCGGTGAAGTGGTGTTCAACACCGCTATGACCGGCTACCAGGAAATCCTGACCGACCCCAGCTACTGCCAGCAGATCGTCACCCTCACATATCCCCATATCGGCAACTACGGCATCAATGCTGAAGACGTGGAGGCAGAAAAAGTCCATGCCGCCGGCCTCATCATCAAGGACCTGCCGCTGCTGGCCTCGAATTTCCGCATGGACATGACCCTGACCGAGTACTTGGTCAAGGAAAAGACCGTTGCCATCGCCGGCATCGACACGCGCCAGCTGACGCGCCACCTGCGCACCCAGGGAGCGCAAAACGGCTGCATCCTGGCATTGGCCGAAGGCGAGGCCGTCACGCAGGCCGCGAAGGACAAGGCCGTGGCCGCCGCCGAGGCTGCGCCCAGTATGGCCGGCCTGGACCTGGCCAAGGTCGTCTCGGTCAAGCAGACTTACGAATGGACGCAGACCGAGTGGAAGCTGGGTGCCGGTTACGGCGTGCAGATCACGCCGAAATTCCACGTCGTTGCTTTTGATTACGGCGTCAAGAAAAACATCCTGCGCATGATGGCCGAGCGCGGCGCACGCATCACGGTGGTGCCGGCGCAAACACCGGCATCGGACGTGCTCAAGCTCAAACCCGATGGCATCTTCCTGGCCAACGGCCCCGGCGACCCGGAGCCTTGCGACTACGCGATTGCCGCTGTGCGCGAGCTGATCGAAACCGGCACTCCCACCTTCGGCATCTGCCTGGGCCATCAGATCATGGCGCTGGCCAGTGGTGCGAAAACCTTCAAGATGAAGTTCGGCCACCACGGTGCCAACCACCCGGTCAAGGACCTTGACAACGGGCGCGTGAGCATCACCAGCCAGAACCACGGTTTTGCGGTGGATGAAAAAACACTGCCGGCAAATCTGCGCCCTACCCACATCAGCCTGTTTGACGGCACGCTACAGGGTCTGGCCCGCACCGACAAGCCGGCCTTCTGCTTCCAGGGCCACCCGGAAGCATCGCCAGGTCCACACGACATTTCGTATTTGTTCGACCGCTTCACGGCACTGATGGAGCAACACAAACATGCCTAAGCGTACAGACATCAAGAGCGTCCTGATCATCGGCGCCGGCCCCATCATCATTGGCCAAGCCTGCGAGTTCGACTACTCCGGCGTACAGGCCTGCAAGGCGCTGCGTGAAGAAGGTTACAAGGTCATCCTGATCAACAGCAATCCCGCGACCATCATGACCGACCCGGCCACGGCCGACGTGACCTACATCGAGCCGATCAGCTGGCAGACGGTCGAAAAGATCATTGCCAGGGAGCGTCCCGACGCCATCCTGCCGACCATGGGCGGGCAGACCGCGCTGAATTGCGCGCTGGACCTCTGGCACAACGGTGTGCTCGACAAATACAAGGTCGAGCTGATAGGCGCCACGCCGGAGGCCATTGACAAGGCCGAAGACCGCCTGAAGTTCAAGGACGCGATGACCAGGATTGGTCTGGGCTCGGCCCGCTCCGGCATTGCGCACAGCCTGGATGAGGCTTGGACTGTGCAAAAGACACTCGGCTTTCCCACCGTGATCCGCCCCAGCTTCACGCTGGGCGGCACCGGCGGCGGCATCGCCTACAACTCGGAAGAATTCGAGGTCATCTGCAAGCGTGGCCTCGAAGCCTCGCCGACCAACGAGTTGCTGATTGAAGAGTCGCTGCTCGGCTGGAAAGAGTACGAGATGGAAGTTGTGCGCGACAAGGCCGACAACTGCATCATCGTCTGCGCGATTGAAAACCTGGACCCCATGGGCGTGCACACCGGTGACTCGATCACCGTGGCACCGGCGCAAACGTTGACCGACAAGGAATACCAGATCCTGCGAAACGCCTCGCTGGCAGTGCTGCGCGAGATCGGCGTGGACACCGGCGGCTCCAACGTGCAGTTCTCGATCAACCCGGTCGATGGCCGTATGGTCGTGATCGAAATGAACCCGCGTGTCTCGCGCTCTTCAGCGCTGGCCTCCAAAGCCACCGGTTTCCCGATTGCCAAGGTGGCGGCCAAGCTGGCCGTCGGCTACACGCTGGACGAGCTGCGCAACGAGATCACTGGCGGTGCGACGCCCGCCAGCTTCGAGCCCAGCATCGATTACGTGGTGACCAAAATCCCGCGCTTTGCCTTTGAAAAATTCCCGACTGCCGATTCGCGCCTTACCACCCAGATGAAGTCGGTCGGTGAAGTCATGGCCATGGGCCGCACCTTCCAGGAGTCCTTCCAGAAAGCCTTGCGCGGCCTGGAAGTCGGCGTGGACGGCATGAACGAAAAAACGCAGGACCGCGAAGTGCTTGAAAAAGAACTTGGCGCGCCCGGCCCCGACCGCATCTGGTACGTCGGCGACGCCTTCGCCCTGGGCATGAGCGTTGATGAAGTGTTTGCGCTGACCAAGATCGATCCGTGGTTCCTTGTTCAGATCGAGCAGATCGTCAAGATCGAGCTGGAGCTTGAAACGACGTCGCTTGAAAAAATTGACGCAGTGACGCTGCGGGCGTTGAAACAAAAAGGTTTCTCGGACCGGCGCCTGGCGAAACAGCTCAAGACCACCGACACCGCCATCCGCGAAAGGCGTGTCGCGCTGGGCGTGCGCCCGGTCTACAAACGGGTGGACACCTGCGCCGCCGAGTTTTCGACCAACACCGCCTACATGTATTCGACCTACGAGGCCGAAGGCAGCGAATGCGAAGCCGCGCCGACCAGCAACAAAAAAATCATGGTGCTGGGCGGCGGACCGAATCGCATCGGGCAGGGCATCGAGTTTGACTACTGCTGTGTGCATGCCGCGCTGGCGCTGCGCGAGGACGGTTACGAGACCATCATGGTCAACTGCAATCCAGAGACCGTCTCGACTGACTACGACACCAGCGACCGCCTGTACTTTGAGCCGTTGACGCTGGAAGACGTGCTGGAAATCGTCGATAAGGAAAAACCGTTGGGCGTGATTGTCCAGTACGGTGGCCAGACACCGCTGAAGTTGGCGCTGGACCTGGAGAAAAACGGCGTGCCCATCATCGGCACCTCACCCGACATGATCGACGCCGCCGAAGACCGCGAGCGTTTTCAGAAACTGCTGCATGAACTCAAGCTGCGCCAGCCGCCCAACGCCACGGCCCGCACCGAGCCTGAAGCGCTCGAAAAAGCCGCTGCGCTGGGCTACCCCCTGGTGGTGCGCCCCAGCTATGTGCTGGGTGGCCGCGCGATGGAAATCGTGCACGAGCAGCGTGACCTTGAGCGTTACATGCGTGAAGCCGTGAAGGTCAGCCATGACTCGCCGGTGCTGTTGGACCGCTTCCTGAACGACGCGATCGAGTGCGACGTCGATTGCATCCGCGATGCGGAAGGCAAAACGTTCATAGGCGGCGTGATGGAGCACATCGAACAGGCGGGGGTCCACAGCGGAGACTCGGCTTGCTCGCTGCCGCCGTACTCGCTGGGCGCTGACACCGTCACTGAAATCAAGCGCCAGACCGCCGCGATGGCTGCCGCGCTGAATGTGGTGGGCCTGATGAACGTGCAATTTGCGATCCAGCATGTGGATGGCAAGGACGTGATTTACGTGCTCGAAGTCAATCCGCGTGCCTCCCGCACCGTGCCTTTTGTCAGCAAAGCGACCGGCATTCAGTTGGCCAAGGTCGCGGCACGCTGCATGGTTGGCCAGACGCTGGCTTCGCAAGGCATCACACGCGAAGTGACACCGCCGTATTTCAGTGTCAAGGAAGCCGTCTTTCCGTTCGTCAAGTTCCCTGGCGTGGACACCATCCTTGGCCCCGAGATGAAATCGACCGGCGAAGTCATGGGCGTCGGCGAAACCTTTGGCGAAGCGTTTGTGAAGTCGCAGCTCGGCGCCGGCACCAAGCTGCCGACCTCGGGCAAGGTCTTCCTGACCGTCAAAAATAACGACAAGCCGCGTGCCGTGGACGTGGCGCGTGCCCTGGCGGCGCTGAAGTTCGATCTGGTCGCCACCAAAGGCACAGCCGCTGCCATCAACGCCGCCGGCATAAGCTGCGGCGTCGTCAACAAGGTCACCGAAGGCCGGCCGCATGTGGTGGACATGATCAAGAACAACGAGATTGCGCTGGTTATCAACACCGTGGAAGAACGCCGCAACGCGATTGCCGATTCCCGCCAGATCCGCACCTCGGCGCTACTGGCACGCGTCACCACCTTCACCACCATCGCCGGTGCTGAGGCGGCGGTGGAGGGCATGAGATTCCTGAGCAACCTGAGCGTGATTTCCCTCCAGGAACTGCACGCCCAGCTGCAGGGGGCCTGAGAGACGTCAGTGACCTGCCGGGTGCGAAAAAGGGGCCGACATGCCTTTTTTGTTTTTGCGGTATGGGGCGTCAGGCAAACCAGCTGACTTTGCCCGTGCCGATGTCGTGCATGGCTGAAACAATCTTCACCTTGCCTTCCTTCACCAGCGTGGCGATCACCTCGCTTTTGTCCATGATCATTTTGGCGGCGTCTTTGGCGTTCTGGTCGGCCAGCTGTTGCACCAGTGCCTTGTCTTTGGAGCTTGGCACGCCCTTGTAATTCAGCTTGGCCAATGACGGCCGGATATTGCCAAGCATGGCTGTCAGGTTGCCCATTTTGGCGTCATCCGCCGCGCCCTTGATGGCGCCGCATTCCGTATGGCCCAGAACCACGATCAGTTTTGAGCCTGCCAGCTTGGTGGCAAATTCCAGGCTGCCCAAAATGTCTGTGTTGACAAAGTTGCCGGCAATACGTGCCGCGAAAATATCGCCCAAGCGCTGGTCAAACACGAACTCGGGCGGCACCCGGCTGTCAATGCAGCCGACGACCACGGCCACGGGCGACTGCTGGGTCGATGTTTCCTTGACCTGTTTTCTCAGATCACAGTTGCGCGTTCGCCCTTCGACAAACCGGACGTTGCCGTCTTTGAGCATCTGCAAAGCGCCGTCAGGCGTGACTGCGCTTTGGGTGCTTGAGGTGAAGACCTCGCAGCTCTGCTGCGCTTGCGCGCCAGAGGCGAGGACACCCGCAGACAGGGCTCCGATGGAATGAAGGGCGAGGCGTCGTGAGAGCATAAAAATCCTTTAGTTATTGATTGGATTGACTGGATGGGCCCGCGCCTCCAGCGTAAGCCCGGAAAAGCTTACGTCTCTTGTTATATTCTGCTATCGGTGAAAGCCAAGTCATCAAAAGGTGTTCATTGATTCTGGCCTGCGAAAGAATGGGCTGGGGTGAGTCCTCCCATCGCGGCTTTTCGCGGCATAATTTGCAGCTATCTGCCGAGTGGTAACACCCGGCTGTTTGCTTTTGCAGAACCTTCATTCGAGAGACATCTCCCAAAGAAACGTATGGCCACCATTCCCATTACAAAAAAGGGCGCAGAAAAGCTCAAGGCCGAACTGCACCAGCTCAAGACGGTAGAGCGTCCCCATGTGATCAACCTGATCTCGGAGGCGCGAGCTCAAGGTGACCTCAGCGAAAACGCTGAATACGATGCCGCCAAGGACAAGCAGGGCTTTGTCGAAGGCCGCATCCAGGAAATTGAAGGCAAGCTGTCGGCCGCCCAAATCATCGACCCGACCGAGGTGGACGCTGGCGGCAAGGTCGTCTTCGGATCCACCATCGAGTTGCAGGATGAAGACTCCGGCGACAAGGTGACCTACCAGATCGTCGGCGAGGATGAGGCCGATATCAAGCTGGGCCTGGTCAACATTGGCTCGCCGATTGCCCGCGCACTGATCGGCAAGGACGAGGGCGACACCGCCGAAGTACAGGCGCCTGGCGGCATCAAGCGTTACGAGATCATCGCGGTGATGTATATCTAGCCTGGACGCATGAAGTCACGTTTCAGCATCCTGCTGGCGGCCCTGTGGTGGGGCAGCCTGACGGGCCTGGGTTTTCTGGTGGTGCCCATGCTGTTTACCCACCTGTCCAGCCCGGCTGCCGCCGGAGCAATGGCCGCAAAACTTTTCACAGCCCAGACATGGCTGAGCATTGCGTGCGCCTTCTTGCTGTTGCTTTTTATCAAGGGAAAAGAGGCTGCAGCCCTTTCTCCGACTGCGCAAGCTGCTATGAAATATGTAGTAGCTGGACTTTTGCTGGCGGTGCTTGTGGAATTTGGCGTGGCACCGCGCATCGTCAGCGCCCGTGCCGACGGCGGCAGTCTCAGACTTTGGCATGGCCTGGGCAGCGCGATGTACCTGGGGCAGTGGCTTGCCGCCGGCTGGACCCTGTGGTGCCTGAGCCGTTCGCCCAGGGCTGGCGCCGACTGATACGGTTTTGCATTCAATCATCCAGATAAGCGGCACTTTGTGGGCGGGAACTGGCCGACGGGGCACTCCGCGACGCGAATGTCCCCCGGCCTGCGGCCTCCTCCCTGATTTCGCTACGCCGAGCGCCCCGTCAGCCCGATCCTGCCGCGTGGCGCGTAGGCGCTTGCCTGGTAAAGACAAAGACGCCCGCCGCCAAAGAGCTTGGGTGAGCGGCGCAGCGAAGGCCCGTGTCTTTAAAAGCAGGGGCCGCGGCGCTACACGCAGTGAGCAACCGTGGGGGCTCTTTATGCCTTTTCAGCCGCCTCCAGGGTATTGACCAGCAGCATGGTGATGGTCATGGGGCCGACGCCACCCGGCACCGGGGTGATCCAGCCGGCAACTTCCTTGACACCTTCGAAATCCACATCGCCGCAGAGTTTGCCAGTTTCGTTGCGGTTCATGCCGACGTCGATGACCACCGCGCCTGGCTTGACCATGTCGGCCGTGAGCACATTGCGTTTGCCCACGGCGGCAACCACCACATCGGCCTGCAGCGTCAGGGCCTTGAGGTTCTGGGTGCCGCTGTGGCAGATGGTGACGGTGGCGTTTTTTTGCAGGAGCATCAGCGCCATCGGTTTGCCCACGATGTTGCTGCGGCCGATCACCACCGCATGTTTGCCCTTGAGCTCGTAGCCCTTGCCGCCGTTCAGGCTTTCCAGCATCTTCATGCAGCCATACGGTGTGCAGGGCCAGAACCCGGGCTGGCCGACCATCAGGGCGCCAGCGCTGGCCACATGAAACCCATCCACATCCTTGTCGGGCGAAATCGCTTCGATGACTTTTTGCGCGTCGATGTGGGCGGGCAGGGGCAGTTGCACCAGGATGCCGTGGATAGCCGGGTCACGGTTCAGCGCATCCACCCGGGCCAGCAAATCAGCTTCGCTCATCGAGGCGGGGTAGGGCTCCAGCACCGAATGCAGACCGCTGTCCTGGCAGGCCTTGACCTTGTTGCGCACATACACCTGGCTGGCCGGGTTCTCGCCGACCAGCACCACCGCCAGGCCCGGGACAATGCCCCGCGCTCGCAGGGCGGCGGCCCGTCTTGCGACATCGCCGCGCAGTTGCTTGGACAAGGCCAGGCCATCGATGATTTGTGCGGTCATGTTCAGATTTTCAAGTAAAAACGCCCGCTGGTCCTTAAACCACGGGCGCAGGCAGCTATCGAAACGATAGCGGCAAGAGAGGGGTCAGGCCTTGGGTGCGCTGGAGCCCAGGGCGATTTTCAACAGGTCGGCGACGGTGTTCGCGTTGAGTTTTTCCATGATGTTGGCGCGGTGTGCCTCCACTGTCTTGATGCTGATGCCCAGGTCGTCGGCGATCTGCTTGTTCAGGCGGCCAGCCACAATCCGTTCGAGCACCTGGGCTTCGCGCGAGGTGAGTTTGGCCAGCAGGGCGTCGCGGCTGGCCGATTGCTGGTGTTCGCTGAAAGCGTCTTTGGCCTGGTTCAGCATGCGCTCGACCAGACCGACCAAGGCTTCTTCCTGAAACGGTTTCTGGATGAAATCCATCGCGCCTTTTTTCATGGTGTCCACTGCCATCGGCACGTCGCCGTGGCCGGTGATGAAAACGATGGGCAGGGGGGATTTGCGTTCAACCAGGCGGTCCTGCAGCTCGAGGCCGGTCATGCCGCCCATGCGGATATCCACAATCAGGCAGGCGACTTCACGCGGGTCGTAGCGGCTCAGAAAGGTTTCTGCCGAGTCGTAGCAGCGCACCCGGTAGTCCTTGCCTTCGAGCAGCCACTGGAGCGAGTCGCGCACACCCTCGTCATCATCGACGACATACACGGTGCCTTTTTTCGGAATCAAGCTCATGCCAAACCTTTCGGCGTAAACGGTATCAAACAGCTTGTCAGTGAACGCCGGCCGGAGGGGACGGTGTTTCTGTAGCAGCCATGGCTGGTGAAAGCAGGGGAGTCACGGGGATCCAGAAGGTGAACCGGCACCCCACCACTTCGTCGCCATTGTAGAGGTTCTCCGCCTGCATCCTGCCCTGGTGCGACTCGACAATGCTGCGGCACAATTTCAGGCCGATGCCCATACCCTCGGCCTTGGTCGAATAAAAAGCTTCGTAAAGCCGGCTCATCACTTCGGGTGACAGACCCTTGCCGGAGTCCAGCACCGAGAACTCAACCACGCTCTGGTCGTCGATGGTCTTGGGTACCACCCGCAGCTCGACACTGCGGCGAGCCGTGGGCCGCCTGGCCTGGGCGATCGACTCCGCGCCGTTTTTCATCAGGTTGATCAGCACCTGCTCGATCAGGATCGGGTCCACCAGCACCGTCGGCAGACGCGCGGCGATGTAGTGGCTCAGCCGCACGTTGTGGCGGCGCAACTCGATGTCGGCGAGCTCCATCGCGTTGCTGACCATGGTGGCCACATCGGCTGAACTGCGATTCGGCTCGCTGCGTTTGACGAAGGAGCGGATGCGCTGGATGATCTGCCCGGCCCGATGCGCCTGTTTGGCGGTTTTCTCCAGCGCCACCAGCAGGTCTTCATTGCTGATCTGCTGGCCCTTGATGCGCGAGACCATGCCGTTGCAGTAATTGTTGATGGCGGTCAGCGGCTGGTTCAGCTCATGGGCCACGCTGGACGCCATCTCGCCCATGGTGATCAGGCGGCTGGCCGACTGCGCGCGCTCGGCCTGTTGCGCAGCTTGCTCTTCGGCATGGCGGCGCGGCGTGATGTCGGTGGCAATCACCATCTGCGCCAGGCGGCCATCCACCCATGTGAGGTAACGCGAGCGCACTTCCAGCCATTTGCCGAGTTCGGGCACAAAAATCTCGGCGTTTTCGGTCTGGGCTGTTGTCAGGGTGTCGGTCGGCAAGCCGGCCAGCCCGTCCACCGCGTCCAGGGTGTCGTTGGTGGGTGCCACTGCCGGCACGCCGGCCTGGGCGATCAGTTTCATGTGGCCGGCCACCTCGCCGCCGAACCAGGCGCGGTACAGCTTGTTGGCAAACAAAAGCTCTTCACTGCCCAGCGGTGCCACCGAGACGGCTGCGTCCAGGCCCTCCAGCACGGTGGTAAAGCGTTCGTAGGACGCCGACAATTCCTCGCGGATGCGTTTGGGTTCGGTGATGTCGGTCACCGAGGTCATCCAGCCGGTCTGCTGGCCGCGTGGGTCGATCAGCGGCGAGACATACATGCGGGCGTCAAAAATCGCGCCGCTTTTGCGTTTGATGCGCACTTCAAAGCCGCCCGGTGTCGAGCGGCCGTGCAACTCGTCGTCCAGCCGCGCTGCCAGCGTGTCGCGGTCCTGCTCGGGCCAGTAGGGGAAGGGGGCGGTGCGGCCGACCAGTTCGCCTTCGCTCCAGCCCGTCATCTGGCAAAACGCCGGGTTCACATAGGTGATGCGGCCCTGCAGGTCCAACGCGCGCATGCCGGTCAGCATGGAGTTTTCCATGGCGCGGCGGAAATTGGTTTCGGAGATCAGCGCTTCCTGGGCCTGTACGCGCCGCCGCGTGTGGCGCCAGGTGCCCAGCAGCATCCAGACGGTGAGGGCGCTCAACGCGCTGACCAGCCAGAAAAAGCCGCTGCCCACCACCCCCAACGAGGCCCGGTAGCCCTGGGCCTTGAGCAGCAGGCCGTTGCCGACCGGCGAGACCGGGATCTCGTATTCCTGCGGTTCGTCGGACCACGGCAGCAGCTTGGCTGCGGTGTTTCGCGGCGGCGGCAGGTTGCCGGCCAGGAGCTTGCCCTTGTCATCGAGCAGCGCCACCGCATATTTGGCCGTGACTTCGTTCGGCACGCCAAAACGCAGCAGGCCGTCAATCGCATATTCGCCCATGATCACGCCGCCGAACTTGCCCTGGTCATCGAGCGGCACATGCAACTGCAGGCTGGTGCCGGTGTAACTGGAGTCGTCCTTGCTCGTCAGGGGGCGCGAGTAAACCGGCTGGCGCAAATCGCGCGCCAGACCAAAGGTGCCTTCCGTTTCGCCGTACCTCAACTGCTCGCCGTCCCGGCGGGCCTGCGCCAGGCTGGCGCTTGGCGAGACATAAGTGGCCTTGACTTTGCGGCGCGAGTCCACCCAGGTGATGGCCAGCAGCTCGGGGTACTGGTTGACCAGCGACTCGGCCTGCGCGACGAATTCCTCGGTGTCCACATCCTTGTTCGACACGTCGCGGCCCAGACGCATCAACTGTTCCTGCCGCTCCAGCAGGCGCAGCCGCAGCCGCTGCTGGGCGTATTCGACATCGCGTTTGACGGCCTGCTGTTCGCGGTCAATCTCCTCGATGCGCAGGTAGGCGAAAGCAGCAATCACCGCCGCCAGAAACAGCATCACGGCCAGCAAGGGGCCGAGGGTGGCAAACCGGTCCTGGCGGGTGGGGGATTGTTTGCGCCACCAGCGGCGCCAGCGGGCCAGCGGGGCGGGGCCGGGGGGGCGGGCGGGCGACGCGGGCGTGATGGGTGAAGGGGCGCTCATGGTGGGCCGTCCAGTTTAAGGGACAGACGGTTGTGCGGTGGGGTATCCACACCGACGCAATGCCATGGGCGGGGGATTGTTTTGAGTGTGTCTGC
>Ga0105046_10001527_pt1 | contig 35635 bp, 27 predicted proteins | sample MAT03_FD_78385 | JGI IMG/M metagenome (GOLD analysis project Ga0105046, IMG submission 78385) | Freshwater microbial communities from Lake Fryxell liftoff mats and glacier meltwater in Antarctica - MAT-03 (megahit assembly) | ecosystem: Environmental > Aquatic > Freshwater > Ice > Liftoff... | reverse complement strand
GAATGATTGTTGATAAATACCCTCCGGGAATGCGAAGAATGACGCAATCCAAAGAGCCGAGAAGAAGAGCAAGAAATGAGATATATTTATTAATCGAAACATGAAAAATGTTTTGTGTGTTTACTGGAATTGAACGTTCTTCGTGAAACTGTTTTGGCGATATTGTGTAACACGCCTCCCTTTTGTGACAAAAGAGGCCGGGGAATCTCCCCGGCCCCCTTCGAAATCTCATCCCATCCATCTTACCCCAAAATCCCGCTGATGACCTCGCCCTTGACGAGTTCGCGCGGTTGATTCAGGTGGTTGTAGACGATCGTGCTCGGCACGATGCCGACGCTGTTGTAAATCGTCGCCAGCAGTTCGGTCGGGTGGACCGGGGCTTCCAGCGGCGCGCTGGCTGTCTTGTCCGACTTGCCGTGGACGTAGCCTCGTTTAACGCCGGCGCCGGCGATGACGGCCGTATAGCAATATGGCCAGTGGTCGCGGCCGTCGTCGCTGTTTTCGTTGCCCGAGGTGCTGACGCCGCGTTGCGGGCTGCGGCCGAACTCGCCGATGGCGATGACGAGCGTTTCCTTCAGCAGGCCGCGTTCGTCCATATCGTCGATGAGTGCCGAGAGACCGGCGTCGAGCATCGGGGCCGACTGGTTCTTCATGCGGTTCGACAGGCCCTGGTGAACGTCCCACGAGTGATTGTCGGAATTCGCGACCTTCGGCCAGTTGACTTCGACGACGCGGGTGCCGGCCTCGACGAGGCGGCGAGCCAGGAGGCAACATTGGCCGAAGGTTGTCTTGCCGTAGCGTTCGCGGGTCTCGGCCTTTTCCTTGGTCAGGTCGAAGGCGTCGCGGGCTTTGCCGGAGAGCACGAGACTGAGGGCCTTGTCGTAATTCTCTTTCAGTTCGAACTTGGCGGTCGCCTTCTGGAGGTCGTCCATCCCGTCAGCAATCGTCTCGCGGAGCGTCGCGCGGCGGTTGAGGCGGGCTTCCGTCAGTTCGGGCCGGAGCTTGAGATCATCGGCCTTGACGCGGTCCATCTTGGTCTGATCCATGTCGTCGCCGGCCGGATAGAGCGTGTAGGGATCGAACGACTTGCCGAGGAAGCCGGCGTTGCCGCCCTTGCCGACGACGTTCGATTCCTGGAGCGGCCGCGGCATCATGACGAACGGGAGCACCGCTTCGGTGGGTGGCTTGAATTTGATGATATTGCAACCGAAATTCGGGAAGTCCTTCGGCGTCGGCGGCTCGAGCTGCCCCGAGGGGCTGACCTTGTCAGTCGTATAGCCAGTCATCATTTGGTAGATGGCGGCCGTGTGGTTGAAGAGGCCGACGGGCGTGTAGCTCATCGAACGCATCAACGTGGCCTTGTCCATCACCGACGCTAGCTTGGGCAAGAGCTCCGTGAATTGGGTGCCGGGGATTTTCGTCGAGATCGGCTTGAAGACCGACCGGTTCTTCTCGGGCGCCTCGGGTTTCGGATCCCAGAGGTCGGTATGGCTCGGGCCGCCTTGCAGATAAAGAAGGATGACGCTCTTGGCCTTGCCGAAGCCGGGACCGCCGCCGGTCGGGTTGTTCGCGAACGCGGAGGTGCCGCCGATCAGGTTGGCGAGGTTCAGACCGAGAACGGCAGAACCGCCGACGCGCATGAAGTCGCGGCGGGAGAAGCCGTCGCAGGTGTCTTTGCCGGCGAACCCAGGGATCACAAGCATGATCGCGGTCCTTTCAACGTGTGGAAGGTGGGAGGCAAGAAGGCCAATAGTCGGGAGGTCAAGCGATGATAATACTTTCTTATAATCTACGCGGTTTCGGCGCGGGATGCAACGAAGAAAAGGCGATTTCATCGCGTCCCGGAAACCTAAGCCTTGACACTCGGCACGACACTCAGAGGCACCCGCGTGTCCGGTGTGCCGTTCCGCTGGAACAGACTGTTGCGGATGCTGCCGGGTTTCACGGCCTCGACGGTAATGAGAACACACTTGAAGGCCGGTGTCTTCGAGAGCGGGTCGAGCGTCTTCGGCACCAACACGTTGGCTTCAGGAAAATACATCAACGCGTTGCCGGCCCGGATGTCGAAGGCGCGAACCAGGATGTCCGACATCTCACCGGCACTACTGCGGATCGTCACCAACTGATCGATCTTCAGGCCCAGTCGTTCGATGTCGGCGGCATTCATCAGGATCACGTCGCGACGTTCCTGCGATCGGTAGATGTCCTGTTCTTCATAGACGACCGTGTTGAACTGGCCTTCCGAACGCACGGTCATCAGACGAAGTTGGCCGTCCGGCGACGGCGCGGCGGGCAACGGCGATACCGCGAACTGGGCTTTGCCGTTGGGGGTGGGGAAACGAGACTCGTGGAAGATTCGCCCCGGAATGTGGAACTCGTTCTTCGTCTGTTCGATGGTGGCCAGTTGCTCGTAGCCGGGGATGATCTTGGCGATCATGTCGCGGACGTGGCAGTGCCGTTTGAGCGATTGCCAGTCGACCGCACCCGCCGACCCAAGCGTAAGATGAGCAATACTGGCAAGAATATCGACTTCGCTCTTTGGCCCCTGGTGACGCACCTGTTGCCCGTCGCTGAGGCGAACGAAGTTGAACATCGATTCTTGCGTGGTCGGCTCCGGTTCCTCGTCGCGGGCCAGGACAGGGAGGATCAACGTCTCTTTGCCAAGGCCCCAGGCATGCGTGGTGTTTAGCGTCGTGTTCAGGTAGGTGACGAGTTCAAGCTTGCCCAGCGCCCGGTGGGCGAACGTCGCATCTGGGTTGCTGCCGAACAGATTGCCGCCGAGGCAGAAGGCCGAGCGGATCGCGCCCGCGTGGGCGGCATCCATGCAGGCCATGGTGTCTAGGCCCGGCGACTTCGGCAGGGTCACCTTCAAAAGACTCTCGATGTTGTCGATGATCTTTTGTTTGAGATTGGGAACGACGCCGACGGAACCGATGCCCTGCACGTTGGAATGGCCGCGGATCGGCAGAAGGCCGGCGCTCGGCCGGCCGACCATGCCGCGGAGCAAGGCAAGATTGACAATAGCCCGCACGTTGGCGACACCATGTTGGTGATGCGTGATGCCCATCGTCCAGCCAAAGACGGCATTCTTGGCGCCCATGTAAAGGGCGGCCATTTTTTCGATGGCAACGCGATCGACGCCCGAGCCGTGTTCGATCTCTTCCCAAGAAGTAGCCCGCACCTGAGCCGCATATGCCTCGAAACCCTCGGTCGCCTGGGCGATGAAGGGGGCGTCGATGGCGCTCTTCTCCAGCACCATCTTCGAGATACCGGTGAGGAGCGCCAGATCGCCGCCGATATGTGGCTGCACGTACAGGTCGGCAATCTTGGTGCCGAAGAACAGGCTGCGCACGTCCGACGGCACACTAAAGTTGACGAGCCCAATCTCCTTCACCGGATTGATGACGATGACCTTGCCGCCATTCCGGCGAATGGTCATGAGCGTGCGCATCAGGCGCGGATGATTGGAGGCTGGGTTGCCGCCAATGAGGAAGAAGAGGTCGGCTTTCTCGACGTCTTCAAGACCCACGGTGGCCGTGCCGGTGCCAAGCGAAGCCGTCAGGCCGACGCCGCTGGCCTGATGGCAGTAGTAGGAACAGTTGTTGACATAGTTGGTGCCGTAGAGCCGCGAGAAGAGTTGCAACAGGAAGCCGGCTTCATTGGAAGAACGGCCGCTGGCATAGAAGAAGTTCTCGTCGGGCTTGGAACCCTTCAACTGAGCGGCGATCCGTTCGAGGGCCTGGTCCCAGCCGATCGGCTTGTAGTGGGTGTCGCCCGACCCAGCGTATAGTGGTTGCGTGAGCCGGCCGCACCATTCCAATTCACGGGGAGAGAGCGTCTGAAGCTGAGCGATCGAATACTTCTGGAAGAACTCGGGGCTCAACCCCTCCTGCATGTCGGCAACCATGGCCTGGAACGATTTTTTGCAGACCTCCGGCCAGTGGCCTTGTTCATTGCGCATGCCGCCCGATTGACCGCCCATGCCGAGGGCGCAGGTCTTGCAGGCGTTCTTCGCCCGCATCGCCTTCCAGAGTTTCCAGATGCCGACCTTGCGAGCCATGCGCAGGGAGTACTTGATCGCCGCCCAACCGCCGCCGGTCTTCATCGGTTTCATGGTCGCGTTCCCGCCCGGGAGAGTTTCGTTCACGAGGCGAGGTCATGATAACAAGTTTCATCCCGACGCGAAGGGGAGCTTCCCTTCGAATCGCCGCGACGAGATATCAATCCGCTTTCACACAAAACAGAAGATCGACACCCCTCTGCAACAGCGCCCCGCCGGCCGCGCTCGGCGTCGACCAGAACATTTGCTTGATGCTGTTCTTGCCAAGTTGCTTTAACTCGGCTCCGGCCTGGATCACGAACGTCTGGCCTTCTTCGTCGAGGCAGTAGATCTTGCCATCGTGAGCCCAGAGGGACGCCCAGAACGCGCGAGCACCGGTGATCCGTTCTTTTGAATACGCTGCTTTGCCGGTCTTGGCGTCGTAGCAACTGATCATGCCGCCGTTCTTTTCGACGATGTAGACGAATCCCTGGTAGACGAGCGGCGACGCTGCCGACGGCCCGGCTTTCGGTTGCGACCAGATATGGCCCGCCCCCGAAAGACGGGCCGCCGGATGCGAAAGACACGTTCAACCCCAAAGGCCCGGACATGCGTCAACGCGGCGGCCGTTTCGAACTCGATCCCCTCATCGGCCTGAACGACGCCCGCAAGCCGTTGCGCAGCCGGCTGCTGGCCGTGCCGAGCTTGAAGGCGAAGTATCTCGAACACGTCAAGCAGATCGCCAAGGAATGGCTTGACTGGCAGAAACTTGGCCCGGTCGTCGCCCAGAACCGCAAGCTCATCGAGAAAGAGGTCGAGATCGACACGCGAAAATTGACGTCCTTCGCTTCGTTTCAGAAGGCAACCGCCGACGAAGCCCCAAAGGAAGAGGCGCTACGCGACTTCCGGCCCGGATCGAATATGAATCTTCGCACCTTTGCAGATCAACGGCGGAAGTGCTTGCTGGAGTTTCAGGAAGGGAAGAAGTAGATGGTCGATCCGCACCTCAGAATGCTTCCGAATCGTCGCACGAAGACCGCCTAAAGGCGGGACTCCAACGAAGAGGCGTTTTTCGTTGGAGTCCCGCCTTTAGGCGAATGTACCTCAAACTTACAGATGGCGTGGAAATAGGCAGATAATGCGTTTATGGGAGTGGGGCAGACATCAAGCGCATCTGCGACCGATTGTCTGGATCATCGTCTTAGGTTTTAGCGATATAATGCCAATTCAGGCGGGTCAACTCTAACCAGAGTTCCTGTGTGCCAACTGATTGAGGAGCGATGGCCGAACACCCAAACAAGCATATTCGAGAAGCAATCAAGCACGCCCTGAGCCACGGCTGGCGATTACTTAAGGCGGGACCGCGTGCGCACGTTTGGGGCAGTTGTTTTGTCCTCATGGACGTCGAGGTGGTTGTATCATCCGAATCTTCTCGACCCCGAGAAATCCGGAAAACCACGCCCGGCGGATTCGCGAGGAAGTCGATCATTGTCCGCACACCTAGATAAAGGACACAAAGGAGCAATTGATGAAGAGAAAAAAAACCTACGGGTTCTCGGTCATACTGAATGTGCCCACTCTCAGTGCTGCGGAGTGCGAAGCATTGTATGAAGCAGGTTGCGACGATGGCACCATCGTGACCCGCAACAAAGTCACGTTCATTGCCTTTGATCGGAAAGCGGAATCGCTGGAACAGGCGATTCGATCGGCGTCCGCCGACGTACGATCGGCCGGGTTCGACGTAAAACGAGTGGAAATGCCCGCCTTGGTTTGATCGCCACGCGCCTAGCTTGCGGGCATTAAATTCGGGAAACATCACGCCCCACTCCGTAAGCCTCCGCGTCGCGGCTAACGCCCCCTTTCCCGCCTCTAACGCCACATTCCGGTTGCAGCGCTCGCCGTCGCCCCTACAATTTCCTCACGTGTTTATTCCGAGGAAGCGAGCGTTTTCATGCGACATGTCCTGTCCGCGATCGTGCAGAATCAACCTGGCGTGCTGGCCCACATCTCGGGGATGTTGGCCTCGCGCGGCTTCAACATCGACAGCCTCGCCGTCGGCGAGACCGAAGTTCAGGATCTCTCCCGAATTACTTTCGTCGTCCATGGCGACGACTCCGAACTCGATCAGGTTCGCAAGCAACTCGACAAAGTCGTCACCGTCGTCAAGGTGATGGACATCTCGAGCGAGAACTTCGTCGAACGCGACTTGATGCTCATCAAGATGAAGGCGAACCCCAGCCAGCGCGTCGAAATTTCGCTGCTCGTCGAGATGTTCCGTGGCCGCGTCGTCGACGTAACGCAAGATACGCTGATGGTCGAAATCAGCGGTCAAGAAGGCAAGATCGAGGCCTATATCGATCTGATGCGCCCCTACGGCATCATCGAACTCGCCCGCACGGGCCGGATCGCCCTCGTGCGCGGCGCCCAGATTAAAGAGGAAACGCTATGAGCGCCCCCGAAGCCATTCGGTTGCCAACCCGCCAACTCGACCCGGCGGTCAACGACCTGCTCGTCTCCCTGAAACCGGGGCAGAAGATCCAGATCACCCAGACCGTCCGCGTCGGCGGCCACACCTGGAAAACCACGACCGCGGGCTCGTTCCGCGGCATCAATTATCTTGCCACGGGGGTGACGACCGATCGGGTCCCCGAGGATGATGTCATCATCCCCATGCTCCATTTCACAAAAGAGAATGGCGAACTCTCGAGCATCGCCATCGACGAAAACAGCCAGATCAAGCTAGCGAACGGCTGACAAGAAAAGCAGTGGAACCACGAATCAAGAAAAAAATGTTCTTGAGATTTTTTGATTCGTGAGATTCGTTCGATTCGTGGTTCCACTGCCTTTTGTCTTCGATTTTGAGCAAGGATCCTCCGCTGAACGTTCGACAAAGTTGGTACACTATTCTCATCGGTGAGACTCGTCGCCTTTCTGCTGGTTTCCACTTCGGAGTCCATTCATGCCGTTGCGTTTCCTGAGCGTAATTGCGCTGATTTGCCTCTTCGGATCGACGACTCTTCGAGCCGAGCACGTCTCATGCGAACTGCTGGAAGGCACCTTCAAGGACGCCTCTTGGGATCTGACCCCCGGCAAGGTGACCGAGACGTATACGGAACCGGCCTTCGGCTTCCTGACGGTGCCGGGAAAATTCTCGCCGCGCGGTTTGCTCGTCGATCGCTCGAATCCCTACATCGTTCGAGCTAGCCAAACGCTCACGTTGCCGGCCGGCGACTACACGTTCATGCTCCGCGCCCGCGGCGGCTCGCGACTCTTTGTCGATGACAAGCTCGTCGTCGAAACCGGTTTTCTAAAGCGCTCAGCCGATGGCCATGGCAAAGTCGTGCCGCAACCGAAGGTTGAAGCGGGCGTGCGTTATCCCTCGGCCGGTCAGCAAGAAAAACGAGCAGCGTTGACGTTAGATGGCAAGCCGCACGCCTTCCGTTTCGAGTTCATCGTGGGGCTGAAGGACGTGCGGCCCGAGGTGGGCGACCCGGCCGTGGCGATCGCTCTCAAAGGCAAGCCGTTTACGCTCCTCGGTGATCCGTCGGTCCCCTTCACCGATGAGGGGTGGGATCGCTATGCCGTCCGCAATCTGGCGCTCCAGGCCAAACGGAGCACCGAGTTGCGTGAGCAGGCTAGCGCTGAGGAAATCGCCTACTGGAAGAAACGTCACGACCTGGCCCGCGCGGAAGTCGCCAAATTACCCGCCATCGCCGTTCCCACCCTTAACGCCAAGACGCCGGTAAACAACGAGATCGATCGCTTCATCGGCAAGAAACTCGAAGAGAAGGGCATGCCGCCGGCCGCCTTGACCGACGACGAAGCCTTTATCCGCCGTGTCTATCTCGATACGGTCGGCGTCATTCCCACACCCGAAGAAATCGCTATCTTCCGAAGTGATCGCTCGGCCAACCGTCGGGCGAAGTTGATCGATCAGTTGCTCGCCGACCCGCGCTGGGCCGACCACTGGGTCGGCTACTGGCAGGACGTGCTCGCGGAGAACCCGGGCCTGCTGAAGCCGACGCTCAACAACACCGGCGCGTTCCGCTGGTGGATCCACCAGGCCTTGCTTGACAACATGCCGTTCGACCGTTTCGCATCGGAATTGTTGAGTATGGAAGGCTCGTCGCTCCAGGGCGGCCCGGCTGGCTTCGCCATCGCCACCGAGAACGACGTGCCGATGGCGGCCAAGGCGCAAATCCTCTCAAAGGCGTTTCTCGGACTCGACCTCACCTGTTCTCGCTGCCACGATTCACCGTCCTCGCGCGGGTTCAAGCAAGAACAACTCTTCACCCTCGCGGCCATGTTGAAGCGGGACACGATCGTCCTGCCCAAGACCAGTTCGGTTCCCGTGGGGGAAGGCGGCCGGGTGCCGAACGTGAAGATTACGCTCCATGTCGGCTCGAAAGTCGCGCCCGGCTTCCAGTTGGCCGCCATCATGCCGGCCGAGCTTCCCGACGGCCTGCTCCGCCAAAAGGACGATCCGCGTGAGAAGGCGGCCGCCCTCGTGACCTCGCCCCGGAACGAACGCTTTTCGCAAGTACTGGTCAACCGGATGTGGAAACGTTATCTCGGCCTCGGCCTGATCGATCCGGTTGACGATTGGGGCAAGGAAAAGCCGACTCATCCAGGCCTGCTCACCTGGCTCGGCCGGGAACTCGCTTCCCACGATTATGACCTGAAACATGTCGCTCGCTTGATTCTCAACTCGCATACTTACCAGCGTGCCGTGCAAGCGCTGCCGGAAGGTGTCGAGAACGAACCGGAGAGTTTCGCCTCGCCCGGCCGACGGCGGATGACGGCCGAGCAATTGATCGATTCGCTCTTTGTCGCGTCGGGCAAGTCGTTCGGCTGCGAGATGCTGACGTTCGATCAAGAAGGCCGGCAGTACATCCGCCAGTGCCTGAGCTTCGGTGTGCCCAAGCGGGCCTGGAATTTCGTCGACCTCGCCAACGAACGCGATCGGCCCGCGTTGGCCCTCCCCGTCGCGCAAACCTTCGTTGATGTGATGATGGCTTACGGTTGGCGCAATTCGCGAACCACGTCGCTGACCGATCGCGACGAATCGCCGACATCGCTTCAGCCGATGATCCTCGCTCATGGCCTGAGCCACAATCGCGGCGCTCGGCTCTCCGACGACTCCGCGTTTACGACTCTCGCGCTGGCCGACGTTCAACTCTCTGAACTGATCGAAAAGACGTTCGAGCGCATCCTGTCCCGCCAGCCAACCGACGACGAACGCCGTCTATTCGTTGAACTGCTCGACGAAGGCTACACACAACGGAAAACTGGCAAGCCAGCGATTATCCGCACCGTTCGCTACAGTGGCGTGTCATGGGCCAACCACTTGAGCCCCGAGGCGACCAACATCAAACTCGAACTCGAAAAGCAAGCCAAAGCCGGCGACCCACCGTCCCAGCGGCTAACCGACGACTGGCGTAAGCGGATGGAAGACGTGGTCTGGGCGCTGATGAATTCGCCGGAGTTCGTGTTTGTGCCGTGATGTTTGAATTCACTCGTTCCCACGGTCCGCCGTGGGAACGCACGTCTTCGACGCTCTGCGTCACGCTGATGGTTTCGAGCACCTGCAAATTCCTCGTTGATCTTCAGTGATTCACTGCAAAACCGATCGCCACGAATCGGAACATGTGGTTCTCCTGCCGCCAATTATTTCGCAGATTCTTTGGCGCCAGCGATTGTTCCGCAAGCAGCATGTTGCGGCCGTTCTCGGTCAAGTTGAAAAGCAAATGCGTCAGACGCGATGCGAAGAGTTGTCGTCGTTCGCAGGCAGAAGGGCTGACTATTCAACGGGAAGTTCACGACGGGGGGCCAGGGGTAAGAAGATACGGGGAACGCCAATATATGTTTACTCTAATTTGAGCGAGAAAAGAACTTCAGCAACGCTTTCGGTTATGCGGCGCGCGTAAGCCGGATCGTGTTCAAACGCACCTGGTTTTGGGAGAGTCAGAACCGGCAAGCTGTCCGGTTGCAGCATCTCCGAAATAGTCGCATTGAGAGAATCGGGGCCATCTTCGTTGCGATTCGCTGTAAAGAGCGCGAGACCTTCACGCTGGCAGAACTCCCAAAGTGTTCGATCTCCAATTCGTGGCGAGAGACTAAAATCCGGAAAAGTGAACAACTCGATCTCTAGATTTGCCAGGATTTCGGCAATTCCAATTGCGACGAGGGCATATTGCAGTTGGGAAAGATGCCCCTGGATATTCACATCCGCCAACAATCCACGAAAATCAGCGCGAAGCATCTTGAGGCTCCGCTACAACTCCATGATCCGATTCCCACTCCTCAAATGTGGGAAAAGATCCCGGCGATGAATCGCCATTCCTCTCCCGCGCGGCTTCACTCCGTAGATTCATCCACTCCTTGTACAACTTCATTCGAACCCGCACGACCTTTGCGTGCTCAACCAATTCCAGCGGATTATCTTGATTCAGCCACTCTTCAATTTCGCGATGTTTTGCCATCACAGCATCGTAGTTTTCCAACACGTACGTCCGTGCCGCTGCAACTTGTTGCGGACTGATTTTGTAAAAATCGCAGATCGCTTTCTCGGTCTTGTTGGCATTGAGGAAATCAGGGATCAAATTGTAAATGGTGATCCGCGTGCCGATCAGTTCGGGTCCTCGGCCGCGATCGTGAAGAAGCTCAAGTCCCATCGAATTCACTCCTGGCGAAACGTCCTGCGAGAGGATATGATCACTTTATTGTACTGTCAACCGTCCGGAGGCCGCAATGACCCCTCTCTCACGCCGCGATTTCCTTGCCGCCTCATCTGCTGCGGCGTTCGCACCGCTCCTATCGAGCGCGGAAGTGCTGCCCGGGGGCAAGGCGGATTCGTGCATCATGCTGTGGCTCGGCGGCGGGGCGGCCCACATGGATACCTTCGACCCGAAGGCAAAGGGCGATCCCAAGGCCAAGAAGCCGGGGTCGTACTACGATCCCATCGATTCGGCCGTCAAGGGTGTCCAGGTCTGCGAACACCTCAAGGAAACCGCGAAGCTGATGGAGCGGATCGTGCCGATCCGTAGCGTCCATCACGACGTGATCGACGGGCACGCGGCCGCGGTCAATCGCATGCATTCCGGCCGGCCCATCGCTGAGTCCGTTCTCTATCCCTCCATGGGTTCCGTCGTTTCGCATATGATGGGGCCTCGCTCGGAAAAGGTGCCGCCCTACGTCGTGATCGGTTACCCGAACGTGACACGCGGTCCGGGCTTCCTCGGTTCGAAGTTCGGTTACGTTTATCTCTTCGAGACCGAATCGGGACCGAACGGACTATCGCGTCCCGCGGATGTCGACGCGGACAGGCAAAAACGCCGGGAGGAGATACTCGCCCAAATCCGGGCCGAACAACTCAAACGTCATCCGGGCGACCTGGCGATCAAAGAATACGCGACGGCCGCGGCCGAAGGCTTCAAACTGGCGGGGCCTGATTTCATGAAGGTGTTCGATCTCAAGAGCGAACCGGACGACCTCCGCAACCGCTACGGCGGTGAGTTCGGACAACGCTGTCTGTTGGCCCGGCGGCTCGTGGAATCGGGCGTCCGCTTCGTGGAAGTGTCGTTCAACTTGAACTTCGTCAATGGAACGGGGTGGGATACGCATAACGAAGGGCAATTGAAGCAGCACGTACTCATCCAGCAACTCGACCGGGCCTTCGGCGCCCTGATCACCGACTTGGAAAAACGTAAGCGGCTCGATAAGACATTGATCGTTATCAACACTGAGTTCGGCCGACCGCCCGAGTTCGACGGCGGCGGCGGCCGGGGTCACCAGGCCAAGGCGTTTTCGTGCGTGCTGGCCGGCGGCGGCCTCAAGACGGGTCAGGCCATCGGCGTCACCGACGAAATCGCCAAGAAAATCGTCGATCGCCCGGTCTCGGTCCCCGATTTCTTCGCCACGATCTACCATGCCCTAGGGATCGACACCACCACCGAACTACTCGCTGGCGAACGACCCGTGCCGATCACCGATGGCGGCAAGCCGATCAAGGAATTGTTCGTGTAGACCAAGTTGACTGCAACGATATTGCTTCATCCCGCTTGATCAAGGATCGTGTAGAGTTCAGCTACATAACCTCGTCGCAGCCAGTAAGGCGATCGGGAGAGTCGGCGGAAGCCACCAACCTTGTCAATCAATTCCGGGACATTCACCTGAAGTGAATCGCCGCCAATGGTCAGCGGCCTGCTCTCATGATTGAGGCTGTAAAGGAGTCCACGCGAAGCTCGCTTGATCCAGTTCAGGTATCCGGTGACAATTTCGCTTTGAATCTCCGGGAACGAATCCTGGTTGAAGATCAGGTCGAAAGATCGAGATGGTGTTTTTTCCATGCAGAAGTAGGGCAAAATGGTGGTGGGCGCACTCGCCGGAGAAGCATTCGGTTCACCGTAAAGCACGACCTGGTCCTCGGGCAGACTTCTGAGAAGGTAATTGCCGTGAACCACGTTGATGTGCGGCAAATCGTAGATCGTGTAGCGTGTTGGCCCGAACCGATGACTCCAATAGGCGACGCGTCCCGATCCGGCCCCGATTTCACAGACTGACACTTCGCTTTGCTTTGCCAGAATTTGCCGAATGCTCCAAGCGGTGTAAAGGGCGCTACAGTCCCTCTCGCAAAACAGTGCACGCGAGGAAGAAATCTTGAGTAGTCCGCCATCAATGGCAGGCGGCGAGATATCGATGCCGAGTGTACGTTCGATGCACTCAACCAGAACATCAGTTTGGGTGTGCAGACCTTTCCCCCAAACACCTTGTTCGGGGTTTTCGCAGGGAAAGGCACCCACCGCCTCCGCCAAGGAAAGTAATTTGTCCTTGAGGTGCAACGCCATTTGATCCCGTTTTCCAGGATCGTTCGTTAATTTCTCGAACTCGATATTGCCCTGATCGATTCCAATCGTGGCGTCACGTCGGCCCATGGCGCCGAGATACTCCGCCAGATAATGGGGATCCTTGCGTTCCAGCGCGTCGAAAAATTCTCCCTGAAGTGTTTTGATCCAGGCCCAAGAGTCACCCGAGGCAGCGGAACGACGAGCCGATTCCTCGGCCGCCGCCCGATGATAGGCTTTCAACAAACGCTCCGCAATTCGGACATCTCGATCGCTTGGCGGTAGATCAGGAACAATCAGCGAGGGAACGGTTGGCTTTTCTGACCCATAGGTGTGAGCGAGGATGGCATCATTTCTGCTTGCGGAGACATGTTCAGCCGTTGATCGGTAGAGAACATCGAGTTGCTGCAGCGCCTTGTCTAACTTGTGAGCATGCTCCCAGGCGTATTGAAGTTCCTGAGCCTTCACGTCCAGCATTTCGCGAGCAAGCGACAAATCGCGCTCCGTTTCGGTCGGTGACGGGGCTGCCGTACGCTCGAACCGCTTGCGATCGCCAATTCCCGGCAAAAGTGCGCCCATCCGCTTGAGAATGTTTCGCATCGAACACTTCCTTCGTTTCAAAGCCAAATATATGATCGACCGTTCACGCCGATTGCCGCAGCAGCGGCCCCTCGGCCGTATTCTCGCTGACGTGTTCGAGTAACTTCTCCCATGTCGCGACGTCGGCCGGTACGTCGCGGCCGGCTCGATCGAGATCTTCGAGCAATGCGGCCGTGTTTGGGTAGAGTGCCGCCGGGACGCTTTCTCCCGAGTCGGCCCCCAGGCCGCGTAGCACCGCTTGCAAGCTTTCCGGAAGGCCCTTCTTGCCCCGGCGTTTCGGGGCGTTTTGCGTCCAGGTTACCACCACTCGGCCGAGATCGCGCAGATCACTTTCCGCGCTCGGCTCGTCAATCGACTTGTTCCCGTGCAGCCAGGGCGGTTCTCCCAGCCCGGCGATCTTGAGTACACCCGCGCGGGTCAGCAACAACGAATTGTCGATGAGGCGACCATGCATAAGGCCTGCTTGATGCGCGGTGTGCAGACCAAGAGCCGCCTGACTGAGCAGCCGATACCAGACGCCGGGAACGCCGACGTTTTCGGGGAACTCGCTGCCCGGCAGGCCGCGGAGCCATTCTTGAACCACGGCCGGTCGGCCGTTGATTTCGAGCACTTCCCGCGTGGCCAACAGGTTGGGGTGGGCGATGTCGCGGGCCGCGCTAAAACGCTGGCGGTATTCGTCCGGGTGAACCGCGTCGGGCATCTCGGCTTCGCCCAGATGGCGAAGGAGGCACAGACCACGGTCGGCGTTCTCGCCCTCCCGGCTCTGCGGGTCGAAGACGCGATAGACCGCCTCACGCGGCGACGACTGCAACCGATCGATGACGCGGAAACGGCCAAGCACCAGGCCGCTGAGGTTGCCCGTTTCCATCAGGGCCAGTTGATAGAGCGTGAGGTAATTGCCGGCGAGCAGCACCTGACGCAACGGTCGGTGCTGTCGGCGTGCCTCGCTCCAAAGCGCGTTAAGCGTCTCGGCATCGACCAGTTCCAACGAGCGAAGCATGTCGCCCAAATTGCGATCCGCGGGATCGAGATCGTCGTGGAACGTCAGGATCGTGCCTTCCTCGACGCCTGATTCGACTTCGACAAGCGGCGGCTCGTCTTGCCCCGCTTCATGCGCGACGACTTCGCCGACCGGCAGCATCGGCAACACCTCGGCGGATTCCGCATCGCGGGCGGCGCGTTCCGCATTGCGCGATTCGACAATTTCCCGCAATTTCTTGCGGTACCATTCACGCATATCATTCAGGTGCCGGCTCATCTCGACATGGCGCTCGCCGACCTCGCGTTCCTTTGTTTCGATTTCGACGGCCTGGCGGGCCAGTTGCTGCGAGGTGGCTTCGATGTCTTTCGCACGGCGGTCGATGCGCGATTCGCCCTGGCTGAGCACCTGCTTCATATCCGCGAAGCGTGATTGCCATTCGAGCAGTTGCTGCCGGAACGACGCCACCGCGTGCCGATGTTCGACCCGCGAACGATTCAAGGTCGACTCCTGCAGCGTCATCCGCTCGATCTCGGTTTGCACCTGAACGCGGACCCGTTCCAGATCGTCCTGGCTCTGCTTGGCGTAGCCATGTAGTTCGCTCAACTGACCGCGGAGCGCCTCCCGGGCCTGCGTGGTTCGTTCGAGGGCGGAGTGGGCTCGTGCTTCGAAATCCGGCACTTGGGTGAACAGTTCCGATGCCTGCCGGGCCAGGGCCTGTTTCAACTCGTCGATATCCTTGCGCGCCTGAGCGGCCTTCTCGTTCGCCTCGGTTTGCGACGTCTCCCAGAAAGCCCGCGCTTCGACGAGGGCCTGTTCAGCCGCACGCAACGTCTCGCCCTGTTCGCGAAGTTCCGCGTCGCGGCGGGCCAGTTCGTTCGATTGTTCTTCGTTGACGGAGAGCTTACCCGCGGCCTCGGCCAATTGTGCTTGCAGGGCGTCGCGCTGGGCGGTCAGTTTCTCGGCCTCTGCTTGAAGCTGAGCGGCGCGGTTGTCAAGTTCCTGCCCGCGGGTGATCAACTCGTCGGCCCGGCGGCGAAGCTGGTCTTGCAGCGATTCGCGCGTGCCTTCCGTCAGGAACAGATTCTCTTCCCGTTGCTTCATGGCCGCGCGATCGGCTTCCAACCGTTGCTGTTGTTCGAGCAACTGTTCCGTGCGTGCCGTCAAGACTCCCTCGCGTTCCGCGAGTTGGCTGCCGAACGCTTCCATCTCCTCGGCCTGTTTGCGCAGGCGTTCATCTTCATCACTTAATTGCGTCTGCAATTCGCGCATCCGCTGCACGGCCTGTTGCAGAATCTCGGAGCGTTCGCGGAAGACTCGTTCCGTCTCGCTCTGGCCGGCTTGCTCGTTCGACATCTGATCGCGCAACCGCTCGGCATCGAGCAGCCGTTCGCGAGACTCGGCCGATTGTTCCAACAATCGCGATCGCTCTTCCGCGATGCGGGCCGCTTCAAGCCGTTGTTCCTCGCGCGTGTGCTCCAACCGCGTTCGTAACGCGGCGAGCATCGCTTGCTGGCCCTCGGCCTGCGCCAGCCTTTCGTTTAACTTGGCCTCGCGCTGGTCGATCTCCTCACGCTGGCGGGCCTGCCGCTGTTCTTCGGCTCGAATCTGTTCTTCGCGGGCATCGATCTGCTTGACCTGATCTTCGAGATCGCGCGTGTCGGTCTGGAACGAGCCGAGGCGCTGGTCGACCAGCGTAGCCCGCGACTGCAACTGCCGTTCTTTTTCGTCGAGCGTGACCTGCCAACGATCGAGGCGGATAAGGTCGGCCTCGTACTGCTTCTTCAACGTCTCGATCGCGTCGCGGTCGATCTCGAGTTGCTGATGGTGATAAGCGATTTCGCTCTCACGCAGGGCCAGATCCTTCTCTTTTTGCGTGAGCGGTTCGGCGGCCGTCTGGCGTTCGATCTGGAGGATTTCACGTTCGCGTTGCAGTTCGCTTTCACGCTGCGCCAATTGTTCTTGGGTTCGCGCCAATGCCTGCTCACGCTCAGCCAGTTCACGCTGGTTGGGCTCAAATCGCTCCAATTCCGCGTCAAGTTCCTGCTTGCGTTCGCGCAGTTGCACGGCCGCTTCACGCAGGCTCATCTGGAAGCGGTCGAGTTCCTCGGCTCGTTGGCGGTGCTTGGCGGCCACTTCGCGTTCGACCTGATCATGCAAGTTCGTCAGGCCGCTGGCCCCGCGATCGTGCCACTGACGCAACTGGGCTTCCGCCTGTTCGCGGCGTTGCTTCAGGTCGTCCTCGAGTGCCTGACGCCGCGCGGCGAACTCGGCTTCGAGCCCCTCTTCGCGGCGGCGAACCGCATCCAGCGAAATGCGGATCGACTCTTGCGTCTTGGTCAGGTCCTCTCGTTGACTGGTAAAACGATCGCCCAGCGAACGCCGTTCCGATACCGATTCGTCGCGCAAACGGCCCAGGTCTTCTTCCTGGCGCTTGATCTCGGCCTGCCGGCGATTCAGTTCGTCTTCGCGAAAGCGCAACCGGGCATCGCGGGCGGCTTGGTCGTCGCCGTGGCGGTCGTACGTGGTAGCCGACTGGCGGGCCTGCTGCACTTCCTGCTCGATCTCGTCGCGCCGCCGATACCAGAGGATGCGGTCGGCTTCCAGTTCCCGGGTCTGGGCCTCCAGGGCTCGTTCTCGTTCCTGAAGTTCTTTTTCCTTGAGATTCCACTCGGGCGGTCGTGGTTCGTTGGTGAAGGCGATCGGTCGCGGGACGTCGCCGTAGATGAGATCGATGGCAACCTGAATGTCGACGGCGCCGATCGAGATGCAATCGCCGTGGGTCAAGTTGGTCGGGGTCGTGTGCGTAATCGGTTGGCCGTTGACGAGGACCGGCAAGGTCGGCGTCAAACGGCGCAGACGGACGCCATCCGTTTGGCGGGCAATCAGACAGATTACGGGCGGCAAATTGGTTCCGGGCAGGCGCAGATCGCAACCGGGAACGCTGCCGATGAGGAATTCTTCACCGGGGACGTCATAGGTGGTCGGCCGGGCCGAGCCGTTGCGCACCTCGACCCGGACCTCGGGTAATCCCGCGGGAAGCGGCGCGGTGCGCCGGGGAAATTGAGAAATAGGGGCCATATCCATGCCGTGTGTCGGGGTATCCATTCCCTCGCCGGTTGCCGCGCGGACCGAGCGCGCAGACCATCCGCGGTTCGCAATTGGACCGAATCTCACCTTAAAACGCAAGACCGGTTTTTGGGGGGAGGGCGGAGGGGGGCAAATGACCTGAAACCAGCACCCGATAGATCGTCGCGAATAGTTGATTCTGGGTCATACTCACGGCCCCTCCACAATCTCCCCCCAATCGAACATCACGAAATTCGGCGCTCCGTTGATTCCGACGCGTGTCAGTGGCAGTTTGTTGCCTTCTTCGTCGGTGATCTGGGTTACTTTGCCCTTCACGTTCACGAAGTCCTTGATGAGGATCGGGTCGAGTTCCTTCGTCAAGAATTTTGCCCGGGCCGGACCGAGGCGTCGGGCGGGGACGGTCTTGCCTTCCGAGGTGAGGCCGACGCCGTTGACGGCGATGACCGTGTAGCCGCGGTTGGCGGGGTTTGGGTCGTAGAAGACGAGCGGCGTCGGCGCCTTGACGATCGGCGAGTGGAAGTCCGAAGGGGGCTCGTATTGCAAGGTCGTTCGGCCGATCTCCTTGCCTTCACTGAAGATGATGTAACATGCAACGCCCGATTCGGGATCGACGACCGGTTGCCATTCGATCTTGCGCTGTTTGCTCATCAGCGTGCGAACTTTGACATTAAGGACTTCGGGCGGCGGCGTGACGTCATGATTAGTCCCTAGTGCATGGGCGGTCACGTCGGTGAAGCCGGTCATTTTCATGAGCGAGACCCCCTGGGGGAGGTCCATATTCTTGAACTGGCAGCGGCAAAACAGCGAGCCCGGCGCGGCCTGGATCGTGCCATCGCCTGTTAGATGATCGGCCGACAAGAGACCTTCGCATTGCAAGGAATCTCGCAACCCTTTGAAGGTGCAATGTGAGACCGCGGTGAGTCCTTTCAGCGAGGCGCACAACGTGTTCCCCTTCATGCGGCTGTTGTCAATTTCGACATGCGAGACCGCGACCGTGCCGTGCGACACCACGAAGAGCGCCGGCGAGAAACTCTGGGTGCCGCAGCGGAAAAAGCGGCAATTCTGAACGAGATGCGTTTGCCCGCCGTCGATCCGCAGGGCAGCGTCGCCGATTTCCTCGAACAGACAATTGTGCACGCCGATGTGGCCGAGACGTGGGGAATCGGGCGCGAGATCGATCGCACGATGTTTGATGTTGCGGAAGGTGCAATTGCAGAGGTTGAGGTTATCGATCGTCACGCCGCCGGCCGCGCCTCGGTCGCCCTTGTAGGCGCCGGGCGACTTGTCGAGACCGTGCGAGAAGCCGTCCTTGCAACCGACGAATTCACAATCTTGCCAGGTCTGGAAGGAAGTCGTGTGCAGATTGATGCCCGCTTCTTTCTGATCGGCAAAACGCGTGCGCACGAACAGCCCGGCCGGATTGCCCATCTTCCCGGCGGGTCCCATTTGGGAGTTGTAACCGAACTTGCCCCCCATCACTGTGCAGTTGATCATCCCCCGGCAGTTCCGTTGCGCGCAATCGATCGTGTCCGGCCATTTCAGAATCGTCTTGTCCATGCCCGCGCCGGCGATGTAACCGGCTTTGATCGTCTGCTTGAAGTCGTAGGTCCCCGGCCCGAGGAAGATCGGCCGATCGGCGAGGAGCGCTTTCTCGATCTCGGCCATCGTTTTTTCCGTCATGTCGACTAGTTGCTGCTTGTCGAACTCACCCGCGTTCAGGCGGAGGTCCTTTAAGGGCAAAAACTTCGGCTTGTGCAAGTTGGGTCCGTCGAACGGATACTTCGGCTCGCCATCTACTTGCTGGGGCGATGAGAGAAACTCCGCGCCGTCCTTGCCGGGCTGGTGCACGAAGATATGTTTCATCTCCGCGAAGACGAGGCTGAGACCGCCCTGCTCCGTGGCATATTGCTTGGCGAACGGGTCGACCACGACGATGCCGTCGGCATAGTGCAGACCCGGGATGGTCATCTTGCGATTGAGAGTCCAGGGTTTGCGGCCATCGCCATGGGCGACGACACGGTTGCGCATTCCCTGGATCGTCATCACGGGTCCGCGATAGGGCGGGCCGTTGAGATCGTGCCCGAATTCACCATGATCGTGATACTTGATGATCCTTGGCGGAGAGGTGTACTGGTCGATGTTGACAGGCGTTTCCCCCGCGAAACTCGACGAAAGAATCACGCAGTCGTTCCCGCGCAGGATGTCGAGAACGGGGTCGGCCCACATGGCTCCATCAGCCGTGAGATGGGCATAGGTGATGCCGTTGCCGCGAGAAATCTCGTGCGGGGTCCAGGCTCGCTGGCCCATGACGACCGGGCTGAGGATGTAGGTGCCGCGCCCGTCGCCGGTCGCTTCCGTGGCGTGGATGCGAATCGCCGGCCCCCAATGCATGTCGAATCGCTTATCCAACGTAGCCGAGCCCGAGTGCGGTTTCAGGATCAGGACATTGCGAACGAAACCATTGAGAAGAAGGATCGGCGACTTGCCGCCGTCCGGGTTATCCTTCGGGTGCAGAGGCGAACGCTCATCGAAATAGAAGGAGACGTCGTCGGCGTGCTTCAGGTGCGTCTTCTTCATCGGGCAGCGAAAGAAGACGCACTGTTCCATCTTTCCTTCATGCTGCACGAACTGTTTCATTTCGTGAAAGATAAACTGGCATTCGATGAGCGTGTCGTGGATTTCCCAGGTCGCGGCTCCCGAGATGAACTGGATGTCGCGCAGCGGTTGGGTCACGACGATCGGGTTGGGGTCAATCGAATCAAAGATGACTGAATCACCCGGATGGGCCGCGTCGACGGCGAGCTGATGGCTCTTGAAGTTGCGCGTGCGATGGATCTTCATCCCTTCACGCAAACCGGAAGGACCGATTCCGATGCCGCCGACGTTGGGCGGCCTCACGCCGACCTTCGGCAAAGGTGGATCGTCTTTCTTCTCAACCAGCGGCGGATCGTCTTGGGGCGGCGGCTTTTCGTCTTCTTTCTCGGCGGGAATGACAACCACGGCCGGCTTGGCCGGATCCTTCCAGAGGTCTTTGCGCAACACAAAATAACTGCCGCCAATCATCAGACCCATGAGAATCAGCGCCATGACAATGCCGCGACTACCGGACCGTCGTTGCAACTCGGCTTCCTCGAGCGGCAACTCTTCGGCATCGTCAAGCGAGAGCAACTCCGGCTCCTCATGTCGATGAGCGTGAAAATCAAGTGGATTCGGTTCGGCTTTCACCGGCCCACTGGCCATGTACGTCGCCTTGATCGCCCCAATTTGCAGGCGATCGCCATTTTTCAGACGGGCCTTGATGACTTGACGTCCGTTGATCGCCACCGGCGGCCGTGAGTCGTCGATTACCAGGAAATAGCCGGTCTTTTCGCGATAGAGGATGACATGGCGCGGCGAGATTGATTCATCGTCCAGGCGGATGTGGTTGCCCGCTTCGCGGCCGATGCGGACGCGCCGGCCCTTGAGCGTCGCTCGCTTGCCGTTCAGGGGGCCAGATTGGAAATAGATCTGCGGCATCGTTGCGGCGGACTCTCGGTGATCATCACGGCTCTCCCTCTCTTGTAAAGGAAGAAGCGTCCAGGAGCAAGAATTGTTCCTGCGAAATGAGTCGGAAGATCAATAGGGGGGCGAAAGTCCGGATCCGTCGCTACCGGAAATAACGGCCGACGAAGAGGCCGGCGGTGAAGGCCAGGGCGAGGAGGATGACGCCGGCGACGCCTAGCCAGGTCATCTTGGATGTATTGATAAAGACGCCTTCGGGGGTCGAGACATCGAAGCCGGCCGCGGCGAGTTCGGCTGGGCCGTTAGCCGATCTCGCTTTCGGCTTGGGCATCGAGGCCGCCACCGGCGGCGGTTCCATGTTCCGCTTCGTCAGCGCAGCCGGAGATGGTTCCTCGTTTGAACGAAACGTCGGTTCCGATTGTAAGAGTGCCTCGAAGTCACTGCGTTCGAAGAGTTGCGGCCCGCCCCCGGCAAAGAGTTGCTCCTCTTCACTCTCCTTCGCCAGTTGTTCCGGTGAAGATTCCACCTGAGAGGGTTCAGGAGTGGGGACGATCAATTTCTCGCTGCAATGCGGGCAATTCACCACCGCTCCCGCCTTGCGGCGGGCGATGCCGAGCAACTTCTCGCAGTAGACGCAACGAAAACGAATCGGCATGGAACGCTCGCACGGAAAGACCCGGACCGGCAACCGGGGAAAAAGAGCCCTTCTCGACATTCTCCTCAAACATTCCAATCTCCGCAACTGTTTGCTTGACGAATCCTCCAGATCAGGGAAAATGAAGGTCGTTCTCTAGCGACCACGCAGGGGAGACCGCCGAACCGTCTCCCCATTCTCGAGAAGTCTCCCATGAACAAGCATTCCGCCATCTCGCTCCGGCTCTTCTTTCTGGGGCTCCTGGGTTTGGCCATGGTCGCGCTGCCGGGCCGCGGCGACGTCGTCATCCTCAAAGACGGCTACACGATGCACGGCAAGCTCAGCACCGAAAAGACCGTCATCGTCGACAAATTGAGCGGCGAGGAGTTCATCACCAAGAAAATGAACGGCTTGACCATGCTGGACGACGGTCCACGCTGGACCCTCTTCAGCGCCCACTCGCAGCGGGTCGGCGAAGTCAGCAACGACAACAAGTTTGCCGACTACATCCAGATCACCCGGCCGTTCATCCGCAAGACGCAGTTGCAGATCCCGAACTTTATCACGCTCGATTCGACCACCGAGTTCACCTCCAAGTGGCAACGAATGATGAACTATCACGACAGGAACCAGATTCGTTACCGGATCGAGCAGCAACTGGACATTTTGACACCCCACTGGGCACGCATCAATTCGTACACCCACGCCTGGGCCACCTTTTACTTGACGCGGGAACTGGGGCCGGAACTGGTGCTCAAGCTGCTATCGACCCATCCGGACTTGATGGACATCAGCAATAAGCCGGATGTTGAACGCCGGGCGAAGGTCGTTCGCTTCCTGATCCAGGCGAATTGGCTGAACGAGGCGGACCAGCAGATTGATCGTCTCTTGAAAGACATGCCGGCCGAAGAGAAGAAGGTCGACGAATTGCGTGTCGCGATTCGCGAGGCCCGGTTAGAAAGCAGTTTGACGGAACTCGAACGAGCGAAAGATTCCGGGCGACATGGGTTTGCCCAGGCGACGTTGAAGACGTTGCCGAAAGAGAAGGTGCCCGCCAAGTACGCGGTCAAAGTGGCCGGCTACCGGGCCGAGTATGACGCGGCGTCGACCCGTTTCGAGTTGGCCAAGCGCCTGCTTGCGGATCTTCGAATGCTTGCCGGGAACACGGTCCCCGACCTCGTGAAGGCCACGGAGTTCATCAGCGAGGAACTGCACCTCGATACCACCCCGCGATTGGAACTCTTCCTGGCGCTGGCCGAACAGGCCGAGACGGCGCGCAAGGCCAACAAGCCGCCGATGGACACGCCGGACAAACTCCTGGCCGCGGCCGTCAGCGCCTGGTTGATGGGGAACACGGCCACATCGACGGACGTCGGCGTCGCCCGCAAACGTCTGAGGGCTCGCGAGTTTGCCCTGGGCTTCTTGCGTGAAACGTCGTCGCTTAAGCGAAACGACATGCTGACGCGTTATCAGAAGGACACGGAGGCCCTGCCGTTTGATGAGATGGAAATGCTCATCTCGCTTCTGCCGCCGCCCGATGCGGACAAGGAGATCGCCTACGAACCGACGATGAAGAAGACGGGCGTGATTCCCGAGATCTCGGCCAGTGTGAGCTACCTCTTGCAGGTGCCGCCCGAGTATCAGCACGGCCGGCCTTATCCCTTGCTCTTGATCTTGCCGGAATCGGGTGAAACGCCGCGCGACGCGCTCAAGAAGTTCAACGACCTACCCGCTCGCTTCGGCGTCATCGTGGCCGTGTTCGACTGGGCCTCTGGCTTCAAAAACACCTATAACTACACCGACGAAGAACACCAGAAAGCGACCGGACTGCTGCGTCACCTGCGGCGAACGCTTCAGGTTGATTCCGACAAAGTATTCGTTTTCGGCCAGGGTGAAGGCGCGAACTTCGCGATGGACCTGGGCGCCTCGCACCCCGATCTTTTCGCCGGCGTCGTCCCCATGACGCCCTCGCCCGACTGGCAACTTTACCGCATCTTCGACTATTGCAAGAACTTTCAGAGCCTGCCGATCTACATGATCTTCGGCGACCGGGCCGGCGAATCGATCAAGACCATCCGCACCATGTTGAATGAATGGATGCCGAAGGGGTATCCCGCGCTGGCCGTCTCCTACAAGGGTCGTGGTGTGGAATGGTACGGCGAGGAGCTTCCCTATGTCTTCGACTGGATGAGCCGTAAGAGCCGTGCGACGGCGTTGCCTGAACTCGGCCGCGTTGGTGACGAGTTCCGCACGGTGCGGACAACCAGCAATCGCTTCTACTGGCTGAGCACCAACGAGATCGAGACGGCGTTCCTGTACGACCCTCAACGGCGTGCCCGGCAGTTCAACCCCGCCAAAATGTACGCGCGCATTAGTGAAGGGAACCTCATCACCGTCGACGTTTTCGGATTGCGGCAGGTCAGCATCTGGCTGGGGAAAAACAGCATCGATTTCGCGAAGCCGGTCACCGTCAGCATAAGAAATCGAGCGCAGGGCGTGTGGAAAAAAGAGATCACGCCGAAACTCGGGGTGCTCTTGGAAGATCTGTACGAACGCGGCGACCGGCAACGACCCTACTATCAGCGCATCGATTGCACCGACCTGCACAAGATCGTCAAGTTCGCGGCCCAGTGACGATTACGAACCGATGACGCACCGGTAGTAGAGCAAGTAACAGTTCTCGATATCGTCGTAGACGCCGGGGTGGGCGATCATCTCGTTCAGGTCGAACGCTCCCGTCTGCCGTGACTGCGGCATCCAGGCGATGCCTTTTTCTTCCGTGATCGTGAAGCCGGCATCCGTGATGAACTTCTTCATCTCGGCATTCGTGTACTCATACTTGTGGTCGGGGTTGATGTAGCCGTCCGGGATCTGGATGCGGGTCAGGCCGCGGTTCGGGGTGTCGAAGCAGAGGGAGCCGCTGGGCTTCAACACCCGGCGAGCCTCGCGCAGAGTTTGCACGCAATCAGCCTGACTGATATGTTCGATCGACTCGCCGGAGAACACAAGATCGATGCTTCCCGATTCGATCGGCGCCAGGTCGGACATCGAACGATAAAGATAACGCACCGGCCCGCGTTGGGTGATCACTTCATTCAGGCCGCTCGGGATGTTCTGGTAAATCTCATGCCGGCCCTCGGCCAAGGGCTCAACAATCGTCAACTGTTCGAAGTCGTAAGGATAGCCCATGTAAACGAGAGCGCCATCGGGGATGTTGGCCGCGCCGCCACCGAGATCGACGATCCGCCGGGCGCGGGGCAGTTGCCGAACCATCACCACGCGTGCCTGATGCAAGGCATCAAGCGGCGACTTGGGCCCGGCCTTCTGCCGGAACTCAGCCGAATCGAGAAACGAACGCACGAGATGGGCCGGGGTGACACTTCCGTTCACCAACGAGGCAACATGATCACGCAACCCCTGTTCATCCGGAGCGCGACCCAGCAAACCGCGATAGAGCGATTCGACGAGATCGTTCAACTCCGTCTCGCGGCCTCGACCAAACAGTTGGCGCATCATGCAGTGGCTCCTCGCGGGCGTGGGCATTTTCGTCGGAAGGCGGTCTGAAGTCAAGGAAGGGGGTTGTTGATGAGTCGAGGGCCGCCGTGGTATATTGATTGATCTAACGAAGAGAGTTGGAGAATCACGATGCCCGCTCGGGACTATTTTCACGAAACAGTCAAGCGAACGCTCATTAAAGAAGGATGGACCATCACGCACGACCCGTACCATCTTCAATGGGGCGGGAAGGAAATGTACGTCGATCTCGGCGCCGAGCAACTCTTGGCGGCTGAGCGAACCAATGAACGTATCGCCGTCGAGGTAAAGAGTTTTCTTGGCAAATCGTTCATGGAGGATCTGGAAAAGGCACTCGGCCAATTCGTACTTTATCGGTCCGTGCTCTCTTATCGGGATCCAGAACGACGCTTGTTTCTTGCCATTCCGTTCGACGTCGCCAAGATATTCGAAGAGCCCCTCGGGCAGATGCTTCTTGAGAACAATCTTGTTCGAGTCATCAGTTTTGACCCACAAATTGAGGAGATCGTCAAATGGATCCCCTGAATCGACTTCGAGATGTAATCGAGAAGGTCCTATTGCGCCACGTTCATGCGTCAAACGGCAACGGGGAGATCGAGACTCAGACCGTATTCGATCGGTGTCACGATCACTACATGCTTGTCAACATCGGCTGGACTCCTCGCGCCCGCGTTCATGGAACATTGGCCCACATCGATTTAATTGGCGAGAAGATTTGGGTGCAGGCCGACGGAACACAGGCGGGATTAGCGACGGAACTTCTCGAAGAGGGCATCCCCGCGACGCAAATCGTCCTCGGCTTTCGCTTGCCGTCCATTCGACCGCACACAGGCTTTGCCCTTGCTTGATCGCCACAAACCTCTTCATTCCAAGGATCCATCCATGACCCGTTTTCTCTGCATCTTCGCGGCCGCTGCCGTGTTGATGATTTCTCCGCGCATCATCGCCGCGGAGCCGAGCAAGCCGAATGTGATCATCATCATGTCGGACGACATGGGCTTTTCCGATATTGGTTGCTACGGCGGCGAGATTGCCACGCCGAACCTTGATAATCTGGCGGCGGGCGGCGTCCGCTTCACGCAGTTCTACAACACGGCCCGGTGCTGCCCGACGCGTGCCGCGTTGCTCACCGGGTTGTATTCGCATCAAGCTGGCATCGGCCACATGGTGGGCGACTCCGGCTTCGACGCCTATCGCGGCGACTTGAACCGCCGTTGCGTCACGATTGCCGAGGCACTCAAACCAGCTGGTTACCGCGCCTATACCGTCGGCAAATGGCACGTCACCCGGCACACGGCCGCCGATGCGCCCAAGCTCAACTGGCCGTTGCAACGCGGGTTCGACCGTTGTTACAGCACGATCGGCGGGGCCGGCAGTTTCTACGATCCGTCGTCGCTGATCCGCGACAACACGATGATCTCCGCGTTTGCCGACCCGGACTACAAGCCGAAGACCTACTATTACACCGATGCCATTAGCGACCATGCCATCCGCTTCCTGGGCGATCATGCCAAGGACCACAAAGGGAAGCCGTTTGTCATGTACATGGCCTTCACCGCCGCCCACTGGCCGATGCACGCGCTTCCGGAAGACATCGCCAAGTATGCGGGGAAGTACGATGGCGGCTATGACCCGATCCGCAAGGCCCGCTTCGAAAAGGCCATGCAGCTTGGCCTGATCGACCCGAAACAGCCGATGTCGCCCCAGGCGGAAAACTGGAGCAAGGTCGCCGACAAGAAATGGGAAGCCGCTTGCATGGAAGTTTACGCCGCGATGATCGATCGGATGGACCAGGGCATCGGCCGAGTAATCGACGAACTGAAACGGAACGGGCAGTACGACAACACGCTCGTCCTGTTCCTGCAAGATAACGGCGGCTGCGCGGAGGGCATGGGCCGCACCGAACAGAAGATCCACCCGAACATCGTCCGCCCGGAGAAGCCGACACTGGCCCTCATGAAGCCCGAAGCGTTCCCGGCGAGCGGCAGCGTGCCGGACCAGACCCGCGATGGCTTCCCGGTCCGCATGGGGCCCAAGGTGTTCCCCGGCGCCGCGGACACCTATGTCGCTTACGGCCGCGGTTGGGCGAACGTCTCCAACACACCCTTCCGCGAGTACAAGCACTGGGTCCACGAAGGCGGCATCAGCAGCCCGTTGATCGCGCATTGGCCCAAGGGCATCGCGGCCGAGCAACGGGGCAAGCTCGCGGCCGGACCGGGCCACCTCATCGACCTGATGGCAACCTGTGTTGATCTCAGCGGCGCCAAATATCCCGTGAAGATCGGCGACAACGACATTCAACCGCTGGAAGGCGTCAGCCTGCGGCCGGCATTCGAAGGCAAGCCGCTGCAACGCCCGCAACCGATCTTCTGGGAACACGAAGGCAACAAGGCCATCCGCGACGGCAACTGGAAACTCGTCGCCAAGCATGGCCAGACGTGGGAGCTTTATGACATCGCTGCCGACCGAACGGAGAGCGTCGACCTGGCCGCGAAGAATGCGAACAAGGTCAAGGAACTGAGCGAGAAGTGGGAAACGTGGTCCAAACGCGTCGGCGTTCAGCCTTGGCCGTTGGGGAAGAAGGCGAAGAAATAAGCACGAGCCCGAAGCGAAGCGAGGGGGCAAACGAGATAGAACTCTCACTCCCTCGTTTCACGTCGGGCTCGGATTCAACTCAATCTTACTTTTTCTTCACCGGCCCGCCGCCGTTGGGGCTCAGGCGTTTCCACCAGTCGGGGCCGTCGGCTTCGATCTTGGCGTTGTGCTCGATAAGGGCCTTTCTCATCGCCTCGAATCGCTCGGTCTGCTTGTCCTTCACGTCGGTCGATTCTTTCGGATCATCTTTCAAGTTGTAGAGTTCGAATTTCGTCAGGTCTTGCGAGGCGATAATCTTCCAGTCGCCTTGTCGTAGTGCCATGTGCAAGTTGTTCGGGGCCATGTTGAGCCGCCAATAAAGCGGTTGTTTGCGCTCGACGCCTTCGGCCTTACCCGTCAGCAGCGGCAGGACGTCGACGCCGTCGATGGTGCGGTCGTTGGGGATCTTGGCGCCGCCTAGGCCGACCATGGTCGGGAACAGGTCGAACCCGACAACGGGTGCGTCGATCGTGCTGCCGGGTTTGATGTGGCCGGGCCAGCGGGCCAGACCAGGAACGCGGATACCGCCTTCGTACATGGCCCGTTTACGGCCGTTCAACCCGCCCGTTGAGCCGCGCGTGCGCCCCTTCATGCCGTCGCCTTCGGGGCCGTTGTCGGACGTGAAGAAGACGAAGGTATTATCCGTTAGTTTCATCTCATCGAGTTCCTTCATCAACTTGCCGAAGGCGTGGTCGAGTTGCGTGACGTTGCCGTGGTGCTGCCGTAAGTCGAGGTCGTCGAGCTTCTCGTAGGGCTTCTGAAATTGCGGGTCGGATTCGATGGGTAGATGCGGTTCGTGCGTCCAGACCGCCAGAAAGAACGGCTTGGTCTTGTCGCGGTGTTCCTTGAGCCACTGAGTTGCTTCGCCCACCACGAGCGGCGCGGAATAGCCCTCGAGCGGCCCAACCTCTTTCCCATTGCGCACGAAGTTCGTCGGGTTCTTGTGGCTCGGCCCGGCGTTGTTCTGCGTGGCCATCCACCAGTCGTAACCGTGGTCGTTGGGCTGGGGCTGGGCCGGGTCGTTGAACTTGCCGTTCAAGTGCCATTTGCCGACGTGGCAGGTGGCGTACCCTTGTTCCTTAAGCAGCTTGGGCAACGTGATTTCGCTCGCCCGAAGATGCACCTCGGAACCTGCTGCAATCCAGGTATAGACGCCGTTGCGATGCGGCGTCCGCCCCGTCAGGATCGCCGACCGCGACGGCGAACAGACGGCACTGGAGGCGTAACATTGCGTTAGCTTCACCCCCTGCTTGGCGAAGGCATCCAGGTTCGGCGTCTGAATGGCGGGATGGCCGAAACAACCGAGATCACCGTAGCCGAGATCGTCGGCGAGGAACAGCACGATGTTCGGCCGATCGGCGGCAGTCGCTGGATTTGACCAACTCAAGATGACCGCGAGAACGACGGAAAATGCAAATGAATAGCCAGTAACGGATCGCTGTTTGGGAAGGATGATCATGGTGAGTCCTGCTTTGATGGGAGAGTATCGGAGCAGTCTAAACGATAGAAGGCGATGCGATCAAGCATTGAGTTTGAATTCTCCGCGACGAAGTCGATGTGCGTGGCTCGGCGGTCCCGAAATTTTTTCTGGCGCGGACATTTTGGGACATTCCGTTCTCGAATGTCATCACCGCCGTTTTGTTCTCAGCAGGTTTTTCCAAGAGTTCCATCATGTTCCACCGATTCGATTGGGTTGCTTTAGACGCGTGTCGAGCCAACTCGAGAGTGACGAACGCCACAGTGGCGCGATTTTGCATCTCTTGCACGCAACCAAAATAAGCGGGCATTTCCTTCTCTGTAAGTTGGTGGGAACATTGGCAAGGAATGCGAGATGGAAAGATCGTAACGCCGAAGAAATGAACAGGCAATCGAAAAGCGGGCGCCTCGCGAGTTTATTGATGGGCGGACAGAGGACAAGCACGCACGAACTGTTCAGCCCGTCCTCTGTTCCCTCCAGGCAATCATTTCTTTTTCTTGGCGGGCGCCGGTGCGGGCGTTCCCTTGGCTTCCTTCTTGGGATTGGCCTTGGCCTTCTTCTTGTCCTTGCCCTGAGCGTTGTTGCCCTTCGCCATGATTCTTTCCTCGGTTTGCAATGAGAAGGAGCCGACCGTCTCGCTTAGCGAGAACGGCGAGCTTCTTCCGCTTCCTTATAACCCATTCGCTCGCTGACGGTAGCGAGTGAGTGCGGAGAGTGGGATTCGCACCCACGCTTCCAGGGGATTAGCCTGACGAGCTAACTGCTACTCTACCTCCGCCTCATCAGCATATGGCAGAAGTGATGTGCGGGCGACCGCTGAAATCAGCGAACTCACCGATCTTGGAAAGAAATGCCGAGTTCAATCGATCTCGGCCTGCCGCGATTGGGAACGCGATGGGCGATCGATGATGTCTGCTGCCTCCCCGAATGCTAGTAAGTTTCCGCATCGCGTGTTACCCTAACTAACACGCCTCGACGATCACCAAAGGAATCAAGTCATGGAAGTCCTCAAGAGCCTATCAATCTACTTTCTGCCGTTTGGCTGCCTTTTCGGCATCGGCGAACGCGGGATGACCGAGGAGCCGAAAGGTGAAATTAAGGAAACACGCGTTGTGCTCCGCATCTCGCGGGAGTTCATCCGCAATCATGCCATCCCTTCGATCGAAGAAGTAACCGCGATCAATATGTGCCGGTTCGGCGCCCATGTCACCGGAACGGCAAAGACAACGGGACAAACGACGATCAACATGGTGGTGAGAGAGCGGGATGCCGTCTTCACGTTCCATTTCAAAGGAACCACTCTCACAAAAACGGTCGCGACCAAGCATCCCGTGGCTATTTACAGTTCGGGACGAACCGATTTCGTCGCTCAGCGTGAGATTCACTTCGATGGCGTGCTTTTCTCGCATCGGCCCGCGACCATCGAAGCGACATACTGTTCCACCATTGATTGCCTGGCGACACCGCCGCGACTGATCGGGCGAATCGCTCGCGCGAAGGCCATCCCGGAAATTCAGAGATTGAAGCCGGCCAGCGATGCCCTCGATTTGAGCGACACGAAAACCCAAGTTCTCGCCGCCTTCGACCGAGAGTCCGAAAAATTGGTCACGGATCTCAACAAGGTGGCGCCCTGGGAGCAGACCATTAACTTGCTGGTTCCCCGGACAAAAGAGTGGATCACGCATGTCAGCAGCACAAGTGATTATCTGATGGCCAGCCCAGGACCGAAAGACTCGACAATCCCCGTGTTGCCCAAGGAGTTCTTGAGCATGAAGGCCCCGCTGGAACTCTGGATTCATGGCCAACCTGTCGGCGACCCGAGTCGTAAAATCGTCGAAAGTTGGAGCACGGTCCAGCGAGGCCTGGATCGGTTTCGCGGACTGGTCTCGGGGAAAGAGGCGAAGGTCGAGGGCGTGAGTTTCACGGCCGTGGGCGAATGGTGGGTCCTCAAAGTCGGCGAAGACTTGCTCGAACGCTGGGTCGAAAAGTTGGTTGAGAAAAAGAAAGAGTAAGATACCATGAGTTGTCCGTCGCCTGTCGCCCAACTAGAAAAGGCCACATGAAAAACCTCTCCATCTGCCTGTCCATATTCCTGTACTTCGCGTTCGCGTCGTGTCCCGTTCGCGGGCAAGCAGCCGACGAGGCCGAGAAAGAATTCCTGGCCGCCAAGGTCAAGGCGGAAGCCGGCGACGCGGCTTTCCAGTTTCAAGTGGGCAACTTCTACGCGCGCGGCGCGGGCGTCGCCAAGAACGATACCGAGGCGGCCAAGTGGTTCCGCAAGGCCGCGGAGCAGGACGACCCGCGCGGCCAAAGCATGCTGGGCGTCATGTACACCAACGCCCGCGGCGTCGAGCGCGATTACAAGGAAGCGATGAAATGGTTCAATAAAGCCGCGGCCCAGAACAGTGCTCACGCCAAGTACAACCTCGGCCACATGTACTCCACCGGCAAAGGCGTGACCAGGGACGACACCGAATCCGCTGGCTGGTATCGCAAAGCCGCCGAGCAAAACGACGCCGGCTCGCAACGCATCCTAGGTAGCCTTTATGCGACGGGTAAAGGCGTTCCCAAGGACCTCGTGGCAGCACACGCGTGGACGAAAGTAGCCGGTGCCAAAGGCGACGAGGCCTCGAAGAAGCAGATCGCCAAATTCGAAGAACAGATGACGCCGGAACAGATCGCCGCGGCGATGAAGTTGGCGGCGGAGATTGCGGAGCGGATTGCGAAGGCGAAGGGGAAGTGAGTAAATAAGCGGGTATGGCGAACACATTCGCGCCGATTCGGTGGGAACGACAAAGTAGATTCGCGGACTGCGACGTGGTGATAATTAAGGTGCCAAAACGATTGTGACGGTGATGACTTGGCTGGATGATCGACAAGACACAGCGTACCTTTTGCTGCTTCCGGTGCCTAATCGACAAACAAGTTCAGTTTTTGACTCGACCGTTCAAGTCAAGTAAACTCTCTCTCGTACAATTGCTTAGGTTTCAAAAGGTAATCATGAAAACCAAGAGTATTGCTTGCGCCGGCCTACTGTTGGCAGTTCTGATTTTCGCTATCGAAGGTCACGCTCAATCCAATCCCATCCAATCCCAGTGACAATCACAAAGGTCGAAGGTCGAAGTTGCCAAGAAATCAGTCTGGATGCGAATGAAGTTGAAAGAGCCGCAGGAATTCATCTTCAGCAAGCCGGATCATATAGAGGTCGAAGGGAAGCCGCGTACTTCATGATCGCTCTACTGCAACTCGCCGGCGCCGACTTGGCTTTTCGCCTGCACCACAAGCGTCACTACGATTTCCGCCGGGGCGAACGCCTCGGGCACGACCATCACATCGTCGCCTGGCAACGGCCGCAACGCCCCGACTGGATGAGCGAAGCGATTTACGCCACCATGCCTGAAACGATCCGGATCCGCGAAGTCCGTTTCCACATTGATTCACCAGGCAGCCGCAGCCGCGAACTGATTGTCGCCACCACACTGTTGGACTATCGCAAAAACATCACGTCTATAGCGCGCTACTCACGGCCATCGCCACTCATCGAGTCGGCAATCGACCCGGTCGACGAGAGCCGCGCCGATTGAAACGCCGTCACGACAAATACAAGCACCTCAGCAAGCCGCGAGCCCAGGCTCGCGCCGCCGCCGCCATCAACGGACAAGAACAACGCACCAGCCGACGCCCGCCGCCGCATCGAAAGGAGGCATGCCTCGACGAAATCTCTCGAAAACTCCTCACGCCAGTTTCCGGCGCGCCGCCCAACGTGCGCGCCGATGTTCCCGAAACAAAGGCCGAACCACCATGCCATAAAACCCATCAACAAGTCTACATATGACATGAATTGTCAAATCGCAACAGATTGCTGGATCATTACCTACAGTGGAAGTGCCATTCGGGAAGGGGTCCTTATCCTTGCTCGATTCACGTTGCTTCGAATAGTCGAGCACTTGCTCGGCATGCCAGGCGTTTCCTGATTCGTCGGTGCCGCCTCGCTTGGTGGCGTCCTTGCAAACGGTGAATTGCTTGTTGGCGCCCTCGTAGCTATTGCCCATCTTGGAGGTGCGCATCGTGTCGTAACCCGCACGGTTAAAGACTGCCGGGATGGTGTTTTTCTCAAGTTCAGGCGGACAGTGACCCTTGGCGCCCGGCCCAATCGGCAGATGCCACACGGTGCGCCCGCTCATGATCATGTGCCGCGAGGGCGAGCAAACGGCCCCGCTGAAAGAGCCCATGTGGTAGTTGGCATCGAAGATCATCCCCTCGGCAGCAAGACGGTCGATCGTCGGCGTCTGCAACGGCGACTTGGGGTTTGTAGAGCTTGAAATCGAACGGCGACTGATCGTCGAGGAGGATGAACAAGATATTGGGTCGATCCGCGGCGCGGATGAACGGCGTCGAGACGAGAACGATCAAAACCGCGAGAGTGTGCTTCGTGGAGAGTTACTCGATATTCGGTGTCGCAACGCGGACCGAGAGGCCTCTTCGGTGCGGGGCGGCAACACAAGTTTTTTTAGTGACCGGATACTTTGTATCTTGCTTCCTGATCCATCATCACTTTGACGCCGTGGATTCCTTGCTGGGCGTCGACTTCAATCCCACGGTGTTGACGGCGATCACGCGGTAGGAATGCTTCTTGCCGGACTCCGCTTTCGTGTCGATATACAGCATCGGCACGAGCGGTTGGGTGGGTGTGTCGCTGTATTGCAGATTTTGAAAGATCGGGCGGCCGAACGGATTCTTGCCCTGCTCGGCCACGTTCGCGAGGAATTGGCCATCACGTTCGATGATGAAGCTTGCCAGGCCGCTTTCCAGATCGGCCTCGGCTTCCCAGGTGAGCTTGTTTTCCTCAGCGCGCACGTTCGTCGGTGCGGGAGGCGGCGTCATGTCGGCGACCTTCGTGTCTTTAACGTATTCCATCCAGGCTTTCGCGATGGCTTCATTCGGCAACCACGCGGCTTTCAGCGGATTGCCCTGATGCTTCGCAATCGGGACGGCGTCGCCGCCGAGAATCGGGCCGAGCCAGGCGTTGTCCGTCGGCATGGCCTGAAGCGGTTCGCCAACATTCTTGGGCAGTCGGGCGCTCAAACAGGCATCGAGCCAGGGAATGGCCAGGTAGCGTTGGTTGCCGCACTCGTGGGCTGACAGCGGATCGACCGCCACGCCGATGAGGCCGCCTTTGCCGCGCATTTCGTTGAAAAAGGTCTCGTTCGCTGGCCAAACTCCCGCGAAGCGGCCATCCTTGATGGTGACACCTTCCTTCGTCCCGGGATTGCACATTACGGGAACTTTCATTGCGGCATCCGGCAGGGTGTGTGCTTTGACCGATCCTCCTTTGGGGTTCTCCTTCACAAGCGGCACGCCTGAACGCAACCAGGCAGCGGCTACGCGGTCCGGATAAAGCAAAACCATTCCGCCGGCCCAGTGACCACCGCCACTGTGGCCCCACAACGCCCACGGCGCCTTGGCCAGCTCCGGATGTCCCGATTTAGCCCCAAGATCAGAAAGGCACTTTTGAAATGCAGCGGCGGACCCGTTCCGCGGATCGCACCACATCTGGCAGTCAGCCTTGTCGGGTTGTTCGTAGGAAGGGGCTAGGAGCGCGCAGTCATGCTTCTTGGCCAGCGCCTGCCAATGAAGGTCGTAGGCCCCCGTCAGCCCGGACTTGCACGAACCTTCGCCGCAGCCGTGCTGATGCACGATGACGCCGCGAAGAGTCTTCACCTCCTTCGGAATCCAGATCGTGAAGTTCACCGGATAAATCAGATCACCTTTGTTCGCCGAAGCCTCATAGCGAACACGGTAGTAGGGTGGTTCCGCCGGTGGAAAAACATCATAGGGCGGTTTCTGAGCGTGCAGGTCAGTCACACCCGCGACGAGCACAAGTCCTAAGAGACAGTAACATTGGAAAGCAGATCGGATCATGGATTTCGTTCCTTTGAGTGGTGTGCACCTGGAATCCAACTTCCACCAACGGGCTCTTGGGGACGATTCTATTTGCCAACGGCCAGCCATTCGATGGTGCGGATCGAGCGAACCATAAACTCGCCGGTAGCGGCGTAGCTCTTTCTACTCGCCTCGGTCGCATAGACTATTCCTTGTCAGCCCTTTGTCACGGAGAAGTTCTTCATGGTCGCAACCTTGTTTCGCCGTGTCTCATGAACACAAGCGGGACGACGTTCTGTCATTCGACCTGAAAGCCAAGAAAAGGCTCAACGAGCTACCGCCGGCGGGGATGAAACGAGACACGAAGGAAGGAACTGTCACGGATCCCGGATTTCGAAATAGTGGAGCTCGTTGCGTGCGG
>Ga0105046_10001525_pt1 | contig 35657 bp, 37 predicted proteins | sample MAT03_FD_78385 | JGI IMG/M metagenome (GOLD analysis project Ga0105046, IMG submission 78385) | Freshwater microbial communities from Lake Fryxell liftoff mats and glacier meltwater in Antarctica - MAT-03 (megahit assembly) | ecosystem: Environmental > Aquatic > Freshwater > Ice > Liftoff... | reverse complement strand
TGGCGCGGACCGGAAGCCGACGACCACGTACTTTCTGCACGTTGAGGAGGCTGGAGGGAGCACGCTGCGCAGATGGGGGTGCATCGTTCGCCGCAGTAGCTCTTTTCCCCGACACACTCCTAGAATTGCAGGATGCCCCCGAGCGTGAGGAGCCGATGGTGAACGAGCGGGATCGAATCACTGCGTCGCGGCGCGATCTCATCACCTGGATGGTGGCAAGCTCGGCGGTCGCTGGGTGCACGCGGGCGTCCCCGGAGAGCGCAGCGCCACGAGCCTCCGCCACGGTCGACGCGCACATCGGGCCCGAGCTGCCACCGCCGAACGTGAGCCACGCCCACGACCCTGCGGCCGACGGAGAGCCGGTGCTCACCGAGAAGGATTGGATCTCATGCAGTCCGACCACACCCGACTTGCAAGGGCCCTACTTCGAGACGGGCTCGCCGATCAGGTCAGTGGAGGTCGCCCAGGCTGACGAGCCCGGCATCCGCCTGTTCATCGAGGGGCGTCTCTTGGGGCCTGATTGCCGCGCTCCGCTCAGCGGCTACGCGATCGACATATGGCAGGCCGACAGGAGCGGCCATTACTATGCCGGGGGAACCTCGTCCTTCCGCTTGCGCGGAAAGATCGTGACCGACAGTCTGGGCCGCTACAAGCTCGAGACGATCATGCCCGGTCACTACGGTGACGCCTCAGGCACTCGCCCAGCCCATCTGCACGCGAAGATCGTGACGCCACAGGGAAGTCTTCTGCTCACCACGCAGATCTACTTCGCTGGCGATCCGTACCTGGGGGACGCCGACTACTGCACGCGATCGGGCAACTGCAACTCGAGCGACCCCAAGCGAGTGCTGAACCTCTCCGACGCGACGGTGACCGGCAAGGCGGGCAAGCGAGGTACGTTCGATGTCTACTTGCCGCGGACATAGCTACAGCAGGGTGCGATCGCGCGCCGAGTCGCGCCCATGCAGGTGCACTCCGAGCACAGCTCACCTGCGTGGAGGGAGCCACACGACAAACCGTTCGCGATTCCCCGCAAATACCTGCACAATCGACAACAAATGAGGCGGTCGAGGCCATGCGCCGGCCATGCGCCTCATGCGCACGGTGGGCGCACACCTCGCCTGTGCCAATATGCCTCGGTGGGCGCGCCGCACCGCCTCAGCGAGGCAGAGGCGAACGCCCTGTCGCGGGCCCTCCTGCGCTGGGGTCCAAGCTCAACGTGCCCCAGCCGCGGCATGAATGACTTGTTGCCTGCCACAGGGAGTTTTCGAAACGAGACGGCTGCCATGAGCGCGTGAATGGTGACGAGCAGGCTGAGCGGCTCGAGAACCAAGGATGCCCACACCGAAGGCCGGAAGCCGGAAGCCGGAAGCCGAGGTGTGGCACCAGAACCACGGCTTCTTCAGGTGCCCGCGGGCACACCATTCGCCGAAGCCGAGCTGTGATAGGGTGCGGCCATGTCACCGTCGCCCAAACCGTCACGCGACCGCGGTCAGACCGACGAGAGTCTGCGCGAGGAGCGAGAAAAGACGGATCGAGCGATTGCCGAGCGACAAGCTTCCGTGCATGAGGACGCGGACCAGGTGGTGCAACGGGCGCGCGAGAACGCCGACGCGGTTCTCACCGCCGCTCGAGACGTGGCCGACCAAGGCCTCCCGACCGCCGCCGGCGGTGTCCCCGCGCTCTCCGTCGTCGAGGGCCGCGAGACCGAAGACGATACGCTCCGCGCCGAACGGGAGACCGCCGACGCGAACCTGCGACGCGAGCGGGAGGAGACCGCGCGGGCGCTGGCCCGCCTCGTCCCAGTGGAACGCGACAAGACGGACCGCTACCTTCTGACGGAACGCGCACGGTCGGACAAGGAGATAGCTCAGCGCGACGACTTCCTCGGAATGGTCAGCCACGATCTTCGAAACCTCCTCGGAGGAATCGTCATGAGCGCCGTGTTATTGTCCGACCGGGCAGACGACTCCGCAGCGGGCGCGCTGGTGCAGTCCGAAGCCGCCCGGATTCAGCGCCTCTCGGCGCGAATGAATCGGCTGATCGGCGATCTGGTCGACGTCGCGAGCATCGACGCAGGCGCGCTCGCGATGACGCGCTCCAGCGGCGACGGGGGCAAGCTCGTCGCCGAAGCGGTCGACATATTCCGCGCGGCCGCGACGGCAAAGGGCATCAGCCTCCAGCTCGAGGTCGGCGCGGAGGGGCTGCTTGCCGACTTCGACCACGACCGCTTGCTCCAGGTGTTCGCGAACCTGCTCTCCAACGCGATCAAGTTCGCCGCGCCGAACACGACGATCACCGTTCGATGTGCGCGCGACGAAAACGCGCTGCACTTCTCGGTGGAAGACACTGGCGTCGGTGTACCTGCGGGAATGCTCGAGTTGATCTTCGACCGGTTCTGGCAGGCCGGCAAGAACGACCGCCGAGGTACCGGGCTCGGGCTCTACATCTCCCGCTGCATCGTCGAAGCGCACGGCGGGAAGATCTGGGCGCAGAGCAAGGTCGGTACCGGCACGACCCTCCATTTCACGGTTCCCACGCAGTGCCACTCACCCTTGGGTGCCCCCACGACGATTGGGCATTGATGAGCGCACGCAAAGGGCGGATCGGAGCCCTGCGTCTTCGCTCTTGGCATCGATGAAGGATTGGGCGACCGGTCGCTCGTCGAAATCGACGTAATCGATCTCGCTGCTGTCATCCGGATCGTGAGGCAGCGTCGTGATCGGCGTCATGTGCACGCACCACGTGGCGCTGGCGGCGCAGCCCGAACCGGTCGCGTCGAGTTCCCAATAGCCACCGGCGGCTGCGTAGATCGCGGCACCGTTCATCATGTCGCCGCGATTCGGCGAGCCGGTACCGGTGTCGCCGTCGAGCGCGCCCACGAAGTAGCCGCGTCGCAGTCGATCGACCGCCGGCAAGGTGAGCCCGCCCAGGCCGGGCTCGATCCGGCGTCGCCACCGGAATCCGACGCTCCTTCGCCGCCCGCGCCCGGCCCCGTCGCCGTTGCGCCGCCACTTCCTCCGAACCCCGTCGAGGACGTCGCGGAGCCGGCGTCGGAGCCGCAACCGGCCACGATTGCGGCAAGGAGCATCACGAGGCGGACGCGCATCGCTGCAGACGATAACACCCGATCCGCGGCGGCCCGGACTCGACGCGCACCCGCAATGCGGCGGGGCTCGGGTATGCTGCCGCGCAGCGCCCATGAAATACCGCGGCCCCTGGCTCAAGCTCGCCCTCGTTTTCCCCGCGGCTCTCGCTGCGGCTCTCCCTCTCAGCCTCTCGCTGAGCGCCTGCGGGGACGACACCAGCTCGTCGGGAGGTGGCGGCGAAAGCTCATCCTCCAATGCGGCTTCGAGTGGCGGAGACGGCGGGGACGCCAGCGCAACGACCAGCACCGACACGTCTTCGCCGTCCTCCTCCGGATCGACCGGTGCCGGCGGCGACCCGGGCCCGGTGTGCACCGAGCCGACCGCGGTCCCCTGCGAGGACGACGTCATTCTCCAGATGAACCTGAAGGACGACGTCGCGCCGGGCGACATCGACAACACACCCGACGGCTCTGGGTTCCGCACAACCGTGGACGCCAGCGCGGGCGGCGCTTTCGCGCCTGATCCGGATTCGTTCGTCTACGGACGATTCACCGACGCCGGGCTCGAGAAGGTCGAGATCTCGGACGAGGAGTCGCTCGGGTCGATGGACTGGGACGTCGCGTTCCGGCGCTACGTCGCCCGCGTCAACAGCGGCCACTCCGGCCCCTCGTGCGTCGCTGCAACCCGCCTCGCGGGAACGCCCGACTTCGAGACGGCGACGAGCGCACCCGAGGGCGCGACTTTCCGCAAGGACGAGTACTTCACCGAAAGCTGCGAGGTCATCGCGGACGGCACCGGCTTGCCCGGATCGCCCGCGACGGCGCTCTCGAGCTACTGGACCTATCCCGGCTGCGTGCAGATGACGAACTACGTCTTCGTCGTGCAGCTCGCCGACGGGCGGCAAGTGAAGCTCATCGTCGACGCCTTCTACGACGAAGACGCCCAGGCACAATGCCAGGATGATGACGTGGCTCCCGAGGGCAACAACGGCTCGGGGACCATCCAGCTTCGGTGGGCCTTCCTGTGAATCCTTCGCTGGGCATTCCTGTGAAGCCACTTGGCCAGGGAAAGCCCGGCGGCGGTCGCCGCACCCGGCCAAGGTACGGACGCGGCGCGACCGGGACCTTGCTCGGCCTGGCCCTCGCCGTGGCGTGCAGCGCGTCGTGTGATGCCCCCGATACGACGCCGGGGTCGATGCGCGCCGGCGAAGTCCGCGTGGTCTTGGACCGACCGGATACGCCGGGCAATGGTCTGCAATTTCGATTCGACGACGACGACGACGTCGAGCGCTTCGCGTCGGTGGGCGGTCGCTTCGTCGTGCACTTCACGCGCATCGGCGACAATGCCGTGCCCGACGACGATGACCGCAGGTGCCGATCTCATCGAGGTCGGCGACGGCGAGCGGCTCGTCGTCGTCGTGGTGAATCCGGCATCGTCAGGCGACTCGCAGAAGCCGGGCCTCTGCATCGGTGACGCTGACGAGGTGGCGAGCTGCAAGGCGACCCTCGGGACCGGCGGCGGCGAAGGCGGCGGCAGTGCCCAAAGCTCGACGATCAGCTCGGCGACCACCACCACGGCGAGTGGCGCGGACTCGAGCGGCGCGCAAGGCGCAGGTGGCGCGCAGGAGACGGATGGCGGCGAAGACGATGACGCTGCGAGCGATGCCGACGAGGGCTGCGGCTGCAGCGTGATCGGCGACCGCGATCGCCCGGCTCCGGGTTGGCTCGGCGCTATTGGCCTGACTTTTTGCATGTCCGTTCGGCGGTCCTTGCGACGGTGGCCCAGCCAAAGAGCTGGGATACGGATCGATCCTTGATCGCGGTTCCTCTTTGCGAACGCCTGGTGCCTTCAGCTACGCTGCGCCAGATGTCCTCCTTGTCGACGGGGGGCTGCGCGAAGGGATCACTCCGCCCGCTGGCGCTGCTCGCGCTCTCCCTGCTCGGCTGCGGCGAAGACGCCTCGTCGAGCGAGTCCGGTGGCGACGACGCCTCGTCGAGCGCGTCCGGCGGTGGCGGCGGCGGCGCGACCGCCACGGGCACATCCACGGGCACCTCCACGAGCGGCCCGGGAGCCACGAGCACGGTGACGGCGAGCGCCGGGTCCGGTGGAGATACCGGCTGGTGGCAAGCTCCCTCGGGGACCTCGTGGCAGATCCAGTACGTCGACTACCCCCTCGATCGGAGCTTCGACGTCGCCGTCTACGACGTCGACCTCGTCGAGGTGAGCGACGCGGACCTCGCCGCGCTGCACGAGGAGGGGCGCATCGTGCTCTGCTACTTCAGCGCAGGCACCTGGGAGCCCTATCGCCCGGACGCCGACGGCTTCCCCGAGGACGTCCTCGGCAACGCTTACGACGATCCGGCATTCGCCGACGAGCGGTACCTGGACGTACGCAGCGACCTGGTCCGCGACCTCATGAAGGCGCGCATGGACCTCGCCGCCACGCGCGGCTGCGACGGCGTCGATCCGGACAACATGAACCTCGACGAGGTGGGCGAGGACATCACCGGAGTGCCCATCGGTCCGGAGGAGCAGCTCGACTACAGCCGCTTCATTGCGACCGAGGCCCACGCGCGAAGCCTCTCGGTAGGCCTCAAGAACTCGATCGAGCACGCCGCCGAGCTCGAGCCCTACTTCGACTGGGCGGTGAACGAACAATGCTGGGAGTACGACGAATGCGACGTCTATCAGCCGACCTTCATCGCGGCGAACAAGGCGGTCTTCCACATCGAATACACCGATGAAGCCACCTTCCCGGACGTATGTGCCACGACCGTCCCGCTGGGGCTCTCCTCGATCCTAAAGGAGTACGATCTCACGGCGTACCGCGTCGGCTGTGGGCCCTGATGGCGGCTCGCGTGCTGCGAGCGACGCCCAGCTCGCCCACCGCCTCGTATTGGGCGAGCGCGACGCATGGATCGGCATCGCCCTGGAAACTGCACCGATTCCCCGGCCGCGCGCGTGCGACGTAGCGCAATCCGCCTCTCAGGAAATCCAACGCGATTGACGCCCACTGGAGACGGGTAGGACATTGAACGTCCGCCAACAGAGCTGAACACCTGTCCCGAATGCCAAAGCGATCGCATCATCCGGCACATGGACATCACGCACTTCGACGAGCTCACCGACCAGCAGATCGACGACATCCGTGAGCGGCACCTCCGGGCCGAGCACTGCGCCGAAGAAGAGTGCGAGTTCGTCGCGAGCAACGCCCACCACGATCGCGGCATCCTGCTCGAGCAGCTCGATCGGCTCCGCGATGAGCTCGCGATGGCGACCGCGACCGCGAGACCCGGGCTGGCGAGTGGCGGCCTGATGCGGCTTCGCAAGGCGGGGTAAACCGCGCGGTGGTCCCGTGGCTCGCTCACACCCGCGCAAGCACAAGACCGCGCTCGCCGTACCCGCGCACACGGGCCTGACCGCCAATCGCTCGATCACGCAGCATCGAGCGCGATGCCCTCGTAGACATCATCGACCGCGAACGTGAGGCGCGGCGCCTCGACGGAGACCACGTCCCCGGCGCGGAAGTCACGCTCATCCCAGCCCGTCGCGGTCCGCTCTACGATCGTGATACGGCGCATTCGATGCGAGACGAACAGCACCGCTCGAAGCGCTGGTAGCTGCTTGTAGTGGCCCAGTTTGTCCCCCCGATCGTAGTCCTCGGTCGACTTGCTCGTGACCTCGACCAGCAGCGATGGGTTCGTGATGGCGTGGGCGTCGATGCTCGACGCGATGGGCTCACCGCAGAGGACCGACACATCCGGGAACGTGCTGAGATCGGTGGCCTCGATCCGCACCTTCATATCGGAGGTGGACGCGCGGCAGCCCTTGGGGAGAGCGCCATGCAAAGCGACGATGACCGCCGCGCTCAGCTGCGCGTGCGCGAGGGTACCGCCCGCCATCGCGTAGATGACGCCGTCGCAGTACTCCAGTTTCAGCTCGCTCATCTCGAGCGAGCGAAGGTAGTCGGCGTACTCGTAGTGCAATCGCTTCGCGGTGCTCATGCGCTGGCAAGCTTAGGTCATATCACGATAGCGTCCGATAGGCAGGCGCGCGTTGACCCCACCCTGGACGGTCGGGACCGCCGTCGTCGAGCTGAGCGCGCTCGCGAGCGTGCCCAGCTCGCAGCGCCCGCCCGAGCGCGCGAAAAGGGCGCTACGCTTTGTCCGTGTCTGGCTCCGCAGTCCCCAGCGACCCGTGCACCCCGAACCGGCCTGACGTCGAAGCTGCATTCGCAGCCGTGCCCGACGGCGTGATCGCCGAAATTCTCGACGGCGAGCTGCACACCATGCCGCGGCCGCGTCCCCGTCATGGCCGGGCCGCCACCCGTCTCATCGGCCGGCTCCGCCCTTTCGATGATGATCCGGGCGACCCGGGCGGATGGGTGCTCCTCATCGAGCCGGAGCTCCATCTCGGGGCGCGACCCGACAAGGTGGTGCCCGACGTAGCAGGTTGGGAAAGGAGTCGCCTGCCGTCGTCGGTGTTCGACGATGACGCGCCTGGCGTGCTGACAGTGGCTCCCGACTGGGTTTGCGAGGTCCTCTCGGACCGAACAGAGCGCGTCGATCGAGGCATCAAGATGCGCATCTATCGACGCGAGGGCGTGCGCTTCGTATGGCTCCTCAGTCCCACGCTCGAGACGCTCGAAGTCTATCGGCTCGATGCGGGCAACTGGACACTCGTCGAGACGTTCGAAGGCGGTGCCGTCGTCCGCGCCGAGCCATTCGAAGCTATCGAGCTTTCGCTCTCGGCGCTCTGGGCGCGCTGAACTGCCCGTCGCTCTCGCACGTCCCTTGCGGCTAGGCATGCGGCGACCTGCGCCGGCGTCTCAGCGAAAGAGCTGCAACCAGCACGAAGACCTGACTCCACGCAATCGACGCCGGGCCGACCCCGCGCTCGCGACCGACGACGGCGCAACCGCATCCGTCGTCGCTCTCGCCGGCAGCGCCGTCCTCGCCACCGCCCGCGCTCGACGCGGTCGCGGTCGACGACGCGCCTGAGCCGCCTGCGCCGTCGCCGGCACCACCGCCGGCACCGCCTTGGCCACCCATGTCCGTCACCTCGGTGAGCGCGGCGACCGGATCGACAATGCCATAGCCGAAAAGATCGTCGTGGCCGGCCTCATCGGGAACGGCGAATGGCGCCGGTCGCGTCGTGCGGATGAGCAGCTCAGTGAGCTCGGCACCCGTGCGTTCGGGTGCGGCGCTGACCAGCAGCCCGGCGATCCCGGCGACCACCGGGCAGGCCGACGACGTCCCGCCGAAAAGGCTCGTGTAGTCGGTTGGATCGCTGCCGGCGCTGCCGCTGATGTCGGTCGTGAGGGTGCCGGTCGGCGCGACGAGATCGATGGCATTGCCGCGATTGGTGAAAGGCGTCGCATCGTCGAAGTTGTTGATCGCGCCGACACACAAGACGCCTGGCACGGCCTCCAGCTCGTCGTCGCCGAGCTCGCGATCGTCGTTGCCCGCAGCGAAGACGACAATGGCACCAAGCCCGCCACGCCCGTTGGTCGCGGCCTCCTGGATCGCCTCGGAGAGTGGACCGGGGACCGGCATGGCCTCGACGAAGCCCCAGCTGTTGGAGATGACGTCCGCCTGGGCGTCGATCGCGAACTGGAACGCATCGACATCGGCCGACAGCGGCATCGGCTCGTCGGAGAGCATGCGAACGCAGCGCAACCTGCACTCCGGGCATCCGCCGGCGATGCCCTCGTCGTTGTCGGTCGCCGCCGCGACGAGCCCGGCGCATTCGGTCCCGTGTGCCGCGCCATTGTCGCTCGCGACGTAGCTCGGATCGTCGTCCTGATCGACGACGTCGCGCCCCGCATCCATCTTGGCGGCGAGGTCGGGGTGCTCGAGATCACATCCGGTATCGACGACGACCACCGTCGTCTTGGCATCGCCCCGGGTGATGCCCCACGCCTCCGGCATGCCGATGTTCTGGAAGTACCATTGGCCCCCGAACCGCGGATCGCTCGGCGTGTACTCCTCGCCCTTTGCGCGCATACGCAAGTAGAGATTGGGCACTGCGCCAGAGATGCGCATCGCGACATCGAGGCCGTCGCCCCCCGTGCTGTCCTCGGCGAGCCACAGGCCGCGACCCGGCAAGACGGGGCGCAGCAGGCGGACGCCGCGCGCGGCGAGCGCAGCTTCGTCGTCGGCGCTGCTGACACGCACGATCGCCGTGGCGTCGATCTCGGCGATGACCTGGGCTCCCGTATCGTGCGACAGGCGGATTCGCTTTCGCCCGCTCGCGAGCGGCGGCTCAGCCAGCCGCTCGACGTCGACCCACCGCTGGCCGTCGAAGTAACCCGTGGACGCAGGAGCGCTGGGAGCGGCGATCGCCGAACCCGGCAGGATCGCGAGGAGCGCGGAGGCGAGGACGGAGGCCCTCGAGAGGACAGGCATGCCTTCCATCGTATCGGACGGCGGGCCCTCCGGTAGCGGAGCCTCCGCGGCTGGACGCTTTGTGCGAGACGCTTTGTGCGAGACGCTTTGTGCGAGCCTGCTCGGCATGCGCAAAGAAGCGGTCGCCTTCGTGCTCCTCGCCGCCGCGTGCCTCGCGATATCGGTGCCGGATCGCGACGCCTCGGCCTGCGGGCTCTTCGCGGGACCGCGGGGCGAGCCCGAACGGCGCCCTTCCCTCGCCTACGAGCAGGCGCTGATCGTCTACGACGAGGCGAAACATCGCGAGCACTTCATCCGCGAGATCACCTTCCGCGGATCGGAGGAGCGGTTCGGATTCGTCGTGCCCACGCCATCGCTTCCCGAAGTCGCCAAGGTCGCCACGAGCCCCTTCAAGGAGCTGCGTTCGAAGTTCCCCTTCGACGTGACGGAGACCTTCGGCGGCGGGCTCGGACTGAGCGGCATCGGCGGATTGGGGCACGGCGGCGGTGGTGGCGTGGTCACGGTGCTCGATGTCAAGAAGGTCGGGAGCTTCACGGCCTTCGTGCTCGCAGCCGACGACGCTTCCGCACTGACCAAGTGGCTGAAGGACAACGATCTGGCCACCACCCCCGAGACCGAGCCGTGGCTCGCGCACTACGTCCGATCGAAGTTCTACTTCGTCGCCATGCGCTACGACCCGCCGGCGAACCGGTCGGTCGGCGTGAGCACCGCCAGGGTCGGTCCCACCCGTGTGCAGGCCGAAGTCGTGCGGATCTCGTTCGATACGCCGCGGCCCTACTATCCCTACTTCGAGCCGGACAAGCCGCTGCGGGCGGGCGAGCCTCGCATGCTCGAAATATGGCTCGCGACGCAGGCTGGCCCTTCGCAACCCCTGGCCCTCCGCACCAAGGAAGGCGTGACGCAATGGCTGCGGCCCTTCGCCGAAGGCAAACGCTACGGCGCCGAGGCGCGCGCCGACCTCGCAAACGCAATGGGCGCAGACGCGCGGCTCCTGCCCGCCGGGCAACTCGTCCTGCAGCGTTTCATGGATCAGAAGGAGCGACGAAGCGGCTGGGGTGACGTGGTGTTCGTCCCCGAAAAGCGCGCACCTCTCGATCGGGCCACCGACGCCGAGCTCGACAAGCTCGCCGCGGTGCTCGATCCGCGCCTGCTCCCCGCGGTGACGAAATGAGTATCAATGGTCGGCGCGCGGCGATCCCTGCATTCCTGCTCGCACCGGTCCTCGCCAGCGTGTTCGCCAGCGTGTTCGCCAGCGTGTTCGCCAGCGTGTTCGCCACGGCGTGCTCCGGCGGCTCGCAAGACGTGCCGGGCGCGACGTCTGCTGCCGCCTCCACCGCCACGCGGCCCGAGCCCCGGGTCATCACCGACGACTTCGACGAACAAGGGGCGCCTGGGCCGCCGACCTCGACGAGCGCGGCAGCGATCGCACCACGCGACGCCTCGCCCGAAGCACAGCGCGCAGCGGCGCTCCGCGCCCTTCGTGGCGAGGGTGAAGTCGCCGAGATCCCGGTGGAGGCAACCGACCCAGGTGAGAGCCTCGAGCCGAATCTGCGCGACAAGCTCGCACCGGCAGCGTCGAAGTTTCCGTCGGTGAGGATGGGCAGCACCAAGGTCACCGGGCGTCTGCCGCCCGAAGTGATCCAGCGCATCGTGCGGCAAAACTTCGGTCGGTTCCGCCTGTGTTACGAGGCCGGCCTTCAGAACGGTCTGCAGACCGGACAGAGTCTCGCGGGGACCGTCGAGATCCACTTCGTCATCGACACCACGGGCGCCGTGAAGGATGTGGTCGAGCGCAACTCGACGATCCCCGACGCTTCCGTCCGCAGCTGCGTCGCCAAGGCGTTCAATGGCCTGAGCTTTCCGCAGCCCGAGGGCGGCATCGTGACGGTCGTGTACCCCATCAAGTTCTCGCCACCCGACTGAGTCAGGTAGACCCGACGAGGACCTCCCGCAGCCGCTTCATCCCATGGTGGAAGTTCGCTTTGGCCGAGTCCTCGCTCGTCCCGAGTGCCTCGCCAATCTCGCGAAAACTCCGGTCCTCGAACAGACGCATCTCCACGCTGCCCCGCTGCTTCGGGGGCAGGTCGGCGAGCGCCACCAGCAGCTTCGACTTGGTCTCGCGCGCGACCAGTCGCGCCGTGCCGAGCGTGTCGGTGATGAGATCCGCCTCGTCGATCGTGCGATGCGCCCGCTCGCGCGGCGCGCCGCGAGTGTGGTTGAGCGCAGTGTTGACGGCGATACGGTGCAGCCACGATCGGAAGGCCGAGTCGCCACGAAACGATGCAATGTTCTCGAGGGCGCGCATCATCGCGCGCTGCGCGACGTCCTCGGCGTCCTCGGTCTTGACATAGCGACGGACCAGGCGCCCGATCTGGGGTAGATGGCGACGCGCCAGATCGTCGGCGGCCGCGCGATCCCCCGCCGCGCAACGCGCCGCAAGCTGCTCGTCCGCCTCCGGATCCGTCTCGCCGTCGCTCAAGGCGCGTCCGCGAGCGGCGTGCATTCGAGGTCGAAGTCGATCTCGCCGCCGCGCGGCGTGGTGATCGTGGCGACGTCCGTGCCGTCGAAGGCGACGGTGACCGCGACCAGGCGCCGGCGCCCCGACACCGTGATCGTCCCCGACGGGCACGTTCCGATTGGCGCACACCGCTTGAACCCCGCGAACGCAAGCTCGAGGCCGCGCGGCCCCACCGTGCCGCTTGTCGTCCCGTCGAGAGTTGCGCAGAGGGACGCTTCGTCCGTCGCGATCACCAGGTCCGAAACATGTTCGGTGGGCGCGCCGAGGGGCGACGTTCCCGATAGCGATCCGGCGTACGCGAGGCGCCGACCACCGTCCTCGATGGTCAGCACCGCGACGGCGTCGTGTTGAAACGCGCGCCCGTCGAGCGACAAACCATCACTCGCCATGGTCATCTCGATCGAGCCCGCCGTGGGCCCGGGGCGGAACGTGACGACCTCGCGGCCGGACATGTTCGAAAGCCCGAGCGGCCCGGTGCAGCCGTCGAAGGTGTAGGTCACGACGTTGCCCTCCGTCTCGACCGAGGCGCATCCCTTGGGGAAGAACACCAGCGGCGCGAAGGCCTGACGCTGCACCGCACGCGCCAAGGTGAGCGGCTCACGCCGCCCAGCGAACGCGAGGGTGGGGATCGCTGCGAGACCGGAGCCGCCGCGCACCGACTCCTCGAGCTGTGTCGAGTCATCGACGATCTCCTGCTCGGCCGCCGACAGCTCCTCACCGCCGTCGTCGTCGGGCGTGCTCTCCCCGCGGTCGCGAATGCGGCAGCCGCTCACTGCGCCGATCACGCCCACGGCGAGCGCTATCAGCAGGCTGTTGCGTAGGTAGGCGGCTGGACGTGAGCGCATCGGTATCAGCCTCTCGAGGGTGAGACACCACCCGCGGCGCCGAGGTGAAATCACAGGCCCGCCAATCCGCAGCGTGCCGACAGCGTCAGGCCGCCCAGCGACAACGGGCCTTTGCAGGCCCGACCGAGGCTCGCACAGTCGACGTCGACTCGGCCGCCCCCGATACAGGCCTGCAACACGTCGCCGCGACACACGTCGACGTCGGGGTCATCGGGGCTACATCGCTGGCCCGCGAGCTCGGCCGCCGGATCGCCGCACCGGGCGGCCGCACCGTCGCCCACGCAGGCAAGGCCAACCGCGTCGCAGTCGGTCTCGCCAACGAGGCCTCCAAGACAGAGCGACGCCCGCTCGCCGTCAGGACTGCAGCCTTGTTGACCGAATGCGGTCACCTCACACGACGCGGCGCCGCTCTGACCGCCGCACGCCCCGGGCTCCGACGCACTGCAGCCGAGGCCCACGGTTGCGCAGTCGAACGCCGAAAGCACATCGCTTTCGCAGGTGACCGAGAACGATCCGTCGCAGCTCGGCGGCTCGCCGCAGGTGTGAGCGATCCCGCAGCGCGCCGTCTCGTCACCCGTCTCCAGGCAAGTCGTCGCGGCCGAGTAAGGAGGCGCCGAACATCGTCGGGACACGCTGGCCGCGCAGTCGACCAGCACGTCCCCCTCGCATCGCTGAGCTGGCGCGCCTGCGCAGCGCTCATCGTCCTGTGTCATCACCTCGAACGCGAGGAGGGACAGACCGGTCGCACAGCTCGACGGTACGAGATCGTAGAGGACCTCACGCTGCTCCTCGAAGCCGACGCGCCCCGCCGCGAGCGGCGACGCGAGCCAGTCGAGACACGCCGAATACGAAAGATCGATCCGCCGGTCTGCCGCGTCGAACGCCACGATTGGGACGCCGAGGCTGGCCGCGACGCTCGCGCCGAGCAAAGGGCACTCGCCGACGATCGCACACAGCTCCGCGGCGTCGAGCACGGGCAGGTAGGCGTCGGGATCGTTCGCCGGCGCAGCGCCACCACCTCCGCTCGCCGAAGTCGTCGTCGTCGTCGTGGAGGTCGAGCTATCGGCGCCGCCAGTGGCATCGAGCTGCTCGCCAGCGAACGTCACGCATCCGCTGGTCGCTGGGAGTGCGAGTGCGAGTGCGAGTGCGAATACGGCCGCGAACACGACCACACGTCGGGATGCGAGGGCGTACGCGAGCGCAAGCCTGGCGAGCGCGGACGCGGACGCAAGCCTGGCGAGCGCGGACGCGGGCGCACGCGTGATGAGCGCGGCCCCGCTGCGCGCGGATCGCGCGTCAGGGCCCATAAGGATTCCCATGTAGATCGGGCCGGGCCGAGGCCGAGGGCGCCGTTGGCGTCACAGGCAACGCCGTCGACGCGGGCGATGCGGGAGGGGATGACGCACGAGGTGGCGGCACGCGTGACGAAGCCGGGCTCGACGTGGTCGCCGAGGATCCGGCACTGGATGCATGGGTGGAGATCGGCGCAGCAGGCAATGCGCGCTCGGTGGTCCCGATCGGCAGGGCGGCCTCGCGCGACGTCGGCGTGGACGCCGGCGTCGAAGCCGATGCCGGCTCCGGTGCGGGAGCCCCTCCGTCGCGACCCGAAAGCCACGCCACTGTCGCGAGCAGCAGGGCGGCCGACACGCTCGCCACCACCCATCGAGTCGCGCCGCGCGTCGCGGGGGTCACGCCATCGCCCGCTGGCATGGGCGCGGGCAGTGGTGCTTGCTTGGGCAACGGGATCGGCTCGGGCGCAGCAAACGGATCGTCGGCGAGCGCCTCCTCCTCGGCGCGACCAAGCTCCTCGCGAATCGCGCTACGCCGCTCCTCGATCAGCTCGCCCGCGATATCCTTCACCAACGCGCGCATCACCGCGTCAGTCGCAGGTCGCACCGCCTCGGCGATTGCCTCGGCGAGATCCTCGGCAGTCGCCCAGCGCGCGGCCGGCTTGCGCGCGAGCGCTCGGGCGACGATTGGCGCAAGATCGGCGCTCCGCGCCGTGATCGCCGTCAGGTCGATCTCTGCGGCGAGCACCCGCGCCATCGACTCGGCCTCGCCGATCCCGTCGAAGGGGCGCGCCCCGACGAGCAGCTCCCAGACAACGACGCCGGAGGCGAAGATGTCGGCGCGCCGATCGACCGGGCGCTCGCCGACCTGCTCCGGCGCCATGTAGGCGAGCTTGCCCTTGAGGATGCCGCCCTGCGTCTCGATGATGCGCCCTTCGGCGCGCGCCACGCCAAAATCGATGAGCCGCGAGACGCCGTCCACCCCGACCAATACGTTCTGCGGGCTGACGTCGCGGTGCACGAGGCCGAGCGGCGCGCCGCGCATGTCGACCGCTTCGTGTGCGGCATGCAGACCGCGCAGGAAATCGATCGCAATGCGCGCGACCGCATCGACCGGCAATCTAGCATCCTGCCGTGCACCGACCCGCTTGTGCAGCAGCGCGAGCGACACGCCTTCGACGTACTCCTGCACGAGGAGCAGCTCGCCCTTCTGATCGAGCACCTCGTGGGTCGCGACGACGTTGGGGTGACGCACCAGCGCCGACAGGCGCGCCTCGTCGGCGAGCGACGCGAAAACGTCGGGATCACGCAGGAGGTGACGATGCACCCGCTTGATCGCCACGAGGCGTTCGAAGCCCGCGTCGCCGACGTGTCGCGCGACGGACACCGACGCCACGCCTCCGGTGGCAAGCTCGGTGAGGATCTCGTAGTCGCCGACGCGTCGCGAAGGCTCCATCTCCAAAGGCCTCAGAACGCCCCGCGCGCGTCGAGCCCATGAGGCGTCGCCACGCCGACCACGTGGCCACCGGCCGCATCGCCGTTCCAGTCGATGGCGAACAGCGCAACGCCGAGCGAAATCGCGCCGATCCCGGAGGTGACTGCGACCAGCACGTTGGTGCGGTGCATGGCGAATCTGCCGTTGTCGTAGGCGTAGCCGCTCGTCTTGCCGCTCGCCTCGAACTCTTTGTAGAGATTCTCAGTGTCGACGCCGGAGGCGATGAGCCCGCCCGCAGCGACCAACGTCGCTCCCGCGAAGGGCAACACGGTCCACGCCGGCCAGCCCGAGCTCTCTCGCGTATCGCGCTCGGCAGGGTTTGGCGCGACGCCGCCCGGCGGTCCCCCCCGCGGTGCATTTTCGGATGGAGGCGTGATCGGCGCGGCCGGAGCCGGGGCAACCAACGCCACCGATACGATCGCGCCCGCTGCGACCTCGGCCGTCGTCGTGGTGGTGACTGCGACAAATCGAGCCTCGACGACGTGCGCGCCGGGGAGCACCCACGCGAAATCGTCGACGAGCGGCTGGCCGTCGACGACGATCTGCGTCGCGCCTGGTGCGACCACCGCGATACGACCCAGCGACGGCTTCAATACCTCGAGATCGGCAAGGGCGGCGTCGCGGTCCGGTGCGCCGGGTGGCGCCTCACGCAAGTAGCGCTGGTAGAGGCCGGCGGCACGCAGCAAATCGCCAGCTCGCTGCCACGAGCGCGCGGCGTTCCACAGCGCCGAGGGGTGAGGTGCCACGGCGTACGCACCCTCGAACCCTCTCGCCGCACCGACGAAATCTCCCTGCTCGAAGGCGCGACGCGCCTCCTCGAACTGCGCCGACGCCCGCGCTCGCTCCGCTGTCGGTGGCTCTGTCGGTGGCTCTGTCGGTGGCTCTGTCGGTGGCGCAGTCGGTGGCGCAGTCGGTGGCGCAGTCGGTGGCGCAGAGCCGTCGGGCGCAGCCAGCGCCGTCGTGGGCACGCCGATCATCGCGAGGAAGGCGACGACGGCGACGAGCGGCGCTGCGATCCGCGACAGCTCCGCCCGGAACATCCTCGCGACGATAGCACCGCCCGGCAAGGACCGAGCGGCTGCGGCGTTGCACCCGCAAGGCCTGAGGCAAGGCTCGATCTCACATCGCGGTGCACTGCAGCGGCACTTCCCACTCGCGACCGCGCGGCCCGGTGACCGTCGCGGTGGCCGTGCCGTCGAGCTCGAGCGTCATGGTGAGGCCCCTGGCGTTTTCGACGGTGATCGAGCCGGCCGCGCACATGCCGCGCCCGCCGCAGCGCGACAGCTCCTCGTAGGTCACCGTCACGCCGCGCTCGCCGACTGAGCCGGTCGTCGTTCCGTTGGTGGTCCGACAATCATCCTGGGCATCGACCGTCCACACCAGATCCGAGGTGTGCGTGATCGCGGCCCCCTTCGGGGTCTCGCTGGTGAAGCCGCCCTTCCACGTGACCTGCTTGCCGCCCTCCGGGAATGTCACCACCACGTCGGCCGCGTGCTCGATCGACACAGCATTCGCCGTGAGATCCTTCGAGGCCAACGCGACCGCGATCGAGCCCTGCTCCTCTCCCGCGGTGAACGTCGCGGTCTCCTGGCCGTTCAGCTCGACCAGACCCCACGGCCCGGTACATCCCGCAAACGTGTAGGTCACGACGTTCGCCTTCTGGTCGACCGTGAGGCAACCCTCCGGCTGGAAGAATGCGCCGGTGCCCGCCTGCGCGGCAGCGGCGTCCTCCGCCGTGAGATTGGCCTGCCCGGCAAGCGCGATCGTCGGGATCGCCGACAGCTGGCTGGCCATCTCCGAAGAGGCCTCGATCTCGGCGCCGTCCGAGACCAGCGCCTGCTCGTCGCTCGACACCTCTTCTCCGGTGCCCGTGCCGGAGCCGGTGTCGTCAGTGTCATCCCGCTCCTCCTTGCACCCGGTGGCGAGCGCGAGGGCGGGGAGAAGAACGAGGAAAAGCGCGGCTTTGGTGGGATTCAAGGCGTCCATGCTCATTGGACACGGGGGGCGGGTGGAAGGTGAAAAAGGAGCCCCCGCTCCGGCCTACAACGTCTCGAGCGCCTCTTCGAGCGTGGCGACGAGCTCCTGCCGGATCTCTTCTTCGAACGCGTCAGAGCCCTGTTGCGCGGTCTCCGCGACGCGCGCCGCCCCAAGCGCATCCTTGCTAGAAGCTAGCCCAATGTCGATCAATGCCCGCACGATCACCACCTTGGGTGCGCGCGGCACACTCGCGTCGAGCAGCTCCGCCTCCAGCGCAGGCGCGGCCTTGGGGTCTCGCGTGTCTCCCAGCGCCTCATAGATCTGCAGCAGGTTGCCGGGGGTCTCTGGAGCGCGGCGGCGCTTCTCTTCTCGAAGCAGCTGCAGCAGGCGATCGACCGCGGCGCTCTTTTCTTCCCCCTCGGCGGCGCCGCCCAGCTTGCCGAGCGCATCGATCACGCTGAGCCCGCTGCCCGCCGCCTTCTCCAGGCTGATCCCGACGAGCGGCGCGATGGCCTCCGTCGCTTGCCGCGCGACCAACGCCTTGGTCGCCTCGGCAACCACGATTTCGTCGCTGCTGGTGAGGTTGTCGATCAGCGCTTGGGTGCCGCTCGAAGAGCGATCGTCTCGCGCCGCGAGCACAGTCTTCAGCGCCGGGTCGCTCACGTCGCCCGGCTTCAGCGCCGGAGCTTTCGCCTCCACAGTCTTGGCTCTCGCGCGCGCGGGCGGCCCCCGAGCCGACTCCTCACGTGCGACGTGAGGCGCGTGCGGCGCCGCCGTCGGCACGTGGGTCGAGCGAGCTTGCCGGCTGCCCGGCGCCGACCGGCGCGGACCAGTCGGCTCGGGCTCGGATTTGCCGCCACGCAGCGAGAAGAACAGCGCCGCGAAGGCGAGCACGACCGCCAGGCCGATCGACGCGCCCGTGAAGCGCGACGCCATCCGAGACCGTGGAGGGCGTCCGGGCGGGCGCGTCGGCCGAGGTACGCCCGGGCCCGTTGTCAGCATCCAGCCACGCCGCAGTACATGTTTCGCATCTGCGACGCGGTCTTGTTCGGCTGGCCGTAACGGCCCGGCGGCAGCGAAGCCCACTCATAAGAGAGCTTGGACATCGCATTGGAGAACTCGGATGCCGTCATCGCGCGCGACTGCGGAACCGTCACGTGGCGCACTGTGTGGACGAGGTACTTGGCAGCGACCTCCTGGCTCTCCGGCTCGAAGTTGGGCAGCCCTTTCGCGTTCTTCACCGAATCCCAGGTGCCCTTCAAGAACTGGTAGCGGCCAGCAGCCGTGGAGCACGTGCTGCCGAACCGGATGCATTGGTCCGGGTGCACGTTGCAGCCGTCCATGATCTCGAATGAGAACATCACGTCGTAGCCGTCTTCGGAGTGGTCGCGTGTGCCCTCGGCCCAGGCGAGCGCGTCGTGCAGCGCCTTCTGGTAGGTGCCGACCGCCCCGTCGGCCCGCGCCGGGTCACAGGTCTCGCCACTTCCGCCGCCACCATTGCTGGGGACGATCTCGACGTATCGGCGCGAGACCCAGCCGAGCGTCCCGCCTTCGCTCTCGACCCGAACCCAGCCGTTGCCACCGCTCGTCTCGGCACAGGTCACGGTCGCGCCTTCGTCGAGCACGTCGAGGATCTGTGAGCTGGTCGTGGCCGACTTGCGCAGGTTCAACGCGCTCGCGGTGACACGCAGCTCGGTGCCCGCCTGCACGACAGAACTGAGGGCGGAGTCCTCGTCGATGGCGTCTTCATCCACCACCTCGTCGTCGACGCCGGCGGGCACACAGGCCGCCAGGGAGAGGAGTCCGGCGGTGAGGACGAGCTGGCCACGGCGGATGAGCGTCTGGACGAGCATGATCGACCCTGAAGCAAGGCCTGGGCCACTCGCATGTGGCCGGAATCGCGAGCCAATAGGAGCCAAGACGCGGCAGAGGTGCGCTCTGTAGGCAGGCCAATGGCTCTCCTCGGCCAACCGCTTTCCCCGCAGAATTCCAGCCCGGGCGGGTGTCGACACCGCACGAGACCCGGGGTGAATGAGCGAGGCTCTCTTGCCTTTGGCTACAAGGTGCCCCTTCGCGCCGAACGATCTTCGCCCACGACGGTGGAGCTTTCGACCTGGGCAAACGCACCACCGGCACAGTCCGTTGGGTACTCGTTCCAATCTGAAGCCGCAGGTGCCGAGGGCGAAGAAGCCGTCGAATGCGGGAGCCTATCGAGCGCGCTGGCGATCTTCGCGATGGATCCGTGGACCCTCGACGCGGCGGCCTCGAACCTCTTCAAGTCGCCCTTGGTGAAGGTCCTGGAATCGGACGGCGTGGTCCAGTCGAACTGGCTGAGCTGGAACGGATACTCCGTATTCTTCCTTGCTAGGAGTGTGCGGCACGCTGGATCGCTGACGCGTGCTTCCCAACCGCATGGTCACTGCCGACGACAATGGTGACGAGCGCGGCGAGGTTGAGCGCTTCCGCGAAGCCTTTCACCGACTTCTCGACCGTCTGCTGGTACTTGGCTGCGATCTGGCAAGGGTCACTCCCCGCCCCCTTGAGCGCCTGCGCTGCGGTCCAGTCCGACGCAGCATGCTTCAGCCAAGCACGCCAAAGCTTCATTTTGAAGCGACCAGAGACCTCAGGTCACGGGGTTGGGCGCTCTGGATCCTCGAAGCTCATCGCGAGGTGAAGCGGCTCTTCCTCGAGCTTCTTGTGCGCGTCGACCAGCTCACGGATCGGGTCCGCGCCCTTGGGCTCAGAAACTCGCGACATCGAGTCAGCATATCCGACGGAACGCGCTGCACCACCCAGCGCGTCACCTACCGAAAACTGTCGTGACACCCCGCGTCCTCGATGCCCAGCGCAGCTTCCGTCGGCTGCAGCGGAAGGTAGCAATCGAGCATCACCGCCAGCTCGCTGGTCGGCGGCAGGTGAACCAGACCGGCCCGCGGCTGGAAATTGAGAATGGGGAACACGAACGGGTCGATATGCTCTTCTCGAGCGCGACTCCGAAGGAAGCGCTCCTTCGCGCCCTCGCCGAGCCGCTCTGTGCTACATTCATCACATGATGCTCAAGCGGCGAAGGTCGGGTGCGACCGAAACATTCTCGGTCTCGGTCGACCCGGAGACGAAGGCGGCTCTACGCGCGCTGGCCGACAGCGAGTTCGGCGGGAATCTGTCAGCCCTCATCGCCGACATGGCGGCGGAGGCGCGCAGGCGCAAGGCCGCGGGCGACTTCCTGCGGCGCCACGCCTTCGCTCCGCTGGACCGCGCCGCCGCAGACGCGATGACGGCGGAGATCGACCGGGAGGTGGCCCTCGCGCAAAAGGCACGCAGGCCGCGCAAGCCGAAGGCGGCGTGAAGCGTCGCTACGTCTTCGACTCCGGCGCCCTGATCGCCGCCGAGCGACGGAAGGAGCGCGCACTTCGCTTCCTGCGGCTCGTGCACGTCGGAGCCGCGGACGTGATCGTGCCCCTCCCGGTCATCGCCGAATGGTGGCGCGGCCGGACCGATGACCGCGAGCTGATCCTCGGCGCGGTGCGGGTGGACGCGTCGGTGGAGGCGACGAAGGCGGCCGGCATGGCGCTCGCGAAGCGGGGAGGTGGCGACGCCGGCCTCACGATCGACGCGATCGTGATGGCGACGGCAGCACTTCTGGACGCGGTGCTGATAACCCAGGATCCGCACGACTTCGTGCGTCTGGCGTCTCATTTCCCGGGGGTGACGGTCCTCTCCGTCTAAGGCGGCGGGCAAGGCGCGACGACGATGGATAGTGCTGCTATCTGACTCGCCTTTCGCCCCTTTTTTTCAGATTCAGAGAGATTTCACAGGAGGGGCAGAAGACGGGAAGACGATCCGGTTGAGGTCTGCCCGCCGTTCGTGCGAACACTCTCAAACCTTCCCGCCTTCCCGTCTTCCTGTGAAATCTCTCGCTGCGAAACGGCGAACCCCGAGTCAGACCACCCAACGCTCGCCTCAACGAAAACTATCGTGATACCCCGCGTCTTCGACGCCCAGCGCGGCGTCCGTCGGCTGTAGCGGCAGGTAGCAATCGAGCATCACCGCCAGCTCGCTGGTCGACTTGGCGCCGATGCTCGCTTCGTAGGAGCCGGGGTGCGGCCCGTGGGGGATGCCGGCGGGGTGGTGCGAGATGCTCCCGGGCGCCACGCCCTTGCGCGAGGTGAAGTTGCCGTCGCAATAGAAGAGGAGCTCGTCGACCTCGACCGACGAATGCGGGTACGGGCAGGGGATCGCCTCCGGGTGGAAGTCGGTCATCCGCGGCACGAAGCTGCAGATGAGCGCGCCACGCGCGGCGAACGTCCCGTGCCAGGTCGGCGGCAGGTGAACCAGACCGGCCCGCGGCTGAAAATTCAGGATGGGGAACACGAACGGGTAGACCGTCCCGTCCCAGCCGACCATGTCGAGCGGCGTGTCGTCATAGGCGAAGCCGGTCATCTGGTCGCCGCGCTTCACCACCACCTCGCGGATGCCCTCGTCGCGCGGACCTTCGAAGATCGGATGGCGAAAGTCGCGATGACAGTACGGAGCGTCCATCCGTAGCTGGCCGACAGGGTTGCGCCACTGCTTGGGGATCCCCATACCGCCGCGACACTCGAGGATCAGCCAGTGCTGCTTGACGCCGGCATCGGGGATGAAGCGATGGATGATCCCGCGCGGCACGCAGACATAGTCGAATTTCTCGAAGCGCAGATCGCCGAAAGTGCTCCGCAACGTGCCGCCGCCCTCGAGTACGAAGACGAGATCGTCGCCGTCCGAATTGGTGAAATAGACCGGGTCTTCGCGGGTGGGCCGCACCACCGACGCGACGATGTCGGCATTGAAGAGGATGGCGGTGCGCGCATCGATGGGCGCGCCGCCGTCCTGCATATCCTGAGACTTGTAATGGCGGCGGCGCAGCGGCCGCTCTGCCGGAGCGAGCGGCGAAGCGAAGCCGTGCGTGGCATCGACCTGCCGCGCGGTGTGAGGCCGCTTGGCGTGGTAGGCGATCGTGTACGGCCCGTCGAAGCCGTCGCGCGTGATGCAGTGCTCGTGGCGCAGCTCGCCCGACGGACTCCGACTCTGGATGTGATGCTTCTTCGGAATCTCTCCGACGGCGACGCGATCGAGCATCAGGCCTGCGCCTTGTCCTGGGCCTTTTCGCCCTTCTGCTCGCCCTTTTGCTCGCCTTTTTGCTCGCCCTTCTGCTGGCGCTCGATGCTCTCGAAGAGCGCGCGGAAGTTGCCACCGCCGAAGCCGCGGTCGCCCTTGCGCTGGATGATCTCGTAGAAGAACGGGCCGGCGTCGGCCTCCTTGTAGAGGCCTGCCGAGTCGCGCAGGAAGATCTGCAGCATGTAGCTCTTCTCGCCCGCACCATCGACGAGGATCTGCAACTCGCGCAGCGTGTCGATCGGCTCGTCGATCTTCTGCACGCCGATGTTCACGAGGCGTTCCGGCAGGGCGTCGTAGTAGCTGCCCGGCGTAGGCATGAAGTCGATGCCGGTTTCGCGCATCTCGCGCACGCTCGAGATGATGTCGTCGACCACGATCGCGACGTGCTGCACGCCGTCGCCCCGATGCTCTTCATTGAAGATGTTGATCTGGGAGGCCTTGAAGAACGGCCTCCACGGCTCGTTGTTCGCGAACTTCACGCCGCTCTTCGGGTCGTACATCACTTCAGAGCGCAGGCCCGAACCGTGCGACTCGCTCTTGTTCACGTCATCGGTGTGGAACTGGATCTGCCAGTATTTCTCGAACGCGCAGACGTGCTCCATCCAGAGCAGGGCCGGCTTCATCGTCTGGAAGTTCGTCGTGACGTGGTCAAAATGCGAGATCTTGAACTTGTTGTGCCCGCCGCGATGCTCGGGGTGAACGACAAGGCCAGGGAACAAGGGCCCGTAACCGTCGCGCTGGGCAAAGCGGAACGTGGTGTCGCCGAATGGCGTCGTGATGCTGAAGGTGCGCAGCTTGCCGACGCTACCGTCGGCATTGGTCGCCTCGTACGTCTGGATGTTCTCGATGATCGTGCCGCCGCGCTCCTCGAGCAGGCGGAAGGTCGTCTCGATGTCCTCCACCTCGAAGACCAGCGTGCCGACCCCGTCGGGGTGCTTCTTGAGGAAGCGCGCGGCGCGACCGCCCTGCACCCCGCCCTGAGCCCCTGGAGCCTGGCCTATCGGCGCCGAGCAGATGACGTTGCAGGCCCCGGCGCGGAACAGGACACTCTTCTGGCGACCGCTCGCGGTCAGCTCGGGGCTCGACTCGCCCACCTCTTCAAAATCCATCAGGCCGCTGTAGAAGCGCCGGCTCCGCTCGAGATCGCGCACGTAATAGTGGATGGACTCGAGGCCGACGATGCCCAGCGATTGCAGTTTGTCCATGGTGCGATCCTTGTCGTGCGGTGTCGTGACGGGTCGACGTGATGAGGTGGCGGCGAGGCGGACAGAACGAAGCAGGCAGAACGACAGATCCAGATCGCGCTACGCGCGTTCGGCGTCGGGTTGCTTGTCGGGGTGGGCGTTCGCGAACGCGGCGAGCCCGTTGCAGCGCGCCTCGATCTCGAGCAGACGCGATAGGCGCGACAGGTCCGCCCCGAAGCGGCGCGCGCTGAACAGCTGGGGAACGAGGCAGATGTCGGCGTAGGTCGGCTGGTTGCCGACGACGAAGCCCGCCGAGACGCGCGAGGCGACCTCGTCGATGGCCGCGAGACCCTTCTCGTTGGCGGCGCGCGCGTAGGCCTGCTCGTCGCCACCCGCCGCCTTGAAGCTGCGAAGGAAGGACAGGTTCTGGAGCGGCTGGATGCCCGAGTTGCAGATCTCCACCACGCGCCGGACCTCGGCGCGCAAGATGCGATCCTCCGGAAGAAGGCGCGGCTGCGGGAAGCGCTCCTCGAGGTACTCGAAGATCGCGACGGTCTGCGTCAGGTAGTGCGTCGCCGCGCCCTCCTCGACCTCGAGGACCGGCACCTGCGCCATCGGGTTCTTCTGCATGAACTCGGGCAGGAGCTGCTGGCCGCCGTCCTTCAGGAGGCTGACCACGATGATGTCGAACGACAGCTCCTTCAGCGCCAGCGCGATGCGAAGGCGATAGGTCGAGCTGGAGCGCCAGTAACCGTAGAGCTTCACGATGCGCCGCCTGCCATCGCTCGGGTGGTGCGCTCGGGCCAGGTGCCGCGGGCCGCGCCTTCGACGACGCGGTTTTCGATCCGGCCGAAGAGGTCGCGACCCGACGCGTCGGCCATCTCGATGGTGACGGTGTCGCCGACCTTCAGGAACGGCGTCGTCGGCTTTCCGTCGTCGATGATCTCGATCATCCGGCGCTCGGCAAGGCACGACACGCCCACCGAGCGATCCTCGTTGGAGACGGTGCCGCTGCCCAGGATCGTGCCCGCCGCGAAGCGACGCGTGCGCGCGACGTGAGCGATCAGATCGAAGAATGAAAAGTGCATCGAAGGGCCGGCCTGGGGCTTGCCGAGGCTGTCGCCGTTGAGCGTGCTGACGAGCGGCAGATGCACGCGGCCTTCCTTCCACGCGTCGCCGAGCTCGTCGGGGGTGATCGCAAACGGCGAAAAGGCAGTCGCCGGCTTGCTCTGGAAGAAGCCGAAGCCCTTCTCCAGCTCCGGCGGTATGAGATTGCGAAACGTCCAATCGTTGAGGAGCACGAGGAGGCGGATGTGCTGGGCTGCCTCCTCGATGGTCGTGCCGCGCGGCACGTCCCCGAGGATGACGCCGATCTCGGCCTCGAGATCGAGGCCCCACGACGCATCGGGCAGCTCCATCGTGTCGCGCGCGCCGAGCAGATCGCTCGACCCACCCTGATAAACGAGCGGATCGGTTCGCAAGGTCTTGGGCGGCTCGGCGCCGCGGGCCTTGCGCACCAGGATGATGTGATTGATGTACGCGCTGCCGTCGACCCACTCGGGAGCCCGCGGCAGGGGCGCGCCGCAGCGGCCGAGGTCGAGCGGCTCCGTCTTCGCGGTGCCGGCCTCGACCTGCGCGGCGAGCTCACGGAGCTTCGGCTCCACGTTGGCCCACTCGTCCATTGCGGCCTGCATCGTCGGCGCGATGCCGGTCGCCGGCGCGAAGGCGTCGCCACCGCGGGAGACGACGACCAGCTGACCGTCGCGCGTGCCGTTCTTCAGCGTGCTGAGTCTCACGTCATCTCTCCTGCGAGTCGCCGCCGAGCTCGCTCAATCCCAACCGTGCTCTCGGTACCACTTGGCGGTGCGCTCCGCACCCTGCCGGAACGTCACTTTCGGCGCCCAGCCGAGGTCGCGACGCGTCGCGCTGGAGTCGAGCGTGAAGTGCTCCATCAGCAGCTCCCCGAGCTTGTCGCGGTTGAACATCATGGTCTTGTCGGTGAGCTTGCCGAACGCCTCCGAGGCGCGCGCCGCCAGACCGACGATCGACTTGGGCAGGCTGGGCGACGCGAGCAGACGGAAGCCATAGGCCGCAGCCACCGCCTCGGTCATCGACTCGTAGGAGTGCACGACGCCGTCCTCGACGAAGTAGACGCTGCCGCTGTCCGCATGATGGGTGATGGCGCGAACGCAGGCGTCGGCGGCGTCGGTCGCGTAGACCATCGAGACCGACTGCATGCTCATGCCCATGCGGAACGCGGTGCGGGTGCGGCGGATGGCCTGGAAGAGCGCCAGGACCTCCTGATCGCGCGGCCCGTAGATCGCCGGCGGCCGGATGATGGTGAGCGGCAACCGATCGCCGAGGGCGCGGATGGCGATCTCGCCGGCCAGCTTGCTCTTCGAGTACTGCGTCACCGGGTTCGTCGGCCCGTCCGGGCGGTGCGGCTCGCCGCGCTTGCTGGGGCCCATGACGCCCGCGGTCGAGACGTGGACGAAGCGACGCAGCTCCGGTGCATGCTCGATCACAGCCTTCGCGAGATCGACCGCCCCGCGCTCGTTCACGGCGAGAAAGTCGTCCCAGGTCCGCGCCTTCACGACGCCCGCGCAGTGCACCACGGCGTCGACTCCGCGCACCGCGGCGGGCAGCGACGAAGCATCGTCGATCGCGCCGTCGACCAGCTCGACCTTCGCGCCCTTGCCGTCGGCGTCGGCCCGCGCCGACAGCTCTTTCAGGTGCTCGACCTTGCTCGAGCGGCGCACGAGGCACCGCACCTCGTGACCCTCGTCGACGAGCTGCTCGGCCACGTGCGAGCCCAGGAAGCCGGAAGCACCCGTGACGAGAACACGCATCGCTGGCGGTCTTAGCGCTGATTTCAACCCGCGAGTAGAGGGCCGCGAGCACAGCCCGGTCGGCCGTGCATGTCGCGAGCGGCGCGTGCGGGTCCGGTGGGCTCAGTAGTCGTAGTCTTCGGGCGGAGGCGACCCGGCCTGGTTTTCGATGGCCTTGTCGAGGGTGGCGACGACCGCGGCGAGGTCCGGATCCTCCGCGCTCCCGTTGACCGCGATCACGGCGGCCTTCGCGCTCTGCAGCGCGGCGATGCGCGCGGGCACGCCAAGGACGCTCAGCTGCTTGATCGCCTCGGCGTACGCGACAATTGCCGCAGCCTTTCCGAGATTGCCGTCGTCGATACCGAGCTGCCCGAGCGTCGTCTGCTGCACCTCCTCGCGGCTGGTTCCGGTGGCCGGATCGCTCCACGTGACGCGGACCTGGTACGGGTCGCTCGCACGGGGAAGCGACGGGTCGCACGGGCGAAGGATCTGGAAGAGCATCATCGAGTCGTCCGGCGCGAGGTGCTGGGTGCGCACCTTGGTCGGGTCGGGCGAGTACTCCTCGCCGTAGAACTTCGCGATCCCGAAGTAGGGCGGCAGGGTCAACTCGATGCGCACATCACGCGCCGCAACCAGCATGGTCTCGCCGAAGCGATCGACGAACACGCGCCGCGCCTCCTCGGGCTCGTCGAGGTAGACGTACGCGCCGCGGCCGGCGTCGGTCACGATGTCCATCAGGGTGTCGTTGACGCCCGGGCCGACGCCCACACCAACGAGATAGATGCCTTCACCGTCGCGATCCTCGGCCGCCGCGCCGATGATGCTCTCCTCGGTGACGCCGACGTTGGCCTGGCCGTCGCTGATCAGGACCACGCGGCTGAGAGTCCCCGGCTGGTGGTACTGGCGCGCGAGGTCGTATCCGACGCGCAGCCCCGCATCGAGGTTGGTACCGCCGTTGGAGATGAGACCGTCGGCAAGTGCGAGCAGCGTCGCATCGTCGGGACCGCTCACGACGTGGCCGGCGAAGATGGGCGTCTGGTTGTCGGACCAGGTCACGGCGCTGACGACGTCGCCCTCGATGAGGGTCGAGGTGAGCGCACGCACGGCCGCCCGTTGCAGCTCCATCGGCTCGCCGTCCATCGAGCCCGACGTGTCGAGCACCAGCGTCACGTTCATCGGGGGGCGACCCGTGCTGGGGCTCGACTGCACGGCGATCTGCAATGCTAGGTCGTCGCTCAGATCGCAGCTGCCGAGCTGCGAGGTGATTGCGAGCTTGCCTGGCTGGGCCGCGGCGAAGTCATAGCGGTAGTAGTTGAGAAACTCGTGCGTCCGCACGATGCGCGGATCGACCGTCGCCGCACCGTTCGCGATCTGATCGCGGACGATCACCGGGGAGGCCATCGAGTTGGAGTCGTCCGACGAGAGATAGAGCTTCAGTGGCTGCGTGAGATCGACGCCCGGGCAAATGCTCAAAGGAGAGGACGCTTGTTGCGCGCGACCGAGTCCCTCGGCTCCGCCGGTCCCGCCTTCACCACCTCCGCGTCCTCCTGCGCCGCCTTGTCCAGGCGATCCGCCGGTTCCGCCTGCGCCGCCTTGTCCTGTCGCCCCGCCGGTTCCGCCTGCGCCGCCTTCTCCAGTCGCTCCGCCTTCACCAGGTCCACCGCCTTCGCCGGATCCGCCGCCACTGCCGACTCCGTAATCGCCGCCGTAGCCACTTCCGCCGGACGTCGCGCCCGGCCCGACGGAAGCATTGCCACCCGGGCTGTCGCCCGCTCCGACACTCTTGTTGCTGCCGTCGTCGTCCCGGTTGGCGGCTCCGGCGCAGAGCGCGGCCGGCGCCGCTGCCAACGCGAGCGGGTCGGGGTTGCTCTCGTCGCCCTGCGCAGCCGAGCACCCGGCGAGCGAGGCCGCGGCCGCAGCCGCTACGAGACATGCGAAGGAATGCGAGGAGCGGGAGGAAGCCACGCGGAAGGAGGAAAGCATGGGCGCGCCATCGCAACGTGCGTGCCCTGCTGCGACATGGCGAGAAACTGCGACAATCAGTTGATTTGCGCAGCTTTTCGACGTGCCATCTGGCTCAGGCTGACACGTCGTGAGGCAGCTTCTGACGCTCCCGAGTCGTCGGTGAGCGTGATACCCGTTGGGCTCGTCCTTTCACCGGTGGAGGTAACTCGATGCGCTGCGTGGTCACGGGTGTCGCTGGGTTCATCGGCTCGACGTTGGCCGAGCGCCTGATCAAGGACGGCCACGAGGTCGTCGGAGTCGACTGCTTCACGGACTACTACGAGCGGTCGCTCAAGGAGCGAAACCTCGAGGCGTTGCGCCAGACCTCGTCGTTCTCCTTGAAGGAGATCGATCTGGCGACCGCTGACCTGGCCCCCGTCCTCGACGGCGCGGGCGTCGTCTTCCACCAGGCGGCCCAGGCCGGCGTCCGCGCCAGCTGGGGTGCGACCTTCGCCTCGTACGTGCATCACAACGTGCTCGGCACCCAGCGTGTGCTCGAGGCCGTGAAGGGCCTGGGCGACGCGGGCCCGAAGCGCGTGGTCTACGCCTCATCGTCGAGCGTCTATGGCGACACCGCCGAGATGCCGATGCGCGAGACCGCCGTTCCCCAGCCGTTCTCTCCGTACGGCGTGACCAAGCTGGCGGCCGAGCACCTCGCCGAGCTCTATCGCCACAACTTCGGCGTCTCCACCGCGTCGCTCCGCTACTTCACCGTGTACGGCCCGCGCCAGCGCCCGGACATGGGCTTTCACAAGTTCATCAAGGCGACCCTCGAGGGCAAGGCGATCCCCAAGTTCGGCGACGGCGCCCAGACCCGCGACTTCACCTTCATCGACGACGCGGTCGAGGCCAACGTCCTCGCTGGTTTCGGCAAGGCCGAAGGGGTCTTCAACGTGGGCGGCGGCTCGCGGGTCACGCTCAACGAGGTCCTCGGAACCCTCGGCGAAGTGATGGGCAAGAAGATCCTCGAAGACGATCAGGGCAAGCAGCCTGGCGATGTCCGCGACACCTTCGCCGACCCCTCCCGCATCAAGGCCGCGCTCGGCTGGGCGCCCAAAGTGGCGCTGCGCGAAGGCCTGGAGCGCGAGGTCTCCTTCCTGCGCGACCTCTACAAGTAGCGGCGGGCGTTACGACGCCTGCACGCTGCGATGCGTCGGTTGTCGGTCCTCAACGGCCTGGCGAGGCAGCCGTGCTCGTCGCTCACTCCTCCGGGTCTTCCAGGTCCACGTCGATCTCGCCCATCTCGGTGTCCGTCAGGTTCTTGTCGAAGCTCACGGCCTTGAAGAGGCCCATGGATCCGTGGCGGCCGAGCTCGATGAGGCGGTCCTCGGCGATCGCCTTCTTGTGGCTCTTGCCGCGGTCGTTCTTGAGCTCTTTTTCGTCGACGAAGACGTACTCGGTCCTCTTCTGCCCGTAGAAGTAGGCGTGGCGGCGGCCCGAGACGTGCGGCCCGAGCTTGTTGGAGACGCCGACGCTGGCATTGGGAGGGATCTCCTTGGCCATCTCGCGGATCCAGTCGTGCGTCTCCTTCTGGGCGGCGGTCAGGTTGCGGCTGACCTTGTAGAAGCCGCCCTTGAACGTCTCGTTCTGGATGATGCCGCCGAACTTCCAGGAGACGGCGCCCGAGGCCACGACCATCGCCACCACGCAAGCCGCGGCGAGCCGTCGCCCGTCCCAGCTGAGCGCGGTCGTCACGCCCGACGAGGCAAAGCGGGAGATGGCGAGCGGGGCGAGGGCAAACATGAAGGGCAGCAGCGCTGCGGTGTACTGGAAATGCGTCGAATAGACGGCGCTGCGCGAGGCGAGAAGCGTGAAGAGCAGCCCGTACAGCAGCATCCACCGCTCGCGCTTGGCGAAGAACGGCAAGAGGCCCACCGGCAGGAACAACGTCACCAAGAAGAGGACCTTTTCTTCGGTGAAGACGTGGTTCAGCACGAACACCGGATTGGTGAACAGCGAGAGCAAGAGGCCGCCGGTCCCCTTCTTGTTGGGGATCAGGTCATCGTAGTAGTAGGCGAACGAATACGAGTCCTTGCCGCTCATGAGCAGGCCGGCGCTGGTCATGAAGAACGCTTTGACGATACCGAAGTAGACCATCGCCCCGAGGATGGTCAGCAGCCCGGCGCGGCGGAAGGAGCGCTCTTGGTGGAGCAGGCCGACCAGGCCCACGCCCATCATCATGAGCGCGATGTCCTCGCGGACCAGGAGCGCGACGACGAACGCAAAGGCGTAGCTCTTCCACGCCTGCTTCTGGAAGAAGTAGAGCGCAAAGAGGATCGGTACCGTGGCCAGCGTGAGCGAATGGAACTCGTACATGTTGGCGCCGTGCAGCGCCGGGTGCAGCGCGAAGCAGGCCGCTACCGCCACCCCGGCCGCGCGCGACCCGAGGTGATGCCGCCCGAGGAGGAACGCCGGAATGGCGCCCGCCCCGCACCAGATCGACTGCAACACGAGGAGGAACTCGGCGCGCGGATAAAGCAGGTAGAGCGGCGATATCAGGACCAGTATCGGGTCGAAGTGCGCCGAGCCGTGGTACCCCGCCTTGATGAACGAGCAGGCGAGCGGCCTGCCGTGGGCCGACTGCCAGAAGATGTTGTCGTAGTAGCCGAGGTCGGTGGTGCGGGTGACCAACGCGTGGTGATTGGTGATCGCCAGGTTGGCGAAGAACCAGGCGTAGCCCGCCCAGATCCCCAGCACGCACAGCCACGTGACGACGTCCAAGACCACGGTGGAGGCGGTACGCTTGCCGAACCTCTCGCCGTCATCGGACGCCAGCAGCGCCTTGCCGCGCGCCACCCGATAGGCCGCGTAGCCCGCGGCGAGAGCCGCCACCGCGCAGAAGACCAGCGTCATCTTGGGCGCCGACTTCTCGATACCCTTGCGGGAAAGGGCGAGAAGCGGCGGTACGACCAGGCCGAACGAGGCGAACCCGAGCACGCGGCGCATCCCGGCGAGAAACGACCAGCGCTTTTCGACCAGGCGGCCTGCCACCATCGCGATCGCGGCTGCCAGAAGCAGCAGGGCGAAGGCGCCACCGACGAAGGTGACCGCGCGGATCTGCTCGTCGTGCGAAGGCTTGTTGCTATCGAACCAGGGGACGCGCTTGACGCGATCCAGCGCGGACCACAGCGCCGATCCGGCGAAGACGGCGACGATGACCGCCCAGGAAAGCCAAGAGGTCAGCGCCCCGAAGACGCGCGCCAGCGAAGATGCCGTGGCATCGAGGCCGCGCGAAAGGGCGGTGCGCGCTCGCGATAGCGCGTTCGACATGACTCAGCGCTCGGCGCCGCGCGGGGCGCAGAGCGCGAGGAGCCAAGGGTAGGACGTGTCGAGCTCGAGGACGTCGAAACGGCTCGAGAGGAGCTTGCCGAAGGAGCCCTTCCCCCAGTGATTGATATGCTCCGGATCGTTGCCAAAGCGGGTCACGTTCTTGCCGCGAGCCAGGTTCGACAGCATGAAGAGCGGCTCGTGGGGGACGGTGATGATGTAGCGGCGCGCCCCGAGTGAAGCGAGCTTGTCGAGGCCCCGTTCCGGGTCGGGCAGGTGCTCCATCACCTCGCAACACATGACCAGATCGTACGGAGGCTCGAGCGCGGCCAGATCGTAGATGCTGCCTTCGTGCGCGGTGATCCGCGGGAACTTCGCGCGCAGCCGGACGATGTCCTGCCGGGCGAGATCGATCCCCGTGAAGGACTTGTCGGGGAAGCGCTCGGAGAGAAACCCTGAGAGGAAGCCCTCGCCGCAGCCCACTTCGACGATGCGCGTCACCGGGTTGGCGGCGACGAACAGCGCGTGCAGTCGCGCGACGAATCGGCGGATGAGTGCGCGCTGGACCGGGTTCTTGGCCCGGTACTTCTTGGTCTCGAACTGGTCGAAGTAGGCGTCTGAAAGCACGGGGCCGACGTGTTACCACCGGCGGCCGCCCGGCAGGAAGGAACCAGGACCGCGGGAGAGCTGCCGGCGGAGCAGCGAACGGGCGCCCTGTGCGGGCGCGTCGTGGATCGCGCGGGCCCCGCCGCGAGCGTGCTCGCCGTCCCCCGCCGGGAGGCTCGTGGTAAGGAGCGCGAACATTGTCCGATTTCGAAAGCCGCGAGCGACAACGCCTGGCGAAGAAGGTCAGAGCCTACGACGCGCTCGCGCCCCTGCGGGCCGAGCGGCAGCGCAGCCGGCGCTACTACTCGGCGCAGGTCGAGCGCCTGGTGGGCACCCTCGTTCTACCGGGCGCCCGCGTCCTCGAGATCGGCTGCGGCGTGGGCGATCTGCTCGCCTCGCTGGAAGGTCCGTCGCTCAAGGTTGGCATCGACGTATCCCCGGAAATGATCGAGCACGCGCGCCGCCGCCACCCCGGCCTGGACGTGCGGGTGGCCGACGTCGAGCGCGACCCGCTGCCCGAAGGGCCGTTCGACATCATCGTCCTGTCCGAGGTCGTCGGCCTGCTCGACGACGTGCAGCGCGGGCTCGAGCGCTTGCACGAGGTGCTCGCCCCCGGCGGCCGTCTCATCGTCACCTATTACAACTTCGTCTGGGAGCCGGCGCTCAAGGCCGCCGACCTGGCCGGCCTGCGCACGCCGTGGCCCGAGCAGAACTGGCTCAGCATGACCGACATCGAGAACCTCCTCGATCTGTCGGACTTCGAGGTCGTGCGCCGGGGAACCGACGTGCTCTTCCCGGCCTACATTCCTGGCTTTTCCGAGGTGGTGAACCGCGTCGCGGCCAAGCTCCCCGGCATCCAGGAGGCGGCGCTGGTCAGCTACTTCGTCGCCCGCGCCGTCCCCGCCCAGCTGCCGGCGAAGCTTCCCGGCGTCACGGTGGTCTGCCCGACCCGCAACGAGAAGGGGAACATCCGCGAGGCGGTCGCGCGCACGCCGCTCATGGGATCGGCCACCGAGCTGCTCTTCGTCGACGGCAACTCCACCGACGGCACCATCGAGGAGATCGAGGCGGTGCAGCGCGAGTACAAAGGCCCGCTGCAAATCAGCTTCCTCAAGCAGGACGGCAAAGGCAAGGGCGACGCCGTCTTCAAGGGCTTCGACCACGCCAAGAACGAGGTCCTGATGATCCTCGACTCGGATCTGACCGCGCCCCCGGAGGACTTGCCGAAGTTCTATCGCGCGCTGGTCGCCGGCAAAGGCGACTTCATCAACGGCGTGCGCCTCGTCTACCCGATGGAGGGTGAAGCCATGCGCTTCCTCAACCTAGTCGGGAACAAGTTCTTCTCGCTCGCACTGTCCTGGCTGCTCGAGCAGCCCATCAAGGACTCGCTGTGCGGCACCAAGGTCCTCACCAAGGAGAGCTGGCTCAAGATCAAGGCGCAGCGCAGCTTCTTCGGCGACTTCGACGCCTTCGGCGACTTCGATCTCCTGTTCGGCGCGGCGCGCCTCAACATGAAGATCACCGACTTGCCGGTCCGCTACCGCGCGCGAACTTTCGGCGAGACGAAGATGAACCGCTGGGGTCACGGCTTCCACCTGCTGCGCATGACCGCGTTCGGCTTCAAGAAGCTACGAATGGGTCTCTAGCAGACTGACAGTCTGCTCGCAGCACCTGCCTCCTTTGTCGACGAGAGCGAGTCGTTTCGATGGCGATCAAGACCGAGCAGCACCTCGAGGCCGGGTTCGGCAAGGCCGACGAGACGCACTTCTGGTGGCAGACCGACGCGCCCTACGTCGGCGCTCGCGAGCGCGAGCTGTCGCGCTCCGCGTTCCTCCCCCTGGGCTGTCGCGTGCTCGATCTCGGATGCGCCGAGGGCGCCACGCTCGTCCACATCGGCGCCAAGCCGGGCACTGTCGGGCTCGATATCTTCGATGACAAGCTGGCCTTCGCGCGCAAGCAGCTGCCCAAGGTCGAGTTCGTGAAGGGCTCGGCCTACGAGCTGCCCTTCGCGGACGGTCGCTTCGACCACGTGCTGGTGCGCGACGTCATCCACCACCTCGACGAGCCGGAGCGCGCGGTCCGCGAGATCCGCCGCGTGCTGTCGCCGGGCGGCCGCGTCGACGTCCTCGAGACATGCGGTCGCAACCCGCTCGTCTTCCTGCACGCCATCACCAACAAGGTCGAACGCGGCGAGCTGCGCTCGACCCCCGCCTACCTGCGCAACCTGCTTGGCCGCGAGCTCGAGGTCGACGTCGTCGAGCGCTTCCAGGCGATGCCGGTCCACCGCGTCGTGTTCCACCCCAAGATGGGCAAGCCGGCGCTGGCCGACGAGCCGCGCGTTGCCGGCCTGGTCGAGGGTTTCGAGCGCCTCGCCGCCAAGCTCGTTCCGCGCGCGCTGTGGGCCTACATCCACGTGCGCGCCACCAAGCGCGGCTGAGCGTCGGGCACGCGAGGGAACGAGCCCCTCGGTCGAGCGTGGCCGGTAAAAAGAATAGACAACTACTCTTTTTCAGCAAAAAGAGTAGCATTCTGAGCATGATCGCAGAGGCGCTGCGGGACGCTCGACGGGCGGCGGGGCTCAAGCAGGAGGAGCTGGCGACCCGGTCCGGCCTGTCGCGCATGACCGTTCAGCGCATCGAAGCAGGCAGCATCGATCCACGGGTCTCGACGCTGATGGTCATGGCGCGCTCCCTCGGGATGGAGCTGATGCTCGTCCCGACGTCGTTGCGCCCAGCGCTCGAAGACTTCGTTCGTTCCGGCGGTCGCGTGGTCGGGCAGCCGCAGGGGATTGCGGCGCCGGCTTCCATCGTCGACACGCTCGAGCGTCGACCACCCGGACGACCGCAATCGTCGAGGTCGCCGGGGCCGCGACGAAGATGAGCCCGTCGCTCCGCTACCTGCGGCTGCTGCTCCACCTTCCCGACGGCTCGCGCCGCGCCATCGGCTACCTCTCGCAGTTCGGCGACTACCTGCGGGTGTCCTTCGACGAGGACT
>Ga0105046_10001524_pt1 | contig 35669 bp, 31 predicted proteins | sample MAT03_FD_78385 | JGI IMG/M metagenome (GOLD analysis project Ga0105046, IMG submission 78385) | Freshwater microbial communities from Lake Fryxell liftoff mats and glacier meltwater in Antarctica - MAT-03 (megahit assembly) | ecosystem: Environmental > Aquatic > Freshwater > Ice > Liftoff... | reverse complement strand
GCCACCGCTCCTTCTCACGCCTCATCAATGCTCTTTTCGGCTCACGCCCCCGGAATGCTTGAGCTTATCTGGCGTTGTCGTAGTGACGGACTGATCAAACGGAGTCGCTGATAAAGCCGCAAGGGGCGCTCAGTTTCCCGCCAACTTGTACTGGTGCAGATCCACACCCTCGGCGGTGTTGCGAGCAACGAGCCAACGCACCCGGCTGCTTGCCATCGGGCCGACGGGCATGGTCGCCGCGGAACTGGTTGCCGAGGAATCAGCTCGATGCTGACGGGTGAACGCTTTGCCCGCCTTGCGGGCGAAGATCTCGACGGTTCCTGCTTTGTCCAGGCTGCCGCCGCCGATCAACACGCGGTCGGCCGTCAGGAACCGAACCTCCGAAGGCGATGGGCCACAGTCGAACTCGGCCTGCGACTCAACGGCCATGCCGCCGAACATGAGCACCTTGCCCTTGGCCGTCAGGGCGATGAGTTTCTCAACTCCCTCGTCGCCAATGGCCGCCTTCTTGCGGCCTCGCCAGAGTGCGAGTGTGGTCGCTTGGGCGAGTGTTGCCTCGGTGATGCCGAACACGGGCTTCGCCTCGCCGTGCTTGTATTGACTGATGCGGCCGCCGCTCAACAGCACGGTGAAGTGGCTTGAATCGTTGGGCTCCCCCGGCTTGAAATAGCCGGGCAGCAGCGTGAGGGCCGGTGCCTCGATCGGCGTTTCGTGCAGCAATCTCCCGCCGGTGGTGGCGATCTTGACGACCTTGTGACCCGAAGCGGTTTCCGCCGCAACCAGCACGCACCAGTCCGGCGCAGCGCCCGCGGCCGTCAGTATGTACGCGCGCTTGCCGAGGTTGACCGTGGTGGTCACCTTGAGGGTGCCGGTGTCGAATGCCGTCACATCGCCGTTCTCGCACGCTACGACGAGACGATTGCCGTGCAGCAGCAGCGGCCCTGGTGTGGTGCAGTCTTTAAGCGTGGCGGTGACCTTCTTACCCGCCAGATCGACCACGAGAATCTCATTTGATTCACACAGCGACAGGTACGCAGTGTTCTCATCGGCCGCGATGGCGAAGGAGCGCTTCACGCCGACCAGTTTGACCACCGGCAAGGTCTGATACACATCGCCGGCCTGATCGGGCTTGGTGGCCGGCGCCAACGACTTCTTCTTCTCGGGCGGGTCAAACGGGACGTTTGATTGCCCGGCCGCGGATGCGACGGCGAGCGAAACGAGCGCAAGAGAAAGGGCAGCGGTGAGGCGTGCGTGCATGCGAAATGGTATCGGCATAGCCGACAACGCGCTCCAAGCGGAGCGCGGCACCGGGCGAAGGCCCCAGTTTTCCCTTGAAGATGGATATTTTGTAAAGTCAGTCATCGCCGCCCCGCCAATCATGGTGCATACTGAATGGGTCTTCTGGAGGTCTGCATGGTCACTCACTGTTTGATTTCCGCGGCATCGTTCGCGGTCGTGGTCTCGCCGTTCATGCTGCCGGCCTTCATGGCACCGGCCTTTGCCCAGTCGTTCGCGCCGGTTGACGCCGTCCCGGCCGAGATCATGGCCCTGCCGACATTCGTGCGGCCCGAGAGCGGGCGCGTCGTCCGGATTGACTGGGCTTCGCTCGACAACGAGCTGCAGATGGCCGAGCTGGTCGCCGAAAATGCGCCCGCCGCAGAGCAGGCGACGATTTCGCTCCCGATGCCCGACGGCCGCATGAGCCGCTTCCGCATTGTCGAAGCCCCGATCATGGAGCCCGGCTTGGCGGCGCAGTTCCCTGCGTTCAAAACCTATCGCGTCTGGGGCATCGATGACACCGCCGCCGTCGGCCGTCTTGATGTGACCAGTCACGGTCTGCGCGGCATGATCCGCACCAGTGAAGGCGCCGTGTTCTTTGATCCGTTTGCCGCGCAGCAGCGCGAGTATGAGAGCGTGTATCTTCTCGCCGGCCTCACCGGTCGTGACAGCTTCTGGACCTGCGGCACGGCTTCGGATGTTGCCGCCGGCACTCCGGCCGAGCCGGTCGAATCGCCCGCGGGAACACCGGGAGCGTTTCCGCTCCGGACCTATCGCATGGCCATGGCATGCTCGGGCGAGTATGGGGCGTATCAGTCGTTCGTACAGGGCCGCGAGCCGAACGTCACCGATGCACTTGCGGCCATTGTCACCGTTGTGAATCGCTGTAACGTCACGTTCGAAGTGGATGTGGGCGTGCGGTTCCTGCTGGTGGCCAACAACAACCTGCTGGCTTTCTTTGATCCGGCGACCGATCCGTATCCCAACGCCAATCCGTCCTGCACGTCGGACCCGGCTGCGGATTGCTCGGGTGGGTACCTCGGGACAAACATCACGGCGCTCAACTCCATCATCGGGAGCGGCAACTTCGACGTTGGGCATGTGCTCACCCGCGTGCGCGGCGGGGTGGCGTATCTGCGGTCGGTGTGCACCGGGAACAAGGCGGGCGGCGTTTCGGGCATTCCCCGCGGCGGCGAGCTCGAGCCTGTCTCGGCCCTGGTTGTCTTGCACGAGCTCGGCCATCAGTTTGGCGGCAACCACACGTTTAACGGTGTGCTCGGCCGCTGCAATGCGAATATCAATAACGTTACCAACTGGGAACCGGGCGGGGGCTCAACACTTCTCGCGTATCCCGGTGCCTGCCCGGTGGGGGGAACGGTTGGCGAGGGCGAGACGGACAATCTCGTGCTTTTCGCCGAGCCATACTTTCACACCGGCAGCCTGATGGAGATGCGCTCGTTCCTGGCCAGCGGCACCTCGCTTTGTTCGGCCACCGCGCCCACCTTCAACGCCGGCGCGCCGGTCATCACGTCCATCACGCCCAGCAACAGGTTCATTCCCCCCAGCACGCCGTTCGCGCTCACGGTCGCCGCCACTGATGACTCGCCCGCTCTTGGGTATTCCTGGGACGAGCTTGATGTTGGCCCCGCCCAGCGACTCACCGGACCGACAAGTGTGGACAACGGCAGCTCGGCTTTGTTCCGCAGCTTCCCGCCGTCGGCAAGCCCCACCCGCACGTTCCCCCGCCTGCCCGACCTGCTCGCGGGGGTCAGCTACATCGGCGAGCGGATGCCCACGTTTATTGGTGCGACCCGCAAGTTCCGCGTCACTGTTCGCGATAATCAGGGCACCGCTGCGATCTCAGATATTGTCAACGTTCGCATCGGCGGGACTGTTCCGTTTGTGGTCAGCGCGCCCATTGCTGGCCAGATCGTTCGCGGCCCGGCCGTGAACGTGCAGTGGAACGCCGCCGCCATCGCGCCCTCGCCGCTGAGCGTTACCCGCGTTGCCATCACACTCTCGCTCGACGGCGGCCAGACCTTCCCGTTCGTGCTTGCCGCGACCGCGCCCAACTCCGGCTCGGCCACCGTGTCGGCACCGGGATTGACCTCGCTCACGGCGCGCGTGAAGGTCGCCCCCGTCGATGGCGTGTTCTTCAACATCTCTGGCTCGTTTGCTCTTCTCCCGACGTGCGGTGCCGACTTCAACTTCGACGGCGCACTCAACCCCGATGACCTCGCCGACTACATCAACGCGTTCTTCTCAGTTCCTCCCGCGGCGGGAAGCGATTTGAACGGCGATGGAACGGTGGACCCTGATGACCTCGCCGACTTTATCGGCGCGTTCTTTGCTGGTTGCCCGTAAGGTCGTGCCGCGGTTGACGCGATCTCGAAGAGTATTGCCGACCATCAAGCGACTACGGATTTTCCGGCCCTGCCGGCGGCGATGACCGCCGCCAGCACGGTGACGGGTCCCAGCAACACCAAGAACGCCGCGTGATACCAGAGTGGCTCCAGATTCCAGATGCTCGCCTGCACGCCGATGCCGGTGAGCAGCAGCAGACCGCCCAGCACGAGAGCTGCGGGCCGGGTTCGCGCACCCGCGATCTTCCCGCACGCTGCGCCGGCAAGCAGTGAGCACGCGACGCTGAGCACCAGCGCGCCCGCAAGCGGCCCGGGCTCCAGAAACGCCTCGCCGCGGCCAACAGCCTCCGCTGCCCTGGCGAACAACACCGCGTTGCCCACAACCCATACGACACTCCACAGCGCATACCCGACGATGACAGCGATGATTGCACGAAGCATGTGATTCTCCGGCGGCCGGGCCGCAGTTTGGATGCCGCACGTCAGTCGACAGGCCAGTTCTCGCTGCGGCAGATTTTGGGCGAGAGCGGCCCCATCACCTTGAACAGCACAAAGAGCATGCGAACCCCTAGGCCTGGTCTGCCCGTTTCCATGACACTCTTGAGGGTGTTCACGATCATGGTGCCACCCTGCACCATCTGTTTGGCGGTCTTGGTTCCGGGGGGCAGATCGTCGATGATGAGTGTGAACTCGGTCCCGCCGGCGCGGCCGGGCTTGAGCTCGTAGAACACCTTGCACTCGGGGTCGTTCATGTTCGTGAATCGGAACGTGTGCCCGAACCGGTGCGGCGGCTCGCAGACCAGGATCGTGCCGACGACGCCGGTCCACTTGCCGTCGGGCGTGCGCATGGCGAGCTTGCTGCCGGGGGCCAGCCCGCCGCGCCCCAGCGACATGCGGTTGTTAAAGAAGCAGAGAATCGGCGCATCGGTGCGGGTGATCTCGCGCCACACGGCTTCGATCGGTGCGTTGATCTCGATCTTGAAGACACGGCGGTTGGCGGCGGTGGGGGAGGAAGTGGAAGCGGTGGGAGTTTCAAGCACCGCGTCGCTGCCTTTCTGAAGGAGTGGGGGAGCCGAGATCGCCGCGGCCGGACGCCGTCGGCTGATCCTGATGGGTGGTCGTCGAATTTGTTGCCGAACGCTGGCCGCCGCGGCCTTCGAGGCGGTCCTTGATATCGGCCATGCGGGCCGTCCAGAAGCTTGAGTAGTGGTCGGTCCAGCGGTCGTAGATGAGCTGGATGGGCACGGGGTTGAAGTAGAGGCGGCGCACGCGCCCTTCGCGAAGCGAGGTGATCAGCCCCGCCCGCTCCAGCAACCGCACGTGTTTGAGCACGCCCACGGGCGTCATCTTGAAGCTCGTCGCCAAGTCGGCGATCGTAATCCCCGGTCGCTCCTGAAGAATGTCGAGCATCTTCCGCCGGGCCGGGCCGGAGAGAGCGGAGAACACGCGATCGAGCGCAGCGCTGTTCATTGATAATCAAATGGTAATCAATTAAATCGGGCATGTCAAGGTGCCAAGCGCGGGCGTGCCGCCGCATCAGGTTTCGTCGCGTTAGCGACAGGCATTTCTTCGCTGCGTCCGATATGCGACTGACGCATTCCTATCGCTCCTCTTGCCCGGCGAACAGTGCCGAGCACGCGGGCCAGAGGCATGAGATTTGTCCATCGCCCTTCGGAGCGGCAAGGCGGGTGCCGATACCTGATGCTGTGGCCGCATGAAGCGGTTCTCACTCGCCCGTGGTCGCCGATGCACCGCGCGCCAAGCGCCCCAACAATGGGGTGTCGACCTCGGCCCGCCGCGCCCTCTGAGCGAATCGACTTTGGAGTCATCATGTCTGGTCAATGGATGCTCATGAACCCCGTGCTTCAACCGATCGCTTTGGCGTTCGGTCGTTTTGAGTTGCCCGGATGGCGGCGGGTGCTGAACCGGGTGGCGGGGCATGACCATATCGAGCAGGCACCGCACACGCGGGTGCGGGGGAAGTTGCACGGGATGTGGATGGACCTTGAGTTGTGCGATTGGTCGGACCGGTGGGCGTATTTCCTGGGTCGGTACTATGAGGCGCACACGCAGCGGTTGTTCCAGTTGGCGATTCGGCCCGGTGATACGTTTGTGGATATTGGGGCCAACATCGGGATGACCACGCTGTGCGCGGCGGCGTGCGTGGGTGAGAGCGGGCGGGTGGTATCGTTTGAGCCCAACCCCAAGGTGTTTGCGCGGCTCAAGCGGCATATCGAGAGCAATGGGTTGTCGGCGCGGGTCGATATTCGCAACATCGGCATTGCCGATGCGCCGGGGGAACTGGAGTTGCACGTGCCGCGGCACACGGGTGAGGCGTCGTTTGCGAGGCCGACGCACAACAGCGAAACGATTGTGAGCACCAAGGTTCCGGTGCGGGTTGGCGACGCGGAACTGGCGGGGCTGCCGGAGGCACCGATGTTTGTGAAGATTGATGTTGAAGGGTTTGAGATGCACGTGCTGCAAGGGCTTGCCAAAACGCTTGAGACCCGCCGCCCGGCGGTGGTGCTGGAGTGTGTGGAATCGCACTTTGTGCGGGCCGGGACCAGCACGGCGGAAATCTTCAGGTTTATGGCGGGGCATGGGTATGTGCCGCACAGTGTTGAGTATCACGAGCCGCCGATTGGTTGGCCGGGGGCGCTCTCGCTGCGGCGGCTTTCGCACGCGCAGGATGTGAATGCCGACGATGTGCTCTTCCTCCCCGCGTCGGGCGAGCACCGCAACCGGCTGGAAATGTGTATTGAGTAATCGGTACGGGAAGGCATGGAATGCCTCCGGAATACAAAAACCACTTGCTCCGCGGCTTCGTATCGGCCATAATCAATCTTCGTACCGTGATCACGTTTCGGCTTCGCCCATGACCACCCTCGCTTCCAATCTTCGCACGTTCAGCACCATGTGGTGGTGGCGTGGTTGCCTGGTGGCTGCGTGTCATGCACGGTGCTGAGCGGCTTCGAATCCGCCCGTCACTTCGCTTGTCTGACCAGACGCCACCCCGATCCCGAGGTGGCGTTGTTCGTTGTGGATCGCCCCAGTCTCATTCGCCTTGCCATTGCTCATGCAACCCCCCTTTGACATCCCCGCCGACCTCGACACGCCGGTGTCGGCCTTCCGCAAGCTCAAGGCCTTCGAGCCGACTTTTCTGCTCGAAAGCGCCGAAGGCGGCGAGCGGCTGGGACGCTATTCCTTCATCGGACTCGGCCGGGCCGTGACGGTTCGTCTTGACGATCGCGGGCTCGGCATCAACGGTGAGAACCGTCTCGCGGTGACGACGGTCCCCGAGCTGTGCGCGGAACTCCAGCGTGCCTGCGAGCGCGCCCCCGCACTGCTCCCCGCGGGCGCTGCGCCGTTTGCGGGCGGGCTTGTTGGCATGGTCGGCTATGACTTTGTGCGACGTCTGGAGCGGTTACCGAGCCCGGCGCGGAGCGTGCATCGGACGGGCGCGGGCGCGCCAGATAGGCCTGACGCGGCCGCTGATGCACTCTTTGTTGCGCCGCGCTCGCTTGTCGTCTTTGATCACCTGACGCGTCGCATCGCGCTCCTGCACGGCGGGCCGGAGTGGGAGCGGCAGAGTCTGCGGCGCGAGGTCATCGCGGCGCTGCGGGGTCCGATGCCGCCGCCACCAGCGCGAAGTGGGCACGAGCCCGCGACGGCATCGCTTGACGAAGCGGCGTTCGTCGACCGGGTCGGTCGCGTCAAAGAGCACATCCTTGCCGGCGACGTGTTCCAGCTCGTGCTCTCGATTCGATTTGAAGGACGCTGCCATACCGATCCCTTCGAGGTCTATCGCGCGCTTCGGCTCTTGAATCCGTCGCCGTATCTGTTTTATCTCGACCTTGGCGAGACGCAGCTCGTCGGTTCGTCGCCCGAAGCGCTCGTGAAGCTTGAGCGCGGCATCGCCACACTCCGGCCCATCGCCGGCACGCGCAAGCGCGGCGCGACCGACGAGGAGGATCGCGCCCTCGCCGCTGAGCTGCTCGCTGACCCGAAGGAAGCGGCCGAGCATGTCATGCTCGTCGATCTGGCCCGCAATGACCTTGGGCGCGTGGCCCGGCCCGGGACCATCAAGGTCGAGCCATTCCGCAGCGTGGAGCGATACAGCCACGTGATGCACCTGGTGAGCGGTGTGCGGGGCGAGCTTGAAGCCGGGCGCGGCGGGCTCGACCTCTTCTGCGCCGCCTTCCCGGCCGGCACGGTGTCGGGCGCGCCGAAGGTGCGGGCCATGCAGATCATCGACGAACTCGAAACCGTGCGCCGCGGTTTCTATGCGGGGACGGTTGGCTATTTTTCTCGGAGCGGCGAGATGGATCATGCGATTGCCATCCGCACCATTGAGTTCAGAGGCGGGCGGTACGCGTATCAGGCCGGAGCCGGCATTGTGGCCGATAGCGATCCGCACGCGGAGTATCGAGAGGTGCGGTCCAAGGTGGGTGTGCTTGAAGCCGCGCTGGCGCTTGCGGCGGAGGGGTTGTGATGTTCGTACGCGATTCGTCAGCGGGCGGCGGCGGACTCTCCGTTATTTCAAGTGGGGCACCGATGCACTGTCTGGTGATTGACAACTACGACTCGTTCACGTTCAACCTTGTGCAGGTGCTTCGCACCGTCGGCGGGGCGGCGCTTAAAGTCACTATCGTTCGCAATGACAAGCTCTCGCTCGCCGAGGCCGAGGACCTTGGGCCGACGCATCTGGTGATCTCACCCGGCCCAGGCGCGCCGAGCGCGGCGGGCATGAGCAAGGCAATGATCGAGCGCTTTGCACCGTCCATCCCGGTGCTGGGGGTGTGCCTGGGCCATCAGGCCATGATGGAGGTGTTCGGCGGGCGCGTGGTGCGGGCGGCGCGGCTCATGCACGGCAAGGCATCGATCATCTCTCACGACGGCCGCGGCGTTTTCGCCGGGCTCCCAGCGCAGATCGAGGTTGGCCGCTATCACTCGCTGCTTGCCGAGGCCGCGAGCGTTCCTGCTGACCTGCTGGTATCGGCGACGACTGCGGAGGGTGAGATCATGGGGCTTCGTCATCGCCTCTGGCCGTGCGAGGGCGTGCAGTTTCACCCCGAAAGTGTGCTCACACCGCTTGGCGAGCGGATGCTGGCCAACTTCCTGGCCTTCACTACGAGCGCGGGCGTGATCGAGCCCGGCGCGATGGAGGTGGCAGCGTGAACCAGCTTCTGAACAAACTTCTGAGCCGCAACGATCTCGACACCGCCGAAGCGAGCGAACTGGCGGCGGCAATGATCTCGCGATCAATGAGCGATGCCATGACCGGAGCGCTGCTTGCGGCCCTTCGCAGCAAAGGTGAGACGGCGATCGAAGCGACAGCCTTCGCCCGAGAAATGCTGGCGCGAGCGAACCCGCCGGCGCTGAACGGCACGGCGGCGGCCGTGGCCGGAGGGTGCGGGCTTCCCGTGATCGATATCGTCGGCACCGGCGGAGATGGCTCGTCGTCGCTCAATATCTCAACCGCCGCGGCGATCCTCACGGCGGCGGTGGCGTTTGATGGGCAGTCAAGCCCGCGGGCCATCGTGCTCAAGCACGGCGCGCGTGCCGTATCGAGTCGCTGCGGCACGGCCGACGTGCTCGCCGCGCTCGGGCTTGCGGTTCCCACGCCCCCCGATCGGCTTGCCTCGTGCGTGAACGCCTCAGGATTCGGATTCCTGTTCGCGCCGAGTTACCACCCCGCATTGGCGGCCCTCGCCCCGCTCCGTCGAGAGCTTGGCGTCCGCACGATCTTCAACCTCGTCGGCCCGCTTGCCAGCCCGGCGCGGCCCACGCACGCCCTGTTTGGTGCGTATTCGCTCGGGGCGGCGCGGGTGATGGCAACGAGCGCGATGGCCCTTGGCATGACGCGATGCCTGGTGGTTCACGCCGACAACGGCTGGGATGAAGCTACGCCGGCGGCAGCGTTGACGGTCGTTGACGCCTGGCAAGGGCAGGTCGCTCGCGAACTGCGGCTTGCGCACGGTGACTTCGGGCTCCCGCCGTGCGATGCGGCGGCGCTGGTGGGCGGCGATGCGGATTTCAACGCCCGTGCTCTGCGCACGATGTTGTCACCGGGCGCGGAGCACTCGGCGATGTTGACCGCGTTTCGCGACGCGACGCTGATGAACTCGGCTTTGGCGCTCCTGGCGGCGGGTCTGGCGGACGATCTCGCCACAGGCATTGCGACCGGACGCCGCGCGCTCGAAGGCGGCGCCGCGCTGGCGACCCTTGACCGAGCCATCGCGGCGACCAACGCGCCGGTACGCATCTTCGCAAAGGGGGCCGCATGAGCGACTTCCTCAGGCAGATGGCGGTGGCAAGTGCAGCAAGGGCCGCCGCGATATTCCCCTCTGACGGCGGGGTGGACGCCGTCACGCCGCTGGTAAGTGACGGGTTCATGCTTATCGCCGAGTTCAAGCGGGTATCGCCCGCCGCGGGCGTGCTGAGTGCATCGGGCGACCCCACATTGGTGCTCCGGGCACAGATCGGTGCGTATGCCCGGGGCGGCGCGACGGCGATCTCGGTGCTTACCGAGCCCACGCGGTTTGGCGGCTCGCTGACAGATCTTCACGCCGCCGCGACGATCGCGCGTGCCGCAGGTCTGCCCGTGATGCGCAAGGACTTTCTCGTTGACGCTTCGCAGATCCACGAGGCCCGTGCATTCGGAGCGAGCGGCGTATTGCTCATCGCGCGGATGCTCGATGACGATCGGCTCTTCGAGATGGCGACATTGACGCGCCGCCTGGGCATGTTTGCGCTCATCGAGGCCTTTGATGAGGCGGAAGTTGAGCGTTCGGCTGGCGTACACGAGGCCGTGATGAAGGAACCGGGTAATGCTGCAGGTCCGGCGCTCCTGCTCGGGCTCAACTGTCGCGATCTGGCGACACTCAGAATCGATGTGTCGGTCTTTGACCGAGCGGCCGCGACGGTGCGGGCGCTGGCCGAGCGCGGGTCGGGCATCAAGGTCATCGCCGAGAGCGGTCTTGAGACGGCCGCGGATGTCGCCCGAGTAGCCGCGGCGGGGTATGCCGGCGCGCTGGTCGGGTCATCGCTCATGCGGGCGGCCGATTCGGCGGCGGCCTGCCGGCAGATGGTGATCGCGGCGAGCAAGGCGGTTGGGGCGGTAGCTCCAGGGAGCAAGCGATGAGGACGCGAATAAAGGTCTGCGGCATCACGACGATCGAGGCACTCAATGCCTGCGTGAACGCCGGTGTGGACGCGGTGGGGTTCGTCTTCGCAGAGTCGCCGCGCCGGCTCGGTCCGGGCGAGGCCGATGCACTCATCTTTAAGGTGCCTCCGTTTGTTTCGCGGGTTGGTGTCTTTAAAAATCCAGGTGCCGCCGAGGTATCGGAGGTCATCGCCGCCGTTCGCCTCTCGTTGCTGCAGGCCGATGTTGATGACTTCCCAGCGTTTCTCAGCGCCGGCTGTCGCCAACCCATGCTCCCGGTCTATCGCTTCGGCACGACCGCGTTTGACGAACTCACGACCAAGGTCCCGCCCGGTCGCTCGGTGCTCATTGAAGGTGCCGCGAGTGGTTCGGGCCAGACCTTGGACTGGGAGAAGATCGCCCCGCTCGCGCGCCTGCACCGCGTCGTTCTGGCGGGCGGCCTGACGCCGGCAAACGTCGGTGAGGCGATCCGCATCGTGCGGCCATTTGCGGTTGATGTATCAAGCGGTGTCGAGTCTTCGCGTGGCGTTAAAGACGCGGGCCTCATCGCCGCATTCGCTTCGGCCGTTCGCGCGGCCGATGCAGCAGTTGAAGGAGTATCAGCATGACCACTACGACGGCGAACGTTCGTCCGCCCTCCCCCGGCGCGAGTTCAAACCTGCTTGGCGATTTCTCTCCCCCGGCAGCCCCCGTGGCTGAACTCGCCAAGCTTGTGAGCGGCGAATATCCCGATGCCCGTGGCCGCTTCGGCCCGTTCGGCGGCCGCTTCGTACCCGAAACGCTTATGCCCGCCATCACGCGGCTTGAGGCGGCAGCGCGTGACGCGCTGAGCGATTCGGCCTTTCTCGAGTCGATTGCGCGCGAAGGCCGCACGTGGATCGGACGGCCGACGCCCGTCACGCATGCCGCGAGCTTGAGCCGTGCGTGGGGGGCCCAGGTCTACCTCAAACGCGAGGACCTGGCCCACACCGGTGCACACAAGATCAACAACGCACTCGGTCAGGCGCTGCTCGCCAAGCGCATGGGTGTGCAGCGGATCGTCGCCGAGACAGGGGCCGGCCAGCACGGCGTTGCAACCGCCGCGGCGTGCGCGCGAGTCGGCCTGCCCTGTACGGTGTACATGGGCGCGGTCGATGTGGCTCGCCAGCGGCCGAATGTGGACCGCATGAAGCGCCTCGGCGCCGTCGTGATTCCTGTCGAATCCGGCGACAAGACGCTTCGCGCCGCCATCGACGAAGCCCTCCGCGCGTGGGTCGCGGACCCGATGCAGACGCACTACTTGCTCGGATCGGTCGTCGGCCCGCATCCCTTTCCATGGCTCGTACGGACGTTTCACAGCGTGATCGGCCGCGAGGCGCGAGCTCAGATTCTCAGCAGCGACGACGGCGCAGGCCGCCTTCCCGACGCGGTCATTGCCTGCGTCGGCGGCGGCAGCAACGCGATCGGGCTCTTTCATGCGTTCCTTGCCGATGCGGGTGTGGCGATCATCGGCGTTGAAGCCGGCGGGCGCGGCGGGGCGCTCGGCGATCACGCCGCCACGATCACTTACGGCACGCCCGGCGTTCTGCACGGCTGTCTCTCGCTTCTTCTGCAGGACCCGATGGGCCAGGTGCAGGAGACGCACTCGGTTTCTGCCGGGCTTGACTACCCGGGCGTCGGTCCCGAGCACGCGTTCTTGTCGTGGTGCGGCCGTGTGCGATACGAAGTCGCGGGCGATGCCGAGGCCATCGATGCGCTCCATGAGTGCTGCCGCCTTGAGGGCATTTTGCCCGCCATCGAGTCCTCACACGCGCTCGCCAGCGCCAAGCGATTCGCGGCGGCCCACCCCGGTGCGAACCTGCTCCTGGGTCTCTCCGGGCGCGGCGACAAAGACATGCCGATCCTGCAACGCCTCGCCGATGAGGGGGACACCCGATGACGCAGTCCGCTTTAACCGTGCCGGCGAACTCTGCACTGTGTCTTCCTCACGAGCGGCTGAGCGGCTCGATCCGCAGCGCGGCAACGGCGCGCGGCATCGCGCTGGTGCCGTTCATCACCGCCGGATTCCCGTCGAAGCGCGACTTTGAGAGCGTGCTGACCGCGATTGACCCGCACGCCGGAGCCATCGAGATCGGCCTTCCGTTCAGCGACCCTGTCGCCGATGGCGCCACGATTCAGCACTCAAGCCGCATCGCGCTTGAGGGCGGCGCAACGGCGCGTTGGGCGCTCGAAGAGCTCGCGGTCATCGCCCCCCGGCTTCGTGCGCCGCTCGTCATCATGAGTTACCTCAACCCGCTCATGGCGCTCGGCGACGCGCTGCTGCCGCTCTGTGCCGCAGCCCGGGTCTGCGCGCTCATCGTGCCGGATCTTCCCCTTGATGAGTCGGGCCCGCTCGCCGATGCGGCATCGGCGCAAGGGATCGGGCTCATCCACCTGGCCACGCCCATCACCCCTCCCGAGCGACTCGCCCAGTTGGGCGCCAAGACGGCCGGTTTCTTTTACGCCGTCACAATGACCGGAGTGACCGGCGGCTCAGGGCCGGTGCCGGCGGGTATCACCGACCGGCGAACGCAGGATCGTGATGACTATCTGGCACGATGCCGACGGGCATCGCGTGTACCCGTCTGTGCCGGGTTTGGCATCCGCACGCGCCAGCACGTGGCGGCGCTGGTCGGCCATGCCGAGGGGGCGATCGTCGGTTCGGCCCTCGTTGAGGAACTGGGCCGGGGTGGTGATCCCGGTCGGCTCCTCGCCGGGCTGCAACCCCGGGCGGAATAACCGCGACGAACGGCGTTTTCTCTGTATACTGTGGGCCCTGACCGGCCGCGGGTGTCCGCTGCGCCGCGTAGCTTTCGCTTTGAGGAGCGTGCATGGCGCAAGTGAACATTCCACTCCCCCAGGCCAAGTTTGGCCAGACCAGCCGGCGTGACTCATGGTGGCTCCAGCCCGGAGCGACGTTCCTCGGCCTGATGACCTTCATTGTCTATTCGACATGGGCAGCGTTCCAAGGCGGCCACTACTGGTTTGAGGGTGTTGGCGGCGCCCAGTATCTCTCCCCGTTCTATTCCCCGGTCATTTTCGACGCTGTTGGCCAGGTCTCCGGGCATGCCTTGTTCGGCCAGCCCCCCGAGTGGCTCGTCAAGCTCTTCCCGGCCTTCATCGGCTTCTCTCCCGCACTGCTGATTCTCTGGGCACCCGGCGGCTTTCGCTTCACCTGCTATTACTACCGCGGTGCCTACTACAAAGCCTTCTGGGGCGACCCACCGGCCTGCGCCGTCGGCGAGCCGCGCAAGAAGTACCTTGGCGAGCACAGCTTCCCGCTCATCATGCAGAACATCCATCGCTACTTCCTCTATCTGGCCCTGGTGTTCCTCGTCCTTCTGTTCTACGACGCTGTCAACGCGTTCTTCTTCAAATCAGCCGACGGCACCAAGCACTTCGGCATTGGCGTCGGCTCGCTTGTGCTGCTCATCAACCCGTTCCTGCTCGGTTCCTACACCCTGGGTTGCCACTCGCTCCGGCACATCATCGGCGGCAAGGAAGACCGTGTCTCAAGCTGCTCGGCCGCCCGTCAAGGCGCGTACGAGGGCGTCTCTTGCCTCAACCGCAAGCACATGCTCTTTGCGTGGCTTTCACTCTTCTGGGTCGGTTTCACCGACGTCTATGTCCGCATGTGTTCAATGGGCGTGTGGACGGATTGGAGGATCATCTAAGCCATGGATCAATACCAAACCCACGAGCACGATGTGCTGGTGATCGGCGCTGGCGGCGCGGGCCTGCGGGCCGCCGTTGAGGCCTCTCGCGCCGGGTGCACGGTCGCCCTCGTCTGTAAGTCTCTTCTCGGCAAGGCCCACACCGTCATGGCCGAGGGCGGCATGGCGGCCGCCATGGGCAATGTTGACGACCGCGACTCCTGGAAGGTTCACTTCGCCGACACCATGCGCGGCGGGCAATATCTCAACAACTGGCGCATGGCCGAACGCCACGCCAAAGAAGCCCCCGAACGCGTCAAAGAACTCGAATCGTGGGGCGCGGTCTTTGATCGCACCAAAGACGGCCGCATCCTCCAGCGCAACTTCGGCGGCCACCGCTACCCGCGTCTGGCCCACGTGGGCGACCGCACCGGCCTCGAACTCATTCGCACCCTGCAGGACAAGGGCATCCACAGCGGCATCGATGTCTATATGGAGATGACAATCGTCACGCTCCTCAAAGATGGCGACCGCGTCATCGGCGCCCTCGGCTATGACCGCGAGCGCGGCCGCTTCCGCGTCTGGCACGCCAAGTCGGTCATCCTCGCCACCGGCGGCATCGGCCGCGCGTTCAAGATCACCAGCAACTCATGGGAATATACCGGCGACGGGCAGGCCCTCGCCTATCGCGCCGGTGCTGATCTGATGGACATGGAGTTCGTCCAGTTTCATCCCACCGGCATGGTCTGGCCACCCAGCGTCCGCGGCATTCTCGTCACCGAGGGCGTTCGTGGCGAAGGCGGCGTGCTCCGCAACAGCGCGGGCAAGCGCTTCATGTTCGATGACATCCCCGACAACTACAAGAACCAGACTGCCAAGGACGAAGAAGAGGGCTGGCGCTACGTCACTGGCGATAAGAACGCCAACCGCCCGCCCGAACTGCTCACCCGCGACCACGTCGCCCGCTGCATTAACCGCGAGGTTAAGGCCGGGCGTGGCTCACCGCACGGGGGCGTCTTTCTCGATATCGCGTGGATCAAGGAGCGCATTCCCAACGCGGCCGAACATATCAAGAAAAAGCTCCCGAGCATGTACCACCAGTTCATGCAGCTCGCGGGCCTCGATATCACCAAAGAGCCGATGGAAGTCGGCCCCACGACGCACTATGTCATGGGCGGTGTGAAGGTCGATGGCGATTCGCAGATGAGCACCGTCCCCGGCCTGTTCGCCGCCGGCGAAGTTGCCGCCGGCCTCCACGGGGCCAACCGCCTCGGTGGCAACTCACTTTCCGACCTTATCGTGTTCGGCAAGCTCGCCGGTGAACACGCCGCAACGTGGTCCAAAAACAACACCGCCGGCACCGTGAACAAGCAGCAGGTCGAAGAGGGCATGCGCCGCACGCTCGAGCCCTTCGAGCGCACCACCGGCGAGAATCCCTACGCCATCCAGCACGACCTGCAGGAGATGATGCAGGACCTGGTCGGCATCGTCCGGCGCGAAGACGAAATGCTCCGCGCCCTTGAAGGCCTCGCCAAGCTCAAGGCCCGCGCCGCCAACATGCGAGTCGACTCCAACCGCGACTACAACCCCGGCTGGCACACCAGCATGGACATCCACAACCTGCTCATGGTCAGCGAGGCCGTCACGCGCTGCGCCATCGAACGCAAGGAAAGCCGCGGCGCCCAGTTCCGCGATGATTTCCCCGAAAAATCAGCCGAGTTCGGCGGCTTCAACCACCTCTGCAAGGCCGGCTCAGACGGCTGCCTCACCGTGGTCCGCCAGCCGGTCCGGTCACTGCCCGAGGAACTCAAGCAAGTGGTCGAAGAGAACAAGTAGCCCGTTGAACCCCCAAGCCCCGATGCAGGTGGGGTAGGGCGTTGGAAGTTGAGCCCCGTGATTCGTTGGTGCAATGCGTTGGTCGTTTTCGCTGTCGATGTACTCTTGACGAGGTCCTATGCCCCAAGTCACCTTCAACATCCGCCGCGGCGACGGTCATGCCGGCCAGATGAAGCCGTACGAGGCCAACGTCTCCGAGGGCATGGTCGTACTCGACGTTATTCATCAGATCCAGGCCGAGCAAGCCCAAGATCTGGCCTGCCGCTGGAACTGCAAGGCCGGCAAGTGTGGCTCGTGCAGCGCCGAGATCAACGGCAAGCCCGCCCTCATGTGCATGACGCGCATGGACACGCTCCCCAAGGGGCCGGTCTCGGTCGAGCCGATGCGGGCGTTCCCGATCATCAAGGACCTGGTGTCAGACGTCTCGGCCAACTTCCGGATGAAACTGACGATCAAGCCCTTCAAGCCCCGCCCGCCCGACGCCCCCGACGGCACCTGGCGGATGCAGCAGAAGGATGTTGACCGCGTGCAGGAGTTCCGCAAGTGCATCGAGTGCTTCCTCTGTCAGGACGTGTGCCATGTGCTGCGCGAACACCAGTTGCACGATGAGTTCATCGGCCCGCGCCACTTGGTTTACGTCGCGGCCTTGGAGATGCACCCGCTCGATGTGGAAGATAGAGTCGCCGACCTCAAGAACCAGCACGGCATCGGCTACTGCAACATCACCAAGTGCTGCACCAAGGTTTGCCCTGAGCACATCACCATCACCGACAACGCCATCATCCCGCTCAAAGAGCGCGTAGTTGACGAGTTCTATGACCCCCTGACGCGTCTCTTCCGCATGTTCATGCCCAAGTCTTGAAGCGTACCGCCGACCGATGAAGGAGCGTCTTCACATGTTCAACCTCAAGCCCATCTCTCACGATGCCGTTCCGCGCGCTCTCGCCCGTGCCGAGAGGTATCGCCTGCTCAACGAGCCCCGCGAGGCCGAGAGCATCTGCCGCGACGTGCTCGCGGTCGATCCCGCCAACCAGGAAGCCCTCGTCTTTTTGATCCTCGCCCTCACCGACCTCTTCAGCGATGTCGGCTCCGTCGCCGGTGCCACCACCCCAAGGCCAGAGGACCTCCGCCCGCTCGTCGCTGCGCTTACCGGCCAGTTCGAGAAACTCTACTACGCCGGCGTCATTGAAGAGCGCTGGGCCAAGGCCCTGCTCGAATCGGGATATCCGCACGAGATGGTCCTCAAGCACCTGCTCGCCGCCATGTCCAGTTTCGAAGCCGCCGAACCGTTCGCCCCCAGCACCAACGACGACCCGATCCTCCGCTACAACGCCTGCGTCCGTGCCATCGAAGCCCACGGCGTCCAACTCGCCACCGGCCGCGGCACGCCCGCCCCCCAGGCACCAAGCCCCGCCGAAGAAGTCGAGAACTTCGACGACGATGTGCCCGTCCGCTGATTCGGGGTCGAGAACGCCACTATAAGATTCGTTTGTCCAATAACTCGTTCCACTTGCGACTCCGGCCTGGCGCGTCACTCGCTGGGCCCGACAAACCGTTCGGCCCCGCCAATGACTCGCCTGCGCGGTCCGTTGTCGCCCAAGCCGTTCCCCGCTCCAACCGATGATGAACCCGTTGACCCGGTGGTAATCCGGGAGGTTTGAACCCCCGCTCGCTACTATCCGTAGTCAGTGCTTTTCGTCGCCCAACGCCTTCGTGCAATCAGTGGAGAGGCAGATTTCTATGAGCAAAGACGTGACTGTTGTTGTGACCGGTGCCGGTGGATTCATCGGCGGCCATCTGGTCAACTACTTCCTCAAACGCGGTGTCAAGCACATCAAGACGGCCGACATCAAGCCGCTCGACGAGTGGTATCAGGTGCACCGCGGCGTTGAGAACTTCGCCGGCCCGATCCATGGCGACTGCCGCGACTATAAGGTCTGCCGCCGCCTCGCCACCGGCGCCAATGAGGTCTATCAGCTCGCCGCCGACATGGGCGGCATGGGCTTCATCGAGAACAACAAAGCCCTCTGCATGCTCAGCGTGCTGACCAATACGCACATGCTGCTGGCGGCGCAGGAGGGCGGCGTGAGCCGCTTCTTCTATGCCAGTTCGGCGTGTGTCTACAACGCCGACAAGCAGAAGGACCCCAACATCACGGCTCTCAAGGAAGCCGATGCCTACCCCGGCCTTCCCGAAGACGGCTACGGCTGGGAGAAGCTCTTCTCCGAGCGCATGTGCCGCCACTTCCGTGAAGACTTCGGCATGAACTCGCGCGTCGCGCGGTTCCACAACGTCTACGGCCCCAACGGCACCTGGGAAGGCGGCCGCGAGAAGGCCCCCGCTGCCATCTGCCGCAAGGTCATCGCCGCCGTTGTCAGCGGCAAGCACGATATCGAGATCTGGGGCGACGGCACCCAGACCCGCTCGTTCATGTTCATTGACGACTGCGTCAAGGGCATCGAGAAGATCACGCACTCAGACATCCTCGAGCCGATCAACCTCGGTTCCTCGGAACTCGTGAGCATCAACCAGCTCGTGAGCATCGCCGAAGACATCGCCGGCATCAAGCTCAACCGCCACTACAAGCTCGATGCCCCCAAGGGCGTCGCCGGTCGCAACAGCGACAACTCCAAGATCCAGGACTACCTCGGCTGGGAGCCCGACACGCGCCTCAAGAACGGCATGGAGAAGACCTACCGCTGGATCTTCGACGAGTTCAGCGCCAAGTACAACGCCAAGACGGCCAACCAGTCGAGCATCAGCACCTTCACCAAAGGCAGCCACCCGATCCCGGGCGACGGCTACAACCCCGAGTCCAAGAACATGGACACATGGCGCCAAGGCGTGCCCGCCGGCTACGGCGCCGCCGGCAGCAAGCCCGCGGCCAAACCAGCCGCCAAGAAGAGCCCCGCCAAGAAGGCCATGCCCGCTGCCAAGAAAGCCGTGAAGGCCAAGGCCAAGTCGAAGGCCAAGCCTGCCCCCAAGCGCAAGATGGCCAGACGCTGAGCGATCCCCTTCGGATCTCCCACTCAAACCTCGCCGCCTCCGGTCAGCAACCGGGGGCGGTTTTCATATGGCCGCACCCACCTCGCTGCTCACCCGAACCTCCCGCGCCGAAGAAACTCAATCGCCACCCGCGGCGTCGCGCCCTGTGCCAAATCCGCCAGCACCTCGCCAATGGCGGGCGCGAACTTGAACCCGTGCCCGCTCGTGCCGCACGCCATCACGACCTGCTCGTAATCCGGGTGGCGATCGATGATGAAGTGCCCATCGGGCGTGTTGGTATAGAGGCATGTCGCCATGCTCACCAGCGGGCCATCCGCGCCCGGAATGAACCGCGCCAGTTGCGCTCGAATCTCCGCCTCGTCGGCCGCATCCGGGCCTCGCGAAGCCAGCTCTGGGTCGGTCGTCTCGCCCGGCCGGTGGATAGCCGACTTGAACCCCGCCGCAGCATCAAACATCGGGAATCCGTACGAGAACACGCCGTCCTCCGCTTCAATGCCCCACACCGGCAGTGTCGCCAGCGCGCCCGCCGCCTCCTCACTCTTGGGCCGCGTCCACGCTAGCACCTGCCGCGACACCCGCAGCGGCAGTTTGGCTCTGCCCGCCGGACCCCCCGCCAGATCCCCCGCCAGATCCGCCGCCAGATCCGCCATCAGTCCCGCCGTCCACGCCCCCGCCGTCAGCACCAGCGTTCCCGCGCGAAACACACCCGCTGACGTCTCGACCTCAACCCCCCGCCCATCGGCTCGCCAGGCATGCACCCGCGTGTTCATCCGCACCTGCGCCCCGGCCTCCACCGCCGCATCGGTCATCACCTGCACGGCCCGTTCCGGCAGAATATATCCCGCGCCGTCGTCAAAGAACCCCACCAGTTCGTCCGTCGGCCGAAGCGCCGGGTACCGCTGCCGCACCGCCGCTGCCGTCAGCAGCGTGTGCGGCAAGTCGTGCTGTGTCGCCGCCGTGATCGATCCGGCAATAAGCTCACCCTCGAGCATCCCCAGAAAAATCCCGCCCGTTTCATAGAAGATCTGCCCATGTGGGCTCGCGTTCAGTTCGCGCCACAGTTCCACCGCCCGTTGCACCAGCGGCACATATCCCGCGTGCTCAAAGTACGCTGCGCGCAGCATGCGGCTCTGGCCATGATGGCTGCCGCGCACATGCGGAATCTCAAACTGTTCAATCCCCAGCACACGCTGCCCGCGCCGGGCCAAGTGCATCAGGGCCGCCGAACCCAGCGAGCCGACGCCAAGCACGATGGTGTCCAGCGAATCGGTCATCGTGCGCCCGCGCCTCGCGGCCCACTGCCCAAACCCAAGGCCCTAAACCCAAGGCCCTAAGTGGTTACTTCATCAGATCGCGCGTCGGTGCCAGCCCGCTCAAGAATCGCTCGTGCACTTCCATGTAGTGCTTGCGATAGATCGCGTCGAGCTTCTCCGGCGCCGGGAAGCGCCCGCTGAAGCCCGGCGCGACCGGATCAAGAGCCAGCTCGCTGGCCTTCACCAGGTGCGCCATGAGCGTCCGCGGGTCCTCAATGCCCACGGCCACGCGCACCGTCGTGGGCTCAATGCCCGCCGCACGCAGCGCACTGTCGCTCATCTCGCTGTGGCTGGTAATGGCCGGACACAGCACCACCGTGTTGGTTTGCCCCAGCGACACCTGGTGGCCGAAGACCGGGTCAAGACAGTCAAAGAACCGCTTAAAGATCGCCCGGTCGAACGGGGCCTTGCCGCCCGCCCCCTTCTTGCCCTCAAAGTCGATCGTGAACAGCGGTGCCGGCAGGCCCAGATACAGCACCTTCTCACGGATCGCGCCGTTGGAGTTGCCCGGGGCCGCGTTGCAGTTCACGTTCACATCCGGGTGCCCGCCCAGATACTCCGCGATCGTCAGCGTGTTGATAGCCTTCTGCAGCACGCGCATCTCGAGCGTGTGCAAGCCGTTGATCACCTCATACGCCTTGTCGGAATCGAGGAACGCGCCCTTGATGTAGTACACGTTCCAGAACATCGTCTCGTGCCCGTGCCAGTCGCGCGGCTTGCCGTCCACATCCATGCCGCGCACCACATCGTGCTTGCCCATGAACATCCGCTCGTTGCGGCCGATGACGCAGCCCGCCGTTGTGCCGCCCATGCCCGACATGTCCTTGGTATACGAGTGAATCACAAAGTCCGGCCGCTCCATGATGTCCTTGCGGCGCAGCGGGCGGTGCAGGAACGGCGTGCCAACCGTCGAGTCCACAATCACCGTCAGCCCGCGCTTGTGCGCTTCCTTGCACATGGCCGGAATGTCGAGCGTGTAGCCGTGCGGGTTGCACGGGCTCTCAAGATATACATAGATGTGCCGCCCTGCCTTGATCCGATCGGCGAACTTTGTCTCCGCCGCATCAAGAGCCCCAATGAACTCATCGCCGCTGTATCCGTCAAAGAACTCAACCGCCACGTCGAGGTTGCCCGGCTTGGCGAACCAGTCGTGCATGAGCTGGTACGTACCGCCGTACACATTGCGGCTCGCCAGAATGATGTCCTGATAGCCCACCAGGTGGCTCAGCGTGGCATCCACCGCCGCCATGCCGCTGTTGAAGTTCCACGCGAAGTAGTTCTGCGCCTCCGGCCCCGCCTCGATATCCACCACATGGTTCGCCAGCGACACGTTCGTGGGGTTCAGTAGACGCGAGTACACCTCGAGCATCAACTCCTTGCCCTGGAAGGCATCGTCAACCCATTCGCTGCACGCATAGATATACGTCGCCGTCCGCGTGATCACCGGCTTGGCCGAGAACAGCGCCGTGAGGTTGTCGAAGATCGGGTACGGCCCGCGCGCCAGTCGCGCGCCCTGCGTGTCCACGATCGACTGATACGTCCGGCGGAACGGCTGCATCAGCGTGTCCATCACCTTGGCAAGCTGGAAGCACAGAAACTTCTGCGCCGCAAACCGTGCCGCGCGGTCCTTGCGGTCAAGCGCCGCCAACTCGCCCACCAGCGTGAGCCACAGGTGCTCGGTGTTGATCTGCGCCATGTACGTGTGCTCGGCAATCGCCCCCATCCGCTTGCCGAACTCGCTCTTGGGGTCAAGCCCGAAGTGCTCAAGCTGCTCGCTTACGAGCCCTTTGATGTCCGTCGCCTTGCTGCTCTTGCGTCGCGGGCTGATGTGCTTGGCGAGCGCCACGTCGCTGGCGACTGCGCCGTTGGGTGAGGCACCGTGTATGAGCGAAGCGGCGTGCGGGGTGGTGTTCATAGCGGTTCTTGCAGAAGGGAACTGGTCAAAAGCCGGTGAAAAAACGAGTACGCCCGAATCATAGGAAAGTGGCCGACCCCACGGAGGTAATCCCAAACTGGGGGCCGGGTCGCGGTTGGTGTGCCCGCTCCCTCACCGCCCTTCCACCATCTCCACCATCACCTTGGCCGCCGCGGCCAAACTCAGCGAAACCGGTGGGTGCCGCACCGGGTGCAGTGTGATTGCCTCGGCCTGCGCATCCACGCCGTGCACCGTCACCCGCGCCCCAGGCCGCAGCCCGTGCCGATCGATGAACTTGAGGAACGCGCCATCCTGATCGGTGATCCGCGCGATGCGCACCATCGACCCCGCCTTGCACCCCCGCAGACAGTGCAGCCGCGGCGGGCGCACCGTTCCATCTCGATCCGGGATCGGGTCGCCGTGCGGATCTACGCCCGGCCTGCCCAAAAACTCGTCAATCCGCTCCAGCAGCCGATCGGACACGGCGTGCTCCAGCCGCTCCGCCTCGTCGTGCACTTCCGACCAGTCCAGCTTGAGCGTCTCGACCAAAAACGTCTCGATCAGCCGGTGTCGACGCAGCACGCCCAGCGCCGCCCGCTCACCGCGGGCCGTCAGCGACACGCCTCCATACCGCTCCGCCCGGCACAGTTTCGCCGCCGTCAACTTCTTGACCATCGAGGTCACCGTTCCCGCCGTCACCCCGAGTATGGCCGCCAGCCGGCCCACCGCCGCCTGCGGATCGCCCCCGCGCTCGCGGGCTTCCCCGCTGAGGGTGTAGATCGCCTTGAGGTAGTTCTCAACGGTTTCAGAAGCCATGATCACGCGATTCTACCCGGTCCGTGCCGCACGAATCGGCATGGGCGGGCATCGGGAATCAGAGATATCACTTGAGCGGCGCCGCGTTCGCATCGCGCATCAGCGTCGCAAACGTTCCCATCGCCTCCGGCGAATCGGGTTCCATGCCCGCCGAGATCTGACGCATCGTGTAGTTGCCCGTCGGCAAAAGGTCCCACGCGTGCCGATGGTCGACCGTCATCACCTCGATCATCCGCTGCAGGCGGCGCCGCGCCTCCGGGTCAAGCACCGGCGTAATGGCTTCCACACGCTGCTCGAGGTTGCGATACATCCAGTCGGCCGAGCCGATGAACCACTCGCCCGCGATCGGGTCGGCATGGCCCCCGCCAAAGTGGAACACGCGCGAGTGCTCTAGAAACCGGCCCACCACGCTCGTGACTTTGATGTTGTCTGACAGGCCCGGCACGCCCGGCCGCAGGCAGCAAAAGCCACGGATGAACAGTTGGATCTTCACACCCGCCTGCGAAGCGCGGTACAGGTCGCGCGTCACGTGAGGGTCTTCAAGCGCATTCATCTTCGCGATGATCCGCCCGCCCACCGGGTGCCGACCAGCCGCGTGGCTGCGCGCAAAGCCGATCTCTCGCTCGATCAAGGCCCGGAACCCGCTCTTGGCCGTCGCCGGCGCCACCAGCAGGTGGTTGTAGTTCTTCTTCATCGAGCGGCCCGTTAGCAGGTTGAACAGATCGACCACGTCCTTGGTAATGCCCGGGTCGCAGGTGAGCAGGCCAAAGTCGGTGTACACCTTCGCCGTCGCCGGGTTGTAGTTGCCCGTGCCCAGGTGCGCATAGCACCGCAGCCCGTCGCGCTCGCGACGAACCACCAGCGACGCCTTGCAGTGCGTCTTCAGCCCCACAACGCCGTACGCCACGTGCACGCCAGCCCGCTCAAGCAGCTGCGCCAGCCGCACGTTGCGGCTCTCGTCAAACCGCGCCCGCAGCTCCACCAGGCACGCTACCTGCTTGCCGCTCTCAGCCGCACGCACCAGTTGCTGCACAAACGGCGAGTCACGGCTCGTGCGATAAATCGTTTGCTTGATGGCCAGCACGTCGGGATCTGAAGCCGCCTCGGCGATAAACCGCTGCGCCGAAGCCTCAAACGATTCGTACGGGTGGTGCACCAGCACGTCACCCTTCTTGATGGTGTCGAAGATGCTCTTGCTCTCGGCCAACCGGGCCGGAATCACCGGCGTCCACGCCGGCAGTTTCAGCTCGTTGCGTGGGAGGTCGGCGATCTCGTTGAGCGACCGGAAGTCGAGCAGCCCCTGCGAGATATCCGTGTCCTCGGGCTTGATGCCGAACATGTCCACAATCTGCCGCACCAAGGCTGGCGAGGCTTCCTTAGCCACTTCCAGCCGAACCACCCGCGCAAAGCGGCGGCTCTTGAGTTGCGTCTCCACGAAGTCCAGCAGGTTGTCGGCATCCACCGCCTCGTCTTCCTTGCCCGCGTCCGCCGCGCGAGTCACACGGAACGGCATCACCTCGGCGATCTTCATCTCCGGGAACAAATCGTCAAGGTTGTGACGGATGATCTGGTGCAGTTGCACAAACCGCCCGTGCCCCGCCTCGGCCTTGCTGGGCGTGAACGTCGCCGCCTCGGCCTCAGCAATCGTGCCCGGAACTCGCACCCACTGCGGCATGCCGCCCGGCACCTTCACGCGCGCAAAGTGCAGCTCGTCGTTGCCCGCCTCTTTCACCAGCACGCCCAGGTTCTGCGATAGGTTCGAAATGAACGGAAACCGGTGCCCGGGGTCAACAGCCAGTGGCGTGAGTGTCGGGAACACGTTCTTGCGGAACCATATCTCGCAGCGCTGCCGCTCATCGTCAGCCAGATCGCTGTACTCAAGCAGATGAATGCCCTCGACCGCGAGCGCGGGGCGAATCGTGCCGTAGAACACCCGCGCCTGCTCGTGCTCAAGAGCCTCGAACGTCGCCCGCACTGCCGCCAGCAGCGTCTCCGGGCCCACCCCGTCGTCAACGCTCTCGACCTTCGCGTCCACCGCGCGCTTCAGCCACCCCACCCGCTTCATCACAAACTCGTCCAGGTTGCTCGTAAAGATCGCCAGGAAGCGCGCCCGCTCCAGCAGCGGCAGCCGTTCATCCATCGCCTGCTGCAGCACCCGCGCATTAAACTGCAGCCACGAAAGGTCGCGGTTAAACGTCTTCACACCCGGCCGAACATCCGGCCGCAGCGGGTCGGCCGTGAACGGTGGCTCATTCACATCCAGCACGCGCAGCGCATCATCAGCCGGGTCCGCCGCGACCGCCGGCCGCAGCGTTAAGCGCGCGCCCCTCCCCGAGCCCCGCGCGGGGTGCGAGTGGCCTGACGAGGCGGAGGTGGATTCACTGGGAGACATCAGTTCAGTCGGAAGCATGTTGGAACCAGGAAGGGTTGGGCGGGAAGGTGACGGTACGAACGAAACCAAGTGTCCGCCGGTTCGATGCCCGTCACGCATTACCCTTCACATTCGGCCCACACCCGGTCCAGATTCGCCGTTTAGCGGTTCGCAAGCCATGTCGCGGCGCAGCCAACGGCTTCGGTAACCCGCACGGATACCAAGCGAACACCGCTTGGCCATCCAGTTGGTCCCTCTTCCATCTTCGGATATCGGGCCAGCCGACTTTGGACCTGCGCCCTAAGACTCGCGCCGACCTGCTCTCCAATGTGCCGCGCCACCGCCTCCGCCGACGGGTTCAACCGCAACTCCCAGTTCCCGCTATTCGTACGGTGTGCGAACGGTTCCGCCTCATTCAGACTCCGGTTCTTAAACGGGGCCGTCACCGCGCTCACCATCGTCTCAATCTCATGAAAATCCCACAGCACGCCATCACCGTCAAGCTCTGGCCCCTCGATACACACCGTCACATGCCAATCGTGACTGTGCAGCGGCTCGAGAGCTCCGCGAAACATGAGCGCGTGCGCAGCAGAGAACACGGATTCGACAGTCAGTTGAAACACAGGCAGCCATCCCCCGTTGAAACGCGCGTCAGCCAGAAAACCAATCAGGAAAAGCCAGATGCACGCCCCCGCGACGGCGCCTTCGGCTCCGGGCCCTTCAGCCCGCGCTCCTCAAGCAGGGCCCGCCACGCCGCCGCCGGCGGGCCGCCCCGCTCGCTAAACGTGCCGCTCTCGGCCCGCTTGATCAGCGCGATCACATCGTCAACCGAAAACAACCACCCCAATCCCCCGTGGCTCGGCCCCTTCACACGCGCCGCCTTGCGCATCGTGTCGAACGACTTGCCCGAGAGGCCACTCACCTCAACCAACAGGACCTTGGGAAAGGTGAGCGAGGGGTCAACATAAACAGGACGAGTTTGACCACGGCGCATGGGCAATCTTTAGGGCCTCGCCGCCCGAGGCCCACCCCCAATCCACCAGATAGCCGTCGATTTGCCTTCACCGCCCGCCCCCGGCCTCCCTCCGCCCAGACCCCCCGCCCAAACGCCGTCTCTCTCCGACTACGCTGCGCCATGAGCGGTCTCTTCGCCGGCACATCCTTTGAACGCCCCATCACCTGCGAGCGCTGCGAGAAGCCCTTCGGCCAGTGCGCCTGCCCCCGCACCACCGACGGCAAAGTGGCCAACCCCAAAGACCACAATCCTCGCGTCCAGCGCGAAAAGCGCGGCGGCAAAATCGTCACCGCCGTCCGCGGCCTGCCGCTCCGGCCCGACGACCTCAAAGCCATGCTCAAAGCCCTTCGCTCCAAGATGGGCACCGGCGGCGCGCTCACCGACGATGGCTTCGAACTCCAGGGCGACCATCGCGACAAAATCGTCGAGCTCCTCAAAGCCCAGGGCTACCCCGCTAAGCCGAGCGGCGGCTGAGCGGTCGCGCCGGCGAACGCGCACGAGCCCGAATCCTCTCGCCTCCTGCCCAACGAAAAACCGCGACGCTCATGCGTTGCGGTTCAATCGACTTCGTTCACTTTTCGTGCCACTCAGCTCGCCGCGCTCAGCCGTTGAAAAGGCTGAAAATCCTCGCCGTCATCGTCTTCCAAGGTCGATGGTCCGGGCGCCGAATCACGGAAGAACCGGCTCGGGCGATGATCATTCACCTGGCTGTTGAGCTTGCGCAGCGCCTCGTCAGCAATCTGCCGCACCCGCTCCCGGCTGATGCCGATCTCGGTGGCAATCTGCTTGAGCGTCAGCGGCTCCTGCCCGTCAAACCCAAACCGCATCCGCAGAATCCGTGCCTCACGCTCGTCGATCGCATCCAGAAGCTGGCGAATCGTCGAGAGCTCATCGCCCTTCACCATCATCTCACTCGGGCACCCGGCGCGATGATCCGTCACCATCTCGGCGAGGCTCATCGAGTCGCCCTGCTCATCCACCGGCGCCTGCGCGGGCGTGCGAATCGCCTTGATGGCCCGCTTGATGATGCGCAGCTTCTTGAGCGGCAACTGCATCTCATCGGCAAGCTCGTGCAGCGAGGGCTGCCGGCCGAGATCGTTCTCGAGTCTGCGCGAGGCGTACTTCCACTTGGCGATGAGTTCAACCATGTACGCCGGGACATGGATCGGCTGCACCGCGTTGATGAGCGCACGCTTGATAGCCTGCTTGATCCACCACGACGCATACGTACTGAACCGCGCGCCCTGCGCCGGGTCAAACCCTTCCACCGCCCGCATCAACCCCACGTTGCCCTCTTCGATCAGGTCCTGAAGGTTCAGCCCGCGGTTGGCATAGTTCTTCGCGATCGACACCACCAGCCGCAGGTTCGCACGGATCATCCGCTCCCGCGCCGCCGGACAGTTGTCGTTAATGATCGCCCACCCGAGCATCTTCTCGTCTTCCGCCGTGAGCAGACCGATTTCGTTGATTTGACGCAGATAGAGCTGCAGTCCTGACTGCAGATCTCCCTGACCTTGATAGCGCGTAGACCGAGCGATCGACACGAGTGGACCCACTTTCTACGAAGCAGTTCGCCGCCTTGCGACAATGCGCCCCAGAACGGGACGTGGGCTTGCCCAAGACGGTACGGAGAGTGTAACGCGTTGGTTGCATCGGTGTATTGCCAATCGCGCTTGAGACCACGCGAATTCCCCGATTGTGCACAGCTTGCCCGCTCGCTTCATCCCCTCTTAACCACTTCTCCATCTCCCCAAACCGCCAAGTTCCGAATAACCTGTAACTGGACGTGATTCCGCTTCGCCTTGCCCTCTAATCCAGCCAGTCGCTGGACCTCTTCGTACACTATTCGTGGTGTGAAGGTGCCCCGCACATCACCCATCAGGCCCTTGGCGCGCCCGCCAGCCTCGCCGCTTCGCGTGTTAACGGACTTTCATGAGCAACGACATCTCTAAAATCCTTCGCGATTGGCTCTACGAGAGCGGCAAGCTCAACGTCCGGCTCATCGAGGGTGACGACGGCGAGCCCCGCATCCAGATGCGCCTCGACCTCGGTCTGCTCCAGATGATGGCCGAAGGCCGCCCTGATGGTCAAAAGCCCCGCGGCTATGACTCGCTCCTCGAGTTCCAGGAAGCACGCCTCGACGAATCCACCGACCAGAACAAAGAGGGCGAGTTTGCCCTCAACGAAGACGACTGCCGCGAACTCCGCGAAGAAGCCGTGCAGTACTACCACCGCTACATGGCCCTCCTCGTCATCGATGATTTCGAGGGCGTGGTCCGCGACACCAGCCGCAACCTCCGCGTGCTCGACCTCTGTGCCAAGCACGCCTCCACCGAGTCCGACCGCCATGCCCTCGAGCCCTTCCGCGCCTACATCACCATGATGCGCGCCCGCGCTCTCGCCAGCCAGGCCCTCAAAGACAACGAGCCCAAGGCCGCCATCCACGCCATCGACGAAGGCCTCGAAGCCCTCCGCAAACACTTCGCCGAGCACGGCGAAGGCACCGGCGAGGGTGGGGGTGCCGTCGGCTACGACCAATCGCAGGAAGTTCAGTTGCTCCGCTCCATGCGCGAAAGCCTCGTCCCCAAACTCCCCGTCAGCCAGAAGGCCGACCTGAAGCGCCGCCTCCAGGAAGCCATCATGGCCGAAAACTACGAACTCGCTGCCATCCTGCGCGACGAAATCAACTCACTCAAAGAGTAACCGGCTGCGAAAGCGTCACCGACTGCGAAAGTGATAGCCTGCAAGCATCAGCGCTCGTCGCAGCCACGGTCTGCAATCGCCGATGCGCATGCATCAATCACCACGCTCCGCCGCTCCGCTCCGCCGCCCGCCCACCCGGCGCTCACTCCCCGCTCGCCTCACCCATCGTCATGTAGTTGGGCGCTTCCTTCGTCAAGCGAATGTTGTGCGGGTGGTTCTCCACCACCGTCGCGGGCGAGATGCGGCAGAATCGCGCATCGCGCTGCATGTCGCCGATCGTCTTGCACCCGAGATAGCCCATCGAAGCCCGCAGCCCGCCCACCATCTGGAACACAAACTCCGCCAGCGTGCCGCGATACGCAACCAGGCCCTCAACACCCTCGGGCACAAACTTGAACTTGCGCTGCTCGCTCTCGGCCACCGGACCGCTGTTCATCTGGCCATACCGGTCCGCGCTGCCCGCCTTCATCGCGCCCTCACTGCCCATGCCGCGATAGCTCTTATACCGCCGCCCCTGCCGGATCACCATCTCGCCGGGTGATTCATCAAGACCCGCAAACATGCTGCCCATCATCACCGCGCCCGCGCCCGCCGCGATCGCCTTGGCAATGTCGCCGCTCTGGCGAATCCCGCCATCGGCAATCACCGTCGCCCCGCCGTTGCCCACTCCCGAAACCGCGTGGATGATCGCCGTGAGCTGCGGCACACCAACTCCGCTCACTATCCGCGTCGTGCAGATTGACCCCGGGCCAATGCCCGCCTTGACAGCATCCGCCCCGGCCTCCACCAGCGCCCGCGCGCCCTCCGCCGTCGCCACGTTGCCCGCGATCACTTCAATATCCCATTTCTGCTTGATCGTCCGCACCGTCCGCAGCACGTTCTCGCTGTGCCCGTGGCTGGTATCCACCACCAGCACATCGGCATCCGCCGCGATGAGCGCCTCGGCCCGCTCATACTGATCAACACCCACCGCCGCGCCGCACCGCAGCCGCCCGCGGCTATCAACACTCGCCCGCGGAAACTGGCTCAGCCGGTCGATGTCGCGCATCGTGATCAGCCCCGCCAGCTTGTAGTTCCCATCCACCAGAATCAGCTTCTCAACCTTGTTCTTGTTGAGAATCACGCTCGCCTCTTCCAGCGTCGTGCCCGGCGCCGCCGTAATCAGGTTCGTGTTCGTCATCACCATCCCGATCGGCGTCTTCTCATCTTCCACGAACTTCAAATCGCGCCGCGTCAGAATCCCCAGCACCTTCCCCTTGGCGGTGCCCCCCTCCGTGATCGGAAAGCCCGACGCCGAATGCCGCTGCATCAACTGACGCGCCTTGCCCACCGGGTCCTCCGGCGAGAGCGTCAGCGGATCAAGAATCACCCCGTTGGCCGAGCGCTTCACCTTGCTCACCTCGCGGGCCTGCACATCAATGGGCAGGTTGCGATGAATGATCCCCAGCCCGCCCTCCTGCGCCAGCGCCACCGCCAAGGCCGACTCCGTCACCGTGTCCATCGGCGCCGACAGCAGCGGAATGTTGAGCGTGATGCGCCGCGTCAATCGCGTCGTCGTATCCGCGTCCGTCGGCACAATGGCCGAATAGCGCGGCAGCAGCAGCACGTCGTCAAACGTGATGCCGTCAAACGCAATCTTGGCAGCAACTGGGTCGGCGGTGGTGGAGGGAGCAGGGCTGGCTGAACTGCCGGTCCGCCCGTTGAGAATCGATGAGGCTTCCATGTCCATTCTTTGAGGGCAGTCGGCGCGAATCAACCCGCGCCAGCGAAGCGTTCGCACCCGTCTCGAATAACCTGCCCCGCAGACGTACAAATGCCGTTCAACATCCGCCAAAAAACGCCGTGATGAAGTCAGCCAGGTCGTCCGGATCAACCCCGCCATCCCCGCTGAAGTCCGCCTGCGAGCACGGCGGAATGCTGAAAAAGCACGCGATGTAGTCTGCCAGATCGTCCGGTGTCAGTTGCGAATCGCCATCAAAGTCTGCCGGGCACAGCGCCCCCGTCCGCAGATTTACCCGAACCGTGCCCGCCGTCGGACCATTGGTCCGCGCGCCCCAGTCGCGCCCGGCATAAGTCGCGCGAAATGGCGACACCGCCACGTAGTACAGCCCCTCACGCAACACCATCCCGTTTCGACCATCCAGCGGCACCTGCGCCGGCCCGGTCGAGGGCCTTGTCGCCGCTGCCTGCCGGAAGTCGAGTTGCGAAAGCCCGTCGCCATAACTGTCATCGTCAAAGAACGTCGCCGACACCGGGTTGCCCACCGCGTCAAACACCGCCAGCATCGTGTCGATACCGTCAGTGCCGCGCGTGTCAATCGTCAAGAATCGCGTCGGTCGTGAAGGATCAATCGGGCTCGCCAGTTGGAATGTGAGCCACGTCACCCCGGTCGGGTCGAGCGGTAAATTTATCGACGAAGCAGTATTGTCGACCAGCGTTCCTACCCGCTCGCGATCCGTCGGCGGCGTCGCCGCCGGCAAGTTCGTGCACCCCCGCACCGTGTTCGTGCTCACGCGAAACGAAACCGAGTTGGGGTCGTTGAACGCCGACGGAATCACCCCGAAGTTCTCTGCCCCAAACTCTGCCCCCTCGGTCCCGAACGCCAGGTAATATCTGCCGGCCATTTCCAGATTGCCCGAGCGACCATCAAAGTCCGCCGCGCCCAGCGTCCGCGGCCCGCGCCGACTTCCACCAAACGAAAGTTGACCGACCACCCGCTCGAAGCCGCTGAACTGATCCGCCGCCACCAGCGAGCCGTCGGCCCGATACAACCCCACCGCCACCGGCCGGGTCGTATTGCCGTTGATATCGAGCGCCACGTCCAAATACCGCGACGAACCAAATCTCGCCCGGCTCGGCAGGTCAAACGAGAACCAACTCACCCCGTCTTCAGGAATGTTCGCAACCCGCGGCTCAAAGCCAAAGCAGTTCGGCTCGCCCAGAAACACCGCTTCGGGCGGCGGCTCGGGCAGCGGACCGGGCACGTAGTCAACCCCAAAGCTCGGCAGCAGCGTCGAAGCATCCAGATCGAGCTTCATCAGCGCTTCGATATCGTCATTGTGCACCATCAACGTCATCGTTCCGTTGATAATGACCACCGTCCCCGGCGGCAAACCCGACGGGTTCGCCGCGACAATATCCGATGGCGACGCCGTGAACGCCCCCGACACGCCGCGGAAGAAAAACGGCGTGCGTGACTCGCCCGGCCGGCTCGCCGCGTTGATCGGCGGCCGCATGTCCAAAAACACTTCATTGCCCGGCGTGCGATAGCGAAAGTTTGCCGTGAGGTTGATCTGCGTGAACGCCGGCAGCGATGGTGAAGGCACATTCCCCACGATCCCCATCGACGCCCCAGCCCGCAATCCGCTCACCCCCGCCGGTCCAATCGTCCACTGGCCAGAAAACGAGATCGTCATCGCGCTCGCCGCATCGGGCGAGGTGTTTGTGTTGCCGCGCTGCGTGATCGCCGTCCCGCTCGCAATCCCAATCCCAAAGTACGACGGCTGCGTAATCCGCCCCAGCCCCGCCCGCGCGGTCGACGTGGCGGTCCCAAAGACAATGTTGCCCTGCGGATGCGTCGACGACGAGTATTGATACGTCGATGCCGAAAACACCGGAAGCGCAAACGCGTTCACATTCGGTACCACCGGCACCCGCAACGCCCCCGTGCCGTCCGCCCGCTGCGCGTGCGTGATCGAGCCCGTTCCGCTCACCCAAAGCGGCTGCGCCACGCTCGACGAAACCAGCGACAAACACGCAAGCCCGGTTGCCGCCAATGCCAACAGTGGAGTTTGTATCATTTCAGTCTCTTCCTTCTCGTGGGAACACCAAGGATATGAACTACGTCGCCCTCGCTGCGGTCAGGTCACCATCCCCGATTGATTTTTTACCCCCCCCCCCCAACGCCCCATAACACACTCAAATACCACCTTCCGTGCGTCTCCCTCCTGCTCCGCCCCTCCACCCCCGCCTCACTACGCTCGACCCCCCATGACCACCGCTCCCTCTCGCGAATACGTCCTCGGCACTGGCACCGATGAACTCCAGCGTCTCGCTCTCCAGCACCGCCTCTGGGCCGATGCCGCCCACGCCGCGTGGCGATTCTCCAGGATCGCCATCGGCCAGCGCGTCCTTGATGTTGGCTCCGGCCCCGGCTTCGCCTCCTTCGACCTCGCGCAGCTCGTCACCTCTGCCGGCCGCGTCGTCGGCGTTGATGAATCGTCGGCGTTCATCTCATCACTCAATACTCAAGCCAAAGCCCGCGATCTCCCGCAACTCCGCGGCCTCGTTGGCGACGTTCACGAACTCCCCGCCCTCCTCAGCGCCTCAGCCGAATCAGAACTCTTCGATCTCGCCTACGCCCGCTGGGTCCTCTGCTTCGTCAAAGACCCGGCCGCCGTCATCGCCGGCATCGCCGCCTCCCTCCGCCCCGGCGGGCGCTGCGTGGTTCACGACTATTTCAACTATCGCGCCATGACCACCGCGCCCCGCCGCGCCAGTCATGACCGGGTGGTCGCCGCCACCGTCCAAAGTTGGGAAGCCCGCGGCGGCGACACCGATATCTGCGGCCGATTGCCCGCCCTGTTTGAACAGTTCGGCATGGAGGTTGAGCGGATCGAGGCCCACCAGCGCGTGGCCCGCGGCGGTGACACGATGTTCCAGTGGGTGCATGTGTGGTGGCACACCTACACCCCCAAACTCGTGGGCATGGGGCTGATTACGCAGGCCCAGTGCGATGAACTGCTGGCCGATCTGGCGACCATCAAGCAAGACCATACCCAGTTTGTTACCCTGCCAACGGTGTATGAGATCATCGCCATCAAGCCCGGCTGAACGCTCTGGCTTCAGGTTCCTGCTGCCCGTGCTCCTGCTAAGGGCTCCTGCTGCGGGTTATATGGGCGGCCACGGGCTCACCCATCCCCCTCTCACGCCGCCTGCTTGGTGCCCCGGCCAAAGTGCTCAAAGACCGACTCGCCCTTGAACCCCAGGCCAAAGAGATACCACCGTGTGTCTGGATAGCGCTGGTCAAGAATGCTGAGCACGCGGAGCAGGTGCGCATCATCGCGCACCAGCACCGGATCACTGACATGGATCGACCCGGCCTTGCGATCGATCTCAACCCGCCCCAGGGCCCGCACGTTGATCCCCGGAAACATGTTCTCGTGTGACCAGACCAGCCACGCCGCGTCGGCCGTTTGGATGTCACGCCGATCCTCGTGCAGCCGCCAATGCTGATCGATGCTCCAGAGCGCCAGAGCGCCTTGCTGCGGGTCATGCCCAATATGGTGGTATTCAATGCCTGCCATGATGAACCCTTTGTCAAACCCTTCGTCGCGCCATCGCGGGTTATCGCTCTGTGAACCGGGGCGTTCCAAACACCCAACCTGATCAACTACTTTGGGTTCATCGTCGCCCACTCGGCAGAGAACCACCCGCTGACCCGAGAATCCTGCAACTTCCCGTCCCCCCGCCAGCACACTCGCCACGCGCGCCCCAAGGCGCGTGCGCGGCCCATCCGCCCCAGAGTGATTAACCGTCACGCCCCGCGCTACCGCCAAGTTATCGTCTAATCACCACCCCGCACAAACCGCTGTGGTCGGTTGCCCTCCCCAATCTGCCGATCTATCATCCCGACCTCAGCCGCGCCCTCGCTGCTGGGAATAACCAAGGTTTTTACCCTTGGGGGCATAGCTCAGTTTTGGTAGAGCGCTTCCATGGCATGGAAGAGGTCAGGGGTTCGAGTCCCCTTGCCTCCACTTATGTGGAAGAAGAACGGCCTGCAAAGGCCGTTTTTCGTTTTTGGCGAGGGTTTGCATGTGGAGACCATCGCCGCAAAGACCGTGCGGGGGTGCATCCGGCCTATAAAGGGGTGGGTCCAAAAACGGCCCCTTGCCGCCCTTCACCGCTTCCCTTCCTGCCTTGGCTGGTCGGCCCTTGAGCCGCTTGACTGGTCTTCAGCGGACGAAGTGAGCACATCTTCGATTTGACCTCTGAGCCTTGTCATGGTGTGGTATATGCTCCATTGGGAGACGACCATGGGTTTCGAGTCCGAAACTCGGCTGGCTTCAGCGTGGACCGTTCACGGTGAAGCGGCGTTAGGACGCCGCGAGTCGGAGAAGTTCATCGATTGCGTCCGTCATCAGCCGCTCGCCGGTGACCTTCAACTCGTCGTCTGTCACAATCAGATTGGCAAGGAGTCCGTTGCTGGCATTTTCCG
>Ga0105046_10001522_pt1 | contig 35692 bp, 26 predicted proteins | sample MAT03_FD_78385 | JGI IMG/M metagenome (GOLD analysis project Ga0105046, IMG submission 78385) | Freshwater microbial communities from Lake Fryxell liftoff mats and glacier meltwater in Antarctica - MAT-03 (megahit assembly) | ecosystem: Environmental > Aquatic > Freshwater > Ice > Liftoff... | reverse complement strand
GGCGGCTTTGATCGCTGCGGCCAGTCGCTGTTGAAGTTGATCAACTGAAGCAAACAGAATCGTCGCGCGGAATTGGTCGTCGAAAGTGAATTCTTGATTTTTCATCGTAGGAGGGGACTCCTGACCCGTCCTGGTCTGGACGGGTCTGGAGACCAGTCCTACGGAATTACTTGCCTCGCGAATGACGGCCGACACACTTGCAAACTGATCCGGACGAGAGCCAGCGTCTTTGAGCAGTTGCAGGAGCGACGAGCTGGATGTGGCGGCAAATCGTACGCATCGTAAAGGAGAGTCGCTGGTTACGTTTGCCCTCGTTGGCTCCATCGTCATTGGAAAAGATACCTGCTTGGTCATAGGTGATGCGTAAACTGATGGATCCGGTTGTTTTTGAATTTCCACGATGGCGTTCGCAACTGGAATCAATAATGGCGCGTGCAAGATGACGCCGTCGGTTGTTTGCGCTGCAATCGTGAACGTCTTATTCGTTGCGCTCGCCGAGCAGGGTACGTCAGTGCCCGGATTCTTCGTGTCCTCGCGATTAATCAGGTGATTGGCATCCCCCGCTCGCCTTGAGTCACTGTTCAGAATGGTTTCAGCCGCAATTCGGACAAGTGAATGTGCCCCGGCCAGATAACCGATTTTACGAATGATCCTGGCATCTGCCGAGGTGAGCACGTCCGTAGGACGGGTCTCCACAATTGTCTGAATCTGGACGGGACTGGAGTCCCGTCCTACGCTCTTGGTAACCTGCACGACATCGCCAAGGATGCCATGAATTGGCAGATCCAGACGTTTCGCATCTGACAGGCGGCACAACATCAACGCGACAACGCCTTCACCCGGAAGGATTTGATGGCAGTCATCCGGAACATCTTCCGGTCGCCCCGATCGAACAAGTTGACCGTTCATATCAAGTGCTTCGAAAGCAGACAGGCTCATCGAACGTTGAGCCGATCCACAGACGATCATGTCGCTGGTTCCGGATCGCAATTGATCTGCCGCGACCGATAGAGCAGTCAGCCCGGATGTGTCGTCGCTGTCCAGTGCGCACGCACCGCCCATTAAGTCAAATGTTTTTGCAACACGTGAAGCCAGAGTGCTTGCCGTGAAGCTGCCGGTTTCGTCCAGCAGAGCAGGGCGGTTCTTCAGGACGAGCTGACGGAATTCCGTTGTGATCTGTTGAGACAATTGATTCGGCAGTCCACGTTGCTGCATCGCCGTCGTCATCTTTTGGCAGATCTCGGGCAGTCGCATACCAACCTGCAACTGGTCACCGAATTCGCCACCAAAGATCGTGCCGACCACAACACCGATCCGCTGGCGATCGAATGGAAATGTTTCTGGCGAGCGAAAAGGGGTCTGACCCTTTGGAGGCAAGTCGTCTTGACGGAGAGGGTCTGACCCCTTTTCGCTTGCACCCCGAGTCATCAGGGGATTGACATCCCCCGCTCGCCTTGTGCCGTTTGAGTTCACATCGGCCAATGCCTGAGTGACTGCGTCAATCAGCATCAACTGGACTGGGTTTGCCTGTTGAACCTGCTTTGGCGGGATGGCGTACTTGCTACCGTTGAAAGTGAAATCCGTGACAAATCCGCCGTGGCAATGCGGTGTGTGATGAGTTACCGCAGTCGCGCTGTTGGTGACTCCGGCTCGCTTGCGCCATCGGCTTTCGGGAGCGTCGCTCATCGCCGAACGATTAGATTCCAGCAACAATTTGAACTCATCCAGATTCTTAGCCCCAGCCACAATGATGCCACGACCTACGATCGCGATGGGTTCGGATTTAATGGGGTCTGGTTCGGATCTAATACCTCTAACAAAAGGGTCTGACCCCATTAAGTCGCTGCCAGTGCCGGCTTCTTCGACGACGACATGTGCATTCAGACCGCCGATGCCGAACGCGCTGACTGCCGCGCGGCGAGGGCGAGAATGCAGGGCACGTTCAGGCCATGGTTCCGTGCGAGACACAACTCGCACAGGAGCGGTTCCCCAGTCGTAGTTGCGATTTGGCTTTTCATATCGCAACGACGGTGGAATCTGTCGACGCTGCATCGAGATCAGAACTTTAACCATTCCGATCATGCCTGCAGCTTCAAGCGTGTGACCGATGTTGGATTTAACGCTGCCCAGCAATAGCTGATGTCGTCCCATCTGCGACTTTGGAAGTTGCGACAACCTGCGCAAAGTTTCCAGTTCGGTCGCGTCGCCCAATTGAGTACTTGTCGCATGAGCCTCCATGTAATCAATGTCCAGCGGTGCGGCGTCGCCGTATGCACGCTGCAACGCCAGCACCTGACCTTCCATTCGCGGTGCCCACAAGCTGCGGCCTTTGCCGTCAGACGCCATGCCGACTCCACGAATTACGCCCAGAATCGGCAGGTCGTGTTCGATCGCTCGCGCCTGTGTCATGATGACGATTGCGACGTAACCTTCAGAACTGACGAGTCCGCTCGCATGATCATCGAAGGGTCTGGAATCTGTTGCTGTACATGCTTGCGAATGCGAGAACAGAATCAGGTTGTCGATATTGTTATACGTCGCGCCGCCGACAATCGCGCTGTCAATCCGACCTGCCTTAATTGCCAGCATCGCCTGCGCCAGTGCGACGAGTGATGATGCACATGCGGCATCGATCACAGCACGTGGGCCTGTCAGACCGAGGATTCTCGCGGACAAAGATGCCGCCTGATACGCATGGAAACTTGGCAGCGCGCCAGGTTGACGTGACGGTCGGTCGCGCCGAATGGCTGCCGAGACCTCTGCCAGGATTTCGCAGCGAACATTGGCAGGCAGCTGCCGAAACGAGTCAATATCATCGACGAATGACAGAGCTTCTTCGATTTGTGTGCCGAGGCTTAATCCGCCGCCCGATTTTGTTCCACCGGAGTGACCGACGTAGACGCCTGTTCGTGTGAGTCTTGCATCCTGCGGAACGAGTTCAGCATTTCGCCAGGCTGTGGCCGCGACTTCTGCGAACTGGACATGGGCCGTATCAAATAATCTCTCAGCCTTTTCTGACAGCGGACAGAGCGTGCGATCCAGAGGACGTTCGGGAACTGTTCCGCCGAGCGTCGTGTATGACTTTCCGGCCTTGCCTTTTTGTGCATCAAAGTACAATGATCGATCGCATCGATCGGAAGGTAGTTCGCTATAACCTGTGCGACCGTTGAAGAGCATGTCACCAAATGCATCGACGCTGTCCGCTCCGGGAACACGGCACGCCATGCCAACTACGACGATCGCGGAATTTACATTAACCGACATGAGCCACCTCCAAGGATCGAGTGTGATGGCTTCTGCTGTGACTCTGAAATGCGGCAATGATGCTGGAGAGTTGATTCATAGAAGATTGAGTTGAGGCGACGAGCCGTTCATGTGTCGATGGTTCTGACATTGCATCGTTTTCGATCATGAACAATCCACTTGTCAGTGCAACCTCGACTGACAGCTCACCATCGAGCAGTTGGTTTATGGAATTGGTGGTTGCCAGCCAGCGGACAGCAGCGGCTTTCGCGGCACCTACATGCACTTTCAGATCGTTGGCAGTGATTTCGATCAGCCATTGACCGCCGCCGGGTCCGGAGAGTTCAAGGCCGACCAACGAGCTGCGATCTAGCGAATTGATGGTGATCGGCGTCAGGCGATTTTCAACACGGCTGACAAATTCGGTCCACGCAGAACGTTCCGACTTAAGTGCGGTCACTGGCCCCGGAGGTTTCGTTTGACGCATGCAAAAGTCACGCAGACTTTCGACAGTCAACTCTTCCAAATCTGCTTCGCCACACACTTTCATCGCGTGAACGGTGTTGGCTCGATCGAATTTTGGGTCATCTTTGAAGTACGGTTTGAACGCTGCAACAAAAGGAGCGGCGTGCTCGTCGATTAATGCCGTTGCCTCCGCGCGCCGCGGTGGAAGTTTCATGCCGCTGCTTTGGACTGCTGCGCGAAAGCCATCTTCCAGAATCGATGCAGACGTTCCTGCGGGGCTTGTCAGATGGTATGTCGAACCATGCAGAGCAGGGCGGAAGTAAATCTCAGCGATCATCGCCGCGACCCAATCGACGGTCACAATATTCTTGCGTTCTTCTCCGCCGAATCCGAGTCGTCGAAACCATTCACCACGTTCCGGCAATCCAAATTGCTTGCTCAACGTCTGAAACATGACAAACGCACTGTTGATTGTCTGGTCGGAACGCATGCTGGTCGTCGGATGCAGATCGATGACGATCGACGGCCGATAGATCGTGAGTGATTGAATCGCCGGTGATGTCCGAACCATTTCCTCAGCCATCACCTTGCTACGTTCGTAATCGTTGCCAAATTGCTGGCCGACATTACATTCCTGTTCCAGAATCTTGCCGTCTCTCAACCCGGCAATGTACGCAGTGGATACATAGTGCCACTCAGTGATCCTTGCGGCCTTAGAAACTTCCAGCAGGTGCCGAGTGCCATCAACATTGGTTCGGTAAGGCTCATTATCGGGATGCTCGCTTGCTGGTTTGAAGAGCAAATTTGCGGCGGAATGAATCACACTGCCGCAATTTGCCGCGATCCATCGGCGATCAATCTCTGAGAGTGCCAGACCAGGCTGACAGAGATCGCCTTCAAGCACCACGGGTCTGACGAAAAGTTTTCCGAACCGTTCTTCGAGCCGTCCCATGACGGCTTCAACGCGCTCAACTGCCGTCTGTCGCCGGTTCGCACGCACCAATACAGCGACCGGGAGCGGGCACTCTAGCAACCGTGCAAGAACCAAACCACCGACAAGTCCGGTCGATCCCGTAAGAAGCAAAAAGGGGCGAGGTTGTGTATCTGCAGTTGTCATCAATGTGTTTCTTTGTGTGATCTCAGTGACATTCCGCATTTCAAAGCAATACGTCAAGCAATCACGTTCATTGGCAAGGAGTTACAGCAACTCTTCAACGGTTCATTCTGGGAAAACTTGTTAGGCATCGCATCAAAAAATCAGTTTTCGCTCCCAACTAAGCTCTAGATACCCCACTACAAGCGGAGTAAGCGGATCACCCCAGTGCAATCTAAGGTCCATTTGACGGGATTTCACAGCCCGGATGCGTTATTGCCACAGATTACCCCAATTCGGCACTGAACGTGGATGTAAAATTTTCCGCACGGCTCTGAGCGACTCAATTTGGATTCTGCAAGAAATGCATCCGCAATGAAATTACTCGTTGGATTTAGCCTCGGCTTGTTGCCGGCGAGTACCGGTCGGCATGTCGTGTTTTGAATTTTCGAAACCCGAAACGTAAGTGAGGGATTGAGTTTTGGCTGTTCGGCGGCGTGCCCATGAATCCCTCGCTGACGCGTCGGGTTACGATTAAATCGACAGCCTGCGTGTAAACGCATCAAGAATTGGTCGATTGCACCGAAAAGAGATCACTCTGCCGGATGATTGCGAAAAGTGTACGAACGAGCACTGATCCGATCTCCGATGCAAGCCATCACTCGAGCACGCGAGCCCAGCGTCGAGGCAGTGCGGCAAATGCTCGGTCGTACGTTTTCTGGAGCGGCACCGACACATAACCTTCGTTGTGAACATAGAGCGGCATTTCCCTCAGTGAATCGCCGATCGCAATTGGTTCAACGTAGGCAGTTACGCCAGCATACAACCTGGCTTGGTAAGCGACGAGCGTCAACGGCTTGTCAGCGGGTTGGTGGTAGTCTTCATCGCTGCTGCTGCCGATGATGTTCCAGATCGCTCCATGAATTCCGTCCGGTGCCCGACGTGTGGGAAGATGCAGGTCCAGAACAAGCAAATGAATCCCCTGCCGCAACAATGAGCACGCTTTGCGGACGAACGCTTCCAACCTCTGCTGACTCGATTTATTTCCTGGTGAAACGACTTCCACGATCGCGACTACTCGGTCGTCGCTTGCGTGACGTATCGTGACGAATCTTTGCCGCAGCGTATAAAAATCCTCCGCTCCCTGAAGCGTCATTGCCACTCGCGGAGGAGCAACCATTAACCCCGTGTTAATTCCACTCTCGCTGCTGACGTCACGGTCGCCTGATTCTGATTCGCTGTTTGCACCTGGAGCCTGCAGCGCCAAGACATCGGGGCCAAACTCAGAGACTTGCTGCTCCGCAAGTGCGTAAAGCCATTCAGGCAACAGGCCAGCGTTCAACGCACGCTTGATTTCTTCAATCCATGCGTGGTGAAAGTCGTGGAAAATTCCATCATCAACTCGACTCCAATCGTGAACTCCCATTACGTCGTCCTCACAAACAAGGGCTGAAAGCGCTTGACCCAAAGGAGCCTCCCGGCTCGTTGCCAATTCGTCGCTCACGATGTTCGCCTGGATGAAGATGCATTCACCATCCGTGCCAGAAATGCAGTTAAACTCAATGAGTCGGCAGACCCTTCAATTCGAGCATATGACATGGACTGTCAGGCATCCGCTGCTTTCGGGGCATCGACTTTTGCAGGATCAGGTTGTGGGATTGACTCCGGTGGGGCACTGAAGATATCGCCTGTGTCACCGGTGATGGCTCGACGATTCAGGTCATCCAGAACGTCCGATAGTGATCGTGGCTTGCCAGCTCCGATTCCTTCCAACAGGGCTTTAATCGATTCCACCGGCAGCGAGAGTTTCGACTGATGGAACACTCCCGTCACGATGGGATTAGCTGGATACATTCCCATCATGTTGAACTCGCCAAAACGCACGCGAGCTGCTATTACTGATTTCTGCTGAGCCGACATAGGATCAGTATTTTCAAGCAAATTCAGTTCGTTCCGACCATTCGACGTTGCGAATACAGCCAGTTTCGGAGCAGTTGCAGTTGAGTCTTTCAGCAAGTGCAGGAACAGCAGTTCGTACTCCTGATTTGAGGCCGACTTTCCTGCGCCAGCTATATAAGTTTCAAGGCTGTAACGAAATGCGAGAACGAGCGTACGAGCTTCTTCCGGGACAAGCGCATCTTCGTTGGTCCAATAATATCCAAGTGTTCGAAGTTCCTTGACGGACTCAACGATCATTGTTTCGGGTTCAACTGTTTTTTCAGGCGCTGCGACATCAAGAAACGCTGCGCGAACCTGAGGACCAAAATATGGCTTGCCATCTGCGGTGTGGTAATACACAGGCTGGATCGAAAGCTGGTGCGACTCAAGGTAACTTTCAATCGCACCACGAGCCACTCGTGGCAGCGACGCTTTTGCTGCCGGATCAACTTCCAGATTCATTGAGAATGCGGTTTGCCGTCCGATGGGGCCAACGCTGCCGGATGTTGGGGCGATTAAAGGTTGAATAACGTCGAGTGCCGGTTCAATAAGGCTGCACGACAATTGTGAACCCGCTCGGCGAAATTCACGACCTAACTCCTGACGTTCCCAAGGCACCGTTCGGATCACCGGCAAAGTGCGAATCTCAGGGACTGTCGGGCTCACACCCGTCATCAGCAGTGTTTTGGACATTGCAAGAACGGAGTTTGCTGAATTCGCAGGATCACCAATTGCTGTATCCAACAATGATTCTGACACTTTAGCAACCGGCGATGTAGGCTTCATCATTACGTGCGTTGCCACCACAACCCCAGTCACCAGGAATGTTGTTATTGTCAGTGGAGCTAGTACCGTTCTTGATTGCATAGATGGTTATGTCCTGCTCATTGGTGGATTTGGCACAAGTTGAATTCGAAAGCCGACGAGACAAGTGTGGGTTTGCTGTAGAAGCGCGATTTTACTTTAGAAAGGCAGAATTTCATCTACCGATTCCTTGTTTTGCCACTCTGTCTTCTAAATCAGCAGATTTGACAGGAAGTGATGTCGTCGGTTATGTAATGAAGGGCAGTCAAATACAAATGTGGTCCTGAATCGCACTTGACTTAGCAAGTAACAGATGATCCATGATCCTTACTCGTTACCGACCGAAATCGGCAAGTCATTTTTTTGCTGAATTCAATCCAGACAATACCCCAATTGTCCAAAGCATTGGCAATCCAAAGTCATAACTTAGCCAGACTAACCAAAGTGACAGTATTGCAATAACAAGCAGCAAGGAGGCTACAGCTCCGGGGAATAGTTCGTCAGGAGATCCAAAATACAGCGAAAATCCTGTCCAAATGGACGTCGCGAGTAAGACTGCCAGAAAAGCAGAACCGATCCAGCCAAACCTGAGTGCCAGTAAAACGTATCCGTTATCAATTGTCTTGAACAGATTTTCGGATTTCATGCGGCTTTCCAGGCCGGGGATTCGTGGAGGAAATTCATTGGTTGCGGCTGTGCCATATCCAAATGGACCGGCTTTTATCATTTCATCCAGGTATGCGTGAAATACATGCAGCCTGCTTCTGCTGCTTGAAGTTACAACCGCCTCGCCACCGATTTCAATCAGACGCTGTCGTTCAAAACCGCCGGTCCATTTACTAACGGTGTCTGTTACAAGGGTAGGAGATGCGGCAAAAGTACACACTGCAAGTACAACTATCAGACCCAGCGGCCATCGCAAAAATTTAATTCGCAGCGCTAACAGCGATCCTCCCGCAACCAGGATCGTCACGACGGGTGTACGCGAAACAGTCGCAAGCACTCCTGCGAAAGTCGTTAAACCGACTAGAACTCCAATCGATCGATTACTGCGAACTCCAGACGACTGCCATGAACAAACCAGCCACGGCGATAACATGACGATAAACATTCCGAAGAAGATGGCATGCATTGTTGGACCGAACGCCCGCTTGAACCCAAATCGTGCCATACTGCGTATGGCCATTTCTACCGGGCGGTTTCCGAATACAGTCTCGTAGAGATTTACTTTCGTTATCGCCTCAATGATCGATACGAGACTCAACACCAGCAGCAATCCAGTCACCCATTTCGAAATCCACTGCAAATCCGAACGATCTCTGACTGCATAGCGGCCAGCGACGAATGGCAGAGCCCATTCCCCATAGGCTCGAAACGGCAGGCCAGGCGTAAATCCTGTTGCAAATGCATCTGTCGAGATATGACTGAAATAAAGCATCGCAATACAACAGTCCAGCAGGGTCAGCGGCGACAGGATTTTTCCTTTGGGATGGCAGATGTAGCCGAGCATCGCGATACAGGCGATGGCAGTCCGGACATTGGTCGGCATTCCCCAGATCTCGACTTTAAGCCACACGGGAAATGCGAAGCTCATGACAATCGCAGCTCCCAGTGCTGGGACGGGACCTTTGCGAAAATACAGATAAAGATAGACGCAGGTAGTCAGTACGACGCCGAAAAGCCATCCGTTGAATGTACTCATCATGACTCGATCCTCGCATTCCTGGATAAATCGCTGCGAGCCGAGATGAGGTTTTCATACAGCGACGAAACAGCTGATGCTTTTTTTCGAATATCAAATTGTTCCTCAACCCGTCCTCGCGCTTTGGCAGCAACTGCCACTCGCAAAACCGGGTCACCAAGCATTGTGGTGATTTGTGCCGCCAGTTCTGTGACCGATTCGGGCGTTACAAGCTTTCCCGCACCATCAGACAACGCATCTTTCATTCCTTCGACTTCAAATGCAACGACCGTACGTTCAGTTGCCATGGCTTCCAGCAGTGCCAGACTCAAACCTTCCCAGCGTGATGGCATCACAACAAGATCTGAACTCAGATACCAGTCTCGAACAGCTCGACTTTCCCCGGCAAATGTCACCGAAGCCTCCGCGACTGATTCGAGGTTTTTTCTGTCCGCACCTTCGCCCACCAGTGTCAATCTGGCATCTGGAAATCGCTGCATGACCTGGGGCCAGGCTTTCAACAAAAGGTCTTGCCCTTTTTGACGACACAGTCTTCCCACCGACACAACGTGTAGCACGTCATGAGCTATTTCCAGCTTTTGCCGAGCATGCAGTGATTCCCCCTCAACAGGGCGGGGCCACTTGTCCAACTGAATTCCGTTGCGAATAATCTGCATGGGACAACGAATGCCGACAGCTTTGCCCGTCGCCTGCTCGTCGCCGCTCACACAGATGGCCACATCGGTCCAGCGAGCTGCCCATCGTTCCCACAGTGTGGCCGCCTGATACATGAGGCCGGAGACAGCAAGAAATGACCAGGCATTCGGTTCGAAAACTGTCGGTATACTTCTGCGAATTGCCAATCGTCCAGCGAGTCCAGCTTTTGAAGAATGCAAATGAACGATATCCGGGGAAAGATTATGGACGATTTTCTTCAACGACTGGACTTCACGGAGTACAGAGCGACCTGGATTGCGGCTTGCTTCCCACTTGATCCACTGTGCGCCAACTTCGGACACTTGTCGACTGAGGTCGCCGCCGGTTTCGGGGCACGCAACTGTTACATTCAGCCCCTGTGCAATCTGCTCCTTCACAAGATCACGCACGACGACCATAACTCCGGCAAACGTCGGCTGCGCCACATGCAGGACTCGAGTCTTAGTGGTGATGTCTGTTAGATTTGATTTCATGGTCGAACACCAATGCCTTCATCCGGAACGGGCACTGCTAGCAATTGCGGAGGACAATGGATTATTTAACTTCTTCTGTGTCTGCAGTGCGGCCCCAAAAACCTCGAAGATAACTCGCGAGGTCCGCTGGCCATGTTGCACGCATGCAGGGCTTCTCTACCAATAGAAAAAAGATCGACGAGCAAATCAAAATCGGCACTGCAACCAGAACAAAATGGAGCAAGAAATTCGGTAAAAAGTACGAACCAACCGTAAACCTGCTCATTACTCGCGAAAACAGTATCATCAGTGGAAAATGAAGGAGATACACGCTGTCGCACATCCCTCCAATCAAAACGAGCGGGGTTGATCGAAACAGCCGCTGCCAGAATCCTGAACTAAGGACCAGCCAGTAAAATCCAGTCGCGGAACCTAAAAACAGAATTCTGCTGCCGAAAAAGGATTGTCGGACAGGGATCAGAAACATTCCAAGCAATAGCAATGCCCCGATTGGGATAATCGCTGTTTTCAGACGGCAATAGACACTTACACGCACACGAAAAGATTTTGTCAGCAACATCCAGGCAATTAATGGTGCTAACAGATAGAACTGTACTTCGACTTCCAGCGACCATGCCACTCCATTTATGTAACTATTGTGGCCGTACACAATGTTGTGCATATATCCCAGAAAGGCCAGCAACGAGTAGCGGAGATCCCGTGTGCCTGGCTCCATGGCGAAAGACGAATGAACAGGGATGTATCTGAAGAAAAAAACATCACGATCACAATGACATACGGCGGTTCCAGTCGAGTTAACCTGCGAATAAAATAACTTCCCAGATTGACTCTCTTTTTGTCGTGAAGATAGTGCCCTACAAACGGGGCCGCCAGAATGAAACCACTAATCATAAAAACAGTTCTACGCCACGACCAGAGGTAGAAAGCGCTGTATCGACCAATCCGTCTGGCGTGAAGTTACCAACGAAGCGATCCGCCGGCGTGATGCGGAAATTTTTTTGATAGATGTGTACGATCAAGACGCCTATCAACGAAAGATATCGCAACCCGTCGATTTCCGGGATAAATTGTCCCGAAGTAGTTATCCGTTGAAATCGTTGAATGATTCTCTGTTTAGTGGATACATTCATGAATTTGCACTTTCAGTTGCTGTGCATTGATTTTTTCAACGAGCCAGTACCAGTAACGAATAGCCGCCGGTCATTCGAACGCCAAAGTCACCAAGCACTGACTTGCAGAGTTTGCGAGGAAGGCTGGCGAGCTTCGCGGAAATGCTGTTTCGTTTATGGATGCCGGAGGGTGTATATTCGTAGTCAATGATCGTATACCCAGTCTCGCGCAGCAGCGCAAGGGCGGTGTCCTTATTGAAGTAGTGCAAGTGCCCCAACTTGCGGCGAACATGCAGTATTGGTCCGCCACGCAGGATCATTTGAGCATTCATGTCGAGCGGGATGTGAAACACAAATTGATCGGCATGCTTTCGAAAACTTCTGAGGAAGCTAAAAGGATCTTCGACATGTTCAAAGACATCCATGGAAATTCCCAGGTCATATTTTTCACCGCTTTCGAACAGGCTTTGGTTGAAGAATTTCAGTGAACCCTGCTCACGCTGCCTGCACATCGCATAGCCTTGGGGAGAAAGTTCATATCCATGCAGATTGGTAGCTGTGGAAAACAGCGATGCAAGCAAATGCAGAACTTCGCCAGCTCCGCAACCGAGGTCACAGACACGCTTCGGCTCAACGCAATGTCGCTTCAAAATGTCAGCGATGAGTCCAGCTTTAAAGTCGGCGCGTTCCACATGAAATGTCGGATTCTTATCCAGATAATCTCCGGAGACGTACCTATCATCAATTTTGTTTGCAACTTCATTGGGCATTGGACTACTCTCCAGGGGAACCGGGACTACTTGCGAGCGCGAACAAACGACTGAGCCATCTTGCCGTTTGGGTCGGTCAGTATTTGAACCTCATTGAACCCGGCGTTTCTGTAGAAGGCGATCATGTCTTCCTGATTATACGCAACGGCCGCTTCGGGATATTGTTGCGATTCCACGTGAGCCCGACCGATGCGATGCGCGAAGGTCCATCGGGAACCCAGGATCTTCTTGTCGCGAAGAAAGTCCATGCAAAAAAAGTTCATTTGGGTGAAGCCACCAGGTCGCAGGACACGGTGTGACTGGGTGATGTAATTCAAGAGTTCAGGCTCGAGTAAATGGGTGACCAGAGACGTTGAAAACAGAAAATCCTGCGAATCGTCCTCGCGCTCGATGCGGCACTGAACGCCATCAGACGCGGCCGTCGTTCCGTATGTCTGACTTTTATGCGGAGTCAACTGAAATGAGTACTGCGGTGCGGGAAACTTCTTCCGTGCGAAGGCCAAAAGCTCTTCATCAATATCAACTCCGTGATATGTGCCTGAAAATCTCTGCCCCTGCAGTTCATAGTTCAGGAGATGATATGCTTTGCGGCCATAGCCACATCCAATTTCGACGATGTTTGAATCGAACCGGCAGATCTGATCGGCAAAAGCGTTCAGCCAGTAATTGGTTCCGCTACGCAGGCAGAGATGCTGATTGCGAAACATCTGGTTTCCAACGCCAACGCGGACACGAAGATGATTCGGAGGAAGCTGCCGAAATTCTTTGAAGATCAGGTTCCAGAACACATCGCTGCCATACCCCACCAGCTTGAACAGTGGGTTATAAGAAAGCGTCGCTGATGACGGAATCCACCGTCTGATCATGCCATCAAATCGTTTGCTGCGTTCAACCATAATTTCCTCATTGCAGATATTGTGTCAAACTGGTCTACGGAATGACATTGCCTGCTATTTTGGTTTTGTATGAATATGGTCCCGAATTCATTTCAACAAGCTCTACGAAACGTGCCGCCACAGCGCTGATGTCATATTCGTTGACAGCCAGACGCCTTGCCTCGGTCGATAGTCTGGTCTTTTCATCAGGGCTTGCGCACATGATCGTGTGCATTTTTTCGGCGAGGTCATTGATATCACCCGGGCGCACGACCAATCCATGCTGATTGTGAATAAACCCCGGAGGCCGCGATGCGTTTTCCGGAGTGACGATCGGCCTTTGTGCAGCCATCGCCTCCAGCACCGATAGCGGGGATCCTTCGTAACGGGCGGAATGAACGTATGCGTCAGCAGAAGCGAGCAGTTTGGCGACATCCGATCGCCAGCCCGCAAATACGAAGTAATTCTGAAGATTCAATTCAGAAACTCGCTGTTTCAACTGACTGAAATACACTTTCATCCTTATTTTGTTGGTTCCCGACGTGACGTCGCCAATACAGACAATCTTCCAGTATTGATGGAGTGACCGAAGTCTGGCGGCAGCCTCTATGAGGATGTCCTGTCCTTTTTGATAATCAATTCGTCCGACATTCACCCATAAAAACATGTCGCCATCTGCTCCGAATGAGCGTCTGGTCTCAATGATTTCACTGGCCGGATATGTTGGGAAATTTCTGGCATCTACGCCGTTCTGTAAAATCTCAATGCGATCTCGTGGAAGGTTCATCTCGTTCGTTAACTCGGAAGCGACCTGCTCCGACGTACAAATTGCCAGTCTGGTGAATCTTCTGACGCAGGAACTGTAATAACCGCGTTTGATGTTTGCCCAAAAAGCAGGCCCCCAGAATCGGTGCTGATTTTGGACGCTAATGAGTCCGGAAATGCCTGCCAGCGCCGCTGCCTTGACGGCAATTGGCCGATCGTGTTGATTGACGCCGATGATTGCATGAGCCTTCATTTGCTTCGCTGTCTTTGCGAGACTGCGAACCAAACGCGGACTTACTGAAGCCACTAAACGGTCATCCTGACGGAGTTCAAGGCCCGCGTTTTTCATATCAGGAAGAACTGTTTCTGCTGGTGATCCATCCACAGCAATCGCAGACGGTCCATGAATCAATACCACCTGATGTCCACGATTGACCAACGCCGCCGCAAATCGATGCGCCATTCGAGCTGCACCGGTATTGCCGGTAAGCGTGAGGGTCATTAGATAGGTGGACATGTTGTGCAAAGTCTTTTTTGAATGCAGCGATCGGTCTGTATTCCAAAAGCACGTTTCGGCAATAACTGTGTTGCCTCTGTGACTTTGCTGTACAGCTTCTCCACTTTCGCCAATTCAATTCAATCAACGGGATGTTACTTACGACTGTTGATACTTCTGTGATGCCATCTTGTCTGTCTACTCGTCGGTTCCATTCCACCACATCTTCAGTCGTCGTAGCCTGTTCTTGAGTGTAGTACTGCTTGTTCGCCGAAAGTTTCGGGAGTCTTGATTGTATGGCACTCGAGCATCCATACATTCCTGAAATTCCGTCTGCATGGATCGCACCAGGTCGCGGCTGACTTCAATCGGCATTGATCTGTCCTTTATAGCAACGAGACCAAAGTCGATCTTCTTCACGACGTTGAATAGGTGGCGTCGTGACCATGTCTTCAGAGGAGGCGGCAGGATGTGGAACATGCCGCAATGATGAAATCGATGGAAGACTTTCCGGAAGAGCACGGCATTTTCTTCACCAGCACCTCCCTTTGCACGTGTCGCGTCAAAAAAGTCGAAAGAACGCTCAGAAAAATGCTGCTTATGGTACGGATTGACGAGATTCAGCTCGGTGCTTGTCACGTAAGGAACACCCAGTAGAAATCGCCCTCCATGTCGAAGTACGCGATGAATTTCTCCCAAAGCAAAAATGTAGTGTTCGACATGCTCAAGGGTATGATAAGAGAACACAAGATCGACTGAGTCATTTTCGAATGGCAGCGGGTCTTTATTCAGGTCAAGTGAAAGCTCGGCCACTGATGAAATATCGATGTTCACAAATCCAGGGATCCGAGTAATTGCGGCTCCTATATTCAATTTTATGACTGCCATTTTTGTTCTATCTCTCCAGAGATTTAAGTGTTCTCGGATTCAAGTTTGCCAACTGGCGGGAAAGGAAAACGGTTTGTCACAATGTCGCGGAGGGGTTCTACCACACGAATGCAGAAACTCACAGAATTCATGAACCAGCGGGCCATTTCAACTGGCAAGACGCTCCGTTTCAATACCAAACTAAGGAACTCGGCGTGAACCGGGCTGCATGGGAATTTCAATGATGGTCTGTGACGATCTGACAGTGTTTAGCGATTAACTAATTCAAATCAGCCCTGAAATCTGCAATTCCCGATATTCCTTAGCTTCGTTGCTGTTACGATTGCGACTTTGATATGACAATTTGCACAGTTGTGACATGGCTGCTCCACTTCGAATACTTCAGATCCACAATGTTCAGTCAAGCTACGGTGGAGCGGACGTTGTCATCGAACGCGAGACGCGGCTGCTCGAAAGTCACGGTCACAGCGTTGTGCCGTTTCTTGTAGATACGAAGGCGGAACTTGCATCGTCACGGCTTGCTGCGGGAATGAAGGCCATCTGGAATCGAGACGCCTGTAAACGGATTCGTCGGCTGATTGATGAAGTCCAGCCTCACATTGCTCATGTGCATACGCCGTTTCCGGTTCTGTCGCCTGCGGTCTTTCGTGCAACGCACGGTCGCAACATTGCCACTGTGGAAACTCTGCACAGTCATCGCATGATCTGTGTGAATGCTTTGTTTCAGCGAGATGGCAAAGTCTGCGAAGAATGTGTGGGGCACAAGTTTCCGACATCTGCGATTCGGCATCGGTGTTACCACGGAAGTCTGATTGGCAGCGTGATCATGGCAAGTACGCTGGCACTGCATCATCAACTGGGGACTTTTCAGAACTGCGTTGATCGCTATATCGCTTTGAGCCGGTTTGCAAAGCAGAAGCTCGTTGCCACTGGATTCCCGGAAGATAAAATCTGCGTGCGACCAAATTTTGTCCTTGCACCTGAAACACCTGGAACAGGTGAAGTGGGCAACGTTTTGTTCGTCGGACGACTGGTTCCTGAAAAAGGCATTCGTACACTGGTCAACGCCTGGAAACTGCTGGAGTCCCCGCCGCAACTCACGATCGCAGGTGACGGTCCGCTTCGCGGAGAACTGGAATCGGAGATAGCCGGGAAGAATATCAATATGATCGGATGGCAAACTGCCGAGCAAATCAGATTATTGATGCGTCGCGCAGCTTTGGTTGTCTTTCCATCGGAAATCTACGAAGCGGGCCCGCTGGTACTGATCGAATCGTATTCCTGCGGAACGCCCGTGCTTGCAAGTGATGTGGGAAATTTTTCCGAGCAAGTTATTGAAGGCCAGACCGGCTGCCGATTCAGGTCAGGGGACTCTGCGGATCTTGCTGCAAAACTGAGCGATCTGTTTTCGAACCCCAGCCGACTTCAGGCAATGCGTCCGCTTGCGTTCGCCGAATATCAATGCAGATACACTCCAGAAGTGAGCTACAAGGTGCTGATGGAAATCTACAGCCAGGCGATGAAACAGCACCCTAACTCTGGAAGTTGAGAGACAGCCAGATTCACCTCCGAATCAGTTTTTGGCTCCAGCCCTTCAGTACGAATGCCGTTTCATACGCACTAAATGTTGATCGGCAGCCATCGATGACAGTCCAATTTCCAAGTCCCGCTATGTGATGTGTTCCTCGACGGTAGGGCGAACCTGCGATCGGCTCGATTCGCCGCGCAGTCTCCTCTCTGAATTCGAGCGGATTCAGAATCTGGATCTTCTGAATCACAATACTTCCACCATAGGCCGTAGAACAGTCCTGCGAGGGGCGATAGAGGGTACCGTCATTTTCGAATACGGCACCGGCAGGTCTGCTTCCCATTGGACTGACCTTAACCGGATTGCCTGCGTGTTCCTTCCACGGGCCTAAAGGAGATGGACCGTAGAACAGGTACAACTGTGAGTTTGACCCGCGATCCTGTCTGGTGCAACTTAGCCACCAATGTTCTTCGTATTGAAAGATCGTAGGATCGACAATCGGCATTGAATCCATCAGCACTCGATCAAAGGTCCATTGGTCGGGAAATCGGACACAGCGATAGGCCGCAAGTCGCCCGGATTTGTTGTGTTCCGGAATACAGTACAGTTCGCCATCGATATGCAGGCAGAATGGGTACGAAAAGTGGAACTCATCCTCGATCACATTTCGGAAGACTGTTCCAAATCCGGAATCCGTAAATTCGACAGCAGAGATTCGGCCTCGATGAGAACGATAGTCAAACTCTTCGTAGAGTATCGCCGTCTTTCCTTCGTGATGGACCAAAAACGGATCCGCTGCGAATGTGGGTGCCGCAAACCAGTTTACATCAGGCTGGAACCCTTGCTCCAAAAATCGTGCAGTTCGTTCACGCACAAGCCCGATGGCCCAGTGCTGGTGATTCCACAGTTTTGAAAAGACACTTTTCATAGGCGCGATAGTGCAGCCTTAAAATGTAAAAACAGAATCGAGTATGTTCTGCAAGGCTGCGTTTGATCCGTAATACGTGTCAATTCTGAATCATCCAGATCAATTCTCTTCAACAAGATGCATGCAACGGACAAACTCGTTCTGGGCCGTCAGATTCGCCAGCCCAGGCCCGGGACTGAAATCATAGACTCCACGCGCAAAGCTGTCCTGAAATATATTCCCCGATACGTTGCCGTCCTGTTCAAACAGACCTAAACAGTCGTCTCCAGTGCCAACGATTGTACAACCATCGACGTTGAGGCCAATCACCCGAGTCCCCGTTGGCTTGCCACCGACACTCGACTGAAACTGGGGACCGCCTTCCGGAGAGGCAAGGCACGCCGTTTGCCCGCCGATTACCTCCCTACCGATAACAATGTTGGTCACTGTCGTATATGGACAGTTTATAAACGCGCCACGAGTCTTTCTTGTAAATTTGATTCCGTCCAGTGTGATATGACTGCAGTCAACAAATCGATAGAGGTCCTTGCCATGTCTGCTCTTAATTGCGACGAGATCACCAACTGCGAATCCTGATACAAATGCACGTTTAGACAATAGCAAACGCGAATTTGTACCATTGGGCGCCAGTTGCGATGACGCCCATCGTACCTGATCGTTGTTCTCCTGAACAATCCTCGGATCGGCGGGATCAAATGCGTATGAGTACTTTCTCAAGTAGCGACCAAACGGCGCGTTGGCTCGATCTGATTCCAGTTGTAAGGGTGTCGGAAAACCTTTATGAATTTCCAAGTCCACATAACCGACTCCGACTCCACGAACTGTACCCTGGGAAACCGTTTGATGAGAGACCGTGAGATGAAAGTCTCTCAGTTCAATGCGACTGCTGCGTCGTACCACAAATCCCGCTTGTGAAGTAGATCGCCCGTTTCGTTCACTCTGGTTGTTGTGAATGACCAGCGTTGTTGTTGCGAAACCTTCACCTTTGACGATGAGTTTGCCCGTGGTCCCGGGTTGGAAATTCGCGATCAGCACTGCCTGCAAATTGGTCTCTGGTTTACCTGTGAAGTTGTATGTTCCTGAAGGGTAAAGGAGCGTTAAGTTGTCGTCGGTATGAGCTGGATCCGTAAAATGCCGACGTGCATCATCAATCGCCTGCGCGGTCACAGACTGCGCATTGTCTTCGCTGATATAATACGGGGCATTCTTCATGCTCCATATTACATCGGCGGCGTGCGCTGAACACGCAATCAATTGCAGGTGAACCAGGATCAGCATTCGAGCGCGCGACGAACGCTGAGATCGGGTACACAAGGTGTGGATGTTTCTGATGAATGCGATTACTGAAGAGAATGTTTTCATCTGGAGAAACGTGCTTTCGCTGATCGGAGATTTTGAAAATCCAAAAGGAGGATATGACGGATTTATACATTGAACCGATCGAGTCCCCCAAAGTTCCAGAGAGTGTTCAGACCGCATGGCGATGCAATTTAATTAAAATTGCCCCTGTGCCCTCTCTCTTCGTTCAAAGAAAAATCCGACCTGCACTACGGCGATCAACATCAATGCATAGTCGGTTGAGAGCCCTGGAAACATTAAGTTGGCTCGCCATTCCATAAACGAATAGGCAATGACAGGATAGAGGAGTATCTGACAGGAATTTCCCTGAAGCAATCCCCTCCACGACCACCCTGCAAACAGGCCTGCGATTGCAAATGGAAGCGAGCCCATCCATCCAAAGTCGAGCCAAGAACATGCAAACGCCGGGAATGACGTCACCGTCGTTACGCCTTGGGACTTTAAGATGAGTCCGCGTTCAATAGCTCCTGTAAGACCTTTCTCACCTAAGAATTCAGACCGGAGTGTCTCAAGGTCGAATATGTTATCCAGCATTGGAAACTTCCAGATCCACTCAGTCCAGTAATACCCAGACGATGTTCCTGGTAGTATCAATTCATCATGCTGAATCAGCGCCTGTGTGTTGTATGGAGTGATCAAATACCGCAGTGGTTCAGAAATGATCTCACGAGACTCATTGAATCCGCGCCGGATGAAGCCAAGGCTGAGAAAAAGCACGACCATGATAGTCGCTGCCGCAACACATATCGATATTGCTTTGGTTCTTGTAAGACGCCTCTCACTAGGCCAGATAAGATATAACAACAGGATTCCGAACAACGGCCGCGCCAGCAGGTTTCGCCTTGATGTCATGAGGGCGGCAATAACATACGTCAGAAAAAAAACTACGACCAGAATCCGTGTCCAGCGAGCGTCGGGCATGCTTCTATAGATCTGGAAGGCAAGCGGCGCAAATACTGCCGACCCACTTAACGCCGCCACCCATAAGGAACCTCCGCTTCCGTCGCTTATTTCTCGCATGCCCCGATTCAGCGTACCGTTGCCGCGAAGCGAATCCAGGATTGCAGAAATCCCGCCGGACCGCGCAAACAATGCAACGGCAACAAAATTGGCCGTGATCATCAGCAGTAATAGTGCAATTCGTGTATTCGGGGCTCTATTCAAATCGGTGGTAGCGACAATCTGTGGCAGCCTCGAATTAAAACGTCCGCCTCCTCCGACCCAAACGCCAAATAAAGTGCAGAGTACACACGCTGCCGAATATAAAAACGTCTGCATGTCGAGGAACATTCGTGACTCAACACGAAATAGTTCCGTAAACAGCCTGGGTGGAAATAGCCAAGCTGCAAGAAATACACTTGTTCCAGCAAAAATCCATATGACGGGATGCGCGAGCGAAAAGGTTTGCTCATTGCGGAAAATTGACCCCTTCTGAGCAACGACGAATTCGTGCGCAGCCTGGAAGTCTCCGTCTTCTAAGTGACTGTTCCCACGAAATGATCCGACCATTCTGTTCATTCGTTCTAAACCTCGTCGTTAGTCGGCGAATTCCGTCATTGTCGGACGCAATCAACTTTCCTGTGTCCATTTTGACAGGTCGCGTCCAAGTAAAGCCGATGTTGCAACAATATCTGCTCGAAAAACACCCTTCAGATGCTCTTCAAAATCTCTCGACAGTGACTCACGTGGTGCCTTCTTCTGAACCAGACCAAATACAACTCGTCGAAGCGGCCCATTTTGCTTCTGGTACCACCTTCTGAAGATCTTTATCGGGCCCTGCAACCATGACGGTGGAGCCTGATAGAGACGGCCAATGATCGGCATCCGATATTTTCCAGCCTGATTTACCTTCGGAAACTCGGTACGACGGTCATCTGGTAGGCCGAGAAATCTCAGCGTCTCGCAATAGCAGTCCTGAGTCTTTCGGACAAAGTCATCAAAGATAATGATATGCCGATGGGATTCGGGGACCAATGCGAAGAGTCGTTGAAGTTGCGGTGCAAACGTTGCTACTTCCCGATACTGCAGCTGGAACGAGAACTTGTCATTGCGGGGGATATTCCTGCCGATTTTCCGGTCTTCCTGCAAATGCCAGGCCTTTTCGAAATCCGGTTCATCTTCCGCAAAATGTCGTCTCAGCTCGCCGTGCATTCCATGAGCGACCTCCACGGGATTTCGCAGCATAACAATGAATTTTGCTTCCGATTGGAAATTGACGATATTTTGAATCGCCTCTTTGGACTGCAGATACGTTGTCGAACCCTCTCCGATGGCTTTGTGCTTCCTCAAATCAGCCGACTCAAATAAGCGAAGATAGTCCTCGACAGAATGCAGAGCATGCACCTCCCGCACCTTGCCTTGGTCAGTGCCCCAGAAAAAAGGTTCCTTAGGCGCACACATAAAGACGTTGGGATGTTCCGAGAGATAATGCGCGATCGCCGTCGTTCCACCTTTGGGCGCACCGATTATGAAGAAATTTGGCTTGATTCCGAACGAAGGCGATTGAGTGTTTTTGTCTGGCATGGGAGAAGGTTTTTTAGCGTCGATCGACTATTTCTAAATGTCTAGTTGATCCTTATTGCTCCTGGCTTGACTTGCCGAGGGCAGAAGTGAGCGAAGTCGCAGCGCCTCACGAAAACTACAGAGTGTATTCACGCCTGCAAATTTGCGGACAGAAAAAAGACTTGCCATGTTATGAACAACAAAAATTCCTGAAACAACAACGGCTAGGCCGGTTGCGCCAAATCGCATTGCTGCAAATGGTCCAAAACATAGAAAGGTGACGAGGCCAAGACCGTTCAAAATCAGGATTACACGCTGACAGCCTGTCAGGAGCAGCACGGCACCGCAGCTTCCCGTCACCACGGAAGCGATTTGCCCAACTGCCAGAATTCTGAGTGTATTGGCACCACTGGAGTAGCCTTCACCAAGAATGAGTTGCAGCGAAAATTCCGGGACAAGACAAAAGAAGAGTCCAAGGATTAGGGCAGGAATTGTTGCAATTCCGCAAAATCCTCGCAAAACTTGCTGAAGCAATACCTTTTGACTGTTGGCTAATAACGGAATAATAATACCGCTTGCCATTGTGTTGACGACAAGCAGCGGGATCGTAATCAGCTGAACACATTTCTTTGCGCCAACGTACGAAGAGCTTTCACCCGCATCAGGAATCCAACCTGACAGCACGAGATCGCCCTGAACGATGATAAATGAAATTATCGCTGACAAAGTCAGGGGCAGCGATTCTGTAAGGATCTGCGACGCCGAAACTGAGGTTAGGTCTTTCCTGTTTTTCGAATCGATTTGAGGTTTTTGTTTGACAATCCAACGAAGCGAAAATGCGGCAACCACACAGGTAATGAGTGTTGCTGCAACGAGAAGAGTATTGGCAATCAAAAACGTGGGTGTGGCAAATACTGCGGCGACGAAAAGCATAAAAATAAACATAATGCTTGTGGCAGGGGTTCCCCGCGTTCCGCCGAACAGATTCGCTTGCGAAGGATAGTGCAGTCCCCGGTGCATTTCAGAGAGGAGTTCAGAGGCTCCCATCAATACTGCGCCAACCGTTGCAATTGCGATATGTGAAACAGAGATTCCGTTGCGAAGCATTGAGTCCGAGCATAACCAGATGGTGCCGCCTCCAAGGATGGCGCAAGTGAATCCACTCCTAAGAAATGCAGTGAGCGAATGTTTTATGATGCCACGGTCTGTCAAGCCAGCAGATGATTGCCGTCGACCCAGTTCCCGAAGCGTTATCTGAGACAGCCCTGCCGCCATCGCAATGGCAATCACAGTGACCAGCGTCCGCAGACTGTTGAGATCGGCAAAATCCGACGGACTCAAGATCCGCGCAACGATCACTGTGTAAAGAAACGAAACCGCAACATTTCCGAACTTCCCCAACAAACTCCACAGGCCATGCCTGACAACGATCGCCTCACTGCGCATTCGGGTTTCGACTGACGAATCAGCAATACTTGGGACAGGAGCAGTGGCTTGTGAAGTCATGAGAGGAGGAGTGAAAACCTTAACTCGCTGGGTGATTTCGAAAATCCTTCCGCCCCCGCACCGCCGCTTCCAGCGACGGCAAGTCCACTGTCTACCGGCACTGGAACATGGTGCTTGAGGGCATCGTTGCTAATCCTGCTAGTAGCTGCCTTCACGGAAAAGTACCGTTCTGACTGTTCGCAGTAGAATGAAGTAGTCAAGCCAAAGTGACCAGTTCCGAACATAATACGTGTCGAGTTGAATGCGATCTTCGTAGCTTGTATTATTTCGGCCAGAAACCTGCCACAGTCCTGTCATCCCAGGTCTAACTCGTAGGTAAAGTGGATACATTTCACTGAATTTATCAACTTCCTGCTTGGTGTAGATCGGGCGAGGACCAACCAGGCTCATTTCGCCCTTCAGTACATTCAGCAATTGCGGTATTTCATCCAGGCTGGTTTTGCGCAGGCAGTGACCGATACCAGGAATGATACGTGGATCATTTTTTAGTTTGAGATCGCGAGCCCATTCCTCCCTCGCTTCTGGATCGGCCGCAAGATGCTGCTTGAGGACAAGATCAGCGTTAACAATCATGGTGCGAATCTTCCATGCACCAAATATTTTTCCGCCGCGACCAATTCGTCCTTCATGACGATAAAAAACAGGCCCAGGAGCCATTAGCTTTATGAATAATGCGATTGCAAAAAGCAAAGGGCTGATCAACGCCAGTAGCATCGCAGACAATGTGAAATCAAATAGTCGCTTCGAAAGTCGTTGGAAAGGAAACAGCATTCTGTCTCGAATGTGAATTCCAGCGAGTCCGGCGGCATCGAAGGAATCGACCCAAATCGTGGGCATGGACAATTTAGAGTCAACAACAATCAGATTGGGGACTAGGCTTCCCTTGGACAATATCTTCTGAATTTCCGACTCTGGCATGTCAGCGACGGCTGCGATTACCCAATGGCATTGCTTCTTGCGGCAGATACTCACGAGTTCATCTGCTGTTCCTAGAAGTTCAACATGCTCTGACTTCTCGGCATTCCAGTATTCGCTGAGGTTTTCAACGACCACTCCGAGTGGCTTCAAGCCTCGCTGAGGATGATGTGCCATGAACTTGTAGATAGATCGTGCCTGCTGATTCATGCCAACAATGATGACTTTTTCTCCCCACCATTTGGATCGCGACACAATCTTGCGAGTGCTGAATCTCGCCGGAGGAGCAATCGCAACCGTCAGCGGGAATGCCAACACGATTGTCAGGATTTCGTTTCTTGTGACCTGCCCGACCAAGCCATTCAGTGCGATGAGCAGCACAAATGAAGCACAGATCGAAGAAATCTGAGACCGTAGTTCTCGAACTGGATTCATTCCAGACGCTGGAAACAAACCAAGAAACATGCCAACGATCATGTGACAAAGACAAACAGAGAACAGGTTATTCCAGAGTCCCCAATAATAATTCGCACCAAAAAAGCTGTAGGTCGCAAGTGTTGCTACCAGATATGCACCGGAAATTGCCAGCAGGTCGGCTGCAACCAGTGGAATCGATGTCAACGTCACCTGCAGGTAACGTGAAACAGAATCTCCTCTGGAGACCATGCGGTCTGACGATTCGACTCCGTCCTCAACACTGACACCGGGCAAAAAGTGAGTCAGCCCAGCAACGGCATCCGTCGAGATGAGCGGTTGTATCAATTGTGACTGCTTTAACGACTGCGTCACCGTTTTTGTCCTGTTGGAAATCAAGTAGTTGAAGAGCTTAGAGTGTTTATCCCTTTGGGTGCCTACGATACACATCCTTCAACCAAGAGAAACGAAAATCATGGTGTAGAACTCAGTAATTCTCTGGTTCAATGGCTTCTGCTCAATCCTCAAACTTCAACTTGCCGCCCCAATTGGCATGAATGCCAAGACTTGCAGCGCAATTCCAAGGGAAAGTGTATGTGCGTATAGTTTCGAGTTCGTGCAGATGTTGGAGATCGGGGGCTGTTCTTCTTCGCTCAGTATGAATTGGGCTGATCGGCAAGCGGTAGCCCATCATTCAATTGGTATCTCATGACTATAGTAGACCTCACTCTCCGAGTGAGGCAGGCCGCAAATCGCAAGGCCCGGCATTCATCACTCTGAGAGTGATGGCTTCTATAATCACAAAGTGAGTGGCAATGGGGTCACGCCTTGCCGCTCGCTGAGTGCAAAGCAACGGGCGTGAAGCATAAATCAGCCGTTGGTTTCCTCGCCCACTAAGAACGCAATCCTTACTGCGATTCCGTTTTACTGACTGGGGGTAAGCACGTACGTGACGTCAAAGTTCTTCGGGTATCGATCCTGCTGAAAAGCAGTTGCGGTTGTTAAAAGCCGAACGTGCAGATTCTTACAAAGGTATCACGTGAAGCGGTTGACCGATTCTAGCTTCAGTGCCGGTCCTGGCGGTTCAAGGATTCATGTGGATTCCTTCTGTCGAAGCAGTTTTGAGTGCTGGCAGATTTTGCCGATTGAAATCCGTTCGACTTCGTAGCATTGAAATCACGACTCAGTTCGAATGTGGCCGATTTCGTAATTATTGGTCACTAGAGAAACAGGAGTCTCTGCAATGTGGAACACGGTGGTTTCCAAAAGTCGCTTGAGTGCATTTGCGCTCTTACTATCAGGCTGTACTGCGCTCAGCGACTGCAAATACGAAGTTGGGCAAAAAATCCGAACGCACCAGGCATGGGGCGAATTCGATGGTTGCCAAAGTCGATGCTTTACAATTGACTACAGCAGTGGCTGGAAGGCCGGGTTCTATGACGTAGCGACCGGAGGCACGGGCTGCCCTCCTGTGTTCGCTCCCAAGAAATACTGGAAACCACCAGTATCGTGTGACTATGATCCCTGCCGCCGAGACGAATGGTACGCAGGATTTCAGGACGGTGCGGCGTACGCGAAATGCCAGCCGGATCATCACTACCTGCAGGCATATTTGCCGCCTCAAAACTGCTGTCCAGTGCAGTCGGTTTCCTGTCCGGAAGTCCTTGACGAACCAATAGATTTTCCACTGGAACATATTCGGGGCGACGATGAATATCTAGCGCCTCCGATGGATGATCCGCAGTTGAATGCTCCAGTTGAAAAGCATCCAGCTCCCGCTGATGCTGCGGCATTGCCTCAGTCTCCACCAGTTGCAACTGACCCGCAGCCGAGCGAACAGGCTGTAGAAAAACCTTCAGTCCCACCATCATCTTCGGATGCATATGAGAAGGATCCTGAGCCCGCAACGTCCGAAAATACTTCCGCAGCAAATTCCACGCTGCAGCAGCGTCTAGTTCAGCAGTATCAGGAACAGCTTCGAAGGCAGGCCAATGCAGGGCGAGAATCAATGTTAAAACGTTTGGTGTTGAACGCGGCAGAGCCTACATTTGAAAGTGATTTTTAGGGCAGGGGTTGTTAACTCAATTGTCGTAGCTATTGCCGTCAGATGTGGGGTGTTAGGATTTATCCTGAAATAACTTCAGTAATTCTACGTAGGATGGACTTCCAGTCCGTCCTGATAATGACGGACTGGAAGTCCATCATACATTTTTCAACCCCGCATATTGTTTCGGGACAAATACTTGGTGACGAATCCCGCACGTTGCGGTTTGTGACAAAATGAAAAGGCCGAGAAGTCGAAGACATTTTTAAGTGGACTCGGGAATCGAATTCAGTGACAGCATGATAGTGTTACGTCGATTTTCCGGGCAGAATCTCCAAGTAATTATATGTTAACGGTTCCGCCCACAGGCTGGTACTGACTCAAGGATGGTAGTCATGCAGAATTCATTTCTCTCCCGTAAACTGGCTGCGTTTCTTTTAAGCAACGTCGGAGCTGCAACGCTTCTATCGTCCATGGGATGCCATGCGATCACGGACGTCCAGACGTCGATTCCGGCCAATCGGCTGCCTCGCGAACTGTGCGTCGCGCCAAAAGAAGGCCAGACGGTCTTTCCCTTCACCGCGTTGGGGCAGCAAAAACCTGTTGCGCATATGATTGATGCGGGAGATCAACTCAGTATTTACGTGTATGGAGTTTTCCCGCCCGGAACGGACGAAACTCTAGTACTGCAGCGTACACAGCCTGTGAATCAAAGATACTATCCCCCGAACGGCAGTGTCGTTGCTGCGACAGTCGGCGTGCCAGTCGAAGTTGACCACACTGGAAGTATCGAGCTTCCACTGATCGGAACGATGCACCTGGCGGGTCTCACGCTGCCTGAAGCAACGGGATTGATCAAAAAGGCGTATCGGGATAAGCAAGTCACGAAGGAAGAAACAGAACGCGTTCAGGTCTCGCTGATTTCAGCGCGCGTGCATCGAATTGTCGTGATGCGAGAGGACACACCCGCGACATCTGTCTCTCTGGTCAAACCAGGGCAGGTAGATCATATTCATCGAGGGTCGGCTGATGTCGTTGACCTCCCTGCCTATGAAAACGACCTGCTGCATGCATTGGCAGTGACGGGTGGATTGCCGGGCACCGATGCAGCCCGTGAGATCTGGATCTTCAAACGCAGTGGCCTCCAGGATCCTCACGCCATCACTGTTGAAGAGTTGCAGGCTAGAACTGCCAATTTTGCAGAGGGTGAAGCCTGCAGCACTCAGGTTGTGCGAATTCCGTTGACAGGATGCCCCGGTGAAGGGTTGCCGTTTACTCAGTCCGACGTGCAGCTCGATAATGGCGATGTTGTCTATGTTCCACGTCGAGAAGAATACTTCTACATTGGTGGACTTGTAGGCGGAGCCAAAATTCCGCTGCCACGTGATGAAGATATCGACGTTATCGAAGCAATCTCACTTGCCAACGGTTCCGTTGGTGGTCCGCTGGGACAGTCTGGGTCAGCACTTGCAGGCGGAACCCCTGGCCACGTGATCAAGCCAACGCGAGTTATCATCCTGCGAGAAATGCCCGATGGTCGCCAGTTGCCAATCCGAGTGGATCTGGCCCGAGCGATGACAGACCGAAAGGAACGCATCCTGATTCAGCCGAATGACGTGGTGATGCTACAATTCAAACCGGGTCAGGCGATGTTTAACGGTGTGCTGAATACCTTCAACTTCAGCTTGCTGCTCGATCCTACACAGTTGTGAAACTGGAGGGTTGGACAATTCGTGGTCCACGCGGCCTCTTGGATGCCATCCTGAAACACTGCGATTCGACCCAACGGGCCAGAACAGGTCAGCCGAGGGCAATGCCCTTGTCGTTGCACGGAACCTATCCGCCCAATGTCGGCTTGCCCGGCAGTAGCGAAGTTTTGAAATTCGCAGTTCAATCCATTGGAAATCGAAGCCCCATGCTGGCTCGTCCGGCATGAGCCAAAGTTTTAAACTGGTGTTCCCGCACGACTAGCGAGCCGGGAACGTAATCTCTGACGCGATCTGACGAATTGCAAAACGTATTCACCTGCACGACAAGCGTGCAGGGGTCTCAATCTCGTGGTTAGTGAACCTGGCGCGGCGTTCATCCTGCGTGAATTTCCTGACGGGCGACAATGGCCAATTCGAGTGGATGTGTCCCATGTCATGACCGATCAGAAGGAACGCATCCTGATTCAGGCAAATGACTTTGTGATGCTTCAGTTCAAGCCGCACCAGGCGTTGGCAAACGGGTTGATGAATTTCTTCAGCTTCAGTATTGTTAACAGGCTGGCAGCTAGCCAGTAATCTGCTGCAAAGTCAGAGTTGGCGTCCTTGAGCCTGAGGCGCTAGCCGATTTCTTGCTGTCGAATCGGCTAGCGCCTCAGGCTCAACATTTCAAATGTTATCGAGCCCTTTCCGAGACGATTTGATCTTCGCTGCAGTATCGCCGCTTTTCTCGACGCGATCCGAGGAATAGTAGCCGCCGTAGTAGCCGCCGTAGTAGCCGCGCCGTTCAAAGCCCTCGCCACTGCCGTATGTGTTGACCACACAACCCAGCATTTTGACGTTGCCAGCTCGCAGAGTTTCAACGGCTTCCATAACTTGCTGCCTTGAATCGTTGGCGGACCGGACAACCAAAAGCATTCCGTCGGATTTTTGTCCAACAATGATTGGATCCGAAACCGCGAGTACAGGCCCTACGTCAATAATCACCAATTGAAACCGCGCCGAGAGCGATGCCAGAACCCGATCAAATGTCTCGCTTTGCAGAAGTTCGGACGGGTTACCCACTCCGCTTCCCGCTGGAATCAAAGTAAGGTTGGGAACGCCAGAAGGTACCAGCACATCATCTATCGTGGCCGTTTCCCGGAGAAGCTCAGACAGCCCCACGTCATCCGGAATTCCGAAACGAGTGTGAAACGTCGGGCGACGCAAGTCTGCTTCAACCATCACGACTTGCATATCCAGTTTGGCAAACGCAGCAGCGACATTGGCAAGGATGGTAGACTTCCCGTCTTTTGGCAACGGACTTGTGGCAGACAGAATCTTGAGTCGTCCCTCACGAACGTCGCTCAATAATAGTGTCCGAAGGATACGGAACGATTCTCCTTCCGGTGAGTTGTCTGGAACAATCGGCATTTTTCCATCGAGCTTGACTCGTCCGACACGCGTCAGAATTGGGATCCCGATAGCGCTGTCAATTTCAGCGGAGGAGCGGAATCTCTGATCTTGTTGATCGTTTACGATTGCGAGAAACAGCCCGGCAATCATTCCCATCATTAAACCGCCGACGCCGCAGAGACTCAACTTTGGCCAGACTCTTTCACCAACTCGAGGTGTTTCGAGCAATTCGTGGATGTACCCCTGCATGCCGGTTGCAAGATCCAAATCTCTTAATTGTTCCACGACACCATCGAAGAGTAATTGTGTTCTCTCAATACGTGAGCGAAGAATGCCTTCCTTCAACTCAAATTCCACGAGCATTTTTGCTTGCTTCTCGGTGTCCGCCAACAGCGTTTCCATTTCTATCCGTCGCTCGTCGGCTGAAATAAGATCGTTTTCCAGAAATCCAACATATGTTTTTAACAAGAGAGCGGGAGTCAGCGCAGTTTCTGTGGGGATTGCTCCCAGTTGTTGCTGATTTTCGGTTACAAAACTTTTGACCAGTGATATTTCATCACGCAGCTTGCGAACTGAAGGGTGCCCGTCGCCAAAATCGGCTTTCAACCGTTGTTCCTCAGCCATCAGCGCCAGAAGTTGAGTATATCGAGCCCGCGCTTCTTCCATACGTTGCGGTTGTTCCGCCAGGAATTCAGCGGATCGACCGGCATTCGCCTGCATTCCAGCGAAGACTCCAAGGCGTTGCAGGCTTTCCGGGTCAATGATTCCCAACGCATCCATATCGACCGGCGTTCCCTCGGCCTCCTGCTGGAGAATTTTTTTTGCTTTGTCCAGCCTTGTCTTAACCGTCGATTGGGAGATCTCAAGAGTCAGCAATGCTTCGTGCAATCGCTTGTACTGTTCGAGAAAGACGTTGCTGCTGCCAGCCCCCTGGACCGAAACCGGAGCTTTTTGCCGTTCTTCTAGGTATTCTGCCTGAGCATCTTCCAGAGCAGTTTCGAGATTGCTCTGAGCATCCTGGACCAGACGTCCAGCTTGAGACATTGCCTGCGACAACTGTGTTCCCAAAAATGCCTGGTACTCAAGCAGGATGGCTTCAAGGACTAGCTTGGAATCTTCTGGATTTGGATGCTGAAACTGGATTGTCAAAATTCGAGCGTCTTTGGCAGAACCGACTCCGCCACGCTTTAATGCCATGTGATCGATAACGTACTCGGCGGCATCGACATCCGGTTTCAGTTGAGCAGCGATGGATGCGATGCTCGCCAGATTGTGACGCTGGAGTGCGGCTTCGACAATTCTTCGGCTTCGCACAATCTCCATGTGATTTGCAAGAACGTCTTCATCGACCATCGTCTGGTCTTTTCCTCCAGACATCTCACCTGTAGCCATCTGCGGATTACGTTGGCTGACCATAATTTTGGCTTGGGATTCATACCAGATCTCAGCATTCATCCAGTAGACCGCTGACAGCGAAACACCCAGGACGGAGCACGCCAGAATCAGCCACATTTGGCGACTCAGGATTGCTCCCAAATTCAATGTCGCACCGGATTGCGTGGAGTCAGCCAGCACCAATGTGCTTACGGATTGTGATTTGTGGCTACCATTCCGATGCTCGTTTGACGATTTCAGCATGTTTTCTTTTCGCTGGCTTGTCCAGCTCTCCTCTGGTGTCATCAATCTGATGAGGTGCAATTCTGGGTTGTTTATGGACAGATCTCTCAATGCTTGCTGCCTAATTAACCAGGCACCACTGCTAGATCAAGCGAAATTCCAGTCTCCTGTCGGAAATCGCAGTCTCAGTTTGCGGTCTGTTCGAATCTTGCGGCAGAGTGGGCTAATTAAGGGCACTGACGAGAAAATTTCTGAATCAATCTTAACTCGCCTTGGTGGAGTTTTGAGCGTTTAACCAGCCAATTGAGGTATTCCGGCACTGTTTGTGCGACATTTTGCGGCACCGATTTGTGATGATAGTAGCCGTCACTCTCCGAGTGACGAACGTCCAAGCCCGCGTTTTGCGGCCTGCCTCACTCGGAGAGTGAGGTCTACTAGGGAGAACCGAATCATTAGGCTGAAACCCACGGCAACGCGGTGCTGCCGCGGTCCAATCAATGCTGGAATAGAAACTCTTTACTATTGATGACAGCCCAGGCAATGTCTTCCAAAGCGCGAGTGCGATCTTCGTTGGCTTTGATGTGGGCTTGAGCGGTTTCCTGTTCAGCGGCGAGTGGTGGGCGGGTTAAAGCAGTGAGATACAGCAGGTTAATGATTTCTGCATCCGTTTTTCCACCACTGATCCATTGATGTACATTGCCGGTGCCTGACCGCAGTTTGTTGTGAACGGTTGGCCCGTTGATTAACTGCAACGCCTGAGAAAGATTGCTATCCGTTGATCGTTCGCATTCGCACGGAAGTTCTCGCTGAGGCTGGCCGAACACCTGCAGAAACTTGTGACCTTCCGGTGGATCAACCAGATCGATTGCCTTTGTGCCGCCCGGCATTCCAGCGAACTCCTCCTGCTGCCCGGTGACTGTGCAAATCGAGTCCAGCAACTGTTCAGCCGTCAGCATTCGAGTTGTAGCGTGGCTAAAGTAGATTTCGTCATCAGCGTTGTATTTGTTTCGCTGCGAGCTGAGCTGATACACACGGCTGTTCATGATCGTGCGGATCAAATGTTTCGACGAAAAACCACTTTTCAAAAGCTCATCCGCCAGATAAGAGAGAAGCTCGGGATTTGACGGTGGGTTGGAATCGCGGAAGTCATCTACTGGATCAACGATTCCCTTGCCGACGATATGGCCCCAAATGCGATTGGAAAGAGATCGGGCAAAAAAAGGATTGCTGTTGTTTGTCAGCCAGTTTGCAAAGACAACACGACGATCCTGATCAGCGGGAACATCGACGTCACCTTCCAGCAGCAGTCGTACTTTCATTTGCTTTCCTGTGCGTGGCTGAGTTACCTCACCTGCAGCACTTACGAAAATCATTTCGTCATCAGGCAAGCCGGTGTCTTTGCGGCCGACTCGCTTGAACGCGGCGGCCGTGCCGTAATAATCGTCCTGAGTCCATTTTTCGAACGGATGATTATGGCACTTGGCGCACTGAATTCGGATGCCGAGAAACAACTGAGCGGTCGTTTCTGTGGCGTCGATCTCGTCGCGACTGGCTTTCCAGTAACCCGCAGCGGCGTTTTGCTGTGTGCTGCCCGTGGCTGTCAAAAGCTCTTTCGCAAATTCATTCAGCGGCATGTCGTTTCTGACGACATCGAATAGCCAGCGACGAAACTTGTGGACTCCGGATTTCGTCAGACGCTTGCTGTTGGAGCGAAGAAGGTCGGACCACTTCAAAGACCAGAACTCTGCGTAGTCATCGGTTTCCATCAGTCGGTCGATCACCGCAGCGCGCTTGGTTGGAGATTGATCGGCCAGGAAGACCTGTGACTCTTCAAGGCTGGGTAGGCGGCCTGCCAGATCCAGTGTCGCGCGGCGCAGGAAATCCGTGTCGCTGCAAAGTTCCGATGGTTGAATCTGGAGTTGCTTAAGTTTCGAGAAAACGAGCTGATCGATTTTCGTTTCCTCCGGAGGGTTTGGCCACTGGAAGTCCGGGCGTTCGGTGAGGAAAGTCAATTGCGTCGTGGAGACTTTGTCCAGATAGCGAGCCAGCACAGTGACTTCACCGCGTCCCTGATAAGACACAACGCCAGCAGTTGAAATTGTTCCAATCCCTTCATCGGATGAATCAAAGGCTGTTAGAGCAGTGATGTCACGGACAGCACCATCGCTGAAGTAGCCATTCACAATCAGTTGCTGACGTTCAGCACCGTCTCGCAGAACTCGCGGTGATGGCAGTAGTTCGATTCGAGCGAGCGTTGGTGCGCCATCGGGTTCAACCTTCATGCCCTCAGTAATCCATGTGTGCAGCACAAGATGAGAAGGGTCGCCGTGTTGCAATCGCCGTCCACCGCCATGAGCGACTTCCATCAGCGGCTTTCGCAGCAAAAGCCTCTCGTCCGGATTCAGCACATTCGATCGGCGATTGAAGTATTCACCACGGAGTGTGACAAGGTCTACTGTGGGATCGTAGCCACGGAGAGACAAGCGGAAGCCGCCTTTACCAGACGGCGAGCCGTGACACGCACCCATGTTGCAGCCGGATTTTGTGAGCGATGCCAAAATTTCATTTTGAAATGAAACGGGCGACGGTGTTTCAAAATTCGCGACTGTGACTTTTACGATTGCTTCATGGCCGCCGCGTGTGATGTGCATCATAGTGACGCCATTTCCTGTCGCGCGAACTTTGCCATTTTCTATAACCGCGACAGCGTCGTCGTCGGACTTAAATTCTACGATGTTCGTGGCGTCATGAATTGTCGCTGCTTCAGCATTGGCGGTGACGATCAGTTGCTGAACTCCACGCGGGCCGCTGAGATTGACTTCAACGGGCAGGACTTGCAGCGATGTTGTAGGCAGCTCAGCGGCAATCACGGCAGTGGAAATGCCGACGATAGTGAGCATCAGGCAGGTTGAGCGAAACATCTTATGGCCTCTATTTCTTGTGTCTCAGCGAACTGAGTGGTCAGTTAATTTTGAATTGACAAAGTAGACGTCACTCTCCGAGTGACGCTGGCCACAAATGCGGCACTTTGGCATTCGTCACTCAGAGAGTGACGGCTACGTTAATCGCAGGTATCGGAATAACAGGTTCAACATTGTCCTTCTTGGCCTTGCCTTGAAGGAACACACTAAATGGACCAACGGCGGCATCAGCGGCCGCCGTAATTGTGATTGCAAGTTCGCCGGCGGCCATCGACCCGGCTGTAACCGTGATGCCCGCCGGGAGTTGTTCCACAGGAGTGGCCAGAGCGATCTCGATTGGCATTGTCCAATCCGCTGCTCGAATCGATCGTAATGTCACAGTTGCGGCTGCGCCTTGAACGACCGTCACCACAACCGGATCTGCGGTGATCGAAAACTGTGAAGCAGGTTGAACTGCTGTGAACAAGTCGGTTCGCATTCGAGCGCTGCGGAATACTTCGTTGTCCTGTTTCTTTGGTGCGGGCGGAGCCAGCTGAAACTCCGCTGCGGAAATTTCAAAGCCTTCGGGCGTGCTGACTTTGAAACTTACGGTTCCCCAGTCTGCATCAGAACTTGTGGCTGCTGGATCAGTCGCGGTGAATACGACTGGCGCAGTACTTTGTTTCGATCCGAGAACAAATGGAGTCATCTGAATCGCTGCTGGCAGGCCCGTAGCTTCCACTTCAACGGGGCCGTCATAATGAATTCTCTTTACTGTCAACTGCATTCCCGCGCTGCCACCGCGCGGCACATTGATGCGATCCACAGGCGCGGTGACTCGGACAGCCTTGCGTCCCTGATAGAAGCTCAATGCGTAGGTCCATGCGGGTCCGCCACGTCCGGCAATGTCGGAGACCTTCAGATAGAACTCACCCGCTCCGGGCAATTGAGTCGCGAGTTCAGCGTCGCGAGTGCCGGCATCGTCGTTTTCGACAATCTTACCACCGTCAGCGTTGAACAATTCGAGCTTCACATCGGCAGGGCTGCTGACTTCACGTGTATGAGTTGTAACCAGAAGCGGCATTGCTGCGGTCGTGGTGATCTTGAACCAGTCAGTATCTCCCGCTTGCTGCAACGAGCCGGTCAACACGTGTGATTCCGCAGATGCCGGAGTTGCTTCCGCTTGAGAATTGTTCGGTTCTACCTCAGCCTGAGTCGGTTGGTTTGTCATGACAACAGTGTTCAATGAGCTGCCGTCGAAGTCCGCCGTTCGAAAAGTCACAGGGATGAGTGAGCCGATCGTTTCGGGCGTGTTTGCAGGCATGGTCTCCGCCAGTACTTCGCCTGCAGGCCCGATGCTCCACACGTTGTGACCGGCCTGAACAATTCGAGGGGACACTGATGATACCATCGGTAACTTTCCAAGCCGCAGATGGAAGTAATATCTGCCACCTCCGGCGAAACGCACATCACGAACTTCGATGCGATATTCTCCATCGACAGCGGCAGTGAACTGAAGTTGCGTATCACCTTCGGCACCAGGCATGTCGTCACGATAGGC
>Ga0105046_10001519_pt1 | contig 35734 bp, 28 predicted proteins | sample MAT03_FD_78385 | JGI IMG/M metagenome (GOLD analysis project Ga0105046, IMG submission 78385) | Freshwater microbial communities from Lake Fryxell liftoff mats and glacier meltwater in Antarctica - MAT-03 (megahit assembly) | ecosystem: Environmental > Aquatic > Freshwater > Ice > Liftoff... | reverse complement strand
ACCGAGATGACCGAACCGGTCTCGGAGACGTTGACCGCCTGGTCGTAATTTTCAATCTCTTCGCGAAGGACTCGCGCGATCTCATCTGCCCGAATTTGAGCCATATTTTCTCTGAATGAAACTTGAACTTAGGAACGTACAAGACGGTCGCGCATCGCCTGCAACTGGCCGCGCACCGATCCGTCATAAACAACCGACCCCACACGCGCGACCAGACCGCCGATCAACGCATCGTCCACTTCATACACTCCCGACACCTGCTTGCCGGTCGTCCGGCCCAACGCCGCCTCAATCTCGCGCCTTTGCGCTTCATCCAACGGCCGCGCCGACTGCACGCTCGCCCGGACGATCCCCCGCCGCCCATCCAACTGCGATTCCAGCGAAGCCAGGATTTCGCCCAACATCGCCGTCCGCCGGTGATCGATCAAGACATACATGAAATTCTTCAACGTCGCCGAGAAGCCGAGTTGTCCCGCAAACTGCGCCACCGCCGCCTTCTTATTCCGTGGCGACACCGCCGGTGAAATCAGGATGTTTCTCAACTGCGGCGAAGACTGTTGCAGCTCATGAAACGCCCGCAGTTTGGCGACCGCGTCATCGGCCGCCTCCAGACTGTTCAAGACATCACCCAGGGCGCGCGCGAACCGGGATGCAATTGCCAGTGACATCGGCTAGTTCAAACCTCTCAGAAATCCCTGCATCAACCCGGCATCGGCCTGCGGATTCAACTGTCCGCGCAGCTTGTCCTCGGCGGTACGCAGCGCTAAATCGGCAGCGTAGGTTTTCAACTGAGCTCGCTCCAACTTCGCCGCCGCTGCAATTTCGCTCTCGGCGTGCGCCGTCACTTTGGCCATCGCCGTCGCGGTTTCAGCCTGAATCCGGTCGCCCTCAGCAGCAATATCAGCCTTCGCTTTCGTCCGCATTTCAGCGATTTCGGACTCGAGGTTCTTCAATCGGGCTTCCATCGCGGCCGTCCGCGCATTCGCTTCCCGCTGCAATTCCGCGCCTTCTTCCAGGCCCTTGCGAATCTCCTCGTTCCGCCCGGCGAAATAAGCCGGCGCGTTTTTGGCGATCATGTATCCCAAACCACCGGCCAAGATCGCGAAATTGGCCCATTTCCACCAAATCGAGACTTCCTTCGGACCGTCCGATTTATGTTCAGCCGCGCCATGCGCGTTAGATTGTTTTTCGGTAGCGCCGTGTTCCTGCGCCCAAATCCCAACCGCGCCAAAAATTAAAACCAGGACCAGCTTACCTATCAAGCGGCCCTCCGAAGAATGGCCGCCACGATACCGTCCGCGATGCGATCAGTCTCCGCCATTAACGATTCACGCGCGGTACGCACATCACCCGCCATTTCCGCCTTGGCCACTGCGATCGCCGTATCCGTCTTGGCTCGCGCCTCCGCCAGCACTACCGCTTGCTGATCGCGCCACTGCTTTCGCAGCGCTTCGTTGTCTTTGTAGACTTCCGTCCGCGCCGCGCGAATTGCCTCTTCGTACTCTCTGGCCTTCGCTTCAGCCCGCGCCATCGCGCTTTCGGCCTGCTTGCGCGCCCCAGTCGTTGCCTCAAACCGCTCGGCCAGCACTTTGTCTAGCGGAGCAAAAAACGTCCGCTTCAAATAAAAATGCAGCAACAGCAGGAGGAAGAACGTCGGTAGACCTCTTAAAACGATCTCGCCGAGCGCATGTAACGTGGCTTCCATTTGATATTTGGTGGTTGGATCGCGCTACTGCGGCTAAACGTACCGGGCGCGTTAACTTTCAACGTAACATATTGCACTAAACATGGGCAACAAATCGTCCGATAGATGTGCATGCCCGCGCTCCGTCCGGCACATGTCCTGGCCGCCGTGTTTCTCCTCTCCTTTGCTTTTGTCTGGTGGCTGACAGGGGACCGGCTTATTCTCATTAACGATGAGGGGATCTATCTTTCCCTTGGCGCGCGCATCGCCGCGGGCGAGGTCCTGTACCGGGATCTATTCGGAATCACGGGCCCCGGCGCATTCTGGCTGCTCGCCCTGGTTTTCAAAATTGCCGGTGTATCGCTCGCCGCCGCCCACGTGGTTCTGGCCGTCGAAATCGCCATTCTCACTACCATCGTCTTCTTCGTCAGCCGCCAACTCGCTGACGCCGCTTCCGCCGGTATCGCTGCCGCCATATTCCTGGCCCTCAACGCCTCGGACGCGTCGATGATGACCAACAATCATCGCTGGGATGCCGATACCTACGCACTGCTCGGCATCGTCGCCATCTGGCGCGGCCGCCCATTTCTCGGCGGCTTCCTGCTCGCCCTCTCCGTCTGGACCACGCCCATCTTCGCCATTACCGCGATCACCGCCGTCGCCGCGTCGCTGCTGATCGGAAAATCTCCATGGCGAGTAGCGGCGGGCGGCGCGGCCGGGGCCGTCGCCGGATTGACGGCTCTCTTCGTTACGGGCTCCCTCCCCGGTTTTATCGAAAACCTATTGTGGGCAAAGGAAAACTACTCAGACGCTAACACCATGGGCTACGGGGCCGTAATCGGCGGCTACCCCGCATTGTTCGACGGCGCTTCCGGCGCACTCGATTTCGTCGTGCGCGCGATGATCGTCGTCGGCATGACGCTCCCCGTCTGGCTCCCGCCGCTCTGCGGACTCCTGGTCCTGCGCAATCGCGACCGGAATCTCATCTACTTCTGCGTCTGCGGCGTATCGATGATCGCCGGTGTCTCCCCGCGCTTCGATGTGGGCCATCTCGTATTTGCCGTGCCGCTTTTCTACCCGGTAGCGGCTACGTTTCTCCAGCGCGCCCGCTGGACCGTACTTCCCATCGGCGCTATTGCCGGCGTGTTCCTCCTCAGCGCCATCGTCCAGCGCGCCAACACCGAACTGGTCGACACCCCCGTCGGCCGCGTCCGCACCGATCCCGGCAGCGCCGAACTCGTTCGCTGGCTCACCGCCAACATTAAGCCCGGTGAACCAATGTTCGTGTATCCGTATCCCCCCATCGCCTACTTCCTCACCCAGGGCCAAAACGTTTCCCGTTTCTCTGTCCTGCAGCCCGGCCTCTTCACCGTCGCCGATGAAAAACAAGCTACGGAAGACATGCTCCGTAGACCGCCCGCCAAAGTTCTCTACATGGACGTCCCCAAAGCCGATTTTCTCCGCATCTGGCCCGCGTCCGATCCGAACCGGCTTGAACTCAAATATCTCCACATCTTCGTCACGAACAACTACCAGGACACTATCCAGTTCCGGAATCTGCACATTTACACGCCGAAAGCACTCGCCGGTAACTCTCCGCGATAACTCCCAAATCCGCTTCCCGCTCCCGCCACTCGCGCGCCGCCCGCCCACATTCCTTCCGCCGTATCGCCGAATCTGCCATCCACAGCATCACCGCCGCCAACTCCTCCTCCTCCCCAACGCCCGTTGAAACCCGCGGACAACCGGGCAAAGGCAATCCCAAATTCTCCGCCGTGTCCGAAACTATCACCGGGCGCCCAATCCCCAGCCACCGCGCCGTCATCCCCGAACTCTCCCCGCCGCCCGGATATCGCAAATTCACCCCAACATCGCACGCCGCCGCGCGCATCTGGAATGCTTCCTCCGGCAAATGTCCCTCTCGAATCATGCCGTCGCCAACAAGCAACGCCCGCTCCAAATCCGTTGACCCAATCTCGCCTGCCAGCAGCAACCAAACATCACTTCGCATCGCCCGCAACCTTGCAAACACCCGCATCACCGCCATCACCCGTTTCGATTCCCGCAAATACCCCATCACCCCGAACAACGTATGTGACGGCAACACCCCGTTCTCCAGGCGCCACCGCTCCACTTCCACCGCATCCACCATCGGACACGGCAACGGCAAATGCGGAATCACCGAAACCACCGCCCCTGGCGCCTCCCGCCGCACCATCGCCGCCGCGCCTTCGTTGTGAACAATCACCGCCAACGACCGCTCCGCCACCCGTCGCAACATCGGCCAGCGAAAATACCGCTCATCCGACGCCGACCGCGATCGTCCCGCCCACAAATTCTCCGCCATCCCCCGATACCAGCCGCCGTAACAATACACAAACTCATCCAAATACTCCGCCCTCGACAACCCGCCCAAATGAAAGTGATGCAACACCGCGTCATGCAACACCACCACCCCCGGACGCGCCAACGCCCGTCGATAAATCTCCCGGTGCAACCCGTTGTTGCCCAAATGGTACAGGTTCACGTCCCCATCGGCGCCAACCGAAACCTTACCCGGCAGCGCCCCAAGCAAAGCGGCGGCGTAATCAGCCACCCCCGAACGAACCGGAGGCAACGGCGAATAAAACCCAACCCTCAAAGCAACGCCTTCCGCGAACCGAACAACGCCGTCCCCACCCGCACCATCGTCGACCCCTCCTCTATCGCCACTTCCAAATCGTGCGACATTCCCATCGATAACCCGGTCAATCCGTGCTCCTCCGCCAATCCCCGCAGCCTTCGAAAATAAGGCCTCGCCACTTCCGCATCCTCTGACCACGGTGGCATCGTCATCAGCCCCGTCAGCCGCAGCCAGGGCACCGTCGCGATAGCATCGATCAATAAACCTAACTCCTCCGGCCCCGCCCCATGTTTCGATTCCTCCTCCGACAGCTTCACCTCAATCATCACTTCCATCGGCAACTCCAGCCGCCGGGCCAGTTTCGCCGAATCCACCGTCTGGATCACTTGAAACATCTCCGCCGCCTTACGCGCCTTGTTCGATTGCAAATGCCCGATCAAATGAAATCGCGCGCCGTCACAACCGCCCACAAACGGAAACTTACGCTCAAACTCCTGCACATAGTTCTCCCCGAACTCGCGCATCCCCAACGCATACGCCTCTAACAGCGTCTCCACCGGGAACACCTTCGTCACCGCCAGCATCGTGATTTCTTCCGGTTTGCGCCCCGCGCGCTGCGCCGCGCGAACAATCCGCTCCCGCACCATATCCCAACGATCTGATAAACCCATCCGGCTTCCATTCTATAATCCGGTTAGTGCCAAGACCCGCTACGCGGGCCGTGCGGAGTCACCCCGCCAGCGTCCAGGCCGCGATTGAAGCCTTTCTCGCCGCCGCCCGCCAACCGGTCCTCCAGGAACCTGGGGAGCTTCCCTTCCCCTTACAAACCGGCCAATTCGAGATCGCTCAGAAAGGGAACAGCGTCCTCGTCTCTACCTGGGATGAGACCCGCCAACTCCATCGCCGCGCCATCGCCGTCGCCGAAGATCGCCCCGGCCGTCTCACCCTCACCATCGAACGCTTCGGCGGCAAAATCGGAATGCTCGTACTCTACGACGAGTCCAAACCGTCCTCGTCCCCCCTGCGCAAACAATCTGAAAGGCACCATTTCCGCGAACATCTCCGCAGCCTCCTCCGCAAACAATTCCCAATCTGGGCAATCGCCGACCTCTCCGCCGATCTCGATATGGAGCACAGCCTCTCCGCCAACTATCCCCGCGCGCTCTTGAGAAAAGGCCAAGCCGGTGTAGCCGTCATCGGCGCCGCACCCGGACCCGCAGAACCGGCCGTGGCTCTCACCTACGGCCTCATCTGGCTCGACTATCTCCGCCGCCGCGAACCCGAACTGCGCATCGAAACGCTCGCCCTCTTCCTGCCCCAACCCGCCCTTACCGCCACCGCGCTCCGCCTGAAATGGCTAACCGGCGCACAGTTCCGGCTCTTCACATACACCACCGAAGGCCAAAGCCACGAACTCGATCTGGCCGATTGCGGCAATCTCCACACCGAACTCCGCCCCGCCCAACCGCACCAACAATCCAGTCTCCATCCGGAAGCGGAAACCACCGTCAAAGGCGCCCGCTTCCGCGGCCTCGAAGTCCCCGCCTGCCCGCCCGATGAATTGCCCGCCGTCATCAACGAAATGGCCCGTCTCCGCAACGCCTCCACACCCGATCGCCTCAACCCTCTCTACACCCGTCGCCCCGAAGGCTGGCTTGAATCGCAGATTCGTCGTCATCTCGAAACCCTCGACGCGACTTTGCGCACCGCGCCGCTCTACAGCCAGGTGCTAGCCATCGCCGGCGTCGACTGCGGTATCGCCGATATCCTCGCCGTCGACCACGACGGTCGCCTCGCCGTCCTCGAAATCAAAGCCGACGAAGACATCCATCTTCCCCTGCAGGCTCTCGACTATTGGGTGCGAATCGCCCACCACGCCGCCCAAGGCGACTTCCGCGCCCGCAACTACTTCCCCCAAATTCAACTCCGCCCCGACCCTCCCAAACTCCTCCTCGTCGCTCCCGCCCTCAGTTTTCATCCGACAACCGAAACGATTCTCCGCTTTTTCTCATCCAATATTGCGGTGGAGCGAATCGGCCTCGCGTTAGAATGGCGCCAGATAGTTCGGGTGCTGTTCCGTTATCGCGGCGCCGCCAGCCCAACGTAAAAACACATGGTCAACTCCTTCCTCGCGACAATCGGCAAGGCAATCCGTTCGGTGAATCCGGAGGAGGTCCGCGGCATGGCGAACCGCACCGTCCACATCGGCTTGATGGCCTCCAGCGAAACCCGCTTGAACGAAATGTGGTTCTGGCTGGCGCCCGTCGGCCTGTCTGAAGCGAAACGGCAGATACTCGCCGCCATGGTCCATCCGCTCGGGCCAAAACTCGCCGACATGCCGCCCCCGCCCGCTCGCCTCGATCTCGAAATCTGGGAAGGCGGCCTGCCCGGTAAACCGGACCACGCCTTCATTTATTACCCCAGCGACCCGCAGCGAACCGTCGACGAGATTCTCGCCAAACACGATGAACTCGGCCTCGCGCTCAGCCGCCACTACCTTCCGTTCCGCAAAACGGTCTCCGAGAAAATCATCAGCGCCATCTGCAACGAGAATGTGATGTTCTCCATCACCACCTCTCTGCCCAACATCGTTCCCAGCGTGCTCAGCCTCCCCTTCGCGGTCGGCGAGTTCGCCAGTGACACGGCCTTCCTCACCGTCAACCAACTGCGCATGGCATTCCTTCTCGCCGGCGCGCATGACCATCCCATCGGCTACCGCCAGCAGAAAGCGGAAGTAGCCAGCGTCATCGCCGGCGCCTTCGGCTGGCGTGCCATAGCCCGTGAACTCGTCAGCAAAATTCCCTTCGGCGGCGGAGTTATCGGCAAGGCCGGCATCTCTTACGCCGGAACCTGGGTCGTCGGCCGCTCCCTCGAGCGCCTCTATAAAGTGGGCGGTAACCTCTCCCACGGGGAACGGAAGAAAGTCTACTCAGAAGGCCTGCGGCGCGGCAAAATGATCGCTGAAAAAGTGATGGAAACGTTCCGTTCCGCGCGTGTGAAAAAATAGTCCACTGGCATGGACAACAAAGTAACGGTCACGATCTATGACGATCTGCAGTGCGGCGATTGCATGCGGTTCAACGCGATGTATGAGGAGTCCCTGCTTCCGACATTTCGCGGTCGCGTAAAGTTCATCCATCGCGACTTTCCGCTGCCCAATCACACCTGGTCCAAACAGGCCGCAGTCATCGGCCGCCTCTTCGATGAAATCGCTTGCGGACTCTCCGCCGGCTGGCGGACCTACATCCTGAACCGGATCAAGACCACCACTCCCGAAACCCTGTTTGATCGCGCTCGCGAATACGCCGCCGCCGCCGGCGTCGAGCCCGATAGCATTCTCCGCGGCCTGAACAACGAGAAAATCGCTGCTGCGATTGACGCCAACATCCGGGAAGGCCATGCCCGCGGCGTCGCCAAAACCCCCACCGTCTTCGTCAATAACGAACCGTTCATCGAGAAATTCACTCTCGCTGAAATCACCGCCGGTATCGAAAAGGCACTCACCCAGACCAAGCCCGTCGCCATCGTCACCGGCGCCAGCCGCGGCATCGGTCGCGCTATCGCCATCGAACTCGCCAAAACTCACAACGTGGTCGCCACCTACCGTGGCCGTCTGGACGCCGCCGAATCGCTAGCCGCCGAAACCGGCGCGGCGATATGCCAATGCGATATCGCCAGCGCCGATGACCGCAATGCCCTCCTCGATTTCACCCGCAAACAGTTCGGCCGCCTGGACCTGCTAGTCAACAACGCCGGCATGGCCCAGCGCGAACGCAACGACATTCTCCAGGCCACCGAAGCCAGCTTCGACGAACTGATCAACACCAACCTCAAAGGCCCGCACTTCCTCACGCAAGGCGCCGCCCGCTGGATGGCCGAACAGGGCGGCGGCCGCATCGCCTTCGTCACGTCCATCAGTTCGTACACCGCCTCCGTCAACCGCGCCGAATACTGCATTTCCAAGGCCGGCCTCAGTATGAGCGTCGCTCTCTACGCGTCCCGGCTGGCCCAAAGCAATGTGCAAGTCTTCGAGATTCGTCCCGGCATCATCCGCACCGACATGATCTCCGCCGTCGAGAGCGGCTACGAAGAGAAAATAGCCAACGGCCTTCTCCCGCAACGCCGCATGGGCGAATCGGCCGACGTCGCTAAAACCGTCCGCGCCATCGCCGACGGCCTCCTGGATTACTCCACCGGCCAAATCCTCAATGTCGACGGCGGCTTCCACCTGCGCTCACTTTAGCGGGACCGAAGCAAGCTCCAGCTTAGGCCAGTTCTTTTCGCTAGCGGGATAGAACTGTTGTCCTTTCCCGTCGTAGTCCAGCCGAACTATACATTTGGACGTACGCATATCGTTCCGCGGTGGAATCGTTGTCCCATTCGGCGCCAGATACCCGCCCACAATCAGGTATGAACTATCGGCAGGCCAGTTCAGCTTGACCAGGCACCGGCTCAGGTCGGCCTTCTCTCCCGAAACGTGCTCAATCTCGCCGGTTCCCAGCGTCACCGCCACCTCCGTTTTCAGCGGAGCGGTCAAGCCCTTATAAGTATTCTCAAACTGCACGATAAACTTCGAATCCGGGCAAACCATCCCAATCTTGATCTCCACGTGCGGCCACCAGCGATTAACGGTCGCTAACTTGTAGGTTGTCAGCAATTCGACGAGAGCCACCATCTGTAACCCCGGAGCCGCCTTCCATTCCGACATATTCTTGTCGTCCGACCACGCCGTCGTCCCGCCCTTGCCGTAATTAATGCCGAACGAGCAGTGCCCCACAAAAATCTGAAGGTCGGAATGTGCCGCGATCATCATCACCGCCGCCCCGGCGATGCCCGTCACCACGGCTCCAATCGCGAACACCATCGCCAGCGGAACCCCCACCACCGTCGTCGCCGACGCGCCGGACGCCACTGCGAAAGTAGTGGCGCACGAAAGAATCGTTAATGCCGCCGACGTCGCCGCCAGCCCGTTTCCCACTGCCCCCCAATAGTCGTGGCGGCGTAGTGACAACTTCGAATCCCGTACGGCGCAGACGTAGGAGACGAATGCCGTAAGGCCTCCAACAATGGCGAGCGGCTTCTCGCCTGCCATTTTCAACACACTCAACGTCGTCACGGTGTAATCGACGGAGGACATACTCGCCCCAAGCAAAGTCATCGCGGATGTATTCTCATAGCCGCTATTTGTGATCGTCGCCCACGTCAGCAGCAGATTCAGTCCGTCCACCCCGTACATGATGCGCGTCGTCGCGTCAGCAAGGTCCGACCCGTCCCTCATCCAATTCGACAACTTGCCCTTCAGCCCGTGTTCGCCGCCCAGGACCTTTATCGGCGGCGCCGGTGTCTCAGCTTTAATCTCCTTGCCGCTCTCGGCCATCGCCAGAACCAGCATCTTCTTTCTCTCAAACTCAAATAGCTTTGAGCCCAAAATCAGCTCGATCGACTTCGTCACCGTCTCCGTCTTCGCGATGCCGTGAATCTCCACGAATCGGTTCGCCGCCTGCCCCCAAATCAGGAGTATCGCCGCCGCCGAACTCTTCGCCACGCTGAGAATGGATGCCGATGGCGTGTCCTCCGGCAGGATAAAGCTCCGAATAAAATGCTGGGGGTCCGCAATCATGTCCCCGTACATCTGGCGTCCCGACAGTGTCTCGGTTATCCGCTCCGTCGCTTGGCCAAAGACATTAATGAAGGCTGCGGCGTCGGCCTGAGCGTCGACAAAGTGAGCCTTCATCGCCGTCGCAAAGAAATCACCCCGCACCCAGTTGCAAAGACTCGCCGAAGCAAGATCCTGCGCCAGGATCTTCTTTCTCATTAAGTTGTTGTAGTCGTCAAGGAACAGCCGGAAGCAATGGCGCTTCGGATGCTTGTCCGACGTTACGGAAAGAAGCTCCGCCAGCTCATGTTCGTCCTCCTTGTCGCCTTCCACGATCGGCGCAAGTATCTCCGCCACCATCTTGACGGCGTGCCGTTTCTCCACTCTCTTCCGTTGCGCGGACGGCTGGCCCAGATACGTCGACGCGAAACACAATAAGTCGTTGCGCGAGTAGAGATACAGTTGCCCCAGATTAAGCGCGATCGTCAACGGATCGGTAACACAGAATTGCCACCTGTCGCCGTCCAGATAGAGCCGGTTGCCCTGTGTGGATTTGCCCTTTACGTCCTTGTACTCCCTCGCATTTAAATCGACGCCGGCAATGAACGATTTGCCGTTCTTCACCAGATGTTCAATAATTTCATTCGGAAGCCGAATGCGGCTCACATAGGCGTAGTAGAAGACGCGGTGACCGTTCACGGTGTGCGCCAGCGAAATTCGGGGAGTCGCGTTGCCCGGCGCGGGCCGTTCGGCACTTTCAAACTCCCCCGATCCGCTCAAATCCACTGGCCGAATGTCGCCTTCCCTTGTAATGTAGTACTCGCCGAAACGCGTCGTATAACCTTGCAGATCCCTAAGCAGATAGACCCATTTGTTGGCGATTAACTTATACGGCTTCTCCAGCAAGAATTCGTTATCGCCCGGCGCGGCCTTCGGCGCCTTCCTTCCCTGCTGCTTTTGCCTCTCCGCCTCGGAATAGCCGGCATCGGGAAAGTAGCTCAGTTGGTCCCCGCACTCCACAGTGTAGGTTCGCCACTCCACGAAACGAAACGCCGGGGAGAAAATCGTGCTATCGAGCCCCTCCGGAGCTTCGGCTTTCCCATCCGGTTCGATCTGGCCATCGGGCACGGGAACTGTCTCACCCGGATCGGGTTGATCCGGAGGCGGAGGCGTTGGCGGGATCGGCCAATCGGGATTGGGGTTCATCGCGCCACTCCTTCCAGCAGCGCCCCGCCGGTATCGTGCGGATCGCCGATCACGCCGTCAAAGTGAAAATGATCGTCGGGGTCGTCATAGAGATCGGGATCATTGGAATAGAGTACCGGCGGTGGCTCCCGCTCATACGTCACCGCCTTGATCAGTTGCAATTCACTCTCCGCGCCCCCGGTTTGATTGATGGAATCAAACGGAACATTTGCAAAAATCTCAACCTTCACCCCCGGCGACGGATAGTGGTACAGCGCATAATTCTGGCCCGAGATCACGTTCGAAAAGATCAGTACAAACTGTGTCGCTTCCCGCGCCGCGGCGTTCTCGCGCATCAGCGTCCGGTCGTACTCCCCATCGCCGCTCACCAGTTGAAACTTATCGTCCATACCCTCGGCCGTATCCGGCAGATCCAGAAAAATCTCGACAAACATCAGCTTCGCCGCGCTCACTTCGCACGGTGACGATTCTGTCAGCCGGTGGTAGAACCGGCACGCGAAAGTATCTTCCGTATCCGCAAACGTACGCCGGGTACCCCCTTTGAGGCGTCGAGTATCGGCGTCGCTCCAAAGGCGCTTCGTGCAACCGGCGGCGCTTTCACTCGCTCGCGGGCAGGGCCACTGATCGCCATTAGCCACCGTCCCGGGGCGGAAGAACAGAATCAGCACCCTCCGGTTCACCCCGTTTTCCAGATTCCGCTCGGTATCGGAGAGCTTGTTCGCCTCCTCCGCCGATAGAATCATCGCCGGATTCAGTTCACCGCAGCCCTGGAAGTCACCCTTCCCCAGCGGATCCAACCCCTGGCCCAGGAACTCGGATTTCTCCAGCTTTCGCGGAAACAAGAACTCGAAATATTTCTGGAAAAGTTTTGCCCGCGTCTTCGGCCCCGCGTCGCCGTCGTCGTGTAATTCGTTAGCCAGTTGGAACGTCTCAATCGCCGCCTTCGACTTCTTCGTCGCGTCCCCGGCCGTGTTCCCCGGATCGAATTCTAACTTCTCCAGGATGATCTGTACGTGCTTCAGGCCCCACTCGTCACCCCCGTGGTCATTGGCATAGAGCTGTTCCCATCGAGCCGGATCGTGAATCAGGACCGCGTAAATCGCCTCCGCTCGCCGCCCGCTCAATACCTTGTTGTAATCCTCTTTCCCCACCGGATCCGCATGGCCGAAAATTGAGAGCGGCGACCCAGGGTACAGATCGCAGATCTTCCGCAGCGCAATCATCTCTTCCTGGGCAGCGGGCATCACGAAGCTACTGTCGAAGTCGAAACGCAGATCGTTCAACCGCCAGCAGGCGACTGCCAACAACGACTGGCGAATAACGTTTTTTTCGTTCTTGGTCGCCGGCGCCGCCATAATCGGCAACTGGTCGGTCGGCGGGTGGCTGGAGGCGTATCCTCCCGTGAATTGCTGGCTAGGGAAAATCATATCTTGCTATACAACTCCAACTACGGGGCAATCGTAGCACACCGTCTCACCGCGCCGATGTGCGCCAACCCCTGTGGTATAAAAGGGGATTCGTTACGGAGGATTTGATGAACGCTGCTGGCTCGCAGAAGGGCTTTTACGGCTGGTGGATATCGGTTGCCGCCTTCTTCACGTTTGGATTGGCGGTGGGAATTCCTTACTACGGTATGGGGTTCTACTACGATTACTACCAAAAGGCGTTCGGCTGGACACGTCCGGAGATGACCCTCGGCTTCCCCCTGGCGGTGGTTTTAACGCTCTGGGTCGGCCCCGTCATCATGCACCGCTACAGCCCGCGGATCCTGATGATGATCGGCGCTGCGCTAACCGCATTAGCCTTCATCGGCTTCAGTCAAATGACCGGCAGCCTGACGTTCTATTACGGCATGTGGACGCTCTACACCGTGGGCTATATCCTTTCCGGCCCCATCGCCCACCAGATCATCATTTCCCAGTGGTTCAAGAGATTCCGCGGTAAAGCCATGGCCGCCACCTACCTCGGCGTCGGCGTCTTCGGCGGTTCCGTAGTCGAGTACTTCGCCGGCCCCATCACCCGCGCCACCAATTTCCAAAACGCGCTCTTCTGGACCGGCATCGCCGTCCTGTTGGTCATTCCCATCGCCTTCCTCGTTCTAAAAGACAAACCTTCCGATATCGGCCAAACGCCGGACGGCCTCCCCGTCCCGCCCGCCGAAGTTCCGCCCCCCTCACGGACAGTCAAGGAACTCATGAGCCGGCCGTCATTCTGGCTGCTCATGGTCGGCAGCCTCTGTTCCATCGGCGCCATCGGCTCCATCAACTTCCACATGAAACTCGTCTTCAAGGATCAGGGCTTCACCGATCAGTTGGCCCTCGACGCCGTCTTCGGCACCGCGCTCAAATACATCCTGTACTCCTCCATCGGCGGCCGGATTGTTATGGGTTATCTCGCCGACAAATACTCCAAAAAATATGTAATGGTCGCCACCTACTTCCTCGTCGCCGCCACCATCCCGCTGCTCTTCCTGGTCCGCCCGGAATCGCCCGAATACGTCTACATCTTCGCCATCCTCTTCGGCTTCGGCATGGGCGCCGACTATATGTTGATCCCCCTCATGGCCGCCGAACAGTTCGGCGTAAACTCACTCGCGCGAGCAATGGCGATCATCCTGCCCGCCGACACCATCGGGCAAACCTGGTTCCCCTACCTCGTCGCGCACATTCGCGAAGGTTCAGGCAACTACGGCACTGCGCTTAACATAGTATTTGCGATGGCCGCCCTCGGCGCCGCGGCAGTTTTCATGCTGCCCTCGCACGGACCAAAAGATGAAGCACTTCTCGTACAAGACTCTGGATCAACTAAAGCAGGACGCTGAGCAGCGCACTCAGTTCGTTCGTTTTGAAACGGATAAGGAAAAGTTAAAGCGGTTGCTCGGCCGCAAAGTTCCGGTCGGCAAGTCCATCACAATGGGAAATTCCATGGCCGTGCACCCCATGGAAGGCTGCGATTCCGATCTCGATGGCAACCCCGACGAACTCACTTGGCGGCGCTACGAACGCTTCGCCGCCGGCGGCGCTAAACTCATCTGGTTTGAAGCCACGGCAATCCGTAAGGACGGCCGCGCCAACGCTCGCCAGCTTTGGATCCACGAAGGCAACGTGGAAGCTTACCGCAAGCTCCTCGAACGCATCCTGGAAATCCACAAAGAGCGCTTCGGAACCACGGATGACCTCGTCATCCCCATCCAGTTAACCCATTCCGGCCGCTACTCGTTTCCCAATCGCATAATTGCCTATCATAACCCCCTGATCGACGCGAAAACCAATACCCCCGCCTCACAAGCGCCTATCAGCGACGAAGAGTTGGAAGCGTTGGAAGACGCGTATTTGGAAGGCGCCAAACTCGCCTGGCGCGCCGGCTTCCGCGCCATCGATCTCAAAGTCACCCACGGCTACCTGCTGGCCGAGTTAATGGGCGCGAAAACCCGCGATGGCCGCTACGGTGGGTCACTCGAAAACCGCACCCGCTTCATCCGCAACGTCATCGCCAAAGTAAAGGCAGAGTTCGGCGACGAAATGCTCATCGCCATGCGCCTCGGCTGCTTCGACAGCGTTCCCTACCGCAAGAACGAAGCAACCACTCTCGGCGAACCGCTCCCCTACGAAACCCCTTACCCCTACGGTTGGGGCGTCAATCCTGACGATCCCCTCTCCGAAGACCTCACCGAAGTTAAACAAGCCATCGGCTGGTTCAAGGACTGGGGCGTTCAGCTTCTCAACGTCTCCATCGGCTGCCCCTACTACAACCCCCACATCGGCCGGCCCTTCGAAAAGCCCGACGAAGGGAACTACGAAATGCCGGAACACCCGCTGCTCGGCGTGGACCGCCATTTCCGAATTTCCGGCGAACTCCAGCAGGCATTCCCGGATCTGCCCATGGTCGGCACCGGCTACAGTTGGCTGCAGATCTACGCCCTCAACGCCGCCGCGCACAATATCGAGCAGGGACGGATTCGCATTTTCGGCCTCGGTCGCGGAACGCTGTCCTATCCGGACTTCGCCGTCGACGCGCTGGAAAAAGGAGCGCTCGATGAAATCCGCGTCTGCAAGACCCTGACTTACTGTACCTTCCTGATGCGCCAGAAGAATCACCCGCTCGGCCAGTTCCCGGCCGGCTGTCCGCCCTTTGACAAGCTCGTCTACGGACCCATCATGAAGCAGGCCCGTGAAGCTTTCCGCTCCCAGAAATGACAAGACGTCATCTATTTGCGTCCGCGGCCCAACTCGCCGTCATTCCGGTCATGCCATCCGCGAAGGTGGAAGCCCTGGACAAGTCGATTGACGTCTCCATCAGCCGTCAAATCCTGGACAAGTCCCATAAATATTACGGCAGCTACGCGAGCGACGACGGACTCTATTACGGTTCCACGCCCACTCACTTGCTGGACGGATTCCTGACGGCGATTGTCCTCCCGCAGTCGCGCCACTACAGAAGTGCCCGCGTTGCAGAACGCATGGAACTCGCCGCCAACGCCTTCGGCCGCATCCAGACCAAGGATGGCAACTGGAACCTGCCAACTACCAACTTCAATTCCCCGCCCGACACGGCGTTCATTATCCAGGGCATCAGCGTCACCCTCATGAACGCCCGTCAGTACGGCTTCCCGGATCTGGAGAGATGGCTGCTTCCCGCCGTCGAACGTGCCGGGAATGGCCTCGTGCGCGGCGGGATTCATACGCCCAATCATCGCTGGGTAGCCTGTTCCGCCTTGGCCGGACTGTTCAAACTCTTTGGCGAGCAGAAATACTTGCACCGTGCCGAACAATGGCTCGCTGAAGGCATCGATCAGGATGCGGACGGCCAATACACTGAACGTTCAACCATCGGCTACAACGGGATCAACAACCGGGCGCTGATGCTGATCGCCGAATGGTTCAACCGTCCCGAATACCTTGACCCCGTGCGCAAGAACCTCAACGCGTCGATGTACTTGCTCCACGCCGATGGCGAAGTCGTCACCGAGATTTCCCGGCGGCAGGATCTGAATCAGCGCGGCACGCTCTTTAACCACTGGCCGCCTCTGGCTTACCTGGCATGGAAGGATCGCAATGGTCAGTACGCCAACCTCGCGCGCCAGTTCGAGCCCGTGTATGGATCGCTGTCCTATCTCCTCCGCTGGCCGCAGTTCCTGTCCGATCTCCCCGCGAGCCAGCCGCTCCCGGACAACTACGAAAAGCAATTCCCGGTGATAGGCCTGGCCCGTATTCGGCGCGGACCCAAAAGTATCAGCATCCTCCGTGACCGCGACCGGTTCTTCACCTACCGACACGGCGCCGCCATCGTCAATGCCGTCCGATTTTCTTCTGCATTCTTCGGTCGAGGGCAATTCGTCGCTCAGACTCTCAAGAAAACGGATGCCGGCTATGTCATGACTCAGGATTTGGAGGCTGCCTACTATCAACCATTAATGCCTCCCCGGAACATCACAACCGAGACGTTCAACAGCACGCGCTCCGAGAGGGAACGGACCGAAGTCTGTCAACTCCGCTACACCGTCACAGTCACCGAAACAGCGGACGGTTGCCGCCTCCAGATCGAAGCGAGAGGGACGGACGAAGTGCCACTCGCCATCGAGCTAAACTTGCGCGAAGGCGTGGCCATCTCCGGCGCTGAGAAGTTAGGCCCGTTCAAGGACGCATGGCTCTTGAAACAAGGTCATGCCGAAATCTCTGCCGGCCAGGACCGCCTAACAATCGGCCCAGGCCTCGGACTGCACACGCATCTTGAGGTTCGCGGCGCCCGGCCAAGACTGGAAGGACCCAGTCTGTTCCTCACCGGGTTCACGCCGTTCGACCACTCGATTGACTTTAAAGTCATTCCACACTAATCAAACCTTCATCTATTCCGATATAATAGAAAGAGTGGATAAACCGGCGCGTCCATTTCGAAACTTGGGTCTGAGCGCCGTCGCGTTGTGTCTGGCGGCGACTTTTGGGTTCTCCGTTTCCGCCGTTCAGTCTGTTGATCGAGTCAACCGGCAACAGCAGCGTTCCCGGGTCCAGCGCCATCCGCGGCACCGTGTCTGTCCTAGCCTTGCACAGGAACCCTGCACACTGCACTCGGCGTTTGCAAAAACGTTCCACGCCGCCGATCCGCCCACTCCACCCGGTTCCGGACTGTTTCGGCCTGTCCTTGAATTCGCCGGCCTTGTCGTTGCTCCGGTTCTCACTCCATCCACCGAACCGTTCACCTTTCCTTCCGCGCTTCCCCGCCCTCCTCCTTTTTCCGCATAACTCGCTCGCTGCCATTTCCCCAAACAAAAAACAATACTAGAGCTCTTAGGGTCCAGGAGTAGTTATGCGTAAGCTCGTATCCGGATATAAGAAATTCCGTGAAGAAGTGTATCCCGAAAAAAAAGAAGACTTTGCCCGGTTGGCCAAGAGCCAGAACCCGGACACCCTGTTCATCACCTGTTCCGATAGCAGAATTGATCCATCCATGATTCTGCAGACCAAACCCGGTGAACTCTTCATCTGCCGGAACGCGGGAAATATCGTTCCAGCCCACGGTGACCATAACGGAGGCGTATCCGCTACCATCGAATACGCCGTTAATGTGCTAAAAGTGCGAGACATTGTCATCTGCGGCCACTCCGACTGCGGTGTTATGCGCGGTCTGCTCCACCCGGAGCGTGTGGCCAAACTGCACAACGTCAGCCATTGGCTGCGTTACGGCGCCCGGGCGCGTGCGGTCATGGATGAAATCTGTGGCGAAGGTCATTCCGACACAGAGAAGATCATGGAACTCGCGCGGCAGAACGTGTTGGCGCAAATGGACAATTTGCGAACCCACCCATCGGTGGCCGCAGCCATCGTGAAACGCGGCCTCCAGATACACGGTTGGATCTACCAGATTGAAGACGGCGCCATCCACGCCTGCACCCCGCATCAACACAACTTCGTGCCCTTGGACATGTTCCCCATTCTGGAAGAAAAACTCCTATCGGCCTGATCGGCAAAACACCGATCCACCCGCGTGACTCATCGGCGCCAAGTCGTGCCTCCCGCGAACCTTAACTTTCCACTCTGCGCACCCGCAAACCCGTGCCGCCGCAGGGTCAAATACCCGTGCCCATCCCGCACGCCTGCGGCAATATCCTCAGAACGGGAAGTACGGCAGGCGGAACCTTTAGCGAGTTCGGCGGCCAGCGAGATTTTGATCGCGGATATTGACCGGCTCGTCGCGATCAATATCGGCGCCGTTTTTGTTGCGTCCCAAGAGGCCCGCCACATGGAAGAGGGCGGCCTAATCATCCCCGTCGACAGCCCCAATGAGGAGCGGATTTCGTTTCCGGGCGGCAGTGTTTATGCGAGGTCAAAAGCCTCTATCGTGTTGATAAAAAAGGGACTTGCGCGGGATTTTGGCCCGCGCAAGATCACCGTCAAGAATTTCGAGCCCGGTCCGATAGATACCGATAAGAACTGGCGATCGCCCGGTAGGGCTAGTTTGCAGATCGGCGGCGGGTACGCCGCGTAACTACCATTTGAAGCGGAGAGCGGTTTGCATCGTGCGCGGACCGCCGATCGTGGAGGAAATCACGCCCGCCGTTCCGGGGCCGTTCGCCGCGAACGTCGACGCCGGATTGTTAAAAACAGGCGAGTTAAAGGCGTTATACATCTCCCAGCGGAACTCCATCCGATAACGCTCCTTTACGGCGAAGGTTTTGCCGAACATGAAGTCGTATTGGATCTGGTTTGGTCCACGAAGGATGTTCCGGCCAGTGTTGCCCCACTGATCAAGCGAGTCGGTAAACGGCGACGGATCGAAGTACCGGATCAACCGGTCCTGCACGCTTCCGGACAATACCGCGTCCTGCGCGGTCTTTCCCGGAACCATACTCAAGCGAACCCTGGATGGCTGGGCAAAGGTCGCGTTGCGGGTGGAATTGCCGATCAACGAGAAGGGCGCGCCGGATTGCAAAGTCGCCAACCCGCTGAGGTTCCAGCCGGCAAAGGCAGCGTTGGCGAACGCGCTTTTGGCGAAAGAGGGCGTAGGGACGTCGACGACATAAGCGGCGGTAAAGCGGTGTGTCCGATCAAAATCCGACGGTCCGCGATTGGCCGCGATATTGAAGGCGTCGTGCTCGACGATGGCGCCATCGCTGGAGACCGTGTCGATGGATTTGGCGAAGGTGTAGGAGAAGTTGCCCGTCACCAGTTTTCCCATCCGCCGGCGCAGATTGGCCTGCAAACCGTGGTAAATCGACTTGCCCCAGTTGCTGCGCTGCCGGAAGCCGCCGGCACGATTCAGACCGAGAAATTCCGGCTTGACGAAGAAATCCGGTGAAATGGCCGCGCCGGCGGAATTGGTCAACGAATTGAACCCGTTCACCGGAGTGACACGCGGATCTTGCGGTTGCGCGAGGTTCAGACGGGCAAGCAGACCGACGCCGCGCGAGCCGACGTAGCGGACGTCGATTAGATTGCCGCGGTCAAATTCGTACTGCACGTTCATGGTCCATTGCTGGACGTAGGGGGTCGTCAGGAAGGGATCGACGAACGTGTTGTTCTTGGCGCTGAATGGCGAAGTGGCGGGGAATGCGGAGCCATCGAAGCGGCGCCAGCTTGGCGTGCCGGCAGCGTTTTTGGCAATGGTCACGTTGAAGGGAATCTGAAAGGGATTCACGTTCAGGCGCGGATAGGGATCGGCCATGTTTTCCGGCGCGGGGACGTTTTGATAGATGAAGAACGGCGCGGAGAGCTGAAGATCCGTCTTGATGGCGCCGGAGACGCGTTCGAAGAAGATGCCGTAGCCGGAGCGGATAACCAGTTTCGGCGAGAGTTGCCAGGCGAGGCCGATGCGCGGGGCAAAGTTGTTGCGGTCCGGCTTGATGGTTGACCGCCAAGGCGCCCTGTAGACCTGATCGAGGTTGAAGCCGACGCCGGGTTCGACGACGATTCCAATCTGCAACGGATTGAAGTTGGGCTGGAAGAACGGACTCTTCTCATCGACATAGAAGCCCGGCTTCAGGCCCAGCGCCGCGGCTGCTTCCGTTGTGTAGTAATTTCCCATGCGGCCCTGGACATCGTTGGGATTGCCGAACAGGTCATAACGTAGACCGACGTTCAAAGTAAGGCCCTTGCGCACCCGCCAATCGTCCTGAACGAAGAGGCTGATATCCTTCATACGGAAGTGGCGGCGGGTATCGCCTTGATCGAGATCGCTGCCGCCGCCGGCGGCGCCGTGGCCGGTGAAGAAGAGCACCCAGTTGTCGTAGTCCAGGTCGCCATTGGTGCGGGCCATATACTCGCCTTTAAGCTCCGGACGCTTGAATTCACCGCCGAAATTCAGCGTGTGGCGGCCCATCGTGTAGCTCATCGTGTCCGCCACGCTAATTACCCGCTGCCGGTCGAAGAAGTCCCAGGCGTTGCCGATTCCGGAGGAGGAACGCTGGGTTACGATGTCGATTGTCGGCATCAGGGACGCCAGCCCGCCAACGCCGCCTTCCAATGGATTGAAGATGCCTAGAGTTGAGTTCTGAATGTCGCGGTACCGGGAGATCCGAGTATTATATAACTCGTAGAATCCGCCGCGGAATTCGTTCACGAGACGGCCGCCGAAGGTGCGGGTCCAATTGAGGGAAGCCGTCCAGGAAGGTGTCTGACCCTGGGTGGGAGACGGCGACGAATTGGCCCAGCCGAAGGCCTCTTCCACATGGGACGCCGCTTTGTTGTAGCTCAGCCGCAAACGACTTTCATTGGAAAAATAGTGGTCTATGGTCCCGGTGCCCGACCAGGTTTGAAACATCGTGGGAAAGGACTGCTGCAGCAGCCGTTCGGCGCCGTAACTGAGCGTACCAGGGAGCACCGGCATCGCAGCGGTCGCCGAGGGCAACAGGAAGTTCCCGTTGCGTTTTACGTTTAAGACGTTGATCGCCACCGGATGAATGTCTTGCGGTGTCAGCAGGCGGAGGGTGGGCGTGGCGGTATCGGAGAAGAACTTACGCTCCAGGCCTGGAATCTGTTCGGCGGGAAAGGCACGAATGCTCTGTAGAAATCTGGCGGGGAAGCCGGGGGTCTGGGCGCCACTTTGCAGCCAATTGTTGGCAACCGTGGCAATCGACTCGCGGGTTCGAACATCGCCCAGTCCTTCGGGAATTCCGGTGGCGGCAATGGCGCGGGCGGCATAGCCGGAGCGGAACTCCACTCGCTGCACGGATCCAAAATAGAAAGTCCTGTCTTTGATGATCCGCCCGCCAAAGGTGACGCCGGTTTCATTCCGTCGAAACTTAGGGCGGCCGGTGCCGGCGCGGTTGAGGAAGAACTCGTTGGCGTTCAGTTTTTCGTTCTGGAAGAAGTGGTAAACGGAGCCGTGGAAATCGTTACTGCCGCCGCGGGTGATCATCTGAATATTGCCGCCGCCATTGCGGCCGGTCATGGCGGAGTAAAGCGCCGTCTGCATTTCGACCATTTCGAGCGAATCCAATGGAATTTGGATGTTGTTGCCGAGCCCGCCGCCGCTGTTCATCATGTTTGTTGCGTCGATGCCATTGAGGGAGAGCGAATTGTTCGACGGGCGGGCTCCGTTCACGGACGGATTCAAGGACTGTGTCGCGTCATCGGCCTGTGCGCCTGGGGCGGTGGCGAGATTCATCCCTTTTCCCGTGCGATCGGGGAGCGGTGCGCTAACGCCGGCTTCGGCGACCAGCAGATGGGTAATGTTTCGGGAGGCTGTGGGGAGAGACTGGATTTGCGCCGAAGTCAAGGCAAAGGATTGTGTCGCGCGCGATGGCTGGAGCATGTCGGACGCGGCCGATACTTGCACGTGCTCCATTACTGAGCGGGCGCGGAGGACGAGCCGAGCTGTTCCGGACCCGCGGGTCGGCAGGTTCGACGACTCGAATCCGGGGAATGCGGCTTCCACTTTCCCGTCGGCGCAAGGCGCAAGAATCAGACGAGATTCGCCCTGCGCGCTGGTAACACCCTGGACGGCGATGCCGTTGGTGGACTTCCATGTTACGCGAGCGCCGGCGATCCGGCCGCCACTCGCATCTTCCACCGTTACCGTCAGGTCACAGGAACTCTGTGTCCATACCGCCGTACTTGTAAATAAGAACAATATCCAAAGAAGCATGCACCAAAGCTAGTCAAAGTGTATGAATGCCTGACCAACCTGGAATGACGATTGGGAAACACGTGGAGTTTTGTATACGGGGGCGCGGATCGGTTTCGCGTGGCAAAGCCTGACGCGCGCGGATCAGTACCGCGATTTTCGCGCGGAATCGGGCATGTATTCGCGCGAAATCTAGGCGTTCAGGTCGAGGCGGCCGGTGCTGTCACCGAAGGATTCCGCTTGAACGCCAACCCGGTCGAGCATGTTGACGAAGAGGTTCGCGGCTGGCGTCATCGGCTTGGCCGCGACGTGCCTGCCGCCCTTTTGACCACCGGCATGGCCGGCCACCAAAAGCGGCAGATTGTGATTTGAATGCTGGTTCCCGTCGCTCAAGGCCGCACCGTACATGATGGTGGAGTGGTCGAGAAGCGTGCCGTCGCCGTCCGGAGTGGCCTTCAAGCGTTCGATGAAATGGGCGAAAAGTTCGACATGGAAAAGGTTGATCTTCGTGATTTTCTCAATGAAATCGGGGTGGTTACGGTGGTGGGTGAGCGGATGATGCGGATCGGGCACGCCGATTTCAGGATAGGTTCGGACGCTGCCTTCGCGTCCCAGCATCATAGTTGAAACCCGGGAGATATCGGATTGAAACGCGACGACCTGGAGATCGAACATCAACTTCACATACTCAGCGTAGGCGAAAGGGATGCCGGACGGCTTTTCGCCCAATGGCACTTCGGGATCCTTTTCGGCCTTTTCGATGCGGGCTTCCACTTCGCGGATCGAGGTTAAGTACTCGTCCATTTTCCGTTTGTCCTGTGAGCCGAGGCTGGCCACCAGCGACTTGGTGTTTTCGCGGGTGAGGTCGAGGATACTCTTTTTGTATAGAGCGCGGCGGGCGCGAGTGGCGGGGTCGAGACTGGGGTCGACGGTGCCGAAAAGACGTTCAAAAACGGAGCGCGGATTCACTTCCACAGCCAGCGGAGTGTCGGCGTCCTTCCACGACAAACTGTTGGTGTACGCGCAACTGGAACCGGTATCGCAATTGCCGATCATGCGCGCGTCTTCGCAACCCAACTGAAGAGAAGGCACGCGGGTGTCGGCGGCGAACTGTTTAGCAGCGATCTGATCGAAGGTCACGCCGGCGCGGACATCGGCGCCAGCCGTGTATTTCGGCTGCGTACAGGAGAGAAAGCTGCCAGACGCTTTGGCGTGGCCGCCGCCCTTGGCTTTTTGGGCGGCATGGTTCGACAGGCCGGAAACGATGACGATGTTCTCGCGGAACTTTTCCAGAGGCTGTAGAATGCGGGTGAAGGCGAAGTCCGTACCCGGCTTCTCAACAAGCCAGTCCTTCATGACAATGCCGTTGGGTACATAGACCACGCCCACGCGGCGGGCCTGCTTGATACTCTTCGTCGCCGCGAACGCGGGGCGCATGGCATCCAGGAATGGCATCGCGATCGCCGCGCCGACGCCGCGCAGTAACATACGCCGACTAATATTTTTGCCGCTAAGGAATGTCATTCTGATTTGGCTCCGATGGCGGTTGCAGCCGCCGTGCGCCGCTGTTGAAACGGCAGACTCTCCACAATATCCAGGACGAGCGCGGACAGTTTATAGTTACGCGCGGGTAGTTTGGCGGCGATGCTGTTGATGACCAGACGGTCCGGACGTTCCAGCCCGCGGCCCAATGCGTACGTTAATAGTTTATCCGTTAAACCGCGGACGTATGCGTCCCGGCTGTCGAGCAAGTTCGTTTTCAGCTCCACCGGACCGGAGAACGTTTTCCCGCTGGGCAGCGTCCCGGTTGCATCGACGGGGAACTTGCCATCCATCGAGCGCCAAGCTCCAACGGCGTCGAAGTTCTCTAGTCCGAAACCCAGCGGATCCATGCGCGAATGGCAGGACGCACAAGCCGGGTTCTTCCGGTGCGCTTCCATCTGCTGGCGGAGCGACGCGGATTGGCCCACTTTACTGTCATCGAGTGACGGTACGGCGGGAGGAGGGGGCGGCGGAGGCGCGTTCAGCAGATTTTCGAGGATCCACTTTCCACGAAGCACCGGCGATGTGCGCGTTGAGTAGGAGGATATCGTGAGGACGCTGCCGTGCGCCAACACGCCGCCGCCGCGCGGATTCTTGCTCATGTCGACGCGGCGGAAGGCCGGCCCTTCGATTCCCGGAACGCCGTAGAACCGAGCGAGGCGCTCGTTCATGTAGGTGTAGTTTGCATCGAGGACGTTCAAAACGCTGCCGTCTTCGCGGACCATTTCCTCGAAGAACAATTCGGTCTCGCGCCGCATGGCATAGCGCACGCTTTCGTCGAAATCCGGGAACTTGCCGGGATCCGGCTTCATGACGTCGATGTTCTTGAATTGCAGCCATTGGCCGGCGAAGTTCTCCACCAGGGCCGAGGCCTTCGGGTCGCGCAGCATTCGTTTGACTTGCGTCTGCATGACGGCAGGTTGACGAAGCCGGCCTCGTCCGGCGACGGTCAGCAGTTCGGCGTCCGGCATGCTGCTCCAGAGGAAATATGATAAACGCGAAGCGAGTTCGTACTGGCTTACCGGTGCAAAGGTTTTCCGGGCGTTTACGGGCGCGTCGCGTTCGACGCGGAAGAGAAAATTCGGCGACACGAGAACGCCTTGGAGCGCCGTTACAATACCTTCTTGAAAACTGTCGCCTTGTTGGCGGGCCAAGGCGTACAGCTTTACGAACGGCGCCGTCTCCGCTGGCGTTACCGGTCGCCGGAAGGCGCGTTTGGCAAATGTCGAGACGATGGACTGCGCGCAAGGCTGAGTCTGCTGGGCGCAAACGAAGACGCGCTTCACGCTCTCTGGCGATGGCCCGTCGGGCTGTGTGAACGGACCGCCGATATCGAGCGACTCAAAACGATTGTCGAGGCGGGTTTCGATGCGGTCGGTCTTGATTTTCGTGCCGTATTTCCGCAGGGTTTCGATGTCTTTTTCGGTCAGCTTCCCGCGAGCGGAGATCAGCGGCTCAGGTGGCCGTTTGGACGGCATCGGACCGGCGTATTTCGGCGGCAGGCCGTGGAGATTTCGGAGATAAGTCGACGAGAGCAAATGTTCGCCCGCAGTGACTTTGGCCCGCACTTCCACGATTTGCCCTTCGAGGTCGGTAGCGTCAACCTCCCACTCCTTAATCATCTTTCCGTCGATCCAAAACGCAGGGGTGGCGGACTCCGATTGGTTGGGCCGGTGACCGTTGAGGACAATGCGGAAACTATACTCGCCTTCGACGGCGAAGCGGTGTAATACGTGAAACGAATGCCGCGTGCTGAGGCCCGAATCGTCGTAGTGGAACATGTCCTTGGGCAGGGTGGGATTCGTTACAAGGTCGTTCAAGCGTACGGGTGCGGAGTAGTGAATCGCGGCTGGCTTTAGCCGTTCAGGGCCGAAGACAGCGGTGCGGACGGCGCGTTCGGCGGCGTAGAGATACTTTTCGAGGAGGACCGGGGAAAGGGTCAGCGCGTCGCCGATGTTGTCGAAGCCAAAGGCGGCTTCGTCGTTGGGGAAGTTGTCGGCGGGGCGGATGTCGACGCCGAGCAGATCGCGTACGGTGTTGTTGTATTCGGTGCGATTGAGGCGCCGGGCAGTTACGCGGCCGGGGTCGGGTTTCGCGGTCCGATCCTGGCGCGCGAATTCGGCTTCGAGAAATTTGGTGAGCGCCAGCGTGTCGGCGGCGGGCGGCTTTTTCATGGCCGGCGGCGGCATCTCGCCAGTCTTGATTTTGCTGACGACGCGCTCCCAGGTTTCGCGGTTTTCGTCGAAGGATTGCGCGGTTTCAAACGCTGCGAGGTTGACGTCGCCGTTGGTGACGGTGGCGTTGTGACAGGCGACGCAATTCTTCTTCACGAAGGTGAAGACATCGGGAGCGTCATACGCGGACAAGGCGCACCCAGCGGCGAAGATTAGGAATTTTCTAGAAAGCACGGCTACGCCTCTAAGCTATCACGCGGCCGGAGGGGTACGCATCAACTCTTCCAGGGTCTCTTGAGGGGCCGGTTCGATCAGGGCGGCGATTGCGTCCGGAATCGCGACGGCGGTCATTTCGCCGGATTCGGGATCGCGTGTGACGCAGGCGACGATCAGTTCTCCGCGGGCGACTTCTGTGGCTTGATCACCTTCTATTTTTCGGATGCTTATGGCGTAGAGCAAGCTGCGCGGACGGCGCTCGCGAACGAGTAGAGCGATTTCGATTTCGTCCTCAAAGCGGAGCGGCTTTTTGTAGTCAAATTCGGCGTGAACGCGCGGCCAACCCACGCCGCATTTCACGATGGATAGTCCAATTGAGCGGAAGAAGGCGGCCTCGGCAAATTCGATGTAGCGGAAGTAGTTGCTGAAGTGGACGATCCGAACCATGTCGGTTTCGGAGAACTCGACGCGGCGGCGGACGGTGATGCCGTAGGCCATGGTTTGAGTTTCGCATTGCTGCGGTTCCGGCAGAGGTCGCGGTCCAGTGTCGATTTCCGAGGACGCCGAAGATTCGGATCGCCGAGACTTATCGGACCTATGTTCGAGGCGCGGCCGGCGAACGGCGCGCCTTTTGGCCCAGGGCTGGATAGACGTATTTGTTAGACTCAAGCTTGAAATGCCCGCTCCGCTCACACCCGTGTTGACCGCGCTACGCGAGCACGAATCGGAACTTCGCGATCTCGGAGTGTGTCACGCCGCCGTCTTCGGATCGGTGGCTCGCGGCGAGGCACGTCCGGACAGCGACGTGGATGTTCTCATCGAACTTGATCCGCTGATGCCGTTGGGCCTTTTTGAATATTCTCGACTGAAACTCTACTTTGCGGGTCTGCTCGGTGACGACAGCGACGTGGTTAACCGGAACCCGATCAAGCCGTTGCTGAAAGACTCGACTACGCGCGACGCCGTGAAAGCCTTCTAAAAATCCGCCGAGTTCCCGTCCGAAATGGACATCAATGCATTTCGTACAAACCGTAGGACGATCTACGCAGTTACCCGGGCGCTTGAGATAATTTCAGAGGCGACGCGCCGATTGCCGGTTGATTTGAAGGGACGCCCCGCCGTCCTTGACTGGCCGGCTATCGCCGCGGCGGGAAAGGTCTATCGCCATGAATACGAAACCGTGGACGGGGGCTGATCTGGCACATGGTGAAGCACGGGCTGGTTCAATTGCAGGATATGGCGAGGTCTGAACTGGCACGGCTGGCCGATTTGGGCAATTGAGGTTTGTTCGCTTCGCCGACGCTGCTTGACAGAAGGACCATGGTTGTAAAAGACTCTTGAATCGATGTACAAAACAATTCTCGTCTTCGCCGCCCTTGCTGGAAGCCTGGTCGCTGTCGCCAGCGACGAACACTATAACATCCCGCTCTGGGAGTCCGGAAAAGTGCCGCTCGCCGCTGGGAACGGCCCGCTTGACGAGCCTTTCCTTACCGTCTTTCTTCCGCCCGAGAACAAGCGCAACGGCACGTCGGTGATCATCGCGCCGGGCGGCTCCAACATTATGTTGATGTATGGACTGGAAGGGATTGAGGTCGCGGAACGATTCAACGATTGGGGCACTACCGCCTTCGTTCTGACCTATCGCCTGAGCCCGCGCTATGGCGAGGCCGCACGCGTTTTGGACGGCAATCGCGCGATGCGACTGGTCCGGTCGCGTGCCAAAGAGTTTAAGCTCGATCCGAACAAGATTGTCTTCGCTGGTTTCTCCGCCGGTTCGTCCATGGCGCGCTCGGTTGCGGCGGCCGCTGGGCCCGGAGACGCTAGCGCGCCTGATCCCGTTGACCGGCTTGATTCGAAGCCGAATTATCTACTGATGGTCTACTCCGCCGGACGTGCGACTCCTGGCGAGAAGTTGAAGGAGTTTCCGCCGACTTTCCTATTGGCTGCCGCTTATGATCGGGGCGCTGCGAATGGGTCGGCGCAACTCTTCCTGGATATGAACAAAGCCGGAGGCGTGGCCGAAATCCACATCTATCAGAAAGGCCGTCATGGATTCGGCGCGGCCACTACGAGTCCTGAATTCTCGCCTTGGATGGACGTGTTCAAACACTTCCTGAAGGTCGGCGGATACTTCGGAGGCTCCAAATAGTCATGCGCTACCTTTTGCTCCTCCTTGCCGCTTCGGCGTTCGGCGCCGGCGCGCCTAAAGTTGTCAACGAAGGCTATGGCGATTTCCTGCTGGTCCCGGCGGGTGCATTCAAAATGGGCGACAATTTCGGCGATGGCGAGTCGCGCGAACGGCCTGTGCATCAGGTGACGCTCGATGCCTTTTACATCGGCAAGTTCGAAATCACAAACGCCGAATGGAAGAAGTTCCAGGCTGACCCGGCTTACGACGATCCGAAGATCTGGCCCGCCGGCCGGCCGGTGCCTAAGGATCAGAGTCCATACTGGACGCAGGCAGTGAACCACGGCGGCGCAACACCGAATAGCGACAACTTTCCGGTGCTCGGCGTGAACTGGGATGGCGCGACGGCCTATTGCAATTGGCTCAGCATGAAGACCGGAAAGAAGTACCGGCTGCCGACCGAGGCTGAGTGGGAGAAGGCCGCTCGCGGTACCGACCAGCGCCGGTTTCCGTGGGGGAACACGATTGACCCGAGCTACGCCAATTACACCGGGGCGCAGCAGTTTGATACGGGCCAGATTGTGGGTTACTACGACGGCAGTAAGCGCGGCGACTTTCAAACGCGCAACGGCGCTTCGCCGTATGGCGCCATGGACATGGGCGGCAACGTGATGGAGTGGTGCCAGGATTGGTACAGCCGCACTTACTATGAGGTGTCCGCGAAGAAGAATCCGAAGGGCCCGGAGAAGGGTGCCTATCGGGTACTGCGCGGCGGTTCGTTCTTCTTCGAATCGCAGGACCTTCGATCGTACGCGCGGTCCGGCGCGTGGCCGTCATTTCAGGCATTCCGGATGGTGGGTTTCCGGGCCGCCCGCAGCGCCGAATAAATCTTACGCCGGCATGATCAAAGTGAAGCTCCTTGTTCCGCACTGTCGGGCAAGGAGCTTTACTTTATATGAAACGATATTTGATTTTGACGGCCTTCGCGGCCATTTCCGTTGACCCGCTGTTGGCGGTTTCCTGCGGTTCCGTGGTCAGTGGCGTGGTCACGCTGACGGAGGACATGAACTGCAACTCGCAAACGGCGCTGCGCGTGGGAGCGGATAACACCGTTATCAATCTCAACGGGCATACGTTGACTTGCACCGGCGCCGGATTTCTGGGCAGTTGCCAAGCGGCGACGGGCCAGAATTCGTTACCGGCACGCGGCGTGGAAGCCTTTTCGAAGAAGAACGTGACGGTCAATGGACCCGGAACGATTAGTGGCTTTGCCATCGGCGTTCTGCTTTCAAATGGGGACGGGTCGACCGTCAAGGGGGTCAACATAACGGGCCCGTCGCAGCCGATCGGCAAGAATCAGCGATCGATGGCTTCCGGGATTTATGTTGGGTCCGTGGAATGCCCCATCGTCGCGTTCGGTCAGGACGCGCCGCCGTCGTTGATCATCGCCGACAACACGATTTCCAATCAGGCGCAGGGAATCCACCTGGAAACCACCGGCTGCGCTGTCGTTAAAGGCAATCAAATCCACGACATCAACCGCGATTCGGGCTGGGGGACGGGAATTTTCCTCTACGACGCGGACAATAACCAGATCTATCGCAATTCGATCTTCGGCGTAGGCTACAACGACATCATGGACAGCGGCATTACGCTGATGCAGGGTTCATCGCGGAACACCTTTACCGGCAATTCCATTAGCAACAATTGCGGGAATGGCGTGGCGGTGCTCAACAAGTCTTCGCAGAATACGTTCGCACTGAACGTCGCTCGTTTCAACGGTGCCGGTTCCTGCCCTGCGCCGCCGAATGGAACCGGTTTCGCCGACCTTAATGACGGCTCAACCGGCACCGGAAACACGTGGAATAATAACAATATTTGCAAAAAAGAAGCGGGCAGCGTCCCCGCCGGTGTGTGCAATCCGTTCGAATAAGTTCGGATGTCCGGGCCGGCCGTTACCAGACGTGCGATGCCACGACAAACGGCTGGCCCGGAGTGTTACCGATGACCTTGACCTGCAACACGAGTTGCAGGTTTCGATTTTCCCAGCCGGAGGGGAGCTTCTCCAAAATTGCGTTTAGCCGGGCGGGATCCGTCAAAACGCGGCCGGCGGCTTCCGTTCCGAACTGTTTCACTCCGGCCGCGACGAATAGCAAACCCCCAGCGGCTGAATCCCGGATCCGGCAGATCAGCATGAAGTCATCGCCGGTGGAGCCATTGTCTTTAGCCGTCGCTTTGAACTCCGCAGTGCCCGCTGTGTCGGCGATGACCGTTTTACGCTCCACCGATTTCTTGAACTGAAATCTCCAACGCTGGCTCATCTCCAAAGTCCAACGGTTGGTGATGGCGCCTACAAGTAACGCTGGCCTTGGCGGAGATCGGCAAAGGGAACGCTGTCCGCCCAGCGGACGCGAACGGAACCACCTCGGCGGGCGAGCATCGACGCAACTTCTGTCGTAACGATCATGTCGCCGAATCCGGTGTACTGAATCAGGGAGGGAATCATGTCGCTGCCGTCAAGATCCTTCGCGGGAACATTGATCGGCCGTTGACCTGGGGTGGCCATCGGGCCCAGCCGTTCGTCGGTCAAGCGCTGTGCGCGCTGGGAGGCGTGATAGACGATCGGATGGCTGATCGCTACTAGGAGCGGATCCGTGGACTCCAGGACCGGGCCCCGGAATTTCTCGAATCCGGGCGTGACAACTGCCCTTCCCCGCCATGCCGCAACACCGAAGAGGGCAGCGGCGGCTCCCGCGACCGGACCGCCGATCAATAGCCAGCGGCGGTCGAATCGCGCCGGCGGGGCGGGTGGAATTTCCTCGACTACGACAGGTACGGGAACCGGCTCCACGGGCACGACGGGCTGAATGAAACGAAAGTCCGGAACGTAGGAGCCGGGTGGTAAATCAATCGCGACGACAGAAGGTTTTTCTTCGGCGGTAGCGTAAAACTGGACGAGGCGTTTCCGAACTTCCCGAGCCCCGACGCGGACGATGGTGTCTTCGCCGAGTCCGATTCAGCCGACCTTCCGAACACTTCGACCGCCACGAAGGCTTTTATGAATCTCGTCAGCGCCAAACCGGTTGTCCGCCGGTCACGAAGCAGGTTACTTCAACTCCCCAAGCCTCGCCTGGGCTTCCTTCCGCAGCTCGGGATCGGTTGTCGATCGCAGAACCTGTTGAAACTGCGTTCGGGCTTCGGCCTTCAAACCGTTTTCCGCCAACGCCGTCGCGAACGCCGCGCGGGCGCTGCCGTTCGCCGGATCCTGGCGCAGGGAGAGTTCGAAGTGTTGCCTGGCCTCGCCGAAATCGCCCTTGATCGCCAGCAGCGTGGCTAACTCGGCCCTCGCGCCGGACGCTTCCGCCCGCAGTCGCACCGCTTCCCTCAACGCCCTCAGCGCCGCCTCGCCATCCCCGGCGGCGGCGTAAGCCCGGCCCAGATAGTGATGCGCCTCGGCGGATTCGGGCACGATTCGGATTGCTTCCTGGAATGCCGCGATCGCGGCGGACCAGGTGTCGCGGCTTGTTTCGATATTTCCAATTTGGATCCACGGCGCGGCTTCTTTCGGAGCCATCGCCGCCGCGCGACGCAGCATTGACAACGCCGAATCCCGGTCGGCGGTGACGGCCGCCAACAACGCCACCGGCCGCCACTGGCCCGGCATTCGACGCACCGCCTCTTCCAACCAGGGCCGCGCCTTTTCCGGTTGGTTCAAGTTGCTCCAGGCGTTGCCCAACTGCAGATAGAACTCGCCATGCGCCGGATTGTGGCGTTTGATCAGTGCCTCCAGCCGCGCTGTTCCCTTGACTAAATTCGCCTGCTGCGTGACCTGCGCGACGGCCGCGTACAACTCCTGCTCCGATGTCGCCACAGCCGGATAGTACGTGACGACCTCTCCACGATACGGCTTTAAAACAGGTTCCGATACCGGTCGCTGTGTCTCAAGCTTCGGCCGCTTCTGGATGAAGTGATCGGACAGACGCAAATGGATCGCGTCGCTGGGCGTTCTTTTCGGCATGTGACAGGAAGTACATTCCTGCGCCGGCGGATGGCCCGGCATCTTTCCGTCATGGCATTTCAAACATGCCGCCTTGTATGCCGCGTCCGCCTTCGCTCCCTTGGGAATATCGTGCGGGTTATGACATGTCGAACACGTCATCTCGCCCTGGCTCTCCCGAAAGCAGGCCGACTGCCGCAGGCGATAAACAGAGCTGACGAACTCAAAGCGGTCGTCGTGCCCGGATCCCTTTTTGAAATCGAACGCCGTCAGCCAGTCGCCCAGCGATTCGCCCGGACGGTATGAAAATACGCCTCGCCCAAAGCGAATGATTTCGTTGGGCAGCAGCACGCTCGTCGTCTCCAAATGGCACTGCATACAGACGTCCATCTGGCGATCCCTCGGCAACCGCGCTGGATTGACGATCGCCGCCTGAGCTTCCGCCAGCGGCTTACTCTGCCGGAACGCCTCGACATGTTTTTGCCCCGGCCCATGGCATCGCTGGCAATCGATTCCTTCAACCAACTTGCCCGGATACTCCCAGCCCATCGGCTGCAAGTCCGCGCCGGGTTCGACGGCGGGATAACCGGCATGGCACGACATACAGCGGTAGTCCGCCACCCGCTCAAACCCCGCGTGCGCAGCGCGGTCGTAACCCGGATTCATCCCCCAATGGCCGCCATCCTCGCTGTAGTAGGTCACGGGCAACAGCAGTAACCGGCCCGACGCCGCGCGACTCAAAAAACCGCGGCCCCGGTTCCCGGAACCGAACCAGAAATGCGCTCCCGCTTCCCGCTCCGCGCCCGCCGATTCCCGTTTAACGAAAGCCTTCCCATCGCGCCGCGACATCGAGAAGGTTTCCTCCGATGCCGCATGCTGAAAACGGCCGTCCGGGAACATCGAACTCGCCCGCATAGCCCCAAACGTCCGCGCCATTCCCGTCTCGGCATAACTCTTCGCAATCGCCGCATGGCACTCGGCGCAAACGGCGGAATCGATATAGCCGTCCGGACCGCTTCGTGCCGTTGGTGTTGCGACAGGCGCCGCCGGACGCGGCCAAAAATAAACGACAGTCACCAAGACTCCCGCTGCAATCGCCGCCTTCAGCTTCGTCACCATCATCTAACCTATCAAACGAACCGGGCCCGGACCGCGCGAAGCGGTCCGGGCCCGGTTGCTTCCCCTCCAAGTGCGCTAGAACTGAATCTTCAGCGCTATCTGCATAAGGCGGCGCTGGCCGCCCTTCTGTTGCACTATGCCAAACGTTCCCGGCGCAGTCACGGTAGTGCCGGGGCCGTTCCAAACCGGGTGGTTCAAAGCGTTGAAGCCCTCCGCACGCAGTTCGGACGTGAAACGTTCGGTCATCTTGAACCGCTTGAACAACGACATGTCGATGTTAGTCGCTGTCGGACTGCGCAGGTCCGGCGATGTCCGGGAGACATTGCCGAACATGAAGTTACCGGCCTGTGAGAACGCCGACTGGTCGAAGTAGTTCAATAGACGGTCTTCGATGGGTCCGCTGCGTACCGGCGAATTACCATTCGTGTTGGGGCGCTGACCGGGTGACCCCAGGTTGGTGTTGTTGGCTCCATTGCCGATCTGCAGCGGAGTACCGGTCTGGTTAGTGAATATGCCATTGATCTGCCAGCCGCCCAGAATCATGTCTAGGGCGGTCGGAGCCGCTGTCATGAACTTCCGGCCTTTGCCGAAGGGCAGTTCATAATTCGCACTTATTACGAACCGCCTCGATACGTCCTGTGCCGAAATCGAGCGTTCACACGACCGGCAGTAGAAGTCTTGCTTCGAACCCGCCGCCCCCAGGAACGTCACCGTCTGCGAGACATCGTCGATCAGTTTGCCACCCGTAAAGCTGAATTGAAGATTCAGCCCGTGCGAATACCGTTTGGTAACGCCCAGCGTGAACGCATGGTAAATGGAGTTGCCCTGCGGCTTCCGGAACGCGTTCACGGACGAATACTGCGGGTACGGCCGGATCAATTGGTTGTAAGCGACTGTTGGCCGGGCTAGCGCCGATGTCGGATTGATTCCTGCGACGCCATAAAAAGGATTCGGCACTTGGTTCTGGCCCAAGAGCTGGTTCCCGAGGGCGAAGAAGGAAGCCGGCAACTGGTTGTATTGCATGCTGCTTTCGCCATCGATCAGGTGGTTGCCCTTGTTGGCCAGGTAGCCGGCTTCCACCACAAATCCGGCGCCGATATCGCGCTGTAGCGTACTGCTCCACTCCTGCACAATTGGGTTCACGTAGTCGTTGAAGAAGCTATCCCCAATACCGAGACCCAACTGAGTCTGTGGACCGCCCGCCGCGCCTTCTGGACGATTAAATCCGGCGGCGAACGGATTGGCGAGCGTCGCGAACGCAGTCACGTCGCCGTCAAACGAGCGGGTCACGCTGGAACTCTGTTGGAATCCCTGTGTACCTGAGCTACCGGAGGTACCAGACGCCTGTAGCGCCGACGCCGAATACATAATTCCGTAGGCGCCGCGGAAGACTGTCTTTTCGTTAATCGCGTAGGCGAAGCCGAATCGAGGTCCCCAGTTGTTCCGGTCAACCGGCGTCTGTCGCCTATTGTTGGCATCCACAAACTTCATCTGACCCACCAGATTGGGGAATCCGGGAACCTTGCCCGCGATCGGCGAAGGCGCGTCGATATCAAAATAGCTCAACCGGTTGTAGCGCTCGGTCCGGGGCAGATCGACGTCCCACCGCAGGCCGATGTTCAGCGTGAGTTTCTTTGTCGCCTTCCAGTCGTCGGCGACGTAGAAGCCCCAATACGAACTTTCCGAGGCGATCGGGAACGTGTGCTGTAGCGTGCCGCCCTCGACGTAGCCGAGGAGGAACGAAGCCAAGCCCGAGCCTTGCGTTGTCGAGTTCGCGCCGCCTGCCTGGCGTTGCGTGAAGATGTTCCCGAAGGAATACGTACCGGACGGTTCGCCGTGCTGCCGGAAGTTCATAAACAGCTTGCGGAAGTTTGCGCCGACCTTCAGATTGTGCCGTGAATACACCTTGGTGAGGTCCGCGTGGACATCCTGCCCAGAGGACTGGATGCGGATTGTCGTCCAGTTGCCCTGGCCGAGCGACGCGATTCCGTTGTTTCCGCCGATATTGAAACGCGGAAACTCAAGGTTCTGTTCCGCCGCCGCCTGATAGACCGCTTCCGACATCCCGATGGTCCGCTGATCGAAGCCCTGCGAAATCGGGTCCGCCTTCGCGACCTTGCGCGCGAAACCGTAGCTGAAGTTGAAGATCGTAGTTGGACTAATCGTGTATACGGTGTTCAGCGCGACATTGTAATTGCCGCCGTTGCCGAATCCGTTTCCGCCCGCCGAACTGGCAATGTTGCCGAACCCATTGAACGGTGCGTTGTTGTATTTCGAGAACGAACCCCGGCCCCACATCTTGAAATTGTTCGAGAAGTTGTGGTCGATGCGCGCGTCCATCCGGTCATCCTGGCTGGGAGTCTTGCCTGCTACCGAGAAGTTATTCTGATT
>Ga0105046_10001518_pt1 | contig 35738 bp, 24 predicted proteins | sample MAT03_FD_78385 | JGI IMG/M metagenome (GOLD analysis project Ga0105046, IMG submission 78385) | Freshwater microbial communities from Lake Fryxell liftoff mats and glacier meltwater in Antarctica - MAT-03 (megahit assembly) | ecosystem: Environmental > Aquatic > Freshwater > Ice > Liftoff... | reverse complement strand
CGGCGATTTGCAACGAGTAGATCCAGTGAACTACCGAGCCCAGGACGGGTTGCCGAGTGATGAATTTATCCGTCGCTTCGAGAAATCTGGCATGCGCGCGAAAGATGGCAGGCTGTGGTTCGCGGCAGTGGCTGGCGTGGCCATTTTTGCCCCCCCTGACCGCATTCCCGTTCCGCCACCGCCAGCAGCGCGGCTCGAACGTGTGGTCCTTAAGAGAAAAGAATTTACGCCACCCTGGTCAGGCGAACCCGTCGTTGTGGCACCTGGACAAGGCGATCTAGAATTCCACTACACAGCACCGGCGTTCACCGCGCCCCACCGTCTGCGGTTCCGTTACAGACTAAAGGGGTTCGATGCTGATTGGGTGCGGGCGGCAGATCGACGAGCGGCCTACTACACTAACATTCCGCCCGGAAATTACGTTTTCGAGGTTGTAGCGGAAAGCCCTGGCACAATGCCTTCACAGGTTGTTGGTTCATTTTCGTTTGAATTGCGGCCCGAATTCTACCAAACGATCTGGTTCTATTTTGCGCTGGTTTTGCTTGCCTTGTTGGCTGCCGTGGCCGTTCAGCGCCTTCGTATCCGTGCGGTGCGAGCAAAGTTTCAGGCCGTATTGGAGGAACGCAATCGTATCGCGCGCGACCTGCACGACACGTTGGCACAGGTGTTTTCTGCCATCGGCTTTCAGATTGATTCGGTGATTGGCTTGGTTTCCCACGGGCAAGCGTTGCCCAAAGATCGCCTTAAGCGCGTTCGTCAAATGGTTGGACATGCGCGGTTGGCTGCGCGCAATGTTATTTGGAACCTCCGGCAGTCTGAAGGTGAAGACTCTTCCGTAGCTTCCTTGGTATCGAAGCTGGAAGCCATCCCTCCGCTATACGATTCAGCTCAAATTGCAGTCACAGCCACCACCACCGTGCGCGCCTTGCCAGCAAACATTGAAAACGAACTGTTTCACATTGCACAAGAAGCGGTAAGCAACGCTGTAGAACATGGCAAAGCTGGTTTGATCTCTATTGAACTTGAGTTAAACGAGGATCAGATCGAATTGTTGATCCACGACAATGGCGTTGGCTTTGAACCCCGTACGCCCGAACAGGCCGATGAACCTCGCTTTGGTCTGCGTGGCATGCGCGAACGTGCCACGCGCATCGCCGCGGAAATGTTGATCCACACGGAGCCCGACGTGGGTACCGAAGTGAGTGTGAAAGTGAAGCTTGCCGCACCACCCAACAAACCCGCTTAAAGCGGACTACGGTTTTGCCGCAACTTCACAACGGCCGGCATTGCACATCGCCACCTTCTTCATACAAGGATCGGCAAAGCAGCGAACGCCGGGGCCTGTGCAAGCGGGCAATTCTTGTTTGGGTCCCAACGCTCGACAATCGCAGCCCTTGCAATAGTCAGAGGAGAGGGTGCAATCGGCGTCTTTGGTGCAAATACCATTTGCTGTGTCCTCAGAAATTGGGGCGGGTGCTGGCTCGCAAAACTGCTGGGTGCAAACATTCCCGGGTGGCGTACAGATGCCGCAACTGGCGTTGCAACACACTTCGTCCGCCGGACATTTTACAGGACCACAAGGTTCACCCCCGGCAGGCCCCTCGTCTGGAGCATTGACCTTTAACGCCGGAGCCACTGCATGCGCGTCTTGTGGCGCGGGTTGTTGCGGCGATTGGCGGGTACAGCCAAACAGCAACACGCCCAAACATATCCCCCATGCCAACCGTATGAACCCTGTCTGCGCCTTCATGATTGGATATTGTACACAGCAGCCGCGCCTCCCGCTTGGATCCTAAGGTCTAAAACTCGCCCATCAAAGCGATGCCTGGATACACAACAAAGGTATCGAGATTCACTCTACGAACCGACCCAAGTGCCGTTAAATCTGCGTTGCCCTTGAACTTAACCAAGTTCAATTCAAACCCAAGGAAAACATGCTTGTAACCCAGCGCAAAGCCAGTTTGGGTGCCGTAGAAAAAGCCTGAACTGTCGGCGGTGGCAACCTCGGGCTGGTTGGATCCTGGAATGGTCAACGTCATCTGTGTGTGGCCGGTTGTGTAAAGCAGCCGCGGCCCTCCCCAGATGCGGTACCACGTGCCTCGGCGGCCGAACGCCATGGGAAGATCAATTGTGTAACGCCTAAAATCGTCAATCCTGAGGATGTCGATCACGTTGTCGACGGGAAAGGAAAAGGTCTGCCGCGTGGCACCTAAGCCCATCGAAAGATCCCAAGAAGAGTTCACCCCCTGTTCAAGCAATTGGTATCGACCACCCAACCGCCACCCCGCTCCCACGAAGCGAACCGACACCTCCGTGCGGCGTAGTGGTGCATAAGCCAATCCCGCATGTTGTAAAACCGCCGGAGGATTAAGCAAAAGATTCACCCCTGCATCGAAGACTCTGAGTTTCTCGTCTGTGCTTAGCTTCCCAGTTGAAGAAGCGACGGCTGCCGCATCTTTGGCTTCATCGATCGTTCTTAATATCGACCCCGTGGGAACCGATATGTCGATTCCTGCTTCTGCCTGGAACTTTCCCTTTTGAGGCACATGCGCAGGGCTGAAACTTGAAAGAGCCGTTGCACAACCTGAGCTTGAAAGGAACAGGAGCGCGAAGACCCCAGTAAACATCCCAGGCCGACCCGACAAAACGTTTTTGAACCTCATCGCTTCGTTCACGGTGGCATCAGTGTCCGCGGCGAATCTCTGGTGGGTTAAAGCGAATCAAGAAGGTATGCACTTCATTTTCGGCACAGATGATCTTGCCCGTGGTCATGTCAACCAGCTTTGGCACCAACTCAAGCTCTCGTTCGTAGGTCACACGGTACCCACGTTCTGAAAGTGCGTCAATCGTCATATCGATGGCCATCGGATCGGCATACACGGGATTCTCTGATTTTATATGCGTACGGCCAGCCAACGCGTGTCGACGAATGGCAGGAACGAATTCAGATTCGATCACGGCCACACTGCGACGAAACAGTTCAGCATGCCGATGTTCGTAGTTGTCCAAGCGGCGCACCAATTCCTGGCGCGCATGAACAATGACTTCAGATGCCACCGGCAAGTGATGAATGATGTCATAGGTTCCGTGACCAAGTTCCAAAGAACTCTGGTAACCAAATTCGTTGATGATGTTCGATTCAACTTCATCCACTGGCACCTGCGCGTTGATGAAGTGGTAGTGGAAATGCTTACGCAAGCTGGTGAGAGCTTCGTAGGTTTGTTCGCGGAAGGTGCGGTAGCGGTTTCGCGCTAGCTCTTCGTCAACGTCGGTGGGACGCAGCTCAATGGGTTTTCCCAGGCCCGTCTTCTTGACCTTTTGGTTGTGCTGTTCAATTTGAACGCCACGCTGCAACTGGCGATCCACGGAAGTTTGCTCATCAACAAACAACACCGTGATGCGAAACAGAGGCCGACGAAAGACAGGACCGAGGGGCGTTCGATAGAATTCAGAGCGCAGTTCCAACATACGATCGTGCAGGAGCTTTACGGCTTCAACCTGCATCTTCGTGCGAGGAAAACCATCCACCACAACGCCCGATTCATATTCCGACTTCAGCAGCTGCCGAAGCAACACTTCGATGACTTCGCGATCGCCCACCAACATGCCTTGATCTTTCAAGGAGGTCATCTCTGGCGTATCCAGAAGATCGCTCATAACGATCGGCGGTGCAGTAAGGCTGCGCTCGCGCATGATGAACGGCGTGTTCGTTCCCTTGCCTGCGCCCGGAGCACCACCTAACCACATGATCTCTTTGGGAAAGCGTAAATTGGCCCGGCCGAAGTCCGCTTCCAAGCGGCGCCACACCTGTTCGAAAATCAAGGGGGCGTCTTTGATCTCGAAACTGCTGTTAGGGACCAGTGAGGCATCACTGTCGCCGGGGTTTTGTACGGGAATTGACACGGTCACCATTATGCGGTGGCAGAAGCCATCCGGCTAGGGTTGGCGACAAAACGCTGGGCGAGATTCTTAGAGTTCTGTGGGTCTAGAATCGCCACCTGGCTTGCACACACGTACCGGCCCCATCAACAGCCTGATGGGATGATCTGGCGCTTCAGCGAAGCTGATCGGGGGCTTGGTTACTTACGACATGGCGTATGACCATTTGGGTTATGTGAAACACGACGGCGGTTTAGGTTTCGTGCGCCAGCCCATAAGAGTTGCCAAAAGAAAAAGGCCACGCCCTTCTCATAGCGAGATGGACGTAGCCTTAGTCCTGACTTTTCACGAAAACCCCGTGCCGTTCAGAACGGCGCGGAAGCTTCGCAAACTTTTGCTTGAACGAGGTGGTTAAACCGCGTCTTTGGCAGCTTTTACGGGGCGAGCCTTAATTACCTTGCGAGCTGGCTTCGCTTTGAAGATAGCTGGTTCGCCGGTGAAAGGGTTCACGCCTTTGCGTGCCTTCGTTGCTGGCTTCTTGACCACGGTCAAACGGACCAGGCCTGGAACCACGAACAACGAGTTCTTCTTGAGCTCTTTGTAGCCAAGGTCAGACATCGCTTCAAGAACGCCTTTGACGTCTTTGCGAGCCAGTTCGGTTGAATCAGCAATCGCCTGAATCAAACCGCTCTTGGACAAGGGGCCGCCAGCGGCCTTCTCTTTAACAACTTTTACTTTTTTCGCTTTTTTCGCAGCCATAAAACTTCTCCTTCGAGGGAATCAACTACGTCATTGAAACAGCAATTCACAAACTTCGACAATAGAAATTGTGAGAATTGTCGGTAGTTTTTGTGTTTTTCTTGTTCTGGATGGCTGCGTTTGATGAATTTCGCGCGGGAATCAATCCCGCAACACTGCGAAAAACGAACGAAATTCAGCTAGCAGAGTAACGTCAAGATCGTCTATTTTCCGCGGTAAAACCTCTGCAATTTGACAAAAGCGGTGCGTGACATCACCCCTTTTCCCACCTGTGTGAAAGTCACTGTTCATCTTGATTGACGGTGGGGTGAATGTCGGGCAAACGTGAACCTTCATTTCAAAGGATTGCCTGTGCGTAAGTTTTTGCATTTTGTCCGTTCACCCCTGGTTTTGTCGGCGATCGCGTTGTCTGCGTCGGCTTTCGTCTCGGGCTGTGCGACCAGCACCGACAACCTTTACGCCTCGTTTGCCAAGCCAAAGAACGACGCGCGCCCCTTTGTGCGCTGGTGGTGGAATGGCGGGCGCGTGAATGAAAAAGAGATCCTGCGCGAGCTGGATGTCATGAGCGCCGCTGGCATTGGGGGCGTGGAAATCAACACAATCGCGATGCCCGAGACGCTTGACGAGGCGTCGTCAAAACAGTTTCCCGCACTAGATTGGTTGGGGGACGAGTGGACCCACATGATGACCGTAGCAGCCGATGGCGCGAAGGCGCGCGGCATGACAGCGGATCTCATCGTTGGTTCAGGATGGCCGTTTGGCGGCCGTTTTTTGGAGGTTCAAGAGCAAACCCAAAGGCTACTGCTGGTCAAACGCGAGTTAATCGGGCCGCGAACGCTCGATCTTTCAATGGATGAACTGGCCACGTCACCGCTATCGGCAGGAAAAAGGGGCCGTGACGAAACACCCGCTTCGCGCCGCGAATTGGCCTTCATTCGAATGCTCCCTACTGAGCTTAGTGCAGGTGATTTCCAGGCCGGAACCGACTTAACCCCGGCCACACCAACCGAACGTCTACGAATCGTGGTGCCAGAAGGCCGTTACACAATCTATACGGTGTTTCGGGAATGGGGCTTTACCCACGTAAAGCTGGGAGCCCCAGGCGCAGACGGGCCTGTGGTGAACCATTTCGATGCGAAAGCCATCCGAAAGTATCTGGACCACATGGCCCAAAAGATTTCGCCCGCCCTGGGCGGACGCATGGGCAACAAAATACGCGCGCTGTTCATCGACAGCTTGGAATTGGATCATGCCAATTGGACAGACGATGTTGCTAGCGAGTTCAAGAAGCGCCGCGGTTACGATCTGCAGGCATATTTGCCGTTCGTTTTAGACGACGACGTGCCCGATTCAAATTCAGCCTTTTTCAAAACCGTTCGCCGCGCTCGCTATGACTTTTCGCGCACCATGATTGAGCTTTTCGAAGAACGCTTTGTTGCCACCTTCGTTAAGTTCTGCGAGGAAAATGGGGTATTGGCGCGGGTGCAGGCCTATGGACGGGAAACGCATCCCTTGCACGGCGGTATGCAGGTGCATTTGCCTGAAGGCGAAACCTGGCTGTGGCACAACGAGCAGAACCAAACGCGCATCCGAGTGGAATCAACTTCGGTGAACAAATACGTTTCCTCCGCCGCGCACCTTTCAGGCAAACCACGGGTCAGCTTCGAGGCGATGACCAACGCGGTACCGGTATTTCGCGAGACCCTCGCCAACTTCAAAGAAGGAATGGACCTTTCATTGTTGGCCGGCTTGAACCATCCCATTATCCACGGGTTCAACTACACACCACCCGAAGCTGGCTTTCCTGGTTGGGTCCGCTTCGGTTGTTATTTGAACGATCGCAATCCGTGGTGGCCAGCTTTCCCGCATTTTTCAGACTATGCAGCGCGCATGGGCACTGTGTTGCGCGGCAGCTCCCCAACGGCGCAAATCGCATTCTTGGCACCCATGGCCGATGAATGGGCGCGCCTAGGCAGGCTTTACCAGCCTTTCCCAGAAGTGCGTTTCCCTTGGTACCACTACAGCATGGCTGGTGCCGTGCAGAACCTAGGGTACGGTTCTGACTTTGTTAGCGAGCGGATTTTGCAAGCGGCCAACTTCGACGGAGGGCGCATTAACTTTGGCCCTCAAAGTTACGGCTTGCTGGTGGTGCAAGACGCCGAATCACTGGAGACGGGCACCCTGCGCGCGCTGTTGGCATTTGCGAAGGCAGGCGGAACGATCATGTTTGTTGGCAAGCAACCTAGCCACGCACCCAGCCTCTTCAAAGCGCAGGAGGAAGACGCTGAAGTTGTGTCGTTGGTGCAGCAGATTGTCGCTGCCGGTGGGCCGCGAAGCAAGCTTGTGCCTGCACCAAAGGAAAGCGAAGGACTTCCCGGTTTGGTGGCGTGGGCGCAAGCGCAGGTACCCGCGATGGGCATTGCGGCGCCGGCCATTGTGCAAACACCCCTGCCGCAGGTTTCGCAAGTTCATCACAAATCACCAGAAGGCGACGTGTTCTTCTTCGCCAACACAGATACGGAAAAGGCCGTATCCATCAACGTAAGCTTTCCCGGCGTCCAAGGAAGGCCGTGGCGTTGGGATCCCGAAACCGGCGCTCGATCACCCTACCCTGCCAGTAACCCTCAGGCACTGCCGATCTCCTTGCAACCACAAGGCTCACTGCTGCTGGTGTTTCAACGCGACGCCGATGCGCAACCTATTGCGCCCAGCGCGGCTTACCCGCAAGCGGGAGAGCCTGTGAACTTGCGAACGCTTTCCACCTTGAACGGTCCGTGGCAAGCCAGCTTTCATCCCGCCAACAACGGAGCGCCCTTTGCGCGTGTGTTGCCGACGCTTATTGACTTAAGCAAGCAAGCCGACGATCCGGCGTTGTCTGCATTTGCAGGCTCTGTCACTTACACCCAGGACTTGACGTTGCCTGCCGTGGGGCCCTTGGTTCTTGATCTTGGTGAGGTGAATTCAGTGTCGCAACTAACCGTGAACGGAAAAGACTTAGGCACCCGCTGGTACGGGGAACACCGCTACAATATTTCTGCGGCGCTTCATGTTGGAAACAACACCATCAAGATCACCGTGTACACAGTGTTGGCGAACATGATGAAGGCGCAGAAGAACAACCCTTCTGCAAAGCATTGGTCATTCTGGTTTAAGCCGATTCCCGCGGGATTGGTGGGGCCGGTGGTGTTGGCGCAGCCGCAGCCATAGGATCAAAGGCCCATGTCTGGGCGTGAGGATAGGACGATGGCTTACTCACGCGCGCTTTACTAAAAGCGGCAATGTACAAGTCTTCGACCGATTCGAACAAGCTAAGTCAGCTAGTGATAGTCATTGCCCATGCAAGAGCGATGATTGTTCTTCCAACGCGGGCCAGCACGGAGTTCTCGATGCAATCGAATGTTTGCTTTCGTATTCGGAAAATGACAGCGCCGGGGTTCGCATGCCTGCTTCCTTTGCTGCTAACAGCAAACGGGTGCAGCAACGATGCCTCGAATGGTGATTCGGCTGCGACCGGAGGCATGGCCGGAGACGGCGGTGGCGGTACATCTGGAGATAACAGCGGTGGCGGCAAAGGCCAGGGCGGCGATGGCCAAGGAGGCTCAGATCCCGTCTTGCCTGTTGAACCCGGGACGGGTCCAAATGGCTTCTCCTGTTCTCCCGCAGGCATTCCTTTCTCGCCTGGTATGCGCCGTCTGGGAAGCGTTCAGTACCGCAACACGATTCGCGATTTGTTGTCTCAGAGCGTGGGAACCAATGCCGATTCAGTGATGTTGGCTGTTGCCAAAGAAATTGCGCTGTATCCGGCCGACGCACGCCCCGCAATGCCGAAGGACAAACATGGCGCTTACCGGCGAATGGATCAAGACGTTCAAGACCTGCACGTCGAAGCCGCGTATCGCGTTGCGTTTGCGGTTGCAGAACAACTGACAAAGCCCGCATTGCTGGGCGTGTTGGTAGGAACCTGCGCCACCGACGCTGATGCGCAGAACGATGCTGATTGCATCTCTGCGTTCGTGAAGAATTTTGGCGCGCGCGCCTTTCGTCGCCCCTTGGACGCCGACGAATTGAAGTTCTTTCGAGGCTTCTACACCGACGCCACGGGCATAAATTCAAAGGCGGTTGCTGAAACAATTGCGGGCATCATGATGGCCCCGCGCTTTTTGTACCTGGTTGAAAATGGCGCCGCTGCCGTAGACGGAAAAGCGAATGTGTTTTCGCTGGACAACTACGAACTGGCCTCTCGTCTTTCGTACCAGTACTTGCAATCCATGCCTGACAAGGAACTTCTTGATGCGGCTGGTGCTGGTCAGTTGACAACACCGGATGGCTTTTCCAAGCAGCTTGACCGATTGCTTAAAGATCCTCGGGCGCGCACAACTTTCGACGAGTTCTTCGCGGACTATCTGAAACTTGATGACCTGCCGTTTATCGACAAAGTTGAGGAGTTCAAGTACCGCTCGTTTGCTGGCGGCGATTTACCGGGTCCAGCCACCCGCACCAACGTCATCAACGATGTGCTTGCCCTGACCCGCTATGTCGCCTGGGACAAGTCGGGGGTGTTCGCTGACCTGCTGCTCGATGAACACTCATTCGCAACAACCGACGATGTGGCGAAGCTTTACAAAATTGCCAAGTGGAGTGGCAATGGTGAACCTCCCAAATTCCCAGCGGGCACACGCCCCGGCGTTCTGACCCGTGTGGCGTTGTTGGCCACAGGAATGGTGGTGACCCGCCCCATCATGAAAGGCGTGTTCATTCGCCACAACATTCTATGCGATGAAATTCCGCCGCCACCCAACAACGCACAGAATGCAACCATTACGCAGGGCCTTGCTACCACGCGGACAATGGTTGAACGGGTCACTCAACAAGCAGGCACTGCGTGTGCAACCTGTCATGCGAACCTCATCAATCCCTTAGGCTTCGCAACCGAAGGCTTCGACTCTCTGGGGCGCAGTCGGACCGATGAGATTTTTTACAATGGTGACAGTGGCCTTGAAACGAAGCGGTTCCCCGTTAACACGAAAGCGGTTCCCCGTATAACCGACGAAGACCAGCGCGAAGCCGCGGGACCAGCCGACCTTGCAAAGTTCATCGTGGAAAGCAAAAAGGCGAACGCGTGTTTCGCACGCCATGTATTTCGTTTCACTTTCGGGCGCTGGGAATCATTGGATGAGAATGACCATCCAGCCCCTGTGGACGGGTGTGTTCTAGAGCGGCTGCGCAAAGTTGCAGACGATAGACCCATCGCAACGGTGTTTCGTGAAATTGCCCTGACTCCAGAGTTTAAACAGAGAACCTTCAAACCTTAAGGGGCGAGTGTCATGCAACAAAAACACATGAAAGCTGATCGGCGCTTGTTCCTTTGTGGTGCAGGCGGATTCTCGTTGGCCCTGCCCTTTTTGCCCTCCTTGGCGAAGCACGCGCAAGCCGCAACGACGGCTTCCCCGCGCTTGGTTTGGCTCACCACGGATCACGGTGGTGCATTCGAGAACAGCTTCTTTCCCAAGCAAAGCTTGCTGACCCAGAAGGGAAATGTGTATGCCGACCACGCTGTAAATGCAGGTCCGCTGGTTGGCACGAATGAAAACGGCAAGACATCACTTTCCGCTGTATTGCAGGCACCGACGACGGCCCTTTCGCCAGCCTTGCTGGGCAAGATGAATGTTCTGCATGGCCTCGACGTTCCTTACTATCTGGCTCATCACTCGGGTGGCCACATGGGAAACTTTGCGCGCAATGACGGCAACGGGGCGGACGGCGCTGTCATACAAAACAACCCGCGCCCAACCATTGATCAGATCATGGCGTGGTCGCGTTCATTTTACCCAGATCTAAGTGGCATCCGTGAACGCTCGATAGGGTTCGGCGGCAGCACCATTTCGTATACCTTTTCAAGCCCCAAAACAGCCACGGGCGGCATTCAGCCCATTCGGGGATCAACCAGCACTTTAGAAGTATTCAACCGCATTTTTGCAACGCCCAACAGCGACGATCCGGGCCGCAAGCGTGTGGTTGATCGCGTGCTTGAAAGTTACAAGCAAATGCGCAATGGCAACAAGCGCCTTGCCGGAAATGACAAGCAAAGGCTTGACGATCACATTGCGAGAATCGACGAGCTTGAACGCAAGCTAACCGCACAACCGGCAGCCGCTTGTGGAAACGTCGGCAAGCCCACTGACGATGCCAACAAGTACGGTGGCGGCGGGGCTTCGGATGCGGTGGCGCAAGCAAACTTGATTTGTGATGTCATCGTCGCAGCTTTCATGTGCGGCAGCACTCGGATTGCAACCTGGGGATTGGGTGAAACCGCGCGGTTGATCTCGTATACATCTGGATCCTGGCACTCGGATGTAGCGCATCAATGGAACTCACCCAGCCAACAGGCATTGTTAATCCAGTCGTATCAAAAATTCTTTGAAAACGTCTTTGTCAATCTTGCAAAACGCCTAGACGTTGAAGAGTCGGCAGGAAAAACCTACCTCGACAATACCTTGCTGGTGTGGAGCCAAGAGTGCGGCATGGTCACGCATGAACAAGCATCCATTCCCATCGTGACCTTTGGCTCGGCTGCAGGCGCAATGAAGACAGGCCAGTATGTCGACTATCGTCGCAAGGAAGCCCCACTGTCGTCGTTCGATGCGGGGGGAACGGGCTATAAGCAAACGCTTGGCGTGCTTTATACCCAGTGGTTGGCCAACGTATTGCAGTTCATGAATGTGGGGCGACCGCAGTTTGAGTTGTGGGGGCACCCTGGTTATGGAATTCCCTATATGGGCAACGACTCTAAGTACAAAACTCACTACGGCGCCAGTGTCGCTTCGTCTCGATACTTCACTGACGCCAGCAATTTCTTGCCGATGTTAAGAGCTTGATCCAATGTCTGCCGCACCTGAGTTCAGTTGACATCAACAACTTCAGGTGCGGGCGACTAACTAGGGGTGGTTGTCACTTCGTCGCAGGAACCACAACCACCATCTGCGGTTTATTTGAGATGGTGGCCATCGACTTTAGCGTTGCCGCGCCCGTCGTGGCATCAAGCGCGAAGGACATCAGGTTGTTCGTAGTTGACTCTTGGTTCGCCACGACCAAGAGGGATCCGTCGTCGCTCATCTGAAAACCGCGAGGCTCGTTGCCCACTTTGACAAAGTTTCCAGGTGCGAGGGTGCCGTCACTCTTAATGGCAAACCAGCCCAAATATCCTTGTGTTGGTGGTGTGTTGGCGCCGTTTACGGAGTTAAGCCGGCTCGTTGCGTACAAGAATTTGCCGCTCGGGTGCACGAAGACTTCGGCGGCGCGGCCCTTAAGAGTGTTGCCCGTGATCATCGTCTTGACGTCAGCAGGAACAGTGGCGACGACATTCGTTGCCCCCGTGTCCATCAAGGTGGCGTCGGCCTTGTTTATTTTGAGGACAGCTATGGCGTTGGCATTTTCCTGAACCAGATAAGCGAAGCCGCCATCCTTGGAAAAAGCCATGTGCCGCGGCCCCGTGCCGGGAAGCTTCAAAGACTCTGCGCTTTTTGTGAGCTTTCCAGTCGCAGCGTCAAAGGTGAATTGAAAGACTTCGTTGCTTGTCAAACATGGCACGAATACCGCCTTGCCCGAAGGCTCCGGAAACACGCCATGCGGGTTAGTGCCCACAGGCTTGGTGTCCGACAGCGGTCCGACTTTCCCGTCCGCCATCAGTTTGAAAACGTCCACGCTTTTGCCGCCGAAGTTCGCCACAAACAGATATTTCGACGTCGTGTCTAATACGACATGAACGGCCGCTGTACCGGAAGAATCCTCGCCGTTGAGATAGGCGAGCGCCCCAGTCTTCTGGTTTAGGGATACAGCGAAAGCGCGGCCAAACGAGCTGTAGTTTTCGTCGATGCCATAAATAATGTTTCCTGCTGCGTTGGCAGCGAGATACGAAGGCGATGTTAAGTCCATGAGCGCGGCTGCCTTGACTTGTGACTTTGGGGTGAGCGTGCCGTCGAGACCCATTTGTACTGAATCAATGGCGGCCCCGGTCCCATCATTTCCGCTGGCCACCACCCAATAACTGGAGGGCGCCACGGAGCCACCTGCCGTGCCACCGGAGCCACCTGCCGTGCCACCACTGCCTGCGGTGCCTGCCGTGCCGCCACTGCCCGCCGTCCCCGACGTACCGCCTTGCCCACCGCCACTGCCCCCTTCACTTTGTCCACCAGCGCCTCCCGAGGTAGCGCCGCTTCCCCCCGTTCCATCGCTATCGTTTTTACCGCCCGAGCACGAAGGCACCCCTGTGGCTGCAAGCAAACATAAAGAAACTGAAAAGTACATTTGGTCGCGTGTCATGAGCGCTCCTGGAATTAGTGTGAATTCATTAATGCCGCTAAACGCACCACAGGCCATGAGCCTTTAGGCCTACTGGCTCGCGCTGGCGGGACTTCCAACAACCTACCACTTGCACGACACGATCCGCACTTCATCGCATACCGATGTGCCTGCTAACGTTGCAAGGGTCGCAAAAGCATCGTGCGAACGGCTGTTCGCTCATCGGGGAATTCATTCATACTCCGAAATCCAAAGTTTTGTGAAGGACACTATTTTGAAGATGTCGCGTGTGGGCTTGATGCGATCTTTACGGTCGAGTTGTAGCGTTCCTTTGACAAGTTCTTTTTCGTTTCGAAAAAGTAGGGAAGGAACCGCGTGGGATTGGCATTTCACCAGACGGAAAAGTGCTGGTGGTGGCCAACCAGAAATCGGCGACCGACAACTTGGTTTCCTATGCCATCAACGATGCCACGGGCGCGGTTACAGTGAAATCGAAGTTAACCATCGTGAACGCACCGATGATGGTGGCCTTCGCACGACAACCAACTAGAGCTAACTTTTATCGAATAGGGTGAAAACGGCGCTGTGGTCTAACTCAGCGCCGCCGGCCTTTGCCAACAGATCAAATCGCACGCGCGTTTGATCCAAAAGTGGCAACTGCAAACCTGACTCGTGTGCCAGAGCAATGGCTGCATCCAGATCCTTGATCTGGTTTCTGACTGTGCCGCCTGGGGTAAAGTTTCCTTCAATCATTCGCATTCCGTGCTCTTGAAGGATGCGGCTATCCGCAAAGCCACCCGCAAGGGCCGATCGAACCGCCAGAGGATCTGCGCCAGCCTTGGCCGCGAACGCCAAAGCTTCAGCCACCGCCTCAATGCTAATGGCCACAATGATCTGGTTTGCAAGCTTTGCAATTTGGCCCGCCCCCGAAGCGCCCACGTGCGTGGGTCTGCCCAGAACTGACAAGAGATCTACGGCTCTTGCAAACGCCGCTACCGTGCCGCCAACCATTATGGCAAGGCTCTTTGCTGCAGCCCCCTTCGTACCTCCGGACACCGGAGCATCCACGTGGTCAATGCCCCGCGCTTGCAATAGCTTCGCATGCGCTCGTGCCGCAGAAGGAGCGATTGAACTCATATCTACAACCAGTGCACCACGTTGCAATGAATCGGCAACGCCAAGCACCAACAGGACTTCAGAAACGACAGTTGCATCGGTTAGCATGAGGGCGACGATGTCCACTGACTTTGCGAGATTCACGACATCGCTGGCCCACGTTGCACCTTCCTGCAATACACCATCTGCCTTGCAGCGCGTCCGGTTCCACACACATACCGAATATCCAGCTTTAAGTAGATTCGCCACCATAGGCCGACCCATGAGGCCAATTCCTATGAAGCCAACGCGCGGAAGTTTGCAGGGGGCAGCTGTCATCGGGCTATGTTGCCTTGCAATTCATCCTTCACAAAGCCCGCAATGATTTCTTGAGCGCTGGTTTCCTCCTGAAACCCTAAAGCCGTTGCGCGTTCTGCGCTAAATCTGGCCGGCCACCCCCGGACAATCTCAATGATGTGGGCGTTGGGAACAAACGAAACCCGTTGCGCCACGGACTGACCCGCGACGTCGGACAAGGCACCTAAGATGTCCTGCACCGTGAGGGTAAGCCCCGGCAATTGAACCGCAGTTGTATGGCCCAAATCTTCCGCGGACAAGCTTGCCGCATGTACAAAACCACCAACCACGCGTCGCACCGAAAGCAAACACACATTGGTTGTGGGCGGCACAGGACATTCGTAATTCCGCCCCATCAAGGGTTCGCGCACGAGTGAACTTGCGAACGAGGACGCCGCCAAGTTGGGTTTACCAGGCCTTACAACGATGGTTGGCAACCTTAGGCAACGTCCTTGCACAAACCCTTTCCGCGTATAGTCGCTGACCAGAAGTTCGGCGATCGCCTTCTGCGTTCCATAGGATGTCTGAGGAAACAACGCCGTTGTTTCGTTTACCGAATCGGGCAAGGGGCCACCATACACAGCGGCTGAACTGGCCATAATAAACAGAGGCGGTCGCGATAGCGTTCGGCACAACTCCAACAAAGCCAGCGTCCCTGACAAATTGACGTCGTAGCCTAGGCTGAAGTCCTGCTCGGCCGCCACGCTAACGACAGAGGCCAGATGAAAGACAACGGCGGTATTGGGAGAAAGTGCCCGCCGCAAATCTTCAGGATCACTCGCATTCCCTACCAAGGACAGCAGGCGTTCGTCGGCTGGCAGCGCAACCTGCGATTGATCAAGAATGGTTATTCGGCTGATCGTCTGAGGCCCCTGGGCCGATACCAAAACCCCCGTTTGTAAAAGATTCGCACACAGTTTCGAGCCGATAAAACCGGCGCCTCCCGTTATCAGTATCTCCATCGTCGTGCCTTCGTGCTACCAAAGTTCAGTAGCACTTATCGAGCAAAGGCAGATACTTCTGTGGCGATGGCAGGCGAGTTCCGCCCAAAGTGCGGCTAGGCTGACGCTTCTGGAAGCACCTGCGAACGACTCAGGTTAACCTTGTGGTGCATGCAGCCCTTTTTGCGAGAACCGCCCTTAGGTCGCGGCCCGTTCTTCTCTGTGTGGCACCGCCACGAGGAACAGATTCCATTCGCCTGGCACTACCACGAGGCCTTCGAGCTGACCCTTATTGTTCAAAGCCAGGGTCGGCGCTTGGTGGGAGATGGCGAAGCAGCCTATGAAAATGGGGATCTTGTTCTCATCGGCCCTGGACTGCCGCACACCTACGCATCCGATCCCGCAAAGAAGGGTGTACACGAACAAGTGGTGGTTCACTTTGACAGGCGTTTGTTCGCGCAGGATCCACAGGAGGTCCCAGAGTTGGGCTCGCTAAATTCTATGCTTGCTGGGGCCACACGTGGAACCCACTTCGGAGCGGCCGTAGCCAAACGCGTGGCACCGATGATGTTGCGAATGCCCAAAGAACGACCGTTGATTCGGCTGGCAACATTCTTTGAACTCCTCGACCTTCTCAGCGAAGTGCCTTCGAAGTCGCGTCAGGCGTTGTCGGGCACCAGCTACGGACCAGCTTCAACGCCAATCAATGTCCAGCCAATTACAAGAGTAACCAAGTTCTTGGAACAGAACTTCCAAAGGCAAATTTCACCCATGCAGGCCGCTCGATTGGTGGCGATGAGTCCCTCTGCGTTTTCCAGATTCTTCAAAAAGGCAACGGGGCGAACGTTCGTAAGCTACGTCAACGAGCTGCGAATCAGGCACGCTAGCCGACTTTTGCTGGAAACGGATCGTGGCATTAGCGACATTGCGTCGGCTTCTGGTTTTCCCAACATTTCCTATTTTAACCGGCGCTTCATGGCCGCGAAATCGACAAAGCCAAGCGCGTACCGAGAAGGGATTCGCAAGCTGCGTCCAACAATCTTGCGGTCATCATAGCCACTTTGCCCTTTCGGAAGCCGCCAACTAGGACTTTCGTCCCTCAAACGTTGGGTCGTTGCGAATCTTCGGGCAGCAGCCCACTTGAAGGCGTAGAATTTCTTCCCACATTACATCGATCGTTCGGTGTGACTCACGGAGGCATTGCATGTTGTTTCGCAAGTCGTTCCTTGCTGTCTGTTTGACCGTCACACTCGCGCACATCGGATGTGGAGCGCCTGAAGAAGAAGCAGACAACACCGTTGCTCCGGTGCCCGATGAGGCATCGGGCGGTGCGGGTGCAGCAGGAGGAGAAGGTTTGGGTCTAGCGGGCTCCGGTGGCAGCCAAGTTGACGCCGGGAACTCCGGAGGTTCGCCGTTTACTGGAGGCGCAAGTGGTGCCCCAGGAGGGATGACCGGAAGTGGTGGTGTTGGAGGTGTTGACGGCGGCAACGTGGGTGGCGTTGGAGGCAAGCCTTTGGTGGGCCAAGTCATCCGTATTCAACCGCTGGGAGATTCGATCACGCAAGGCAAGAAGGATCCCGACGAAGCAAGTTATCGACGACCTTTGTGGAAAAAGTTGATTGCAGCTGGTTACAAAGTTGATTTCGTTGGCAGCACAAACCAGCAGCTAGACGGCGCTCCGTTTTACAAGGACTACGATCACGATCACGAAGGCCACTACGGGTGGAAAATCACCGATGTCTTACCCAAACTTGATGGTTGGCTAGCAGGCTATACACCTGACGTTTCGTTGATCCATTTGGGAACTAACGATCAAGGTTCTAACAACCCCGCGCAAATGGTCATGAACATCGGAACCATCATCGACAAACTGCGTGCGAAGAACCCCAAGGTTATCGTCATTGTAGCGAAGCTGATTGAGCCTAGCCCTATAGGCCGCTCGTTTGGTGACATGCTTCCAGCATTGGCCATGGCGAAGGGAACGCCGCAGTCTCCAATCATTGTTGTAGACCAAGACGCCAATTTTTCCCAAGTAGACACGCGGGACGGTATTCATCCGAACCCCATGGGACAGGAAAAGATGGCGATCAAGTGGTTCGACGCGTTGGCCACTGTGCTCCCAAAGCCTTGAAGGCTGTCCTTGCGATCATCCTCGGCCGCGCACCGGGCCGCAAAGGCGGTACTGCGATGTTAGGTCCGCTTCACCCACGTGGCTGGAACGCAGGATGAGACGAAAGATCCCTTCGAGGCAAGACGGTAACGTTGTGCAGACTGAGGGTCCGTTGATGTTTGTGTTCGCCGTCGTTTCAGGAGCATCCCATTGGCCGATCGCAAGCTCAGGTTGACCCTCTATCGCCAAGAACACAGTTACGGTTTGAGCGGGCAACGCGACGTGCGCGTCGTGCAGAACGGATAGGTCAACCGAGAAGGTCTCACCTGGTTCCCATCGAAATTTCGGAATCTTGGCGCTTAACAAAGTGGGACGACAAGCTTCAGCAACGGATTGCAACGCCGGCTTTGCTTCCGCAGGCCACGACACCAAGCTGTTGTTCGCCGCCGTGGGCCAGGGCTCGTTGTAGCACCAGTTCAGTGCCATCGAAGCGTACGGTTTCTGCCTTCGTGCTTCTTCAAATAGGCACTTGTAACCTTCGCTTTGCAAAAGCTGACCGCGCTGGACAAGTTCCTCTAGGTTCTTGCAAGGGCCAAAGTATTCCTCAATCAGACCGGTAAACAACCACGACTCAGGTGCCACAAACCAAGCGCCAAAGGCGTGGTGGGTTTCCCAGCTGGTTCCTCGTCTTGGCGGAAACAGCTCATTTTTCGGGATGAATGATTCCAGCAAGGAAACTGAAGCTGGCCCCGGCACACCGAACTCGGTGTACGCGGTATTGCTCGCGTTTGCGAACATCTGGAACACTTCTTTGCCTTCGTCATCACGAAAGCGATAGTCGCCGTGCCCAACGCCCATGACAGGCGAAGTTGGCAAGTATGGCGTTTGAGGATCAAGCTCCAAGCAGTTTGCGTTCAGCAAGCGTAAAGCTAGATGCTGATCGGTCATGGCCGACCACCAATTGAAGAGCTCGTTTCCGCCACACCACATTGCCAAACAAGCGTGTTCCCGAAGTCGCCTTACAATAGAGCGCGACTCGGTGTTCAGAACTTCCAGATAGCGTGGATCGTCTTCATAAGTGTTGCAAGCAAGGGGAAACTCCTGCCAAACCATCAGGCCAAGTTCATCGCACAGGTCGTAAAAGCTTTCCTTGTTTACCGCAGCGCCTCCCCAACAACGAAGGATATTGAAATGGGCCGCGTGAGCTTGGCCCAACAAAGCTTCATAGTGATCACGCTTTAGCGTTCCTGGAAAAATGTCAGGACAAACCCAGTTTGATCCTTTCGCAAAAACGCGACGACCATTCAATTCAATGGTCATGGGAGGAGTGCTACGGCTTTTGGGAAAGGCACTGGGTTCGAGCCATGCGCCTTCGTTCATGACCAACCGGACGCGTCGGATTCCAAGCCGGCTTTCCCGCCTGTCCAAACATTGACCCAAAGAATCTAGCAAACAAACTGCACTTAGATAGAGTTCTGGTTTCCCCTGTCCGTTGCACCACCAAAGCCGAGGATCCTGCAGTGTTGTTTGTAAGCAAGCAGCGCCATTTATCAGGGGCATTCGCAGGCTGGCAACCATATTTCCGTCAGGATCTGAAAGGTCCCAAGCAACGGAGGTTCCTTCGGATTGGCCAGAAGCAATCACGTTACATCGAAGGTCTGCGCGTGCCGCTTGCATGTCCAGCTGCGTTTGGATGTTCGTCGACAAGATCGATGTTTTATGCCGCAACTCCAAATGCGTCGAATCCCACATGCCTAGGGGAACCAGACGAGGGTGAAAGTCCCAGCCATATGAAACAGACGGCTTTACAGATCGAGCCGCCTGGGCTTTGGGGCGATGAGCACCAGCGAATTTAGGAACTGGACGAACACGAATCGAGAACTCGGTGCCGGGCGGATAGTCGGTTACGTCCAGTTCAACTTTCGAGAACATTCCCTCTTGGTCAAGAACCAGTGTTCCATCAATGACGATCTGAAAATGGTAATCGATGCCGTGCGAAACGAAGTACACGCGTTGGTCGTTCGTCTTTTCCACGCGTGGCAACGTCGTTCGGTAGTGCCAGTGCTTGTCTTCCATCCAGCCGAAATTCTCAAAATTGTTGGCAACCCAGTGTGGTGGCCACCCCTGCGCCCGCGCCCAATCCAGTTGCACGGCGCCAGGCACTTCGGCTGGAACATAGTTGGTTGGCTTTTCTTCCAGACCGCCAGAAAAACCGACTTCAAACTGCAAAGGCAAAAGCGTTCGCAGTGGTTCTTGGGAGAAGACTTTCATATCAATTGCACTGACTAAGACCGAACAACAACTTACTTGTTCATGAGCGAAACAACTTCAGTTGCAGACAAAGCGCGGCTGTATAGATGTACCTCGTCAATGGTTCCATCTATGAATTCCTTGATGACGTCTATGTTCTGAGCGCCGCCAATGGTTACGTTGGTGGTGTCGGCGGCGATTGGCCAGCCAATGTCCATGGAGGCTCCGAGCGCGCCATCGACATATATAGATTCGGTGATGCCGTCATAGGTCATCGTCAAATGGGTCCAACCATTGACCTTAACCACTTCTGCCGCTATCGCGAAGAAAAAGTGAACGTTGGCAACTGGCTTTCCCGAAAGAATTCCAAGCCCAAAGTGCTCGTAGCCGGTGCCAACCTCATGGCGATTCAGAATCATATTGTAATTGGATCTGGCCTCTGCTTGGCCGAATTGGTTGAGTTTAAGCCAGGCAGAAATGGAAACGCTGCCAGAAGTACCAGTTGCATCGATACTGTCTGATCGTGATACTTTCACCCAATCGTTCAAGCCATCGAAAGCCATCGCCTTACCTTTGTGTCCATCGACCCACATTGGCCCTGGATGAACGGGTGAGGCATCAACCAGCCCTTCGACAACAACGCCAGGGTTGTCCTTACCTGACAGATCCTTTATCGTTGTTCCCGTTGCGTCGTCGAACGGCCAATACCCGATCAAGCCTTCCGTAAGGTTTCCGACCGCGGCTCCGCCTTGTCCCATTGGCGTAGTCGCTCCGCCACTTCCAACGGTAGTGCCTCCCGTTCCAGTTTGCGTGCTGCCGCCTGATGCACTGCCGCCTGATGCACTGCCGCCTGATGCACTGCCGCCTGATGCACTGCCGCCCTTGCCGCCTGAATCGCTGCCACCCTTGCCGCCTGATCCGATGCCGCCCTTGCCGCCTGATCCGCTTCCGCTCTTGCCGCCGACGTTTTCAGATGTCGCTCCACCGCACGCGGCAATGGCGCCTACGCACAACGTGCCCCATAAGATCGCATAACCATATTTCATCGAACTGCTCCTCGTTGTATTGTTATGGTCACCAACGGTGAACCGTTACACCGGCCAAGGCAGACCAAGACAGCCTAGCCGCGTGATAGATCACTCCTGTTCCAAAAGGTGCCAAGCACACGCCGCATCGCTGCAGGCGCAGAAAGTCTTCGCAGGGGGGTGATACCGCCGGCGTGGCTGGGCTTTAGTCTAGGTGTTCACCCAGAAGGATCTACCACCGTGCAATTACACGGATCGTGCGAACATGCGTACGATTTCGCCTTTCAGAACGCCCGGTGCTTCGAACGGGATCGATGTGCTTCCAATTCTCAGCTCAGTCGCGTGATGTTCCGTTCTCGCGCGATATGCGAAAGCTGTTCACCGCGCTGGCCGTGGTAGACGACAACAGCGCAGCAACACCGGGCGGCGCTGGAGCGCGCGTACAACCGCTCGCTCCAGACTTTCAATAAGCCTAGCCGTGCTTGCGTTCAAGTTGGCTGATGTCGCGCACAGCTCCCTGTGCCGCGCTGGTGGCCATCAACGCGTAAGCCTGCAGTGCTAGTGAAACGTAGCGTTCGCGCTTTGGCTTCCAGGCATCTTTGCCCTTGGCCAGCATCTTTTCGCGACGCTCTTGCAATACACTGTCGGACACAGCGACATCGATCTTGCGCCCAGGGATATCTATCTTGATGAGATCGCCTTCTTCAATAAGACCGATGGCGCCACCTTCCGCAGCTTCAGGCGATACGTGGCCAATGCTTAGACCACTGGTCCCGCCGCTAAACCGACCGTCGGTGACCAACGCGCACACTTTGCCCAAACCTTTGCCCTTCAAGAACGAAGTTGGGTAAAGCATTTCCTGCATGCCAGGGCCACCACGTGGTCCTTCGTAAACGATAACAACAACGTCACCAGCGACGATCTTGTCGGCCATGATCGCGTCGCAGGCTTCGTCTTGCGAGATGAACACGCGGGCGGGTCCTTCGAAGCGCCACACAGATTCATCAACGCCTGCGGTCTTAACAATGCAACCGTCTTTGGCGAAGTTGCCAAACAACACCGCCAAGCCGCCTTCTTTGCTGAACGCGTGTTCTGCATCGCGAATGCAGCCCTTTTCCAGATCCACATCGGGCTTGTCGAAGTACTTGTCTTGCGAGAAGGCCACTTTCGTTGCAACGCCACCGGGCGCAGCCAGCGCGCGTGCTTTCGATGCGGCGGTTGCCGTTGGCCGATGCACATCGTTTTCATCAACCGCTTGGCCAATGGTCTTGGTGTGAACGGTGCCCACGTGACGGTGAAGCAAGCCAGCCTTATCCAGCTGGCCCAAGATCGTGAAGATGCCGCCTGCGCGGTGCACGTCTTCAACGTGGTACGAACTTGAAGGCGCCACTTTGCAAAGATTGGGAACTTTGCGGCTCATGCGATCCATATCGGCCATCGTGAAGTTCACGCCAGCTTCTTTGGCAATGGCCAACAAGTGCAACACAGTGTTGGTTGAACCGCCCATCGCGATGTCCAACGCCATAGCGTTTTCAAAAGCATCAAACGTAGCGATGCTTCGAGGAAGAACGCTTTGGTCGCCATCCACGTAGTGTTCCAACGCCATCTTGACGATACGTTGCCCAGCCGCTTCAAACAGTTCCCAACGGCGCGCGTGCGTGGCCAACAAAGTGCCGTTGCCCGGCAACGCCAAGCCCAAGGCTTCGTTCAGGCAGTTCATGCTGTTCGCCGTGAACATACCGGAACATGATCCACAGGTCGGGCATGCAGAGCGTTCCAAGTTCAGCAGTTCCTCATCACTGACCGTGGAATCGCTGGCCGCGATCATGGGATCAATGAGATCCAATTTACGAATCGTGGCTTTGCCGCTGCGATCGTGGGTGCCCACAATCTTGCCAGCCTCCATCGGCCCACCTGAAACGAAAATCGTGGGAATGTTCAAGCGCATAGCAGCCATCAACATGCCGGGCGTGATCTTGTCGCAGTTGGAAATGCACACCAACGCATCGGCGCAGTGGGCGTTAACCATGTACTCAACCGAATCAGCGATAAGATCGCGGCTAGGCAGCGAATACAACATGCCGCCGTGGCCCATCGCAATGCCGTCGTCAACCGCGATGGTGTTGAACTCGACGCCCCACCCACCAGCGTCATCGATCACCTTCTTGACGCGCTGGCCAACATCCCACAGATGAACGTGGCCAGGAACGAACTGCGTGAAACTATTCGCAATGGCAATGATGGGCTTTTGAAAGTCAGCGTCTTTCATGCCCGTTGCACGCCACAAGGCACGTGCCCCCGCCATGTTGCGTCCAGCGGTGGTGGTTCGGCTTCGGAAACCATTTGTCTCGTTCATGCCCAAAGCGTATCGGACCGCCGCCATTGCGCAATACGCATCATGCACAACATGGCGTTGCAAAAACTGCAACAATGACCCCATTCAACAGATGTCCGACAACCTTCGCTGGTTGTGGTGGGATGGACCAGTGCCACGTTGTCAATGAGCGCTAGTGACTTAGAGAGTGACTCACAATTCTAAAAACCCACGCCGCAGGGCGATCGTCACGGCGTGGGTCCTGTCTGCGGCCTGTAGCTTCTGCAGCACGCTGTTGATGTGAAATTTCACCGTGCGTTCCGTAATGTCGGTTTGTTTGCCAATCTGAACGTTGGTCAGCCCTTGGGCAACAAGTCGAAGTATTTGAATCTCTCGGGCAGATAAAGGTGCGTCGGTTAGGTGTTCCGCAAGCTGCGCTTCGGCCTCGGCCGAAAGGTAAATGCGACCTTGAGTGACGGCATGTAGCGCTTCGAGCAAAGGCACCACGCCCGCTCGTTTGAGGACATAGCCGCGCGCGCCTAGATCCAGTGCCTGCCGAATGGTCTGATCGCTGTCGTTGCTGCTCAGCACTATCACTTTGACTTTCGACGCCGCTCCACGAAGTCGTCGCAACACTTCAAGGCCTGAGATATCGGGAAGGCGCAAATCCAACAAAACCACGTCAGGCTTGAACCGTTCGATTGCGCGCATCGCCCCTTCGCCGGAACCAACCGAGCCGACCAGACAAAACTGCGTCGTCAACTCGAATACAGATGAGATGCCCTCGCGAACAACCCCGTGGTCATCCACGAGCAAAACTTTTGTTACGGGCACAGGGAGAGAGGTCGACATGGAGCTACCCAACCAGAATACCCCTTTCCAACTCCGCTGTACGAATTGCCCATGACATTGTGGCGATCTAATGCGCTAAGGCGTTCATACTGACCTCCAGAGACACACCCTGCAAAGGCTTCGTAAAAGGACCAAAAAAATGTGCCTTCTTCACAGGACTTTGTGCAGGAATGTGTCCTACATTCTCGGCATGGAAAAGCGCGCTCGCGGTCGATTGAACCTGGTTCTTGGTCTGGCATGTTGTGTAGCCATAGGAACAAGCCTCCTAAGCTGTGTGACGGGCCCTGACACAGCGCCTGCTCTTCCTGCCCTTGCACAACTTTCACTGCAAGCGCCCCGAGGCATCGTCAACCCCTTGGACGAAGTGTTGGTTACGGTGTCTGGTCAGATTCCTGCTGGGGCAACTCTGCAGGTCGTCGACGGCGATGGACGCGTTTATGTTCGACAGCCCATCCTAGGACCGAAGGTGCATTTCCGGGCGGCCGGCGTCTTGGGCGCTCACGCGCTGTCGGCGCTAGATGGATTGGGTAGGCAACTGGCTACCACTGTGGTGGCCGTGGACTGCAAAACAGGGTTACAGAACGAACGAAGCGACGACACCAACACAAAGGAACAACCGTTTACGAAATTGTTGGCGGGCCTGTTCAGCACCATGAACCGAAGCGGCACAACGATGATGAACGGCAAACCGCATCACACCTTTGTTCCGTGGATACGAGATCACAACCACGTTCTCAAATCGATGAAGTATTTCGATGCTGACCTGCTGTCCGGAGTGGATCTGTACCGCGACACACAACGCGCTGACGGCATGATCTGGGACAACCATAGCCGAGGTGCCGCACTCAACCACTGGGATGGCCGCTTTGCCGACTTCAACTTCGTCGGACGTTTTGACAACAATAACTTGCAGTTCCGCCGCATTCCCGTTGAAGCGGATGTTGAATATCTCTACGTGGAAGCCATGTGGCACGCATGGAAGGCCACAGGTGATGATGAATGGCTAAAACGAACTGTCGCCAGCGGAGAGAAGGCCCTGCGCTATTCGCTCACCGATCCCATGCGATGGTCGCAATCGTTAAAGTTGGTCAAACGCGGCTATACGATTGACACCTGGGACTTTCAAAACGAAGAAGACGCCAAGCGTTCGGGTGATGCGATGAAGATCGATCCGAAACGAACGCGGTTCGGCGTAATGTTTGGCGACAACACCGGTCTTTACCACAGCGCTTTGCTACTGGCCGAAATGCTTGACCATGTTGGAAACAACCAGCAAGCCAAGCGATGGCGATCGGACGCAGAAGCGATCAAGCAACGCTTAGACACCATTGCGTGGAACGGACATTTTTACACCCACCATGTCCCCGAAGATGCCTCCGTTACGCGCGATCTCGGCGTGAACGAAAAAGAGCAAGTGTCGCTTTCGAATGCTTACTCACTGAACCGAGGCATCGATTTTCACAAGCGACAAGAGATCATCAAGACCTACCAGAACATTCGCGACCACCTTCCAGAAGGCTCGCCTGGCGAGTGGTACACGATCTATCCCACGTTCAAAAAGGGCTTCGGCGGCCACAACGATGAGTGGCAATACATGAACGGAGGGGTCGTGAGCATCGTCGCGGGCGAGCTTGCCCACGGTGCGTTTGAAGCTGGATTCGAGGACTATGGTGTTGACATCCTGAACCGGGTCAACGCTTTGGTTGCAAAATACGGAGGGAAGTTGCCGGTGACGCTCAAAGGCTCAAACCCGCCACTGCCTGTCCCGCGTTTCTCTCCTCAGTCTCTTAAGAAAGTGGCGAACGTTGCATTGACCCAAGCCGCAGCAGAAAAGGCGTTGGGCGCGAACAAGCCCACGATTTGGACCGGAGACGCAAAGAACGATCTTCCGGATTTCCCGCGCGGCTTGCAAACGTTCAAGGGTGTGCCATTTGACATTCTGCAAGACGAAGCAGCCAACGGGCGCTCCGCGCTCGGCCTTTCGAAAGCGGCCGGCAGCCTTCCGAAAGGCCAAAAGCCCATCGCCACTGGCTACTTAGAAACCGCTTCCTTGCCTGTGGCAGGCAAAGCGAAAACCATCTACTTTCTGCACGCTTCATCAAACGCCAGCGACACAGTTGGTTCGGTAGAACTGCAGTACAAGGACGGTAGCAGCGCCATTGTTCCCGTTAAGGTGGCAAGCGACGTAATCGGTTGGTGGTATCCTGAGATGCCTGCCCCAGGACGTGAAGCCTCGACGCCTCACTCCGCCATCGCGTGGGAAGGCAAGAACGCCAGCGCGTTGCGCGTGGGTGTCACCCTTTTCGGAATGGGCAACCCCCAACCAGAACGAGAACTTGCCTCAATCAAACTGGCCGCCGCTCCCAATGCTTCAAAGTGGATGATTCTGGGTTTAACACTTTCGGATCAACCGACAGCATTCGGTGATTCAACGGTTTCTTACGGCATTCCTGACAACTGGGGCGCCGCAGCCGTGGCTTACGCTCTGCTTGAAGGGTTGGCCGGCGTGAAGGACACAAGCACAAAGATGCAAACAGTTGCACTGCGCCCGCGATGGGCCGCCACGTCAGTTCGGTCTATCACCAGCACAGTTAAGTATCCTGCTTCGCAAGGCTACTTGACCTACAGCTACAAGAAGAGCTCCGAAACGAACACGCTCGACTTGTCGATAACAGGCAGCGGCACCCGCGCCGAAGTAGAGATCTATCTACCACCGCGCAACAAAGCATTATCCGTTGGCAGAGTCGCAAAGACTGGATTCACCGAAGCGATAGAGTTTCGCGATTCGACCATCGGCGATTCGCACTATGCGACGTTTTCTTTGCCACTCGACGCAGGCATTCAAGACATTCAAGTGAAGCTGGCTCCGTTTTAGACCTCCATCGTGGTTTGCTATTCCATCTCATTGAGAGCGTGTTGAGCCTTGTCCCTGAGGCGCGATCCAAGCTCGGCAGCGATCACGTTCAGGTCACTTTGCAACACAGCGAGACTCGACGACGGGCTGGCCGCAGGCTCAAGGCTAAAGGTGGTGGAGACTTTGTCTTCACTGTGCGAACAGACGGTTACACGCCAACGAGCTTGCAATTCCCCCCTCTCCGCTAGCTGTGTTACATGCTCAAGAAGCAACTGAGGGTAAACAACTGAAGCGCAATAGAACCAGATGCGGGGTGGATTTTGAACATCACCTTTCGCATCAGCGTGACCTTCACAAGACCAGCAAGGTTGAACCACCCGCAAGGCGTTTAGCTCGAAGACCAATGGCAACACATACGGCTCGATAGGGTATCGTTCACCTTCCGATGACAGTTGCGCAGCGGCATGCGAGCAGCGCGGAGAACATCCGCAACTACAAGTCGTCGAACGATTGGAGCAGCCGCAGGGTTGTGCACATCCGTCACACGGGCGCGCTTCGCGAATGGTTGGTTGCGCCAACAGTGATTCTAGATCTTGCCGCCGCCGTTGTTTCATCGCTGCGGCGGTTTTAGAAAGGGTGATTTTCAGGGTGAGCCTCGCATTGCTCCAAGACCTTCATCGGCAGATCCCGAACTTCCTCAAACGATGGTTAACAGACTGAAATCGTTTGGAGGCACTCAGAAGGACACAGAGAGCCCGACTTTCTGGCGTGGATGTATTCGCAAATTCAATAGGACTTGCACTTCCCTACAGCGCTGGGATTCCATTCTTGTGGTATCTCAGTAGGCATGGACGACGAGCGTTCAGTCGCGGTTTCACCACGGCACCACGTGGTGCTGGCGAGGGAGCTTTTAGTTTTGCTTGAACGCCCGCCCCGTACCGACTTCGTCGTGCGAACCCTGGCCAAGCGCGAAGCCAATGGCATGCCGCTGATGACGGCGGAAATGGTGGTGGCCAGCGAAGAAACACGTCGGCAACATCCTCTCGCGGCTACGTATCCGCTGCACTTTCGCAAAACTTACTTTCCAGGGCGCTTGCATGGCGATCCGCGCGACGAATACGAGAATCATCTGCGAGCCTCGGAACTTTGCGCGGCGGTGACGGCGCCCATCGGCTACGGCGACAATGTGTTCCGCAGTTGCTTGATCCCTGGTCGTCCCTATGCCCGGTTAACACCCTTCGGATCGGATCCCCCCGAAAGCAACATCGCTATTGCTGAAAAACGCCACTTGGCAGAAGTGATTGGGTTGTGGCGCCTTGCCGAAGAAATGTTCGCCCACCTAAAATCACTCCATGAGGGCGGGTTGGCTCATGGAGATGCGGAACTGCACAACTGCATCGTGTGCCCTGCCCCGCTGGAATGCATTCTCATCGATTTTGAAGCGGCCATTAGAAAGGATGCCCTCTCAGAAGCGGCTTGGAAAACGCGCTGCGAGCTGGATTTCGAGCCACTTCTTCGGGAGGCCATCTATCTGCAGTGTGCCCTCGGGCAGCAAACCAGCCCGCTGGGCAAACTGTCGTTCTGCCGACTCGAGCAGCTCTTTCGGTCTCCCGAAAGCTTTCGCCGGGCCATCGAGATCCAAGCCCACGTCTAAGCGCCACGCGTCATTGGAATGCATGATTGGGCGTTTTTGCCCCATTTACACCGCGGCGCGGCGTGATGCGACTCGAGAATTTCCTCATTGGCAATCACCTGGAAAACTATTGGAAACAATTGCCAGGTAGAACCTGCCCTGGCGGCGCTTTTCCCTTACAAGTAACCACTTTTTCGGGCTAAGAAGTGCGCTACAAGTCTCGTTACATTGCAGTTCCACGACTGATTTGACCAACGTTGAACCTAAGAAAGAAGGCAGGATCATGAGCGTAGTAAGGCGAGCAGCAATCGCGCAGGCAACCAGCTATAAATCAATCGGACCAGCGCTGGACTTTAAGGAGACCCCCGCGGCCTCGCTTTACGGGGCAAACGTGTTCAGCCTCAACACAATGAAAGCCGTTCTTTCAAAGGACGTTTTCAAACAAATAAAGCGAACCATGGAAACCGGCGCAGCGCTGGATCCAAAGGCTGCTGACCCAGTGGCTGCGGCCATGAAGAGCTGGGCCTTGGCAAAAGGCGCCACGCACTACTCCCACGTCTTTTACCCATTGACGGGTATCAGCGCTGAAAAGCACGACAGCTTCCTTTCGCCCGATGGCGAAGGCGGCGCCATCACCGAATTCTCGGGGAAGACTCTGGTTCAAGGTGAGCCTGACGCTTCCAGCTTCCCCAACGGCGGCATCCGCGCCACCAGCGAAGCTCGTGGTTACACGGCTTGGGACGCAACCAGCCCAGCGTACCTCACTGAAACCGCCAACGGCGTCACGCTGTGCATTCCAACAGCGTTCGTTTCTTGGACCGGCGAAGCGCTTGATAAGAAGACCCCTTTGTTGCGCGCATGCGCCGCCTTGAACACGCACGTTCAACGCATACTGAAGCTCTTTGGTCACACCCAAATCGCAGCTGTGGTTGCCAATGCCGGTGCGGAACAAGAATACTTCTTGGTCGACAAGAACTTCTTCTTCGCTCGCCCTGACTTGATCAACGCTGGCCGTTCGCTTTTCGGCGCTCGCCCACCCAAGGGTCAAGAATTCGAAGATCACTACTTCGGCGTCATCCCAGAGCGAGTCATCGCTTACATGATGGAAGTGGAACGCGAACTCTTCAAGTTGGGGGTGCCTGCAAAGACCCGTCACAACGAAGTGGCTCCTGGCCAATTCGAGATCGCTCCCGTCTTCGAAAGCGCAAACATCGCTGCAGACCACCAACAACAAGTGATGGCAACACTCAAGAGCGTTGCGCTTCGCCACGATCTGGTTTGTTTGTTGCACGAGAAGCCCTTCGCAGGCGTCAACGGATCGGGAAAGCACGTCAACTGGTCGGTGAGCAACGCCACCCAAGGCAACCTCCTGGATCCAGGCGAGACCCCACACGACAACGCACAGTTCTTGGTGTTCTGTGGCGCTGTTATCCGCGCTGTTCACAAGTACGGTGGCGTTATGCGCGCTGCCATCGCTTCAGCAAGCAACGATCACCGCTTGGGTGCAAACGAAGCGCCACCAGCCATCATCTCGATCTTCATGGGCGAGCAGCTCTCCGATGTGTTCGAGCAGATCAAATCGGGCGGCGCTAAGTCTTCAAAGATGAAGAGCAAACTGGAAATTGGCGTAGACAGCCTTCCTGCTTTGCCACGCGATGCAGGCGATCGTAACCGCACCAGCCCATTTGCTTTCACTGGCAACCGTTTCGAGTTCCGCGCCGTTGGCTCCGGTCAATCGATCAGCGGTCCGTTGGTGGCTGTGAATACGGCCGTGGCGGAATCGTGCGACTTTATCGCAACGAAGTTGGAAGCCGCCGTTGCCAGTGGCACCAAGCTGAACCTGGCCATCCAATCAGTTTTGGCTGACATCATTCGCGATCACGGCGCGGTTATCTTCGACGGCAACGGCTACTCGGCCGAATGGCACGCAGAAGCTGAAAAGCGTGGCTTGCCGAACTACAAAACCACCGTTGATGCTTTGCCTGTGTTCACGAAGCCAGAAGTCATCGCCCTGTTCGACAAGTACAAGGTGCTTTCTCCTCGCGAGTTGAACAGCCGCTACGAGATCTACCTCGAGCAATACTGCAAGACCGTCAACGTAGAAGCCAACCTAACGGCCAAGATGGGCAAGACGCTGATCTTGCCTGCAGCGCTTCGTTACCAAACTGAATTGGCCAACAACGCAGCCTCCGTTAAAGCGGCAGGCCTCACGCCTGACATCACTGTGCTCAAGGAGGTCACAGAACTGATTGGCAAGCTGCAAGCTGGTCTTTCAGGTTTGGAAGCTGCCACCAGCCACCACGGTGCAGAGAACGCTTTGGCGGAAGCCAAGCACTTCTGCAACTCGGTGTTGCCAGCCATGTTGAAGGTCCGCGAGCCAGCTGATCAGCTTGAGGCTGTGCTTGCTGACGACGTCTGGCCTTTGCCAACGTACCAAGAGATCTTGTTCATCAAGTAATCACTTGTGACGCGGGCTCTGCCCGAACCAGTTGAGTAAATATGAGGGTGAGGCTGTCATGGCTTCACCCTCGTTGTTTTTGGGGGTCTAGCAAAGGACGGCGACGGGGTACTTATGGATCCACTCGTCGGGCGTCACCAAGGTGAGTCCGTCATCCAGCGCTTGTGACACCAGCAGGCGATCGAAAGGATCTCGGTGCAGCTCTGGCAGCTCGGTTGATCGGTAATAGGCCTTTGCCGTGATTGGCAGGCGGCGGCAGAGCCGCTCTGTGAGATCGTCGAACGCGTTTCACCGCAGCGAATGTCGCTCATCGCCAAAAGTTTTGGTAACCAAATCCTCAGCTATGATCGGGATCAAATCCTTAAGTTGCAAACATGAGAGATCCCCGTTCTGTCTCACTTATTGTGGCAGGGAGGGCCGTCGCGGTTGCAGGGCAACGCACATCGGCAGTCTGCACGACGGTGAATCCCGCCGGCACACAGAGGCTTGAAAAAAAGAAGCAACGACGGATGCCTTGACGATATGTCAACAATGACATATTCTATTGTGTACAGTGAGTCCAAAGGACAAGCCGCTTGTTTGGCTTAAAACCGAGGTAAAGACGCCACCCTTTGGCACAGAAGCGCGCCTAGAGGCGGGCTTCTTACTGAGAATGCTTCAAGCAGGAGAGACGCTGTCAATGCCGCAGTCACGGCCCATGCCCGTGATCGGACGCAGGTGTCATGAGCTGCGAATAGTCGATAAGGACTCTACGTGGAGGCTCGTTTATCGAACGGATTCGGACGCAGTCCGATTATCGCTCAGGTTTTCAAAAAGAAGACCAATCAAACGCCGAAGAGCGTAATCGAAACCGCGCAACAACGGCTGAAGGAGTATGACGATGCATAAGACCAAGCGGACTGCACTCGAAAAGAAAGGCTGGAAGGTCGGGAATGCCGAGGAGTTTTTGGATCTGACACCCGAAGAGGCACGGTACGTGGAGCTGAAGGTCCACCTCAGTGAGTCCCTCCGTAGTCGACGAGAGCGCCATGGCCTTACGCAAACAGATCTGGCAAAGATGATTCGGTCGAGCCAGTCGCGGGTGGCCAAGATGGAGACTGGAGATCCGTCAGTGTCGTTGGACCTGCTGGTTCGGTCTCTCCTCGCGCTCGGCGCATCGAAGAAGGACCTAGCAAAAGCGATCGCCGCGTAATCTGGCCGTGTAACGCGAGCCTGGATAACGTTCTGACCTTAGGCCGCAAAGCCCACTGAGGCCGACGACCGAATTGTCACTCGCCAACCAATGGCTGGTCTAGGTTCAAAGTGACGCCTACGGCTTTATCAGACTTCCAGGTCGGGTTAGCCGGCGCCGCCATCTGCTTCTCGAAACAGTCAAAGAGCCCCTTGCGAAAGCGCACTTGCCCGGCACGTCTATATCCCAACCCTTGATAGAGTCGGTGAACGACAGCTACACGTCCATGATCAAATTCCCAAGGAACGTCGCCGTACTCAATGTCTTGGTGTTCGTTCAACGCCAGCATTCCGATCACCTGGTTCCCATCGACTGCAACAAGGGCTTTCTCACTGGATGCGTCGTGAGCGAGCGTATCGCGATCCGGATATGTGTCGTCGCACTGATCGATTTTCTGAATCAACATGTGCGCGACGCAAGACCGGAGCAGTAGAAGAACTGCCGTCCGGGGCGTCGTCCGCTGCAAGCCCTAATTAGGCAGCGCAACTATTGCCTTTTTTTCTCACACGAACAAGATGCTTTGTGTACATAAGATCAGCAGAGCGGAGAGATGCGGATGGCATTGACATGAGTCGCAAAGGCGACTGCTGGGACAATGCCGTCGTGGAAAGTTTCTTTGCGAATCTCAAGCGCGAGATGAACGGCGCGGACAACCTTCAAAGCCGCACGCTAGGAACCTTGCAGGTGCGAGCCTTGGTTGAATACTGCAACGAAGTTGCCCCGATGCCGCGTTCAAGGATAAAGTCTGGCTATGACAATGAGACATTGGGCCAAGTGGTGTTCGGGGGTCGCGGTATTGGCATGTTTGGTTGTGTCGATTGCGGGGTGCGGTGGCGGCACGTCGGCGGGGGCCGCCACGGCCACTGAGTTTGCGAAATCGTATTGCGACCTTTTGCGGCCCTGTTGCGCAAGTGCAGGATTCGCCAAGGACGGCAAACAGTGCCAACTGTTCGTGGGATTCTTTGCAACGAACTATGACCCAAAGAAAGGCGCCACTTGCTTGAACGATATAAAGGCCGCGTCTACAAGCGCTAACTTCTGTGAGCTTACCGACATCAATTCTCCTGCGTGCACCGCTGCGTTCGCTACTGCCGCCGGCACAAAGAAACCAGGCGAAACCTGCGAGCAAGATGATGACTGTGCACCTGATGCCAAAGGTGAAGTCAGTTGTGAAACAAGATTTGCAGGAAACGCGCAAATTCGAAAGTGTCAAACGCAGATTGCCGGCAAAGAAGGGGATTCGCCGTGCACGCGCACTGTAGACGGTGACTTTTCCGTGGGCGTCGCAAGCTCGACCACAGATGTCCCGGCACAAGTGTTTGTGTGCAATGTTGCCGATGGCCTATCGTGTTCCTCCAAAACAAGCGCGTGCACGAAAATTCAACCGGTGGGTGGCATGTGTTCAAACCAGTTTGACAATTACGCCTGCGTTGAGGCCGCATATTGCGATCAACAAATGGCAATGTGCCTTGCCAAGGTGGCCGTAGGCCAAAGCTGCTCCACAAGCAAAAAGTGCGTGGAAGCAGCGTTCTGCGATGACACTACATCGGTTTGCATCGCTAAACGCGCCGCGGGTGCCGCGTGCATGCAAGACGAAGAATGTGTTTCCACCAATTGCGTAAACTTGAAGTGCGACGCTGGTTCCGGAACGTCCAATGATTTAGGTCTGGCGCTGATTTGCGGCAAATAGCCGCGTTTCGCTGCCCCGTCAAACTCTCTGGTCGTGGCTGGGCCGACGGCGCGGCTCGATGCTGAACGACCTCGCGTGGCAGAGCCATTCGAGATCGCCGTGGCCCGTCGGCTGCGGGAGCTACGCGCACTGTGTGAGCTTGCCGCTCATCTGCACAATGCGTCTTCAGCTTAAACGACCGCGGGCGCCTGCCAACGCTGCACAAGATCCCGTGCGGCCTCGGGCCACGCGCCGAACTAGAGGGGCTGACAATGGCGTCCCTCGTCGCTTTTGGGACATAGAATGGCCCTTCCGTGTAGAATCCCGCCGCATGACCCAAACGTCCTTTTCTTGCTTCCTCCACGAAAGCCCTACTGTGACCCACGAGGGACTGGCCGCCGCGCTTGACAACATTCGCAGCTACCGGGGCAACGAATCGACGGCGGACCATGAAATTGGCATTCTCCGCATCGGCGACACCTTCGATACGGGAATGCTTACAGCGTACCTGGATTGGTTGGCCACGCAGCTAGGCGCAACGGACTTGCCCAAGGCGCTCAAAGGCAAGCAGGTGAAATTGTTTGAGCAGTTGCAAAGCGGCGACTACAGCATGACGCCCCAAGCGCGATTGCGACTTGAACGAACGCTCGCATTATTGAAATGAACTATGCGCCCGTAGGCCGAAAGTCCCACTAGCGGCGCAGCAAGCGCATTCAGCCACCGACAAGCAGAACAACCAGCACACTGTGGAGGTCGTCGAAAACCTCCCTTAAACATGCTGAACTTGCTTGCCCACTACTTGGTTCTCGCTGCCGCAATTCCACCGACCAACGTCAAGTCACTGGCCGATGACTTCGACAAGACGGTGCGGCCATTCTTGCAAGAGCACTGCCTCAGTTGTCACGGGCAGGACAAGATCAAAGGCAGTTTGGACCTGCGCACTTTCACTTCAGTGGCGCAGGTAACCGCAGCGCTACCCCAGTGGGAAGCGGTTCTCGCCCAAATCAAGCAGGGTGACATGCCCCCTGAAGAAGCGCCCCAACCTACGGACGCCCACCGGGCGCAGATCGTGGCATGGATCGAAGGCATTCGCAGAAGCGAAGCCATTCGTAATGCGGGCGATCCGGGCGTGGTGTTGGCGCGTAGGCTAAGCAACGCCGAATACGACGATACGATTGCCGATCTCACCGGGGTTAATCTTCGACCTACACGAGACTTTCCTGTTGATCCTGCCAACGAAGCTGGCTTCGACAACACGGGTGAATCACTCACCATGTCGCCCGCGTTGTTGTTGAAGTACTACGACGCTGCAAAGTCTGTTGCGGATCACCTAGTCTTGACGCCCAGTGGGATTGATTTCGCTCCTCACCCGGTGATGACAGACACCGATCGTGACAAGTTCTGTGTGAACCGTATTGTGCAGTTTTACAAGCGGCAGAACACGAACCTAGCCGACTATTTCGAAGCTTCGTGGCGGCTTCGTCACAATGCAGGTTTGCGAACCGCAGGGCAGATCGCAAGCGAGTACAAGATTAGCAAGAGGTACTTGGAGCTCGTTTTCAAGACGCTCAGCGGCCCCCAGCAAACTGTAGGACCCATAGCGGCGTTGCAGGCTATGTGGCGTTCACTGCCCACCACAACGGTTGGCACAACCCCGGCGGTGCGCAGCGGTTGTGAGCAGATGCGAGATCTTGTGCTGCGGTTGCGCGCACGAACCAACGTCGTGGTCCCGAACTTAAAGTTGAAAGGCGCCAACAATGGCGCTCAGGCGTTGGTGCTGTGGAAAGATCGCCAGATGGCTGCGGCCCGCCGAACATATGGCGGCGGTGCCCTCAATCTTAGCGCCGACGACATCGGTTCGAACGCGTTTGCTCAGAGGTTTTTGAAGGTCCCCCGCCGTGCCAAGCCACAGGCAAGATACGAAGCGTCATTTGAGTCGTTCGCGAACATCTTCCCCGATGCGTTCTATGTCTCAGAGCGCAGCCGCATTTTCTCAGAAAGCCCTGAAGATAT
>Ga0105046_10001514_pt1 | contig 35759 bp, 19 predicted proteins | sample MAT03_FD_78385 | JGI IMG/M metagenome (GOLD analysis project Ga0105046, IMG submission 78385) | Freshwater microbial communities from Lake Fryxell liftoff mats and glacier meltwater in Antarctica - MAT-03 (megahit assembly) | ecosystem: Environmental > Aquatic > Freshwater > Ice > Liftoff... | reverse complement strand
CGGTCAGTAACAATCAAGTCCAGACTCACTCGCTTACAAACGATAAACTCGAGCCTTTGGCATCACAGGTGCTGGCTCCGAAAGTGGGCCCCATTCGCACTGTTGCATTCTCTAAGAACGCAACTCCTTACCGAATCGCGATTGGGTCCGAAGCTGGCCAAGATGGTTCGGTTGCATTTCAAAACATCTTTGATCTGTCGGCCATTAAGCTTGAGCCCAACACTCAGGGGCCCGGAGGAGCGGCACTGGATCCGGCAAGCTGGATCAACGCATCGGATACGAAACAGAACTGGGACTTGCGATATGAGGCCACTAACGATGGACCACGGCACTTTTTGTACGAGGGTGAAACGAAACGTTCGATGCTTCCGCTGACCGGAGAGGCTCACGGTTTGGTCACCAGCGCGGCGTGGTTCGAATCCAAGCCAACGGAGAACGACGTCGTTCAGGAAAAGCGACTCGCCGTCGTGGTTGGAACCGATGGACGCGATCAACTCTACGTTTACGAACGTAACAAAGCGGTGAACGCGAGATTGCTTCGTCATTATCGAAGCCACACCGGTCCTGTGCTTTCGATTGGTGTTTCTAGTGACAACCGGTACCTTATCAGCGGCAGCGATGATGCTACGGTTTGTGTCTGGAAACTCGAAGACGTCTTTACAGCCGATGAATGGACTAACCGCTGGGGCGCAAATTTTGAAGTTCGCGGTGATCGATTGTTTGCGATCAATGTGCGACGGGATGGTCCCCTGTACTTTCGCGGTGTTCGTGACGGCGATCAATTGGTAAGCATCAGTTGGGTTGAAAACGCGGACACGAAAGCGGCTGCTGATGCGGAAGGGATACGTTCAGCGCTCGCCAAGACTCCGTTTGATGCGTTGGTTGTATTTCAATTTTCGAGACTGGGGCGTCCACGCGAAGGGTTTCAAAGTTTTGCGGCATGGCAACCGGTCGCAACATTGTTCGTCGACAAGACTCGCGAATGGGCTTTTTGGACGCCTGCGGGATTCTACGATGCGTCGTTCGGTGGCGATGAACTTTTTGGTTGGCAAATTAATCGTGGCGTTTCTGCACTGCCCGACTACTTTCGCGCTGCCCAGTTTCGTCAAAGATTGGAAAACCCTGCTGCGATGCGTCGATTGATGTCCGCCGGTGACCTGTCGACCGCGATGGAAGAAGGGATCAGCGGTATCGCACCGCCGCCCGGCGAAGGCGCAATCGTAAATCAAATTTTGAGCAAGCCATCCATTCGCCTGATCAGTCCGACGAATAACCAATCGGTCGCGACCGACGAGATTGGCGTCGAAGCAGAAATTTTGGTTCCTCGCGGCGCAACTCTCGAACCGCCAAAGGTTTTCGCAAGCGGAGTTCCGGCGATTGATCGAGTATTGGTTAAGTTTGACACGGACGGGGAACGCGATCGATATCTTTATCGATGGATGGCACGCTTACCGAGCGATCGACGCGTTTCGCTTGAAGTCATTGCTGCGACTGACTCCGGTGCAACGGATCGTTTTAGCATTGAATTGCTCAACGAGAGCGAGCCAAGCCTGCGGAAACCAAGGATGTACTTTCTTGCCCTTGGCGTAAGCCAGTACGCTGATCCGCAAATCACGCCACTTGACTTCGCGGCTCGTGGTGCTGGTGTCGTCACCGATTTGTTTCGAGAACGAACCGCAGGCTTGTACCGAACAACGACGAGTCAATTACTCGACCGCGATGCGATTCGACCGTTGTGGCGAGAGTACGCCCAGCAAGCTGCGCGGGAACTGGCCTCAGACGTGGCTGCCGATGATCTTGTCGTGATGTACTTGTGTGGACACGGCATCCGCGACCGTCGTACGAATCAGTGGTACTTTGTCACGGCTGATGCCCGGTACAACGATCTGATGAATGATCGCTACAACGATCTGTTGTCGTTCGAAGACCTCGCGATGTTAGGCGAATTGCCCTGCCGCAAGCTTGCGATCATCGACTCATGCCATAGCGGCGCGGTTCAACCGGTGATGCGAAACGATGATTTGAAGGCCGCGATGCGAATGTTGCAGGGTGACGTTGTTTTGACGATGACGGCTTCCGAAGGCGAAGAGGAAGCTGCGGAGCAAAAGGATCGGCAGCTTGGCCGTTTCACATCCCATTTGGTCGACGCGTTGCAAGGACGTGGTGATGCCGACGGCGACGGCTTGGTCACGCTTCAAGAAACGATTCAGCATGTGATCAAAGCTTCGGATGAGGATTCGAGAACGACCGGTTTCGTCCAACACCCGACCGCCGGGCCCGCAGACCTGCTAGAAAAGCTGAATTTGCCGCTAACCCAAGTAAAATCTCTAAAATAGCGGCTTTTGGCAATGTTTCGATTGCGTTGCATCGCGTCAGGGCAATGGCAAGCTAGGGTGTCTTTGCTGCCATCTGGGGTTGGATTGTAGAGCCTATAGGGTTAATGACGAAGAGCCTTTCGTAGGTCAAGTTAACGATGGCGACAAGGATGGCGAATATGATCAAATTGCGTACCCATACTCCGGCGAAACGATACGCCTTGGCAGCGCTAATCGGTTTATCGGCGGGATTTGTATTCGAAGAAGCATCCGCTGAGCTTGTCAATGCACCGATTTACGACGCGAACGCGGTCGTCGCGGCGCAGGCACTGGTTCCCCAAGATGCCCCTACTCAATCCACGCCCGACGGTGCTCTAGCGCCAGCGGCACCGATAAATCAAGGTACAACGCCACCCATTAGCGAGCCGTTCGCAAACCCACAGCTTACAGATCCGTTGGAAAGCCAACCCCCGACAGGGCTCACGCCACCACTGAGCGCCCCCAGCGCAGGGCTGCGTACCGCGGGTCTTGGATTGAGCGCGTCACTGGGAACCACCTCAGGTTCGTTCTCTACAGCACCGACGATGATGGGGGACCTTTTCGGCGGTGGTGTTTCGATCGTTGGCAAACCTCAGACCATTTCCACCTCGGCATTCCTGCCTGGCACGATCATCAGCGGTTCGGGACCTACCGCCGTTCTCGCGTTTGATTTCGGAGGCGGAACACCAAACGATTTATTCACCGCTTCGGGGACCGGGGTCGATGTTTCGGGAGACTTGTTGTTTGACCAGTTTCAATTGCTCGAACCAGTACCGCCCACCGATGCACCGACGTCTCCAGGCCCCGGCTTTGTTTATACTGGCGGCGTTGCCAACTACACCGGGACCGCCACCGGAGGAACCCAGCCGATCGACGGCGCTTTTATCAACAATGACATTTGGCACGTGCAGTATGACTATTTGTCCAGCGGCATCGGAAGCAACCCTAATGGCATTCTGATCGCAGGGCCGGATGTTGCGACAAGAAGAGTCAAGCTTTCAGAGAACTTTAGTCCAGAGGTTCGGGATCGATGTTTCTTTAACTACAATTTCTTCAACGATGCGTTTGGTGGGATTGGTGATGTAAGCCGCTATGTTCTTGGGCTTGAACGTGTGTTAGTCGATGATCTGGTGTCACTGGAAGTTCGTATCCCGATGGCGGGAACGTTGTCGAGTCGTCAACAAGTGAATACACCTGGGGACCGAGATTTTGAACTCGGCAATACAACGCTGATCGGTAAAGCCGTTCTTCTTCGTACCGATCGATTTACGCTGACCGGTGGCACAGGGATTACCATCCCGCTCGCTGATAATGCACGACTCCTTGACGGCTCCAACGAACTGCTTAGGATTGAAAACGAAGCCGTCCATATGCTTCCATTCCTAGGTTTATTACATCGGTTTGATCGTAAAACGTTCTTTCAAGCGTACACCCAGGCTGACGTTGACGTTCAGGGAAATCCCGTTCTTGCAAACATAACCGGCGGTCCACTTCAAACCATCGGTCGCTTCAACGATTCGACGCTCATTCACGCTGACATCTCGGCTCACCGCGTTGTCTACGAGAATCGTCGTTCATCGTCGATGTTAAAAGGCGTGATTGCCAACGCAGAGTTGCACTACACCGCGACCGTCCAAGGCTCTGATTCGGTCGCAGGCCAAGGCGTTGTCGTGGAAAATCTGAAAGACAACTTTAACATCCTAAACGCGACCGTCGGTGCTCACTTTTTGGTTGGTAACCACTTCGTCGTTACTCCTGGTATGTCGGTGCCATTACGCGATGGCCTGGATGAACAGTTTGACTACGAAGCGATTTTACAACTGAACTATTTGCACTAAACGATACTTGTGAATTCTGCGATGAGTGCTGCCGCCAAACCTGCTCGCCGGTTTCTCCGATTTCAGACTACCGCCGAAGCTCAATCCGATCTGAATAAGATCGAGGCAGCACAACGGGAGCCGGAACGATGGATACGTCAGACGCGATTGAGAATTTGCGTCAATCATGCAACCGCCTTGCCAGCGGTGAGCAAGTAATGTTTGACAGCCCGGCCTTCGGCAAGATCAGCGAACAAGATCGGGGCAAATTGATGCTACGCCACGCAGAATTGCATTTGGGTTTTCTGGCGATCGATTGATCGTGTGATTCATTTTGGCCCCATGCCAACGCGAAGCTTATTTCTGGTTATCATAGGCGAGAAATTCTCCCACCCGCTTCCCCAATACTTCTCTGGTGACTCATGTCAACCGAAATGCAATTGTTACCTTGGTGGAAACAGCTAAGTCGCTATCACTGGTTTGTGTTCACCGTTGCATCTCTGGCGTGGTTGTTTGACTGCCTTGATCAGCAGCTTTTCTTGCTTGCTCGAGAAGGCGCAATCACGGACCTTTTGGAACCTGGGACCGACAAGACGATCATCAACAAGTACGCGGGGTACGCGACGAGTATCTTTATCATCGGCTGGGCGACGGGAGGGCTGATTTTTGGAGCAGTCGGTGACCGGATCGGTCGCGCGAAGACACTCACGCTGACCGTTCTGATCTACAGCGTTTGCACAGGGTTGTCAGCGTTCTCTCAGGGATGGATTGATTTCGCAGTCTTTCGCTTTTTGACCGGGCTTGGCGTCGGCGGCGTGTTCGGGCTTGCCGTCGCATTGGTTGCCGACAGCGTCCCCGACTCAGCGCGAACAGGGGCGCTGGGATTGTTGCAGGCTCTCTCCGCTATCGGCAACATAACCGCCGGAGTCATTTCGATGGTCTTAGGAAGCCTTGCCGCGGGGGGAACGATTGATGGTTCCAAGATGTGGAAGATCATGTTCCTCGTTGGTGCGCTGCCAGCTTTCCTCTGTGTGTTCATACAGATGAGGCTCAAAGAGCCCGAGAAGTGGGTTCTGGCTCGTGAAGCGGGACGGGCGACCGGAGTTCGATTTGGGTCTTACGCGGCTTTGTTGGGCGATGCGAGATGGCGCAGCCCTGCATTGTTCGGCATGCTGCTATGTGTCGCCGGTGTCATCGGTTTGTGGGGAATCGGATTCTTTAGTCCCGAACTTGTTGGCGGTGTGATTAGCCAATCGCTGCGAGAGTCTGGGGTGCCCGAAGACCAGATTGCGGGACGCGCTGGGTATTGGAAAGGAACCAATATGATCGTGCAGAACCTCGGTGCATTTTGCGGCATGATCGGATTTACGATCCTTGCACAGAGAATCGGTCGTAAGCCCGCCTTCGCGATCGGGTTCTTGGCTGCGATGGGAACCACGATAGCCTATTTCCAGTTATTCAATGGCGTTCAGGACATCTGGATGAGCTTCTTCATGGGAGCATGCCAACTTGGTCTTTTTGCGGGTTTCGCAATCTATTTACCGGAGCTGTTTCCGCTGCACCTAAGAAGTACCGGTACAAGTTTTTGTTACAACGTCGGGCGATTCATCGCCGCTTCAGGTCCGTTTGTATTGGGGCATCTTCAAGCGTTCTTTGCACAGGGGGCAGTGACTCCCGAGGACAAAATGAATGCGTTTCGGGATGCCTGTTGCTACATGAGCGTTATTTTTCTGCTTGGACTGGTTGCTCTGATGTTTCTGCCCGAAACAAAAGGACGGCCGATGCCTGAAGCCTGATTTTGGTCGCGATGACCTTAACGATTGAGCTCTCTTTCCGCAGTGACTAAAGATTCGCGACTAGCGAGTTCCTTACGATCAATCGATGAATGGTCGTTGTAACGCGGTTAACGGTCGATTTAGAGAAAGTGTGTGAATGCAGGATGTATTCGTCGCTGCGTCAGGTACCAGAATACGGATCGAGGGATTTTCATGGTCCATCATTTAGCAATAGCACTCGCGACTGCACGCCTCGAAATACTTTTCGCCGTTTTGGCGATTGGTTTCGCGTCCATGCAAACCAGTGTCGGTGAGGATGCATCGATCGATGAAAGTGAGGTTTCGCAAACCGTCGGTGCTGAGACTTACGAAGAGGTTTACGAAGGGCCTATCGAAGAGTCGTTTAGCATGGAAACTCAACCGGGCGAACCATTCGAAGCACTGTCTACAGACGTTGTCGAAGAGAACTTCGAAGTTTGTAGCAATGCGACCCAAAGCTGTCCCGGTGTTTGTCGCGATCCAGGGCATCCTGCAAAGCCGAAGAGAAAACTTCCTGGAGATATTGACGAAGGAGACTGCCCTAGCAAACGCTACCGAATGGACGATTGCCAGCGAACGGGTGATCCCAATTGCATCTATCTGTGGGCAGCTCCGTCGATCACAGATAAGTACAGTGCATGGTATGCCGGCGGTGGTGCCGCGTTCAAAGGACGTGGTCGAACCGCCGAGGAAGGAACTTGGGGGCTCGATTACGACGGCGTCTTCGGCCATGCCCGTACATGGATGAAATATACTCGCGGTAAGTTCCAGGGTGGCGAAGGCGCTTACGAAGGTGAGCACGTTCCACTTAAGAAGAAGCTACATGCCGGGCGATGAATTGCCCGCCGGGCCTGACCCCTTAACTGAATCACAATGAAAAACGCACCGCTATTTCTAGTGGTGCGTTTGCGTTTTGAATCGACCGACGAGGGTCTAGCCTTGATTGCCGAACATGCTGTCCAGCGTGTCACCCGGTTTTGGGTTGTCAGGTGGGCTTGGCTTGCTAGGTCGTGGGGCGTCGCTTGCCACACCCGAACCACCTTGAAGCAGTGGGAAACTCTGCTCCAAACTTGGCGGAGTGTCGGCCAACTCTTGCATCGCTTCACGACGGTAGTTGACTTCAGCATCTTGGAAAATTCGGAAGCCGGTGCCCGCAGGAATCAAGTGCCCAAGAATCACGTTTTCCTTCAAACCAACTAGCCTATCGACCTTGCCCGCCAAGGCGGCTTCGGTGAGAACCTTCGTCGTTTCTTGGAACGATGCGGCACTGATAAAGCTACTTGACTGAACGGCTGCCTTTGTGATTCCAAGCAACTGCGTGCTCGCGGTTGCGCTTTTGGGTTTCTTGCCTTTCGCAGGCGTTCCGCCCATCGCTTCCACTTCCGCATTGCGTTGCTCGAAAGCTTCTTTGGGAATAATGACACCTTCGGTTAGCTCGGTATCGCCCGCATTGACGACCTTTGTGCAGCCCGCAAGTTCCATGTTCGTACGACGGAACTCGAAACGGTCCATTACCAAACCCGGCAACATGTTCGTATCACCTGCGTTCTCGATCTTCACCTTACGAAGCATTCGAGCGATGATGATTTCACAGTGCTTGTCGTTGATTTCCACTCGCTGAGCACGATAAACCTGCTGGATTTCGTGAAGCAGATACTGTTGTACCGCTTCTTCGCCCGAAACGCGAAGGATATCGTGAGGGACCAATGGACCATCAACCAAGGCTTGACCAGCTTTGACCACGTCGCCCGTATGAACCAAGAATCGCTTGCCCGCAGGCACCAAGTGCTCGCGTTCGATTCCCGATTCGCTGCGGACGATGATCGTACGCTTTCCTCGTTTGCGTTCATTCAGAAGTTCTACTTCGCCATCAACTTCCGCAACAACCGCTGGGTCCTTTGGCTTTCGAGCTTCGAAAATTTCCGTGACTCGTGGCAGACCACCGGTGATGTCCGTGACGCCGCCCGTTTCACGCGGCGTTTCGGCGATGACGGTGCCCGGTTCAATCGTAGCGCCTTCCTTGACCTTGATCGAAGCACGTTCTGGCAAGTACTGGGCGTCTACTGTCTTGCCTTCAGCATTTTGAATCACGATTTGCGGGTGAAGCTCGCCCTTGTGTTCGACGATCAACATCAGCATGTTGCCGCTAGGCTCACGCTCTTGTCGCATCGCTTCGCCTTCAACAACGTCTTCGAACCTAACCGTACCCGCGACTTCCGACAGAATCGGAATCGAGTATGGGTTCCAATCGCAAAGCGTTTGACCGTCCTTGACCTTATCGCCTTCTTTGACCAACAATCGCGAGCCTGTCGGAACTTCGTATGACTCGATCTCGCGACCGCGATCATCAACAAGCGTGATTTCACCGTTTCGATTGAGGACGACTTCAAAGCCCTCTTCATTCTTCACAGCACGAATTCGGGTAAGGCGAACCGCTCCACCCTTCTTGCACTTGATATCGCTTTCTTCGACTTGCTTTGACACGCTACCACCGATGTGGAACGTACGCATCGTCAACTGAGTGCCCGGTTCACCAATACTCTGTGCTGCGATGATACCGACGGCCATGCCTTCTTCGACCAAGGCACCGGTCGACATGTCCATGCCGTAGCAATTTCGACAAACACCAAGTGCTGCGTCGCAGGTCATTGGTGATCGAACCTGGATCTTCTCCAGGCCAAGTTTTTCAATCTTGCGAGCGATTTCTGGGGTGATCATCTGATTTTCAGCGACGATCATTTCGTCCGTAAACGGATCGACGATTGACTGGCGACTAACACGGCCATTGATCGAATCGGTCAACTTCACTTCGACCTTTTCACCACGGTAAACGACGCCCTTGGTGACACCTTGCGTCGTACCGCAGTCGTTGAGTGTGATCACGACGTTCTGTGCAACGTCGGCCAGCTTACGCGTGAGGTATCCGCTGTCCGCCGTCTTGAGTGCCGTATCCGCCAAGCCTTTTCGAGCACCGTGGGTACTGGAGAAGTACTCAAGAACGGACAAGCCTTCACGGAAGTTAGCCTTGATCGGCGTTTCAATGATTTCGCCCGTTGGCTTGGCCATCAAACCTCTCATCCCAGCAAGTTGGCGGATCTGTTCAATACCACCTCGTGCGCCGGAGTGCGCCATCAAGTAAACCGGGTTCACATACCATCCGCCTTCGCGAACGTCGTTCTCCATTGCGGACATCATGTCGGTCGTGATCGAGTTACGAGCCGACGTCCAGGTGTCCAGAACCAAGTTGTAACGTTCACCGGCACTCATCAGACCGCGATCGGCGGCCTTCTTGAGCTTCATGACTTCCTTCTCGGCTTCCTTGATGAAGTGAGTCTTGCTGTCTGGCGTGACAAGGTCATCCGTTGCGAACGACAGACCGCTTCGCGTTGATTCGCGGAAGCCCATTTGCATCATGTCATCGAGCAGATTGATCGTCGCTTTACGACCAAGCTTCTGATAGCAGTCGCTAATCACGCTCGCCAAGTCCGCAGACCGCATCGGATAGTTGTAAAAATCCATGCCGTCAGGAAGCATCATGTTAAAGCGATTACGACCCGGAGTCGTGTTGATGATCGCACCATAATTATGCTCACCCAGGTCGTTCTTAAGCTTCTGGAACTTGGGCAATCGAATTCGAATCTTCGCATGCAAATCGACCACGCTTTGATTCAGTGCAAGGTCGGCTTCATCGGGATTGGCAAAAACCATTCCTTCGCCTTTGCGACCTGGCAATTCGACCGTGATGTAGTAGCAACCCATGACGACGTCCTGTGACGGGCTCATGATCGGCTTGCCGTTACTCGGTGCAAACACGTTGTTTGTGCTCATCATCAACGTGTGGGCCTCGACCTGCGCTTCGATCGAAAGCGGCAAGTGAACGGCCATTTGGTCACCGTCGAAGTCAGCGTTGAACCCTTTGCAAACCAACGGGTGCAAATGGATCGCGTTGCCTTCAACCAGAATTGGTTCGAATGCCTGAATACCCATTCGGTGAAGCGTCGGGGCACGGTTCAAAAGGACCGGGTGATTCTTGATCACCTGCTCGAGAATATCCCACACCTCTTCGTCTTTACGCTCCAACATCTTCTTGGCCGACTTGATCGTATCGGCGTGACCGAGTTCTTTCAGTCGGCGAATGATGAACGGCTGATAAAGCTCAAGAGCGATCTTCTTCGGCAAGCCGCACTGGTGCAAACGCAGTCGCGGGCCAACCACGATCACACTTCTCGCGGAGTAGTCGACGCGTTTGCCCAACAGGTTTTCGCGAAAACGACCTTGCTTGCCCTTGATCATGTCGGTCAAAGACTTAAGCGGTCGGTTCGATGAACCAAGCACCGGACGCTTGCAGCGGTTGTTGTCAAACAAAGCATCAACGGACTGCTGCAGCATTCGTTTTTCGTTACGAATGATGACTTCCGGAGCGTTCAAATCGACAAGCTTGCGCAAGCGGTTGTTGCGGTTGATGATTCGGCGATAGAGGTCATTCAAATCGCTGGTCGCAAAGTTACCGCTGTCCAAAAGCACAAGCGGACGAAGATCCGGAGGAATCACTGGGATGATGTCCAAAACCATCCATTCAGGACGGTTATCGCTATCGCGGATCGATTCCACAATCTTCAAACGGTTGATCAGGTCCTTCTTCTTTTGCTTGCTGCCTGTCTCATGCAGTTCGACGCGAAGCCTTTCGCTTAAAGTCACAAGGTCAAGACGATTGAGCAATTTGCGAACTGCTTCAGCGCCCATGTCGGCTTCGAATGAACCTTCACCGTACTGAGTCCGCGCAGCTCGGTACTCTTCTTCGGTCAACAACTGACGTTCTTCGAGTTCCGTCTTGCCCGGATCGATCACGACGTAGTCTTGGAAGTAGATGACCTTCTCAAGGCTGCTCGTCTTCATGTCAAGCAGATTGCCCAACCGCGATGGCATTGCCTTAAAAAACCAGATGTGAACGATGGGTGCGGCCAACTCGATGTGGCCCATTCGTTTACGACGAACGCGGCTATGCGTGACCTTCACGCCGCAGCGATCGCAGATCATGCCCTTGTACTTCATTCCACGGTACTTACCGCAGGCGCATTCCCAGTCCTTTTCTGGTCCGAAAATTCGCTCGCAAAACAGACCATCTTTTTCGGGACGATAGGTTCGGTAGTTGATCGTTTCTGGTTTCTTTACTTCACCAAACGACCAACTCTTGATGTCCTGGGGCCGGGCCAGCGAAATCTTGACCGATGCATAGTCGTTGATGCGGTCGTAATTACTGTTTTCGCTAATCGACATAACGGAGCACTCCTGGTTTGACGCGGTTCAACAAGGCGACTGTCTGGATCGCACAAGCTTGATTGCGGTTCGATTTGTTCGGTGTCAAAAGTCTGGCAGAAAACGATCGTCATCGGATTCTGCGATAAATGAATTCACTGCCACGGATCGGGCACGGAACGCGTCGAGGTGACCCCGCGACGCGTTCCCGTTTCTAAATGCGTTAGATAGGACGTTTCTCTAGCTGCATGTTCAAACCAAGACCTCGGATTTCGTTGGTAAGAACGTCGAAGCTGGCAGGCGTGCCGGCTTCGAGCGTGTTTTCTCCCTTGACCATCGATTCGTAAATCTTCGTTCTTCCTTCGACATCGTCGCTCTTCACCGTCAACAACTCCTGCAAGATGTAAGCGGCACCGTAGGCTTCGAGAGCCCAGACTTCCATTTCGCCGAAACGCTGTCCACCGAAACGCGCCTTGCCACCAAGCGGCTGCTGGGTGATCAACGAGTACGGTCCTGTGCTTCGGGCGTGAACCTTGTCGTCGACCAAGTGGTGGAGCTTGAGCATGTAGATGTAACCGACGGTCGTCTCCTGTTCCATCGGCTCGCCGGTTCGACCATCGATCAAGCGAATCTTTCCGTGTGACGGTAAGCCCGCTTCGGCAAGGCAAGCGTTGATGTCGCTCTCGGTTGCACCGTTGAAAACCGGCGTGACAGCCTGAAAACCAAGCTTCGCTCCGGCCCAACCGAGGTGAGTCTCGAGAATCTGCCCCACGTTCATACGGCTAGGAACGCCCAGCGGATTGAGCATGATCTGCAGCGGCGTGCCATCGGGTAGGAACGGCATGTCTTCAACGGGAAGGATCTTTGCAATCACCCCTTTGTTTCCATGCCGTCCTGCCATCTTATCGCCGACGCTGATCACTCGCTTGGTCGCGATGTAAACCTTTACCATTTGAAGAACACCACTGCGAAGTTCATCGCCGCGTTTCATGCTGTTCAGCTTACGATCGCGGGCATCGATTGCTCGCTCGACGTTGTCCCACTGAGCCTTATAAACCTTGTCAACTTCCTTTTTCTTCTCGTCATTCTTGACCTGATCAAGAATGTGATCGATGCGGAAATTGCCAGCTCGCTCGGCAATGAACTTCGGGTCTTGTCCATCGGCAAGCGGTCCGCTTTCGATGTCTTTGAGCTTGGTTCCCGCCGCCGTTTCAAGGTCGCGCACGAACGATTCGAACGTTGTCGCAATCTCTTCGTTGCCTTCGACTTCCGCCTGCTTCAAGTCCTTCTCGAAAACCTTTCGCTCGTCTTCCGTCAAACTCATCCGGCGGGAAAACTTCTGAGTATCGATAACGATCCCTTCGATACCCGAAGGAACTTCCAAGGAATCGTTCTTTACGTCTTCACCGGCGCGACCGAAAATCGCGTGAAGCAACTTTTCTTCTGGCGTAAGCTCAGTCTTGCTCTTCGGGCTAACTTTACCAACAAGCACGTCCCCAGGGCGAACGTAAGTTCCGACGTTAACGATGCCGCTTTCGTCGAGCGATGCCAGTGCTTTTTCGGACACGTTCGGAATGTCACGAGTGAACTCTTCACGACCAAGTTTCGTTTCGCGAATTTCGACGTCAAAATCTTCAATGTGGATCGACGTCAACGTGTCAGCATGAACAAGTGCTTCGCTGAGGATAATCGCATCCTCGTAGTTGTACCCGTCGAACGACATGAAGCCGACCAACAGATTTCGGCCCAGCGCCAATTCACCATTCACGGTGGCTGCACCATCGGCGATGACTTGCCCTTTTTCAACCTTATCCCCGATCCTGATGATCGGCTTTTGGTTTTGGCAAGTTCGTTCGTTAAGACCGAAATACTTTTTCAGGTCGTAATGGTCGCTGCCGATCTCAATGCGAGTCGAATCGACATACGTTACCTTGCCCGAACGTCGGGCGCGGATCACCATCGCGCTGTTTCGAGCGACTTCGATTTCCATTCCTGTCGCTACGATCGGCGGTTCGGCAACCAACAACGGCACCGCTTGCCGCTGCATGTTACTACCCATCAACGCGCGGTTCGCGTCGTCGTGCTCGAGAAACGGAATCAAACCTGCAGACACACCGACCATCTGGCTCGGCGCGACGTCCATGTAACCGACTTCGTTCGGATTGACGATCTCGAAGTCACTGCGGAATCGAGCGATCATGTTGGGACCCGCAACCAAGGCACCGTTCTTGATTTCGGTATCCGCAGGGGCGACGTACGACGCGTTCTCTTCGTCGGCGCGAAGCCAAACGACCTCGTCGGTAACCTTGCCGTCTTCGATCTTACGATACGGCGTCACCAAGAAGCCATACTCATCTACACCCGCGTAAAGGGCTAGCGAGCTGATCAGACCGATGTTACTACCTTCGGGTGTCTCGATCGGGCAAATACGACCATAATGAGAAATGTGAACGTCACGAACTTCGAAGCCTGCTCGCTTACGATTCAAACCACCTGGGCCAAGCGCCGAAAGGCGACGTTCGTGAGCCAACTGGCTGAGCGGATTCGTTTGGTCGACGACTTGTGATAACTCACCGCGACCAAAGAAATAATCGATCGCAGCAGAAACGCTCTTCGGATTAATCAGCGATCGTGGCGTCATATCTTCGACGTCCTTCACGCTCATTCGCTCCTGGACGGTTCGTCGAAGCTTCAAAAAGCCCTTGCGGAGCTCTTCGCTGGCCAGTTCATCGATCGTTCGGAGACGACGATTGCCGAGGTGATCGATGTCATCGATCTCAGCACCGCTTTCTGGATCGAACAAATTGATCACGTATCGAATCGACGCGACGATGTCCTCAGGGCGAAGCGTCATCACTGACTCATCGATTTGCTGACCGAGCTTACGATTCAAGCGGAAACGACCCACGCGCCCGAGGCGATAACGATTCGCGTCGTAGAATTTCTCGTTGAACAACGTCCGAGCTTTCTCAAGCTGCGGCGGGTTGCCCGGGCGAAGACGTTGGTAGATCCGCAGCAACGCCTCTTCATGGCTGCTGGTATTGTCGTCAGCGAGCGCGTTGAAAATCAGCGGCACCTTGGGGGCGTCGATGATTTCAATCGACTTAACGCCCGAAGTGCAAATCGCTTCGGCAACGTCTTTGCTGATTCGATGACCGGCTTCGATCAGGATTTCGCCAGCCCGTTCGCTCTTTGATGGATAGACAACGTCATCAACTGAAATCTTGCCCTCGATTACCGACGCACTTTTTCCGCTAGTAATCTTGACGACGGACTTGTCGTAGAACGCTGCCAAAAGATCGGCGTTCGTCGAAAGTTTCGGATCCATTGCGCGAAGCAAAGTCATCGCACTGAACTTGCCGCTCTGGTCGATACGAACTGTCAACGAATCCTTCTTCGTAACATTCACCTCGATCCAACTTCCACGTTCAGGAATGACGCGGCAGCTCGGCAGCTTACGATCGCTTGTACCGTCTTGCTCGAGAACAAAGTCAACGCCAGGACTGCGGTGAAGTTGCGATACGACAACGCGTTCCGCACCATTAATGATGAACTCGCCACCACCCATCATGATGGGAAGGTCGCCGAGGTAAACCTCCTCTTCAACCGGTTGTTCGCGATTCAGTCTCAACCAAATGCGCAGCGGTCGACCGTAGGTCAAACGCAACTGCCGGCATTCGTTAGGAGTGAAGCGAGGCTTCCCGAGCTCGTAGCGGATGTACTCCAGCGTTGTATTGCCGTCGTAGCTTGCGACCGGGAAAATCTCACTCAATACCGCCTGCAAGCCTTGATCGGCACGTTCAAGCGGTGCTTTATCTTCTTGCAAAAACGCTGCATAAGAGCGTGTTTGAAGTTCGGTCAGATCCGGCAACTTGAAGGTCTCTTCGTCCGAGCCGAATCGACGAATTACATGGGTTTCAAGTCGACGCTTGGTGGTGGTAGCCATCGTGCTGGGAACGCTCCGTCAAGGTCCAAAGGGATGTGGCTGAAATTAAACTGTAAAATTGCCTTGACCTTGAAGACCACCTTTCGCCAAAAGGGAGGCCACCAAAGAAAGGCACACGGGCTAAGGAATTATCGCGAAAGGCAAATACCGCCCGTACCTAAAAACCGAGAGGGTGACCAAAAGGAACCGCGCCAAAACGACACCGCATTCTGAACGCAAAATTTGCCGACGAAGAATGGAATGAGATTCCGATCTAAGCGCAGACGATCGCATGCTTTCGCAACGAGTCCAAAATTGCCGCGTGAATGGGTGGCGCACAGGTAGCCGGGTGCAGCGTGAAAGTGGGATCAAGATACAAATACGCGAATCGGAAAACGGTCCGGGCTAGAAATTAACACAATTATCCCGGCACGCAAACCCCAAACAGGAAGCTTTGGCCTAATTTTCGCTCCTGCGGACGCGTCCTTGCCTTCCAGGCGAAAAAACGAAGCGTTTTCAAGCATGCCGAGTCGGAACCGGTTATTAGACGGCCCTTCGCCAACACCCTTCCCGCACCGAAAACAGCAACGATCTGCTGTTTTGTTAGGCTGGGCTTCTTGAAATCGTATCGCTTGTGCGTGGATCCCGCTGGCCAGTTGGCCGTCAAAACTACTTGATTTCGACGGATCCGCCAGCAGCTTCGATTTCTGCCTTGACCTTTGCGGCATCTTCCTTGCTGACAGCTTCCTTGAGCTTCGCCGGGCAGCTTTCGACCATTTTCTTGGAGTCCATGAGCGAAGAACCGGTCAAGTTCTTAACGATCTTGACGATGTCCAGCTTCTTGTCGCCAAATCCGGTCAGAATGACGTCGAATTCGGTTTGCTCAACAGCGGCTGCGGCACCGGCGCCGTCGCCAGCCGGGGCCATCATGACGGCTCCGCCCGCAGCAGGCTCAATGCCGTATGCGTCCTTGAGATAGTCGCTCAATTCTTTGGCCTGCTTCAACGTCATGCTGGCGATCTTGTCGCCCATGGTCTTGCATTCGGCACTGTATTCGATAGTTGCGGATTCGGACATTTTCAAAATTCCTTCAGAACGGAAACGTAATTTAGTTTAGGGAAAGGGGTAACAGGCTGGCCTCAGTAAACCAAGGCGATCGACAAAGATTCGTAACGACTACTCCTCCTCGCCCTTTTGCTTGATCTGGCTGGCGAGCATTCCGCCTGGACCAAGAAGCGCGGCAGATAGCGTTGCTCCTGGGCTAAGGATCTGGCCCACCAACATCGAAATCTGCTCCTCACGACTTGGCCACTTACTGACGGCCGCAAGCTGTTCTGCGGTAAGCCGCTCGCCATCGAGCACTCCACCTGCTGCCTTGAACTTGCTGAACTCACCCGCATCCTTGTCCAGGCGAACGACTTCCTTTACCAAGGCTACGAAGTCAGTCGAGCCCCAGCAAACCGCTACCTGCCCGGCAGCGCCTTCGAACATCGGTGCCAAGTTACTGCCTTCGGCAGCTCGGCGTCCGAGTGAATTTTTCACCATCATCAGGTGAATGTCTTTTTTCTCAAGCTCGCCACGCAGGCGATTGGTCGTGTTTGCGTCCATGCCCAGCGTGGTGACCATGACCGCATCTTCAACGCCTTGCAAAGTTTTTGCAATGTCGCGAGTGACGAGCTGCTTAACAAACTTACTCATATTGATTGACCTATTGCGACTTCAGCATTCCAACGAACGTTATAAACCCCAATCCCATTCGCATAGAACTAGACAACTACCCGAACGCTCGGGGTCATGGTCGCACAAATCGCGATGCCCTTCACATAAGTACCCCTGACTGCCTGGGGTTTCACGTTGGTGACGTAGTTAACGAACGCCTGAATATTCTCGCCCAGCTTGTCGGCATCGAAACTCATCTTGCCAACCATCGCGTGAACATTTCCGCCCTTGTCGTTTCGAAATTCGACCTTACCGGCCTTGTATTCCAAAACCACCTTGCCAACGTCAGGCGTTACTGTGCCTGCACGCGGACTTGGCATCAAACCGCGAGGTCCGAGAACTCGTCCGAGCGGTCCGACCAAACCCATCATGTCCGGTGCTGCGATGCAAACATCAAACTCGGTCCAGCCGTCCTTGATCTTTTTTGCAAGCTCTTCGCCGCCAACTTCGTCTGCACCGGCCTGCTGTGCTGCAACCGCCTGATCGCCCTTGGCGAAAACTATGATTCGTTGCTTCTTGCCGATCCCGTGTGGCAACACAATGCTACCTCGAACGATCTGATCAGCCTGGTTTGGGTCGACGCCAAGTCGCATGTGGACTTCAACCGTCTGGTCAAACTTTGCCTTATTGAACTTCTTCAGCACCGCGACAGCCTCGCCAAGCGGCAAACTATCCTTGGGTTGCTTTTCTAAGTCGGCGCGGTATCGCTTTGATTTCTTGCCCATGAGGCATTTTTTCCTTTTCAGTTTTAGGTGGTCGCTGAAGTCACCCGGCCCGGTATCGACCTGAGCGTTGCAAGAGTAGAGTCTCGCGAAAACGCAACAGAGCCGGCGGCGGCAACCTCTCCCACTCGCCCAACACAATCGCAAATCTTAAAACAAAATTTGCGAGTGGCAAAAGGTGACGAACGAAGCGGTCGGCGTCAACTGCAAATAGGCGGCGAAGGTAGAATTATTTTCCTTTTTTGCAAACGATTCGGCCAAAACCTCTTCCGGAGCAAGGAGAATTGCAAAATCGTTGAGTTGGGCACCGCTCTCCGCGTCGAGTCAGGGGCCGACGAAAGGATAGCGGTTTCCTTCTGCTGGGCTGCGACCGCAGACGGAGGCATGTGGAAATGAGTCGACTAAACGCGTCAATCGGTGCGACGATACTCATTTGGCCTCGGCACGACGTGGCTTTCTGCTTCGGATTGGACGTAAAGTGTCGCAGTGAGCTTCTGTCGATTACACTCCGGGGGCTTTCATTTTTTTAGTCGGTAGGCATGTTGTTTTATGAAATCTACGAAGTGCAAGATACGCTGCGGCTTTACGTTGATTGAATTACTTGTCGTGATCGGGATTATTGGAATCCTCGTTTCGCTATTGTTGCCTGCGGTCCAGGCGGCTCGCGAATCAGCTCGGTCGATGGATTGCAAGAATCGGATTCGGCAGCTCGCACTTGCAGCGCAAATGCATCACGACTCGCTGAAGTTTTTTCCTCCCGCGAGATATGAAGCTCGTCCCGATTCCAATCCATCAGACAGGTGTGGGCTGGAGACGCCAACCTGGCTGGCTCGCGTGATGCCTTATGTCGAAGAGTCGGCATTAGGTGAGCAGTGGGACTTTTCGAAGCCGTGGCATGAGCATCCCGAAGGCGTTCGAACGACCGTCCCCGATATCTTTTTGTGTCCCTCACGACGCGCGGGAACTCGACCCGTTGGGACACGAAGCCTGCGGACGTCCGTGAGCGGCGGCGGAGGCCGTTTGCCCTGCGGTTGTCCGATACCGCCTCGACCCGTTGAGGTGAGTCTCGATATCGAAGGTGCCCTCTGCGACTATGCCGGAAACCACGGCGACCTGACTCCTGGCGCTTCTGGGCTGCCCACGGATTTTTACTTCGGCGGAAATGGCACCGGGGTCATTATCAGCACCCGGCCCGTCTGCAAAGAAGGCAAGGCGATTGCGCCGATGGACCGGATCCGCATGGCATCGGTTCTGGACGGCACATCGAGCACTTTTCTGTTCGGTGAAAAGTTTGTTTCGGCAATTAACCTGGGAAGCTTTCCTGAGGACTCGCCTGCCTACGATGGCGATCACTTGCCGGCATCGTGTCGCTTAGCCGGCCCAGGTCTTCGCCTGGCCAGCGGCCCAAGCGATCCGCTTGCTGATATGTTCTCGTTTGGAAGCTGGCATTCCGCTGGCGTTCACTTTGCCCTTGTCGATGGAAGCGTTCGCTTGTTTAGTTCCGATACCGACACGAAGCTGCTTGGCTCGCTATCCAATCGCGGCGACTCACGTGTCGTCGTGCTGGAGAATTAGTAGATGAGTGTGCTCGCGCGAATCCTACCGATTGCGATGCTCGCGATTTGCCTGACCGGATGCACAGGTAATCAACATCTCGGCACTGGCATCGTTCGGTTCGATGACGGCGAACCCGTGAGATCGGGTACTGTTGAATTTCGCTGCATCGATGACGGCGCCCGTTTCGCGAGCCGAATCGATGAGCAGGGGCAATTCAGCTTAACCGATGGTGATGGGCAAGCGACGATCCCCGATGGGAGGTATGAGGTCGTCGTGGTGCAAATGGTACTGACCGAAGACCTCGCAGCAAGCTTGCACACGCACGGCCGAACGGTGCCTCGCCGTTTCGCAGACTACTACACCAGCGAACTTCGTATCGCCGTCGATCATCAGAAACATCCTGAGCCGATCCACGTCGTCTTGGTGAGCGAATAAGTAGGCTAAAGACCTGCGGTCCAGTCGTGCTTTGGCGCGTCACGAACGATTTGATCCGAATCTTTCGACTGCTTTTGAATGCTCCGGCGGAGTGCGTCGACGTCGTCATGAGCGGTCAACGGATGCAGCGTGATGCGAAACACTTTGGTCTCTCCCGCGGCGAGCGAAACGACTCGCCCCTGTGATTCTTCGAAGCTTCGATGATTCGGGAAATTGGTAGAAGGCTCTAGGCCGAGAACATATCCGTCTTCGTTTGCAGCCGTGTTTTTCCAGGCAATGAAATATGGCAGCGTCCTGGTGTCGAACTGGACGCCCAGCCCGATCCCGCTGTCAACGTTGCTAAGCATCGCGCAGGCCCAGTTCGCATCGTCTGCTTTTGGCACGACGAAGTAGACTCGCTCGCCGTAACCTGATTGTGGCGTTCCCATCTGGTTCCATGCTTGAATTTCGGAAGCCGATAAAGCGTCTTTAGGGGCAATTTCATCGAACGCGATGTCCAGCGTTGATCCGTTCGCAAGAATCGGAACGCCGACATTAATGTGATACAGAAGCTGCATGGACGCCGGAACCGTTCGCTCGTTAGTGACTTCATCGATGATGTGAACGGTCGATGAGTTGGCGAAGAACCCCGCTCGGCTTGTGAGTCGAAGACGCTTGAAGAACAGTTTTGATTCAACGACATCGCCGATCAGTTCCACGTAGCCGGTTTCTTGGTTGACTTCGACACGAAGATCACGGGCCGGAAGGTTGGCAATGCGACCGTGCAGCGGATATCTCAGGGTGCCATTCTCATGCTTTTCAGGAGCCCCGTTGCTTTCCAGACCACAACGAACGACCAACTCGTCAAACCCCTCCAGCCAGCCGAGTCCGTCGGGATCCATCACGGGAACGTAGGACGGGTGGACAGGGCCGTCGACTGGTGATGCCCAGCCGATTTCGACATGGCCGGCCCACATTTTCCAAATCCCCATGCCACGGCTCGGAAGCAGTAACACTCGCACTGCTCCCGTGTCGACAAGAACGACTTCCACGCCCTCTGATTTACCTCCCGTCAGGAGCCCGTGCTTGATCGTGATCGGTCCGCAGGCAGTCTCGAAGTTTCCTGAAACGGAGGAATGCTGGTTCCAGGCAACCAAAACAGGCGAATCATCGAGCCGGCGACGGCAAAGAATCTCTGAGTTCATGAAATCTCCCTCGGCTTTGTCATTACGGCGAAGGCATTCTTGTAACCGCTGGACATTGGCAATAAAACATCCCCTGTACTTAATCTTTGACACCTCGCTCAATTGAACTAGGGCGAAGTTTTTCTGTTTGCCATTCCCAACCCGGAGTTTTCTGATGTCTAGCGTTCGCCTCGATGAAGGCTTGATTCAAGGTGACAGCGTTTCTGGCCTGCTTGATTCAGCGATGGACGCCGGTGGTGGTTTGTTGCGATTGACCCCAACTTGGGTTCCCCGATCGTTCTTGCATCCAGGCCGCCGAATCAAATTGCATCCGAGCGACTACTACCGATTCGGCGCGGATCGCGGCGGTATCGATGAACGTTGGTTCGGAAGCACGACCGAGGCCGCGAACGATGGTCGCGTTTGGCACGAGGGGTTGAGCTTCTGCTTGTTCGAAGGCAAGAAGTTCTTGCTTCGCGATGCGGTTGCGGAGCGCGGTAGTGACTTGGTTGGCCCCAAGATTTACGACAAGTACAAGCGATGGCCGGTCTATTCAAAGTTCTTTGATAACATGGGACCGATCCCTCATCACATGCATCAGAGTTTTGAAGATGCGGCGCTCGTCGGCCAAGAAGGAAAGCCGGAAAGCTATTACTTTCCGCCACAACTAAATAACGTTGACAACAATTTTGCTTACACGTTCATGGGCCTCGAGCCGGGGACGCAACCTGAAGACGTTCGTCGCTGCTTGGAGAATTGGAACGAAGGTGACAATGGCATTCTTGATCTCAGTCGCGCTTATCGACTCAAGCGGGGAACCGGCTGGTTGATTCCGCCAGGCGTGCTGCATGCACCCGGTTCGCTTTGCACCTATGAACCTCAATGGGGGAGCGACGTGTTTGGGATGTACCAATCGATCGTCGAAGGCCGCTACGTACCTTGGGCATTGCTTGTCAAGGATATGCCTGCGGAGAAACACCAAGACCTTGACTTCATTGTCGGGCAACTTGATTGGGACAAGAACGTTGATACGCACTTCAAGAATTCGAACTACTTAGAACCGATTCGCGATGACGCGAAGTGCGGCAAGGGTTTTGAAGACTTGTGGATCGTCTATGGCACCGTCGATGGTGAACAGCTTTTCAGCGCCAAAGAACTAACGATTCAGCCAGGGGCGAAATGCATGTTGAAGGATCCAGGAGCTAGTTCGTGGATTACTGTACAGGGCCGTGGTCGGATCGGTGCACTTGACCTTCAGACGCCGGCAATGATTCGGTTCGGACAAAATACGACGGACGAAGTCTTTATCAGCCATACTGCGGCGACGAGCGGTGTGGAGATCGAAAACACTGGCACCGAGCCGCTCGTTGGACTTCGATATTTCGGCCCGGGTGTTCACAGCAACCTGCCAAAGGCTGGAAGCTAGCTCACGTCGTCCTCTGCCTTCCATTGCTCTCATCTATCAAGGAAACTTCCATGTCCAGTTCGAATATCACTGCCAAGCATCCCAACGCGTTCCCCAAACTTCATAACGCAGGTTGGCCAGGCGTGGTTGGTAAAGGCGGTGAAGACAATGATCCGTTTATTGATCTGGACACGATGCTGGACTTGACCGCAGCCGCCGAAGTTGACGGGCGAAAGTTTGATGGTGTTGATCTGTTCTTGTTCGATCCGCACGTATCCATTGATTCGACGGATAAACAGTTGGAGGACCTTGCCGATCGAGTTCGAAGCCGTGGCTTGGTGATCGGCAGCGTGGTCGCGCCGGTTTGGCCACCAACCGGGGGTGGGTCGGCGGCGGGTGCGCCGGAGCAAGTCGAGGCGTTCTTGACTCAGGTTCGCAAAGGATGCCAGATCGCCAGTCGCCTTCGCGAGATCGGTATTCGTCCTTACGGCGTCGTTCGTTTGGACAGCGCGACATCGGTGAGCGAGTGGATGGCCGATCCGGCTACGAATCAATCCAAGATTGCTGATACGTTTAAGGCCGCCTGTGACATCGCTGAAGAGTACGACGAGCGGCTCGCTGCCGAAGGTGAAATTTGCTGGGGTGGAATGCACTCGTGGCGTCAGATGGTCGACCTGCTCAGTCGCGTTGGACATCCCGAGCGTTTGGGCTTTCAAGCGGATATGGCTCACACGCTGCTCTATCTGCTCGGCTACAACGCCCCTGATGATGCGATCCTGCCTGCCGATTTTGACTGGGCCAATACCACGAAGAAGAACGAGGCGTTAAAGCAGTTGACGCACGAACTGCGACCTTGGACGATCGACTTTCATGTGGCGCAAAATGATGCGACCGTTCATGGGACCGGCAGCCACGACAAGACAGGTCGTCATTGTTTGCCCAACGATCCCAATGGCAAGTTGGATATCGCCCACGATGCTGGTTTCTGGTTGCGTGACGAGCATGGCGACGTTCTGCATACCTGTCGACATATTTGTTGGGACGGCTGCATGTTCCCCAATTCAGTGATGCATAAGCCAGAGACATGGAACAGCATTCTCAGCGCGATGCTCAGCGTGCAAGATGCGCACGGCTGGAACGAGGCATAGGGTTGAGGCATGATTCAACCACGGCAATCTCGGGTTCATCTCATTGATGAGTTTTTCATGCATACTTCGGGCGTTCATCAATCTCTTGAGCGGCTGACGAAGGTTCTCGAGGACCTGAAGCTGCCGTTCGTTGTTTCAGACGCATTGGCGGTCAATCATTATGGTCATCTTCGAGCAACGACAGATGTTGATTTATTAATGACCAGAGATGATTTGTCGATCTTCAAGGATCAGCACATCGGGCGTGGTTGGCTCAAGAAGTTTGAGGGATCCAAAGGCTTTCGTGATACAGTCACAAACATTCCGATCGTTGTATTGATCGTTGGGGACTACCCAGGAGATGGCAAGCCAAAGGACATTGCGTTTCCACATCCAGCGGACGTCGCAGAATTTGATAAAAGCGGCGTTCCCTATATTCGCTTAAGTAGTTTGATTGAATTAAAATTAGCAAGTGCGATGACGGCGCCGGATCGACCTCGAGACTATGACGACGTCATTCAGCTGATTCGCAAGAACGACCTTCCATGTGCCTACGGCGATGCTCTCAATCCGTACGTTCACGAAGCTTGGCATCGGATGTGGGCCGCGTCTCGGCATTCAGATGAGTATTGAGTTTCTTTTCATCCCTTCCCTTCGAACGACTCCGTAATGAAACCTCTTAATATTGGCATGGTCGGTTATGGCTTCATGGGGCGTACGCACAGCAACGCGTACGCTCAAGTGAATCACTTTTTCCCCAGCGAATACAAGCCGGTACTAAAAGCTGTCTGTGCTCGCAACAAAGAAAAGGCCGAAGAGTTTGCCGCCAACTGGGGCTACGAGTCGGTCGAAACCGATTGGCGAGAGATGATCAAGCGAGACGACATCGACGTTGTTGATATCTGCACTCCGAATAACCTCCACAAGGAGATTTCGATCGCAGCGGCAAGGGCTGGCAAGATGATCCTTTGCGAAAAGCCGCTCGCGATGAGCACGTCCGAAGGCGAAGAGATGTGCGCCGAAGTTGAAAAGGCGGGCGTCAAGAACATGGTCTGGTACAACTACCGCCGAGTACCGGCCGTGACGCTTGCGAAGCAGTTGATCGACAGTGGGCGTCTGGGACGCATATTTCACTATCGAGCAAACTTCTTGCAGGACTGGACAATCAACGCCGATGTTCCGCAGGGCGGTGCCGCGACGTGGCGACTGGATGCCGAGGCAGCAGGCAGCGGCGTGACGGGAGACTTGTTGGCACACTGTATCGATACCGCCCTTTGGCTCAACGGTGGGATCAAAGACGTTTCAGCAGTCACCGAAACGTTCGTCAAGGAACGAATGCATGCAGAGACCGGCAAGAAAGAGCCAGTGAAGATTGACGATGCGTGCTCGTTTTTCTGCCACTTCGACAACGGGTCACTCGGCCTTTTTGAGTCGACTCGATACGCTCGCGGGCACAAGGCGTTGTACACACTGGAGATCAACGGCGAGAACGCATCGATCCGCTGGGATCTGCATGACCTTCATCGTTTGCAGTATTTCGATCATCGTGACGAAGGGATCGTGCGCGGCTGGCGAAGTGTCCATGTGAGCGATAGTGACCAGCCGTACATGAAAAACTGGTGGGTTCCCGGGCTGCAAATCGGATATGAGCACACGTTTATTCATCAGGTTGCGGATTTCCTTAAGGCTTTGGAAACGGGTGAGGAGCCGCGGCCGAACTTCCGTGATGCTTTGGAAACCCAAAAAGTGTGCGATGCCGTTTTGGCAAGTGCTGCAAAGCGTTCTTGGATGAACGTCTAGGCGAAACGATCCACCTTCGGCAAGCCGCGGAAGAAGCGGCGGGAGTTGGTTTTCGTTTCTGTCTTTTCGGTTTTCGCCGTGAATCGCAAGTCATTTTCGCATCGTTATGGATGCTTCTTTCAGGGGCTGGGGCGAACGGCAGGAGAACAATTCCCAGTTGCTCCGCCAGAAAATGGCCTTACGTGTAGAATAAGTGGTACGATCATTGAAGATTGCGTAAAACAATTCTTCCGACGATTCGTACAATTTGACAGTTGCATTCGCATTGACCCGACGACCGTTGACACGAATCGGCTTGGCGGCGAGCTACGCTAGGTTTAGACGAAATTGTTAGATCGATGCTTGTTTCGTTGCTCAAAACATTCGCAGTCTTCCGTTTCCCTCAGCAAGCGACCACTAAAGTCCCACCGATGAAACTTCCAGCAGCTTACACGTTTGCAGTGCTTGGCCTATGCCTTACCGGTTGGTCAAGCACCACCGTTCGCGGAAACGAAGGCGATTTGCCGCCGTTTGCTGACATCAGCAAAGACTACGTCGCGATCGCAAGCTCCGATCAACAGAACCCCAAGGGTCTGTTTAACATGTGGAAGCGAGAGCGTGACACGCAGTTGATCGGCGAGCTGCCGAAATCGTTTATGGGCAAGCGATACTTTGTCGCTCTGACCCTCAGTAGCGGCGATCAGTATGCCGGTTTACAGTCCGGTGAATGGGTCATTGAATGGCGTCGGTACAACAACCGACTTGCTCTGATTGCACCGAACCTTGAAGTTCGCGCGGAAGGTGAAGCGGAGGCTAAAGCGTCTGTCAAACGCCTGTTTACCGATCAAGTTTTGATGGACGTTCCGATCCTAGCCATGGGCCCCAACGGCGGTCCGGTTATCGATTTCGATCAGTTGTTAATCGCCAACGCTACCAAGTTTTTTGGTTCGAGCGTTCGCGTTACCAATCCAGGCTTGGTCTCGATTCCGTCCGCGAAAGTCTTCCCAGGTAACGTGGAGCTTGCCTTTGAGATTGTCGGAAACGCAGGCCGCTTGCAGACGATTCATTACTCGTTTAGCGAAGTTCCGTCATCTTCCAACGGATTTAAAGCACGTCTTGCTGACGAGCGAGTGGGCTACTTCACAACAGCGTTTTCGGACCTCAGCAAGTATGACGATGAGGAGACGCGAGTCCGATACGTGAACCGTTGGCACCTTGAGAAACGCGACTCACGTTTGAAGTTGAGCCCACCGAAGGAACCGATTCGGTTTTACGTCGAGCACACAACTCCCGTTCGATATCGTCGTTGGGTTAAAGAAGGCGTTGAGTATTGGAACCGAGCGTTTGAGAAAGTTGGTTTGATCGATGCGATCGTCGTTGAATATCAAGACGCTGAAAGCGGCGCTCATATGGAGAAAGACCCTGAAGACGTTCGGTATAACTTTATCCGTTGGTTGAATAATGACGTCGGTACCGCGATCGGGCCCAGTCGCGTTCACCCGGAAACCGGCGAAATTCTTGACGCAGACATCATCCTGACCGATGGATGGATTCGATATTACAACCTCAATTACCACGAGCTAATGCCAAAGCTTGCGATGGAAAGCGCAAGTGCTGAAACGCTTGCATGGCTTGGAAATCATCCCACTTGGGACCCGCGAGTCAGGTTGGCTCCGTCCGAAGAAGCGAATTCGCTTCGATCGAAGTATTCGCTCCAATCACAGGAACCGATGGCCGGTTTCAAGCTCGCTGGTGCTGATCCGGCGTTGCTTGGCGACGACGAATACGATGGTCTTTATGGGCAGATCAGCCAGAAGAACGGTCTTTGCATGGCGGCCAGCGGCCGACAACTCGACCTGGCATTTGCACGAATGAACTGGGCTTTTGCGCTTCTTGATGATGAGCCAACCGACGAAGAAAAGAAAAAGAAGGAAGAGGAGGAAAAGGCGAAAGCTGCTGAAGTCGCTGGAAAATCCGCCGATACGGCTGTAGCCGCGTCGGACAAGCCTGAGGAGAAAAAGGATGAAGCTAAGCCAGAAGACAAAACGGCTTCCACCGAAACGAAACCTGAAGTTGCATCCAATGGAAAGGATTCGGAACTTCTTGACGGTATTCCTGAGTGGTTCGTTGGTCCGTTGCTAGCCGATCTCGTGGCGCACGAAGTCGGTCACACATTAGGTCTTCGGCACAACTTCAAAGCCTCTGGCCAGATGAAGCTTGACAAGATCAACAGTCACGAGGTCAAAGGCAAAAAGACATTCACTTCATCCGTCATGGATTACATCCCGATCAATTATCGTCATGAATCCGGCGAGATTCAGGGCGACTATGGAATGATCGATATTGGCCCTTACGACTACTGGGCAATCGAGTATGGCTATACGTTTGACGATAAAAAGCTTCCTGAAATCTTAAAGCGATGTAGCGAACCGGAATTGCAGTACGCAACAGACGAAGACACCAGCGGCCCCGATCCACTGGCCACTCGTTACGACTTTAGCGCCGATCCATTGGATTATGCAAATGAGCAGATGAAATTGGTCCGAATCTATCGCGAACGGATCTTGGACAAGTTTGTTAAGGATGGCGATAGCTGGTCCAAGGCACGCCGTGGCTACGAATTGACGCTCGGTCTGCAAATGCGAACGGTGAGCATGATGGCGAACTGGGTCGGCGGTGCGTTCGTAAATCGAGATAAAAAAGGCGACCCGGGTGATCGACCTTCGATTGAAGTGGTCCCGGCAAAACAACAACGTGATGCACTGAAGTATGTTATTGACACCACGTTCAATGACCAGGCCTACGGATTGACTCCGAAGCTTCTGGAACGAATGTCGGTTGATAAGTGGCTCGATGGTGGCAATCATTCCGGGATGTCGGCCGAGGCGACTTGGCCGATCCATGATCGCGTCCTCGGGATTCAGGCATCGGCGCTTACACTGCTAATGAATCCGACAACGCTTCGCCGAGTCTTTGACAACGAACTTCGGTTGGCCGAGGATGTCGAGACGTTGACATTGCCCGAACTACTTAACACCGTCACCACATCCGTGTGGACGGAGTTAAGCCAACCATGCCCCGATGCACGAAACGACCGCAAGCCGATGATCAGCAGTCTGCGACGCAACTTGCAGCGAGAGCATTTGCAGCGATTGCTCGATTTGGTTCTGGAAGACTCCAGCGATACTGCGGCCTACAAGCCGATTGGCAATTTGGCTCGGATGCAGCTGCGGGCGATCAAGGGGAAGATCGATGCGTCGCTTGCAACTTGCGGGAATAAGATGGATGCCTACACCGCTGGGCACCTGACCGAGTCTAAGGAACGCATCGAACGAGCTCTCGAAGCGAGCTACACATTCAATGGAAATTCGCAGCAAGCTCCCATCATGTTGCTCCGATTAGGGAAAGAAACGGAAGGCGAAAACTAGAATTCGGTTGACGGGAGTGAATCTTCCTTTAAACTGTTGGGAGGTGCGGTCGACGCATCTACCCCGCCTGCCTGTTTGAAACGACTCAATTCCCGAGTTGGTTTACAGGGCTACCTTCACTGTGTCGGCGATTGCTTGATGCAGCGCTGGATCGGCGGTGTCAGACCATATCCTCCTTGGAAAAAGCGTTAACGCGCTTGAGCAACAGCCGTTGCCTTGGCTTGGAATCGGTCGGACGCCCCGTCTGACGATTAATTCGAAATCGATATTACGTGAGCACTTTTCTCGCGTTTCGGTTCGTTCCAAGCGAGCGATCGCGGTTTGCCCATTCCCAGGCGGAACTGTTGGCCAACACCATCGTTATCGGGAGTTATCGCGTGACTGCAATATCTACAACTCGGCGACTGCCTGCCGTTGCTTTTTTGGTCGCATTCATTTCGCTTTGGGCGACGACTGCGTCCGCTGACGACTCGGCAGACACCAAAGAAGCCGTTGACCTCAAGCCAGTGAGTTACCATCGAGAAATTCTGCCGATCTTCCGAGCCAACTGTTTAGGGTGTCACCAAGGAGCCAAACAGCGAGGTGAGTATGTCATGACTCAGTTCGATCGTCTCATGCAAGGAGGTGAAACGGGCGGGAAGGCGATCGTTCCGGGGCATCCCGATGAAAGCTTTCTGATTTCGCAGATCACACCAGTCGATGGGCATGCCGAGATGCCGGATGAGCCTGCAAAGCCGCTATCGCAGATCGAGATTGATTTGGTTCGCCGCTGGATCGGTGAGGGCGCAAAAGATGATTCGCCGGCAAAAGAGTCGTTTGACGCTGAGCATCCGCCGGTTTATCGCAACCCACCGACGATCACGTCGTTAGATATTTCGCCAGATGGGAAGCTCATCGCCGCCGCCGGATATAGCGAGGTCTTTTTGATCGACGCATCTACAGGCCAGCGTTTGCAGCGGCTCATCGGGGACAGCCCGCGAATTAACAGCGTCCGGTTCTCTCCCGATTCCAAGCGGCTCGCGGTCGCAGGAGGGACGCCATCCATCGCGGGTGAAATTCAAGTCTGGAATTTGCAAACGCATGCACTGGAGCTTTCGAAGTCGGTCACGTATGACACGCTTTCGGGGGTTCGTTGGTCTCCGGATGGAACACAATTGTCCTTCGGAGCAGGTGACAATTCGGTTCGAGCAATCGATCCCATTAGTGGCGAACAAGTGCTATTCCAGGGAGCCCATGAAGACTGGGTGCTTGACACCGTCTACACCGTCGATGGAAAGAATCTCGTTTCCGTCGCACGTGACATGTCATGCAAGTTGACGGACGTTGCAACCGAACGTTTTATTGACAATATCACCTCAATCACTCCAGGTGCATTGTCCGGCGGATTGAATAGTGTCGAGCGCCATCCGGCGCGAGATGAAGTCATGCTAGGCGGGGCTGATGGTGTCGCCAAAGTCTATCGCGTGTTTCGCCAAACCGAACGCAAGATCGGCGACGATGCAAACTTGATCCGTCAAATGCCTGCGATGCCGGGAAGAATTTTTTCCGTCGCGATCAGTCCAGACGGATCGCGGCTTGCCGCCGCATCAACGCTCGATGGACAAAGCGAAGTGCGGGTTTGGAATTATGACTTTAACGGTACGATGTCCGACGAGATCAAAAGCCTCTCCGGTAAGCGGGTCAATGATCTTTCCCCGGAAGAGAAGAAGAAGCTCGACGACTATCAGAATTCCCCAGTCTCTCAAATTTGGCGAGCGGACATTGGCGACGCAGCTATTTACAGCATCCGATTTGCCCCCGATCAATCGTTGTTCGTCGCGGGTGATGATGGCATCATTCGTCGCTATGGAGCCGACGGACAATTAGGTCAGCCGATTGAACCGATTGATCCTGCTTCCATCGTCAGTGACGCGAACTCTTCGCTTGCCTTCGATTCAATCCTTTGGAATCGCGGGCAGATAGCGTTAAGTAAAGAAACCGCGACTCAAACCGCGACTGAAGCCGTTCCCGAAGTTGATCAGGTGGCGAAGCTTGAGTTGCTGCCTGCTGAAGTTCAATTGGATGGCCCCGTAAGCTATGCCCAGGTACTTGTCACAGGCACCCTTCAAGACGGATCCTCGGTCGACTTAACGCGCGCGGTTCGGTGGAACGTTCCGAGCTTTGCGATTGTCACCGCGACCGGTGCCGTGCGTCCTGTGACCGATGGAAAAGGAGAGCTGACGGTGACGTTCGGAAGCCACTCTGCCAAGGTGCCGATTTCTGCAAATGCTATCGTCAGTACTGGGACAAGCGGTGGCTATGAAGTCGACTTCATTCGTGATGTCAATCCGGTGCTAAGCCGCCTGGGATGTAACCAAGGGACCTGTCACGGCGCTCAAGCCGGCAAGAACGGTTTCAAGCTTTCGCTTCGCGGCTACGACCCAATCTATGACATCCGTGCGCTGACCGATGATCATGCGGCACGTCGAATCAATGCTTCGGACCCAGACCAGTCGCTGATGCTTCATAAGCCACTTGGCGTGGCGCCGCATCAAGGCGGGACGCTGATGAAGACCGATGATCCTTCATTCGCAATCCTAAGAAGTTGGATTGCGGACGGGTGTAAGCTTCGTCTGGACACGCCTCGGGTGAGTCGTATTGAATTGATGCCCACCAATCCGGTCGTTAATCAACCTGGTTCTCAGCAGCAGGTTCGGGTCGTGGCCTACTACCAGAACGGAACGAGTCGCGATGTGACGGCTGAAGCTTTCATCACCAGCGGAAACACGGACGTCGCCGAAGCAAACGTAGCCGGTTTGCTCACCGCAGCGCGACGTGGTGAAGCTCCGATCCTCGCGAGATACGAAGGTAGCTACGCCGCGACGACCATGACGGTAATGGGAAAGCGTGAGGACTTTCAGTGGTCAGAGCCCCAGGTCTGGAATCCCATCGATAATTTCGTCGCCAAAAAATGGCAGCGGATGAAGATCCTTCCGAGCGAACTCTGCACCGATGAGGAATTCATTCGACGTGTTTACCTCGATTTGACCGGCTTGCCACCATCAAGCGAAGTGACCCGTGCGTTTATTGCTGACGCTAGCGAGACGCAGCGCAAGCGAGCTGTTGTCGTTGATGACTTGATCGCGTCCAAAGAGTTCATCGAGTTTTGGACCAATAAATGGGCAGATCTGCTGCAGGTCAATCGCAAGTTTCTCGGTGTTGAGGGGAGCGCCGCGTATCGATCTTGGATTCGCGATTCCGTCGCTCGAAATCAACCGTACGACGAATTCGCTCGCGACATCTTGACCGCGATGGGGTCAAACAAGCAGTATCCACAGGCTTCCTATTTCAAGGTATTGCGAGCTCCCGAAGAGACGATGGAGAACACGACGCATCTCTTTTTGGGAATACGGTTCAACTGCAACAAGTGCCATGATCATCCGTTCGAACGTTGGACGCAGGATCAATATTACGAGACGGCCGCGTTCTTTCGACGTACTTCGCTGCGCGCTGATCCGGCTAGTGGCAAGGAAACGATCGGGGGCTCCGCTGTGGATGGCGCAACGCCTCTTTATGAAGAGGTCTACGAAGCCGACGCCGGTGAAACGAAGCACCCAAGGACGTCCAAAGAAGTCGCGCCCAAGTTTCCTTATGTGGTTGAGCATGAGTCGAAAGCCGATGGCACGCGGCGAGACAATTTGGCGTCTTGGATGACCAGCACCAACAACCAATACTTCGCGCGAAGCTATGCAAATCGAGTTTGGGGTTACCTCACGGGCGTTGGCTTGATTGAACCGATCGACGATATCCGTGCTGGCAATCCCTCAACCAATCCAGAGCTTCTTGATTACCTGACGGCATCATTTATCGAAAGCAAGTTTGATCGCCAAGAACTTGCCAGGATGATCTGCAACAGTCGAACGTACCAACTTTCTGGAAAGTCCAATCTATGGAACGAGGACGACACGCAAAACTATTCGCACGCAACGCCTCGTCGCCTCGGCGCCGAAGTTCTCTTTGACGCCATTCACTTTACTACCGGCTCGGTACCCAGCATCCCCGGAATACCTCGGGGAACACGAGCTGCCGAGCTTCCCGACGCAGGTGCACGGACTGATGACGGATTCTTGCAGAACTTAGGAAGGCCGGTACGGGAAAGCGCATGTGAGTGCGAGCGAAGCAGCGACTTGCAGCTCGGCCCCGTGATGGCACTCGTCAGCGGACCAACCGTCGGGCAAGCGATCGCCGATTCGGGTAACGATATCAACCGACTGGTTGGTTCCATCGCCGACGATCAAGCGTTAGTCGAAGAGATTTTCTTACGAACGCTTTCGCGCAAACCAGCCTCTGACGAAGTTCACGCTTTTGCGGAACTGAGAAAGGAGATCGGCTTGGACCATGAGACAATCGTAAATTCTCTCAAGGAACGCGAAGCTTGGTGGGCCAATGATCTGCCAAAGCGTGAGGTTGCGAGACTCGACGCGATCAAACGGGCCGAGGAGCAATTGACATCGGCGGTGGAGGCGGCAAAGCCCGAGCAATCTCGACTTGCAAAAGAACGCGAGGAGAAAGTCAACGCTGCGACTGCAAAGTTAGCTGACGCCCAAGCGAAGGCGGCCGAGCGACTCGCAGCATGGGAGACGGGCCAAACCGATAAGACAGAATGGTTTCCGTTGGTTCCGAATCGTATGAGTTCAACCAACAAAGATTCGTTTCGCGTTCTTGAGGACCGATCGATCATGGTCACTGGAAACGCCGATGAAGGTGTCTACAGCGTAACCTTCAATACCACCCTCCCAACGATTACTGGTATCCGTATCGAAGTCTTGCCGATAGACATCGCTGCTGGGAAAGGGCCGGGACTTTCTGACAATGCGAATTTCGTAGTTACCGAACTAGAAGTTGCGGTTTCAGATGCCAAGACTCCTAAGGAACAGGCACCTGTTCTGTTAACCGGGGGCCTCGCAGACTTTAGCCAAGACGGATTTAGTCCCGCAGCGGCCATTGATGGTCAAAGCCGTGATCAGGGTGGATGGGCAATCTCGGGTTCAACGGTCCATGGTCACTGGATAGTTTTTCAAACCAAAGAGCCGCTTACGATCAGCGGCGATAAAAACCTGATCGTCAAGTTGCATCAGTTTCACAATGCGGCGAAGCATCGTTTGGGCCGTTTTCGTATTAGTCTTACCACAAGCACCGCGGCAACGATTCCGCTTGGTCTTGCCGAACCATACCGAGCGGCAATGTCGCAACCCGCCGCAACAAGAAGCGAAGCGGACAAAAAACTGCTCACGGACTACTTCGCGTCCATTGACACCATCGTCAAAGCGGATCGTGACGCGTTGGCGGCCGTGAGCGCCGCAGTGCCTGCAGATTCGAATGTCGTGGAAGCGCAAGCCCGAATCGAACGCGCCAAGCAACCCGTCCTGGTAGATTCTCAACTGGATCGTTTGCGAACCGACGTCGGCCAGAGCGAACTTCAGATCAAGAACGAGCGATTGACCGCGGCCGAAGACCTGGTCTGGGCTCTGATCAATAGTCCTGAATTTTTGTTTAACCGTTAACCCGTATCCTTGGAGTCTATCATGCTTTCGATCAAAGGCCCTCTTGCGAAAGATCTTTGCGATCGCCATTTGGCACCGACTCGGCGCGACGTCTTGCGTATCGGGGGCAGCGGTTTGTTCGGCTTGTCTCTCGGTTCGATGCTTCGATTGCAAGCTTACGCCGATGAGTCGATCAATTCGAAACTTCCCACCGGTGGGCCAGGTTGGGGCAAGGCAAAAAGCATCATCCTGGTCTATTTGCAAGGTGGTCCTAGTCATCTTGACCTTTGGGATCCCAAGGACAATGTGCCAGACAATGTGAAGAGTGTTTTCAAACCGATCAGCACGAAGATCCCGGGCATCCAATTCACAGAGAATCTACCGAAGCTGAGCCAGATCAATGATCGCTTCACGATGATTCGGTCGATGTCGTATACGCCCAACGGTTTGTTCAACCATACCGCGGCGATCTACCAGATGATGACCGGCTATACGACGGATAAAGTAAGTCCGTCGGGCCAATTGGAACCACCGACCCCGAAAGATTTCCCGAATTTTGGAAGTAACATTGTTCGCCTGCGTCCGATCGATGATCCAATGCTTCCGTTCGTCATGTTGCCCCGCCCACTGCAAGAATCCAATGTGGTTGGCAAGGGCGGTACGGCTGGTTTCCTTGGGAAGTCATTCGATCCGTATACGCTGTACCCAGATGGCGATGACATGATGATGGACAAGATGAGCCATATTAAGGTTGACGATCTTAGGATGCGCCCCGAGGTTTTCAGTGTTCGTCTTCAACGTCGCGCAAAGCTTCGAGATCTTCTCAACAAGCAAATGCCGGACATCAACAAGGCGATCGAATCCTATGACTTGGATGAATACTATGATCGTGCGTTGTCGCTGGTTGTGTCTGGGCGTGCTCGTGACGCGTTTGACCTAGGGGCCGAATCGGAAGATCTTAAGGATCGTTACGGACGCAATACGTTTGGTCAAAGCTGCCTCCTTGCTCGACGACTTGTCGAAGCAGGAACTCGCGTCGTCGAAGTCATTTGGCCGAAGGTCGCCAACAGTGACAATCACTCATGGGACCATCACGTTGGCTTGTCCGAGCGGATGAAGAATCGTTCCGCACCGATGCTCGATTCTGGCCTGACGACTTTGATCGAGGACCTTGATGACCGTGGCATGCTTGACGATACGCTCGTGGTTGCGGTCGGCGAGTTTGGCAGAAGTCCGCAACGAGGCGTCAGTACAAGTGGAAACAATAACACCGATGATGGTCGCGATCATTGGCCATATTGCTATACCGCCGTCATGGCGGGCGCCGGCGTTCGCCGTGGTTACGTTCACGGCAAGAGTGATAAGACCGCTTCGGCTCCCCTCGAAGATGCGGTTCACCCGAACGAGTTGCTTGCTTCGATCTATCACAGCTTCGGCATTCATCCTGAAACGATCGTCTATAACCATCTCAACCAACCACGCGAATTGGTGAAGGCGGAAGCGATTACAAAGTTTTTTGCGTAGTATCTATTTTCAAACCAATCGCTAGACCAAGTCGGCGAGTTCGCGAAGGAGTGTTGTCGCGTAGGTTCCCGTGGGTAGCTCAAATCGCAAGACCAGTGTTGAATCCGTTTCCCAGGTTAACTCAGAAGCGATGGGTCGAAGCCGAATGACTCGACGCTCTTGTTTCAAGTTGAACTGAGCAAGGCCGGCGATGATTTCGGGAGAGCTTGCGG
>Ga0105046_10001512_pt1 | contig 35778 bp, 35 predicted proteins | sample MAT03_FD_78385 | JGI IMG/M metagenome (GOLD analysis project Ga0105046, IMG submission 78385) | Freshwater microbial communities from Lake Fryxell liftoff mats and glacier meltwater in Antarctica - MAT-03 (megahit assembly) | ecosystem: Environmental > Aquatic > Freshwater > Ice > Liftoff... | reverse complement strand
CGGAGGCCCCCTCCGTGGGACCGCCGAGAGGCACAGATGCATAGCCCGTTCGAACTGCCGTCCTTGCGCGCCGTCACCTCTGCTCCGCACGAGCAGGCCGTCGAGCTCTTCGTCTCGATCCTTCCCGCTGACGGTCACGACGCAGTGCGGCGCCGCCTGAGCGGACCTGCGCTGCAGGAGCTCGACGCCGCCATCGCACGGCGGGAACCGGTCACCGACCTGGGACACGTCTTCGTGACCGCCGCCGGCGATGCCGGCTGGCGCACCACGCGCATCGCGGTCGTGGGCGCTGGGCCCTTGCCCCTCACGGCGGACACCGCGCGCAAGGCCGTCGCCAGCGCTGCCCACTGGGCGCGCGACCGCCGGTACCGCACGATTGCCATCGACCTGGCCGGACTGGGCACCGACAGCGCGGCCATCACTGCCGCCGCGGCCGAGGCCGTCGTCACCGCCAACTTCAATCACGGCCACCTGAAGACCGCCGAACCGCTCCCGCCGATTGCCGAGGCGTCGCTGCTCATCGCGCCGGGCCAGCAGGCGCAGCTCGAGCGCGGGCTGGTCATCGGCGAAGCGATCAACGCGGCCCGGCTGCTCACCAACGAGCCCGGCAATGTGCTGACGCCGCGCGCCCTCGTGGAGCGCGCCGCGGCCCTCGCCGCAGAGCCCGGCGTGCAGGTCGAGATCCTCGGTCCGGAGAAGCTCGAAGCCCTTGGCATGGGGCTGCTGCTCGGCGTGGCCCGAGGCTCAGCCGAGCCGCCGCGCCTGTTGTGTCTCAGCTACACGCCGCCGGGCGGCGCCGACGGTCCGGTGCTCGGCCTGGTGGGCAAGGGCGTGACGTTCGACACCGGCGGCATCTCGATCAAGCCGGCCGACAACATGGACCGGATGAAGGACGACATGGCCGGCGGGGCGGCGGTCGTGGCGGCCGTGCGGGCCATCGCGCGTCTCGGCATCCGCCGGCGGGTGATTGCAGTCGTGCCCGCCACCGAGAACATGCCGGGGGGACGCGCGCTCAAGCCCGGCGACGTGATTCGCGGAGCCGGCGGCATCACCATCGAGATCAACAACACCGACGCCGAGGGCCGCCTCATTCTCGGCGACGGCCTGTGGTACGCCCAGCAGCGCGGGGCCACGCATCTGGTCGACGTCGCCACGCTCACGGGCGCGTGCGTGGTGGCCCTCGGCAAGGTGACGAGCGGCCTGTTCGGCACGCCGCCGGCCTTCGTCGCTCAGGTGCGGCAGGCGGCAGCCGCGGCGGGCGAGTCGGTGTGGGAACTGCCGCTCGGCCCCGAGTACCGCGAGATGATGAAGAGCGAGATCGCCGACATGATCAACAGCGGCGGCCGCGCCGGCGGCGCCATCACCGCCGCGATGTTCCTGCGCGAGTTCGTGGGCACTACGCCGTGGGCCCACCTCGACATCGCCGGCACCGCCTGGATCGACGACGTGAAGCCGTGGGCCACGAAGGGTGCGTCGGGCGTGATGGTGCGCACCCTGGTGGAGCTGGCGGCGAGCGACCTGCGGTAGCCGCGGTGCGCTGGTAGAATCGAGTTCACGTGCAGCCCTCGACCATCGACGCCATTCCCATCACCCCCGTCGTCATCACCGGCATCCAGCAGCGGGCGCCGGAGGTGGGGATGATCGAAGTGGCCGTGGCCGCCTTCGAGGTTACGGGGGCGATCATGACGGCGGCGGTCATCGCCGGCCTGCTCGCGGGCGCGGGCTACGTCTGGTATCGCACGCGTCATGCCGTGACCGTGATCGAGGCGCGCGGCAACAACCCGAACTTCCTACGCGAGTAGCGCGCGTCCCGCCCCGCGACGCGCCGTCATGGGCGTGCGAGCGTCAGTCGGAAGACGCTAGCGCGTGGCCACTGACGTCTGGCGCTTGAGAGCGCGGCGATACTGCATCACCGCCGCGTGCAGCGATTCGGCGATCCGCTGGCGATAGGCCGGCGTCTTCACCAGCGCCGCTTCCTGCGGGTTGGTGATGAAGCCGATCTCCGCCAGCACGCTCGGCATGCCAGCGCCGATCAGCACCACGAATGGGGCTTTCTTCACGCCGCGGCTGCGCAGCGTCGGGTTGGTCTTCGACAACCGCGCCGCCAGCGACTGCTGCACCATCGAGGCCAGATCGCGTGACTCGTCGAGCTTGTTGTTGAGCGCAATGGCTCGCACGATGCTCGGCAGGTTGTGCATGGCACTGGCCGAGGTGGAGTTTTCGCGCGCCGCCACGGCCTCGGCCTCGGGATTCGAGGCAAAGCTCAGGAAGTAGGTCTCCACGCCGCGCGCCGTCTTGTCGCGGCTGGCGTTGGCGTGGATCGACAGGAACAGGTCGGCGCCCTCGCGGTTGGCGATCGCGGTGCGCTGTTCGAGCGGAATGAAGACATCGGTGCGCCGCGTGAGCACGACTTCCAGTCCTGGCTCCTTCTTGAGCAGCCGCTCGAGCCGCAGGGCCACATCGAGCACGAGCCGGGCTTCGCTCGAGCCGGCCGTGAGCGTGCCCGGGTCGTGTCCGCCGTGGCCCGCGTCGATCACGATGCGCGAGATGCCGAGGCCAAGCTGGCGGGCCAGCGAGAATGACCCGTCGGTGTTGACGGCCGGCACGGCCGGTGAGGGCACTTCTGGTTCGAGCTCGGTTTCCGGCTCGGCCAGCTCCACGACCGGCTTGCGCATGATCGCTGCGCTCGTCACCGGTGCCAGCGACGGCAGCGGCAGCGGCAGGGCGGGCACGACGTCGTTTTCGTCGCGAGGTGGCGCGGGCACGTCCTCGCGCAGCACCGCCGGCACGACCGCCGGAGCAACCGCTGGCACCGCGACCGGCGCTGCGGGCACTGGGCTGTTCAGGGCGGCGACCGCGGCGGCCAGGGCGGCCGGACGCTCGGCGTCGATCACGACGCGGAACGGGTTGTAGAGCGTGAAGACGCTCACGGCCGGTGCGCCGTCGAGATCCAATACGACGCGCGTGGCCCCTGGCCGTCGTCCCACGCGCACCTGACGTACGGCGTCGGTCTCATAGCGCAGCGACGCGTCCTGCAGGTCGGCGGCGGGCGCCGCGCCAAAGAGGTCGACGAAGGCGCGCGGAGGACTGGCCAGCAACTCGTGCGTGAAAGGGGCTTCGCGGTCGAGCATCAGCGTGACGCGCACTGCGCCGTTCACGACCGCGCGATCGATGCCGCGCAAGATCGGCGGGGCAGTGGCGGCCGTGGACGCAGCGACGGCCATGGAAGCGGTCACCGGCGCGGGCGACCTGGGCGCCGGCGGCACGGCGGCCGGCATGCGGGACGTGGAGTGGTCGGCCGAGAGCGTCTCGAGCGCGCGAGCCGCGGTGCGCGCCTGGGCCCGCAGGCCGCTGCCCGGATACTCGCGACTGAGCCACGTGTAGTACCTGGCCGCGGCCGCCCGATCGGCGGCCCGGCCGGTGCGCGTGAACAGCCAGCGCGCCAGATCGCCACCGCGCATCAAGGCGTTGTCGCAGTAGCCACTCGTCGGAAAGCGCCGCACGACCGACTCGTAGAGCACCAGGGCGCGCCGGGCCGCGCGCGTGGCGCGGTGGTCGGCATCGCCCGGGCCGGCAGCGCCGTCGCGCGCGCTCAGGTCGAGCGCAACCGCCTCCTCGTAGCGATCGCGCGCACTCGCGGCTCGTCCCTCGACGGGCGCGCCCGCAAGCGACAGGCCGAGTCCGACGGCGAGCACGGCAATCGTGACGGAGCGGCTGATGGCAGCAGTCATGGCCTCACCGGAGGTGCTGATCGACCTCATCGAAGTAACCGCGATCGACCAGCACTTCACGCGGCTTGCTGCCGGAGGCGCCCGACACGATGCCGTCGGCCTCCATCATGTCCACGAGCCGCGCGGCGCGGCTGAAACCGATCCGCAGCTTGCGCTGCAGCGATGAAATCGACACCTGGCCGCTCTGCACGACCATGCGCGCCGCCTCGTCGAAGAGTTCGTCCTTCTCGTACTCGATGCCCCCAGCCTTCTCGCTCTTCTCGTCGGCCGTGATCGCCTCGTCGTAGGCCGGGCGCCCCTGCTTGCGCAGGAAACTCGCCAGCCGCGCCGATTCCTGCTCCGAGATGTACGGGCCGTGCAGACGTACGGTGCGCGACGTGGCCGGCGGCATGAACAGCATGTCGCCCTTGCCGAGCAGTTGCTCGGCGCCGTTGCCGTCGAGAATCGTGCGCGAGTCGACCTTCGACTGCACGCGGAACGAGATGCGCGACGGCAGGTTGGCCTTGATCAGGCCGGTGATGACGTCGACCGAGGGCCGCTGCGTGGCGAGAATCAGATGGATGCCGACGGCGCGCGCCATCTGGGCCAGGCGACAGATCGACTCTTCCACCTCGTTGCCCGCCACCATCATCAGGTCGGCGAGCTCATCGACGACCACGACGATGAAGGGCAGTGTCTTGGGGCTCTCCGGATTCCCGGCCGCGCCGGGCTCTTCGAGCATGTGGCGCACGTTGCGGTTGTACTGCTCGATGTTGCGCACGCCGAAGGTCGCCAGGTGCTTGTAGCGCTCTTCCATCTCGCGCACCGCCCAGCGCAGGGCATTGGCAGCCTTCTTCGGATCGACCACCACCGGCGTGAGCAGGTGCGGAATCTCCTCGTACATCCCGAGCTCGAGGCGCTTGGGGTCGATCATGATGAGCCGCACGTCGTCGGGCGTGGCGCGGTAGAGGATGCTCGTGAGCATCGCGTTCAGGCCCACCGACTTGCCCGTGCCGGTCGACCCGGCAATCAACAGGTGCGGCATGGTGGCCAGGTCGGCCATGAACGGCTCGCCGTGGATGGTCTTGCCCAGGGCGATCGTGAGCTTCGAGGTGGACCGTTGGTAGGTCTCGGACTCGAGCAGCTCACGCAGCGAGATGGCCTCGCGATTGGGATTCGGGATCTGGATGCCGACCGTGGACTTGCCGGGAATGCGATCGATCAGCACCGACTCGGCTTTCATGGCCAGGCACAGGTCGTCGGCGAGGCCGGTGACCTTGCTGTACTTCACGCCGGCGTCGGGCTTGAACTCGAACGTGGTCACGACCGGCCCGGGATGGATCTGCACCACGGACCCTTCCACCGAGAACTCGCGACACTTCACTTCGAGGTGGCGGGCGGCATCCATCAGCTCGCGTTCATCGACCTTGCGTTCCGCCTTGGCGGGATCGAGCAACGAGGGCGGCGGCAGCGTGTAGGCTCCCGGCCGGCGCGACGAGGGCGGCAGGCCGAGCGGTTCGGCGTCGTCCAGGGGCAGCGCTGGCATGGCGGGGGACGCCACCTTCGGCACGGCACGTCGCGCCACCACCTGCGGGGTCGCCGCTGCCGTGGGTTCCGTCACGTTGAAGACGCGGGTCTCGGGGGCGCTCACGCGCGTGCGCGGCGGCGGCGAGGCGAGGTCGACCGCGCGGTCGCGCGCCGATGACTCGCCCGGCGCGTCCATGGCGGCGTGCTTGGCGAGCACGTCGCGGCGTTGCCGCACGCGCCGGCGTTCGTCGATCCAGGCAAGGGCGCGCGTGCGCAGCGCGACGCCGCCGGTCGCGGCCAGGCCGGTGCCGGCGGTGAAGAGCCGGCCGAACGACACCTGCGTCGTGAGCACGGCGGCGAGGCAGAGCAGCGTGAGGATCACGATGATCGCGCCGGTGCGATTCAGGTACGACGTCAGCCACGCGGCCAGCACCGCGCCGACGAAACCGCCCGCTTCGTAGGTGCGCGACCCGGACGAGGCCGATCCCACGAGCAGGCTCAGCATCGCGCTGGCGCAGCCAAACGTCAGGGCCAGTCCGGTGAGCTTCGTGTAGAACGCGTCAATCGGCCGGCACCAGAAGTACTGCCACCCAGCCGTGGCCACGAGCGCCGGCAACAGGTAGGAGGCGAAGCCGAGCACCTGGAACGACAACTCCGCGAGGAAGGCGCCGACGCGGCCGATGAAGTTCCCCGGCACGTCGTTCGAGCCCGTGGCGAAGAACCACGCCGGGTCGTTGGCGTCGTAGCTGGCGAGCGCAATCAGCCAGATCAGGCTGAGCGCGAACAGGCCGACGCCCGCGAACTCGCTGACCTTGCGCGACAGGGGAGAGGCGAACCCCGCGGACAGCACCGCGGGTGACGCATGCTTCACAGCCACCTAAATCTCCATCACCACGGGCAACACCATCGGCCGCCGGCCCGTGCGGCGTTTCAGGAAGCGGCGCAGCTCCCCGCGAATCCGTTCCTTGAGCAGTCCCTCATCGGTGCGCTCGGCCGCCGAGCATTCGCCGATCACCGTCGCGATGAACGCGCCGCCGTCGGTGAGCACGTCACCCGCTTCGGCCTCGGGCACGAACCCGCGCGCCACCAGTTCCGGCACGCCTTCGAGCAGTCCGGTCTGCCGGTTGATGACCACAACCGGCACCACCAGGCCGTCGGCCGCGAGCTGGCGCCGGTGGCGCAGCATCTCGCCGTCCACTTCGCCCGTGCGCGTGCCGTCGATCAGCACGCGTCCGGTCGGCACCGTGTCGAGCACGCGTCCGCCTTCGGCATCGAAGCGCACCCGATGGCCGTTCTCGGCGAGCAGCACCGTGGCCGGCGTCGCCGTGCCGCCCGAGACCGCCTGCGCCACCTTCGCATGGCGCGACAACTGCCGGTACTCGCCGTGTACCGGTACCAGATATTTCGGCCGCACGAGCGACAACACCAGCTTCAACTCGTCGACGTTGCCGTGTCCCGATACGTGCACGTGGCGCGTCTCTTCGGTGACCACGTCGACGCCGCGCCGCGACAGGTGGTTCACCACGCGGCCGATCGCCTTCTCGTTGCCCGGGATGGCGCGCGCCGAGAGCACGACCGTGTCGTCGGGACCGAGCGAGATGTGGCGATGGTCGTCAATGGCAATCCGCGACAGCGCCGCATTCGGTTCGCCTTGCGAGCCCGTCACCAGGCACACCACCTCGCGCGGCGGCAGACTGCGCACGTCGCTGTCCTTCACGGCCACCCCGGTGGGCACGCGCAGGTAGCCGAGGCGTTGCGCGATCTCGGAGTTCGACAGCATCCCGCGCCCCACGAAGGCCACGGACCGGCCGAACTGCGCCGCCAAGTCGACGATGAGCTGCATGCGGTAGACGCTCGAGGCAAACGCAGCCACCACCACCTTGCCGTCGGTGGTGGAGAAGACCTCGTCGAATGCGTCGCGCACGTCGGTTTCGGAACCGGTCACGCCGCGCCGGTCCACGTTGGTGCTGTCGGCAAAGAGCGCCAGCACGCCGTCGGCGCCCAACTGCGCAAGTCGGCCCAGGTCGGTCGGCTGGTGGTCGAGCGGGGTGTAGTCGATCTTGAAGTCGCCGGTGTGGATGAGCACGCCCTGCGGGGTGTGGATGGCGACCGCCACGCAGTCGGGGATGCTGTGCGTGACGCGGATGAACTCGATCCGGAACGGCCCGACGGTGACGCTGTCGCCCGGCTGCACGGGGTGCTTGCGCGCGCCGAGCTCGAGGCCGTGCTCTTCGATCTTGTGTTCGACCAGCGCCAGCGTGAAGGGCGTGCCCATCACCGGGCCGGTCACGCGCGGCAGCACGTAGGGCACGCCGCCAATGTGGTCTTCGTGCCCGTGCGTCAGCACCAGCGCATCGACCTTGCCGCCGCGCAGGTCGAGGTACTCGAGGGAGGGAACGACCAGATCCACTCCGGGCAGATCCGCCTCGGGGAACATCGTGCCGGCATCGATCAGGATAGTCGTGTCCCCACACGAGATGGCCATCATATTGAGGCCGAACTCGCCGAGGCCCCCGAGGGGCACGACATCAACCGCGGGCTTCGCCGACGGCACACTCGACGCGGACATAGGAATCCCAGCCAGACATTGCCTGGACACGTTGCCGAGCGCGCTACACCTTCTGGCGAAGGTCGAGCGACGCTCTGTCGGACTTCGGCGGCTTTTGCTACCGACGCACTCTCACCGACGAACCGGGTGGCTGGGAGCTCCCGGAAATACACAGGCGGGTTGGGCGGAACTATAGCACAGCCGGGGCACTCGCGGCGGCGCTCCAGGCATCGGCAAGTGCCGCGAATTCAACGAGCTGCAGGGTTTCCGGGCGGCGCATCGGGTCGATGCCCGCAGCCGCCAGAATGGCCGCGCCGTCGAGCCCTGCGCCCGAGGCCGCGGCCCTCAATCCGTTCGCGATGGTCTTGCGGCGCTGGGTGAACACCATGCGCACCAACCGGATGAGCGTCTCCCGGTGGCGCACGGGGAACTCCGGCGTCCGGAATCTCAGCCGCACGAGCGCCGAGCGCACCTTGGGACGCGGCCGGAAGGCGCCGGGCGGCAGCTCGAAGAGCCGCGAGACCTCGGCTGAGAGTGCCGTCGTGACGGTGAGCACGCCGTAGTCGCCCGTGCCCGCCACCGCCACCAACCGGTCGGCCACTTCCGCCTGCACCATCAAGGTGGCGTCGACGAGGCCTGGCCGCCTGGCCGACAGGGCCGCCAGCATGAAAAGGATGGGCGAACAGATGTTGTACGGCAGGTTGCCCACGACCCGCACTGGCGTGCCCGCGTCGGGTCCGAGCCAGCCGCTGAGCAGCGCGTCTACGTCGGTGTCGAGCACGTCGCCGGTATGCACGGTGAGGTGCGGCACGGCCTGGGCCTCGAGGCGGGCGGCCAGGTCGCGATCCACTTCGACGGCCAGCACCTTCCCGGCACGGCTGGCCAGCGGCAGGGTGATGGCGCCAGTGCCCGGGCCAATCTCGAGGAAGGCGTCGGTGGGCGCGGGGCGACAGCCCTCGACCACCTTGGCGCACCACGCCGGCTCGAGGAAGTGCTGGCCAAAGCGCTTGCGGGCGCGGTGAATCATCGGTCGCCCCCGGCCGGAGGGTTGTCGTCGCCCGGCGCGGCCTCAGGCTCGGGCTCGCCGCGCCAGTAGCGCTCCTCGATGTCCATGATCGCTTCCTCGCTCAAGCCGAAGTAGTGGCCGAGCTCGTGAATCAGGGTCTCGCCAATCACGCCCACCACGTCGCCGTCTTCCTCGGCGTCGTCCTCGATGGGCACCTGGAAGAGCAGCACCCGATCGGGTAGATCGTTGCCGTGATCCCAGTGCCGCTCGGGCAGCGGCGTGCCCTGATACAAGCCGAGCAGCGTGTCGGGCGGCGCGATGTCCATCTCGGCCAGTAGTTCGGCCGACGGCGTATCTTCAATCACGATGGCGACGTTGCGCACGTGATCGGCGAACCTGGCGGGAATCGAGTCGATGGCCGCGGCCACGAGCGCGCGGAACTGGGCGCGGGTCATGGGCGCACGCGCGTCTTCGCACGCACCGGCGGCAACGCGCTCGACGGCGCTTTCGCGCTCGACGGCGGCTTCGCGCGGACGCGCGGCTTCGTATTCGTGACCGCGAACGGGCAGAGTGTGCGCGCGTGACACAGGTCGCACTTCGGCGTGGGCGTGCAGATGCGCCGGCCGTGCAGGATCAAGGTGTCTGAGGCGCGCGTCCAGCGGGCCTTGGGCAGCAGCGCCGTGAGCTGCGCCTCGGCCTTCACGGCGTCATCGGTGTGGATGAGGCCCAGGCGCGCAGCCACGCGCAGCACGTGGCGATCCACCGGGAAGCCGGGTACGCCAAGGGCGTGTCCGAGCACGACGTTGGCGGTCTTGCGGCCCACGCCCGGCAGGGCCACGAGCGCGTCCATGTCGGCCGGCACAGCGCCGCCGTGCTCCTTGACGAGCGCCGTCGACAGACCAATCACCGCGCGCGCCTTCTGCCTGAAGAACCCCGTGGAATGAACGAGCGATTCCACCTCGTCCGGCGCCGCCTTGGCCAGCGCCGCCGGCGTGGGATACCGCGCAAACAGCACGGGCGTCACCTCGTTCACGCGGCGATCGGTGGACTGCGCCGACAGCACCGTGGCCACCAGCAGCTCGAACGCCGTGCGGAACACCAGCTCGGTGTCGGCATTGGGATGATGGCGCTCGACGGCCTCGAAGATGGCCAGCGCGCCGCCGCCCGGACGGGCCATGTCAGTGCACCGGCCCCTTCGGCCCTTGATTCACGGTGGACTCGGTGTAGACGCGCAGGTTCTCCTGCAGCGCGGCCACGAGCGGGCCGATGAACTGCACCGGCAGCACGATGCGGGCGCGCACCGGGGCCCGCACGATGTGCTCGCTTTCGGCTTCGCGGATCTCGCGCTCGGAGAGCGGCTGCACTTCGCAGAACGTGAGCGTGAAATCGAAGGGCGTGTGCGCCACGGCGCAGAAGTTGGCGTACTGGCGCTCGGGCCCGGGTCCGTCGTCGGGCACGATGGTGAAGTTGATCTGCTTGTGGTCGGCCATGACGCTAGCTTAGCAGGCCGACCACGGACCCCGCGGGTTTCAGTAGCGGCGCATCACCCCGACCACCACGCCCTGGATCTGCACGTCGTTCGGGTCGACGAAGATCGGGTCCATCGCGGCGTTGGCCGGCTGCAGGCGAATCCGCCCGTTGTCGCGGTAGAAGGTCTTCAGGGTCACGTCGGAGCCGCGCAGCAGCGCCACCACCATCTCACCGTTGTTGGCGGTCTTGCGATCTTCCACGACCACCCAGTCGCCATCGCGGATCTGCTCGTCGATCATCGAGTCGCCCTTTACCCTGAGCACGTAGGTGTCGCGGCGGTTGGCCAGCAGCGCCTCGGGCACGGCGATGGTCTCGGCCGACGCGATGGCTTCGATGGGGTAGCCGGCGGCCACGTAGCCGAGCAGCGGCACGTCGACGCTGCGGCTGCCGGTACGCCCCGGCAGCAGTTCCACGGAGCGGCTGCGATTCCACGAGCGCTTGATGAATCCCTTGGTTTCGAGGTTGGTCATGTGCTTGTGCACGGTGGCGAGGGACGACAGCCCGAACCGCTGGCCGATCTCTTCGAGGCTCGGCGCATAGCCATGCTGCTGGATGAACTCGTTCAGGAAGTCGAGGATCTCGCGCTGGCGTTTCGTGAGCGGTTGCACGGCGGCCTCCAAAAGCGAAGAAAGAGCCGAAAGGGCTCGATCACCGGCCAAGAGTACCCAAACAAAAGGCGAAGGTCAACGTCTCACTGGAACCGGTATCATCGCGACGCGTGCGCATCCCCCTCTCGCTTCCGGCTGGCCGGCCGCGCGACGTGCTGGCCGTCGGGCTGAACAGCCTCGACTTGCTGGCCGTCATCGATGGCCATCCCGCCGCCAACGCCAAGACCCAGATGCATCGCTTCGCCGAGCTGCCGGGCGGCCAGTCGGCTTCGGCCGCCGCGGCCATGGCCCGCTTGGGTCTTACCACCGGCTACATCGGCCGGTTCGGCGACGACGAGTTCGGCCGCCGCGGCCTCGACAGCCTGCGCGCCGAGGGCGTGGATGTCGCCGACGTGGTGACCGTGCCGGGCGCCACGAGCCAGTTTGCCGTGGTCCTCGTGGACCGCCAATCCGGCACACGCACCGTCGTGTGGAACCGTCACCCGGGCCTCACCATGACGCCCGGTGACGTGCCCGCGCGCGCCGTCGCCGCCGCCCGCGTGTTGCACGTCGACTGCCACGAGACGGTCGCGGTGGCGTCGGCTGCCGCGGACGCGCGGCGCGCTGGCACGCGCACGGTGGTCGACGTCGAGCGCGTGCGCCCTGGCATCGACAGCCTCCTGCGCCACATCGACGTGATCATCGCCGCCGAGGGATTCCCAGCGGACTACACCGGTGCCACCTCGCTCGGGGCGGCGCTGGCCGCGCTTCAGCGCGAGACCGGCGCCGCGGTCGTTTGCGTGACGCTCGGCCACGAAGGGAGCCTATGCCTGGCCGACGGTCGGGAAATCCGCACGCCGGCGTTTTCGCTGCAGGTGGTCGACTCCACCGGCGCTGGCGACGTCTTCCGCGCGGGCTTCATCGCCGGGTGGCTGCACGGCGGTGAGTCGGCCGAGCTGGAAGACATGCTGCGCTGGGCCAATGCCGTGGCGGCGCTCAAGTGCCGGAGCCTGGGCGCGAGGACCGCCTGTCCGTCGTTGGCGGAACTGCACGCGTTTCTCGACGGGCGGATGTAACCTTGGCGCGAGCCGCTTGGTCCAAGTAATCGAGGCCCCGTGTCATGCGTCCGAATGCCACCACTGCTCCCTGGTCGCTCGCCGCGTCGTCGGCGCCCGCAATGCCCACCACGATGACCGACGAGGCCCTCGTCGAGGCGTCGCTCGCGGGCGCCACCGACGCCTTCGATGAGCTGGTCACACGGCACCGGCGCGCGGTGTATTGCGTGTGCTACCGCTTCGTGAACAACCACGAAGACGCCGCCGACCTCACCCAAGACACCTTCGTGCGTGCCTGGAAGGCGCGCGCGACCTTTCGCGGCCAGGCCCGCTTTTCCACCTGGGTGCATCGCATCGCCGTGAACGTGAGCCTCAACCAGGTGAGTCTCAAGACGCCGCGGGGCGAGGCCGTGGACTTCGACACGATGGCGGATACGCGCGAGCCGGCCCCGGGGCACTCGCTCGTGGTGGCGGAGCGCCAGGCGATGGTGCGCGCCGCGGTCGCCGCCCTGCCGCCGCGCCAGCGGGCCGCGCTCATCCTGCGCACGTATCACGAGCTGTCGCATCAGGAAGTGGCCGCCCTGGTCGGCACGAGCGTGGGGGCGGTCAAGGCCAATGTCTTTCACGCGCTCGCGAATCTGCGCAAGCGTCTGGGGCCCTCGCTATGACGCCCTGTCTTGGTCCCGACCAGTTCATCGACGTGCTCGACGGCAGCGCCGAGGACACCGCTGCGGCCCACGTGGCCGAATGCGCCGTCTGTCAGGCCACACTGGCCGAGGTGCGGCTCACGCTGGCGGCGGCAGCCGAGGCCGAGGTGCCCGAACCGTCGCCGCTCTTCTGGTCGCAGGTGAACGCCCGGGTGCGCGGCGCCCTCGGCGGCACGACTCAGCACGGCGCCACCGGCTGGTGGGCGTGGCTTCGGTTCGACGTGATCGTGCCGCTGGCCGGGATGGCGCTGATCGTCGCGGCGCTCACGAGCGCGGTCGGGCGAGTGCCCACGGACAGGAGCACTGGTAGGAGCGCGGCCCGGCCCGGCGGCGAGGGCGCAAAGGCGCCTGTCGTCACCGCGACAGCGGGGGAGCCCGCCAGCGGCGACGGTGCGCTCGAGCTCATGCTGGATTTGGCCGCCACCCTTCCAGGCAGCGAGTGGGACACCTTCGGACTGGCGGCGTTGCCCGATCTGGGTGTGGTCGCGCAGTCGTTGTCCCCCGACGAACAGCACGCCCTCGCCGTTCTTCTTCAGGCGGCCGTGGATCGGCCACAGTCATGAACGCAGCCCCCGATTCCTGGCAGCGCGCGGCGCGCGGCCTCGTGGCCATCGCCGCGGTGGCGCTCTACTCGAGCGCGGCCTTCGCGCAGGCGCCCACGCCGCAACCGGGGCCCGCACCCGACGCCGGCGACCTGCGGCCGGGCGAGATTCAGCGCCTGTTCGACGCCTACCTCGTGATGGAGGCTCAGCAGGCGCTCGGCCTGAGTGACACCCAGTATCCGAACTTCCTGACGCGCCTGCGCGGGTTGCAGGACGTGCGGAGGAAGCACCTTGTGGCGCGCGCCGCGCTGCTCGGCGAGTTGCAGCGCATGACTTCGTCACGCGCCGGCCGGCCGGCCGAAGACGGAGTGATCCGCGAACGGCTTGCCGCGTTACAGGAACTGGAATCCCGCCACGCGGCCGAGAGCCGCAAGGCCTACACCGACCTCGACGCCCTGCTCGACCCGCGGCAACAGGCCCGCTTCCGGGTGTTCGAAGACCAGATCGAACGCCGCAAGCTCGAGCTGATGCTGCGCGCGCGCCAGAACGCCCGGCAGCAGCGGCAGTTGCGGCGCCAGTAGGCCGGACCCGGCCAGCGCCGTCCGCGCTACAATGAAAAAGGCCCCGCGCGCGCCTGCGCGGCGGCTCCTATGTGGACGGATGCCGATGCGTACATGGATCGTGGCAGCACTCGTGGCGGCGGTGACGACGGCCGTGGCGGTGGGCGGCCAGTCGCCCCAGGCCCAAGCCGAGCTCGCGCATTCCAAACTGCAGGCGGTGATGTCGGCCGCGCCGAAAGCGCCGGCAAAGGCGCCGGCGCCGCGCCGCACCGTCTTCACGCAGACCGAGATGAATGCCTATCTGAAGTACCGCGCGCAGTCGTGGCTGCCCACCGGTCTCACCGAGCCCACGGTGCAGTTCGTGAGCGCCAATCGCATCGCCACGCTCGTCACGGCGGATCTCGACGGCGTTCGGAAGAAGAGCTCGGGCGGCTGGTTCGACCCCACGTCGTATCTGAGCGGCCGGCTGCCGGTCTACGTGACCGGCACGCTCACCACGGCCGATGGCCAGGGCCGCTTCGCGCTCGAGACGGCGACCGTCGACGGCATTCCGGTGCCGCGCTTGTTCATCGGCGAGTTGCTCGCGTTCTACACCCGCTCGGCCGTCAATCCCGGTGGCGTGCGCATGGAGGAGCCGTTCGAGCTGCCCTCCGAGATCGATCGCATCGACGTGACGGCCGGCCAGGCCACCGTGATTCAGTGAGATCACGGGGGTGAGCGGCGATCCCCTGCAGACCCCACTCCAGTTCCTGAAGGGCGTCGGGCCGCGCAAGGCCGCCGACCTGCAGAAGGCCGGGCTGCACACGGTCGAGGATCTGCTGTTCCGCTTCCCGCGCCGCTACGAGGATCGCAGCCGCCTGCAGGCGATCGCGTCACTGCGCGCCGGTGCTGCGGCGGCGGTCATGGGCGAGGTGCTGCACTGCGGTCTGCAGCCCACGCGCCGGTCCGGCTTCTCGCTCTTCACGGCGCTCATCCAAGACGACACCGGTCAGGTCAGGGCGGTGTGGCCGAACCAGAAGTACCTCAAGGACACGCTCAAGCCGCACATGCGCGTGGTGCTCTACGGCCGCACCGAATACTGGGGCAGCCGCGGCCTGCAGCTCACCTCGCCCGAGTTCGAAGTGGTGCAGGAAGACGGCGACAGCGAGCCGCTGCACACCGGCCGCATCGTGCCGATCTACGAGCGCACCGGCAGCGTCACGCCGAACGTGCACCGCAGCCTCGTGTTCCGCGCGCTCGAGCTGCTGGCCGCGCCCCTGCCGGAACTGCTTCCCGTGCCGGTCGTCGCCCGTGAGCAGTGGCCCGATCGGCGCACGGCCCTGCGTCAGGTGCACTTCCCCAACCCTGACACGCCGCTCGACGCGCTCAACACCTGCGCCACACCAGCCCAACGGCGGGTGATCTTCGAGGACTTCTTCGTCTACCAGACGGGGCTGGCGCTGCGCCGCCGGCAGAACGCAGCCGTGCGCAAGCCGCACCTCATCGCCATCGACGACGCGCTGCGCGAACGCGCGCGCCAGGTGCTGCCGTTCAAGCTCACGGGCGGCCAGCGCGACGCGGTGCGCGACATCGTCGCCGACATGCAGCGCAGTTGGCCGATGCAGCGGCTGCTGCAAGGCGACGTGGGCTCCGGCAAGACGCTCGTTGCCTTCATGGCGGCGATCGTAGCGATGGAGAACGGCTACCAGGCCGCCCTCATGGCCCCCACCGAGCTGCTCGCCGAACAGCACGCGCGCACGCTCGAGGCCTGGCTCTTCGGCACGCGCTTCCGGGTGGCGCTGCTCACCGGGCGCAACACCGACGCGGCGCGCCGGCGGCTGGCCGCAGATGTCGCGAGCGGCGCCGTGCAATTCGTCGTGGGCACCCATGCCCTGGTGCAGGAAGGCGTCGTGTATCACGCGCTGGCGCTGGCCATCGTCGACGAGCAACATCGCTTTGGCGTGGTGCAGCGGGGCATGCTCGCGGACAAGGGTCTCTACCCGGACGTGCTGCTCATGACCGCCACGCCGATTCCGCGCACGCTGGCGCTCACGGCCTGCGGCGACATGGACGTGACCGTGATGCGCGACCGTCCGCCGGGCCGGCAACCGGTGGAGACGCTCGTGAAGCCGGCGTCCCGGCGCGACGAGGTCTACCGTCTCATTCGCGAGAAGGTGGCGGAGGGCCGACAGGCCTACGTGGTCTATCCGATCATCGAGGAGTCCGAGAAGTCCGACCTCAAGGCGGCCACCACGATGAGCGCGCATCTGGCGACCGACGTGTTCCCCGATCTGTGCGTGGAGCTGCTGCACGGACGGCTCAAGTCCGATCAGAAGGAAGCCGTGATGCGCCGCTTCTCGGCCGGGGAGGTAGACGTGCTCGTGAGCACCACGGTCGTGGAAGTCGGCGTCGACGTGCCCAACGCCACGGTGATGGTCGTGGAACACGCCGAGCGTTTCGGCCTGGCGCAACTGCATCAGCTGCGTGGCCGCATCGGGCGCGGCGTGCATGCCTCGACCTGCGTGCTGCTCTACGACGCGCCGCGGAGCGAGGACGCGAAGGCCCGGCTGTCGGCACTGGCCGAGTCCGACGACGGCTTCCTGCTCTCGGAGAAGGATCTCGAGCTGCGCGGGCCGGGCGACGTGTTCGGCACGCGCCAATCGGGCGTGCCGATGCTGCGCGCCGGCGACCCGGTGCGAGACGTGGAGCTGCTCGCCCGGGCGCATCATGAGGCGCGCGTGCTGGTCGACGCCGATGCCCTGCCCCCGGAACTCACGGCGCACGTCGCGCGCGTGTGGGAACGGCACTTCGGTTTGGTCACGGTCGGCTGACGCATGCGCATCATTGCCGGCACGCACAAGGGACGGGTGCTCGCCTCACCGACGTGGGACGGGCTGCGGCCCACCTCGGACCGGCTGCGCGAGACGCTCTTCAACGTGTTGGCCACTGAGGTGGCGGGCGCGGTCGTGCTCGACGTCTGCTCGGGCACCGGGGCGATCGCCCTCGAGGCGCTCAGCCGGGGTGCCGCGCGGGCCACGTGCCTCGACGCCGACGCGCGCGCGGTGCGCTTGATGGCCGCAAACGCCGCCCACTGCGGCCTCGAAAATCGCTGTGTTATCATCCGCGGCAGTGCGCCCGACGCGCTCACGCACGAGCAGGTCGGCGGCCCGTTCGACATCATCGTGCTCGATCCGCCGTATGCCGCGCCGTGGACCTGCGACGCGGTCGGGGCGGCGGGCCGCTTGCTGACGGAGGGCGGCCTCGTGGTGCTCGAGCACGCGTCGCGTCGCGCCGCGCCGGTGCCCGTCGGCCTGCGCCTCGAACGCACGCGCCGCGCCGGCGATTCGGCGCTGAGCACCTATCGAGCCGTGACCCGGACCGACGGAAGAGAGCCAGACACGCCATGAGCAGCACGAGCGGCAGCGGTCCGCGACTGGCCATCTATCCCGGGTCGTTCGATCCGATCACGAGCGGCCACGTCGACCTCATCGAACGAGGCGCGCGGCTGTTCGACCGGGTGGTCGTGGCAGTGCTCGTCAACGAGAGCAAGGCGCCGCTGTTCGCGGCGGCCGAGCGGGTGCAGATGATTCGCGAGGTCTTCACCGGCCGTGCCGGCATCGAGGTCGACACCTTCGAGGGCCTGCTCGTGGACTATGCCCGGGCCAGAGGTGCCCAGGTGATCGTCAAGGGCCTGCGCGCGGTCTCCGACTTCGAGTACGAATCGCAGATGGCGCTCATGAACCGGCGGCTCACAGGCGACATCGACACCATGTTCATGATGCCGGCCGAGGCCTACACCTATACGAGCTCACGGCTCATCAAAGAAGTGTTCCGGTTGGGCGGTGATGTGCGCGGACTCGTGCCGGCGCTCGTCGAGGAACGCCTCCGCCGGAAGTTCGCGCTGCTGCGCGACCCCCACGCTGTCGCGAGGAACGCATGAATCTGGCAACCCGCATGGCCCGCGTGGCCCCGTCGCCCACGTTGAAGGTGGCGGCCGAGGCCGACCGGCTGCGCCGCGCTGGCGTCGACGTGGTCGACTTCGGCGCCGGTGAGCCCGACTTCCCGACCCCGGCCAACGTGATTGCCGCGGCCCACCGGGCGATCGATGCCGGCTACACGAAATACACCCCCTCGGCCGGCGCGGCTGACGTGCGCGAGGCGGTCTGCCACCGCTCGCTCGAGGACTACGGGGTCAGCTTCACGCCGGCGGAGGTGATCGTGTCGGCCGGCGCCAAGCAGGCCCTCTACAACACGGCCGTCGTGCTCTTCGACGAGGGCGACGAGGTGATTACGCACTCGCCGTTCTGGCCGACGATTGTCGATCAGGTCCTGCTGTGTGGCGCGACGCCGGTGCTCGCCCGCGGATTACGCGAGCGGGGCTTCGTCGTCGAAGCCGACGAGATCCTGCAGCACGTCACGCCGCGCACCAAGGCCATCATTCTGAACACGCCGTGTAATCCGACCGGCGCGGTGATGCGCGATGACACCGTGGCCGCCATCGCCGACCACTGCGCGCAGACCGGGGTGTGGGTGATCGTCGATCTGACCTACGACAAGTTGATTTACGAGCCGGTGGCGCACAACGTCGTGAAGGTGCTGACCGATCGGCACCGCGATCGCACCGTGATCTGCAGCTCGGCCTCGAAGGCCTACGCCATGACCGGCTGGCGCGCCGGCTGGGCCACCGGTCCGAAGGACTTCATCACCGCGTGCAATACGGTGCAGGGGCACGCCACGTCGAATGTGTCGTCGATCACGCAGAAGGCGCTGGTCGAAGCGCTCACGGGTCCGCAGGACGCCGTGACCGCGATGCTGGATGAGTACCGCTCGCGGCGCGACCAGACGCTGACGTGGCTCACGGCCGACGCCCGCGTCGAGTGTCTGACGCCCGGGGGCGCGTTCTATCTGTTCCCCTACATCGCTGAGCTGCTGGGCCCGAGCGGCGTACGCACCTCGGCGGAGTTCGCCGACGCGCTCCTGCAGGAGGCGCGCGTGGCGCTCACGGCGGGGGAGGGCTTCGACGCGCCGGGCTTCGTGCGCATTTCCTACGCGACGTCGCTCGATCGCCTGCGCGAGGGCGTCACGCGTATCCAGGAGTTCGTGCACGCCCGCGCGCGCGGTTCGGCCGCGCCCGTGCGGTGAGCGGGCCCGCGGATCTCACCGCGGCACTCGCGGCCATCGCCGGGCCGCGCTGGGTGACCACGGCCGCCGACGCGCTGCTCGTGCACGCGCAGGATGCCCTCGGTGTCGGGCGGCGTCCCGACGTGGTGGTCACCCCCGCTACCGTGGAGGAAGTGGCCGCCGTCGCCCGGTTCTGTCATGACACCCGCACGCCCCTGGTCGTGCGCGGCGCAGGCACGGGCTACACCGGCGGTGCCGTGCCGATCCGCGGCGGCGTCGTGCTGTCGATGGCGCGCTTCACGCGCATCCTGGCGATCGACGAGGCCAACCTGCTGGCCGTGGTGCAGCCCAACGTCGTGACCCGCGACCTGCATCGGGCCGTGGAGGAGCGGGGGCTCTTCTATCCGCCCGACCCGGCCAGCCTGGCCGAGTGCGCCATCGGCGGCAACCTGGCGGAATGCGCCGGCGGGCCGCGCGCCTTCAAATACGGCACGACCCGGCGCTATGTGCTGGCCCTCGAAGCCGTCCTGCCCACCGGCGAGGTGCTGCGCACCGGCTCGCAGTGCGTGAAGAACGTGGCCGGCTATTCGCTCACCGATCTGCTGGTCGGCTCGGAAGGGACCTTGGCCATCATCACCGAGGCGACGCTGCGCCTGGTGCCGCGGCCGCGCAGCCGGCGCACGCTCGCGGCCACCTACGCCTCGGTGGCCGACGCGGCCGACGCGGTGGGCGCGATCGTGCGCGCCGGCGTGGTGCCCTCAGCGCTCGAACTCATCGACGCGGCGTCCCTGGGCGCCGTGGCCACGCACCTGGGCCGCGCCATGGCGCCGGCCGGTACCGCCGCGCTGCTCATCGTCGAGGTCGACGGCAACGAGCCGTCGGTGGTACACGAGGCGGCCCTGGCGGCCAGCGCGTGTCATGCGGCCGGGGCCACGAGCGTACGCGACGCCACCACCGATGTGGAGCGCGACAGCCTGTGGGAGGCGCGCCGCGAGTTGTCCTACGCGCTGCGCGGGCTCGCGCCCCGCAAGATCAATCACGACCTGGTGGTGCCGCGCGGCCGCGTGCCTGAGCTGTTCGCGCTGGTCGAGCGCGTGCGCGCCGACTACCGGCTGCTCATCGCCGCCTTCGGCCACGCCGGCGACGGCAACATCCACGTCAACCTGATGGTGCATCCCGGCGACGCCGACGAGATGGCCCGCGCGGGCATCGCCGAGCGCGCCCTGTTCACCGGCGTGATGGCGCTCGATGGCGCTATCACCGGCGAGCACGGCGTGGGGTTCGCAAAGGCTCCACACCTGCGCCTGCAGCTCTCAGAGGTGGAGATCGCGTTGCTGGCTCGGGTGAAGCAGGCGTTCGATCCGCACGGCGTGCTGAATCCCGGCAAGATGTGGGAGACGACGCCGGCCGACCTGGCCCGCCTCGACGTGCGGCGCTAATGAGCAGGTTAGCGGCCCTGGGCCGTGCCCGCCGTGCGCACGAGCAGCACGCGCTGCACGTCGCGCGCCGGGTCGGGCCACAGGAACGACCTCAGGCGCAAACCCGCCTCGTTCAAGTAGGGAAACTCGGCCACCCGCTGCGCGCGTGGCGCCCCAGCCGACTCGACGCGATCGAGCACGTCGGCGGGCACGACCACGAGCGCCTGGCCAGCCTGGCCCAGAAACGACGTGAGCTGCTCGTCGTTGATGAGGTCGGTCTGCTTCACGCCCGTGTAGAACACCAGGTTGCGCACGAACACGCGCGACACGCCGACCGGCTCGCTCGCCTGACGCGCCGTCACCACCGCCCGGGCCACCCGGTGCACTGCGTCCTCGGGGCCACCGGCCAAGGCGCCGAGCACGAGCGCTGGCAAGGCAATGGCACTGGCGTAGGCCAGCGCCCACGGCGCCTGCCGCCAGCCGCGTGAGAGTGCCACCAGCACCACGGCGAGGCCGGCCACGCCGATGGTCACGGCCGCGCTCAGCGACTGCCACGCGGGAATATCCACGAACAGCGGCTGGGCGCGCCACACGAGCGCCGCCGCCAGGAGCAGAATCGCGCCTGAGGCCAGCGAGGCCGCCTGCAGCCCGCGGTCGGGCCGCTGTTGATAGAGACCGCCGTCGAGCCCACGGCCCGAGCGCGTGCGGTCGACGATGCCATGCGCGATCAGGATGGCGATCGGCGGCAAGAGCGGGAGCACGTAGCGCGGCTGCTTGCCGACCGACAGCGTGAAGAGCACGAGCGGCAGCACCATCCAGAGGGCCAGCCGTGTTTCGATGCTGCCGAGGCCGCCGCGCAACGTGAACACGCGGAGCGTGGCGCCCAACCCGAGCAGCAGGTAGGGCGCCCACGGCACGACCCCGCCCACGATGACCGGGCCGTAATACCACCACGGCCGCGGCTCGTTGAAACGGTCGGTGGCAAAGCGCGCCAGGTTGTCGCTCACGAAGAAGCTCTCGAGATACGGCGTGCCGTGCCGCCACCACATGGCGAGATACCACGGCGTCGCCAGTGCCGCGAAGGTGACGGCCGCCACGAACACATCGGCGGCCCGTACGCGCGAGGCGCGTCGCTCGATCATCACGATCGGCAGCAGCACCGCCGCCGGCAGCACGACGGCGAGGGGGCCCTTGATGAGGAACCCCAGCGCCGCCGATCCGGCCGCCCCGAGCAGCCACTGACGGGGCCGCGGCACGCGGTCGCCGATGGCCACGAGACCCGCGGCAATGGTGGTCGTCACCGACAGCGCCAGCGGCAGGTCGGGCAGTGCCATGCGGCCGAGCGCGACGTAGCCGAAGCTGGTCGCCACGACCGCGCCCGAGAGCAAGGCCGTGTCGTCGTCGTACCAGCGGCGGGCGAGGCCGGCGGTGACGAATACGAGACCCACGCCCGAGAGCGCCGCCCACAGGCGCGCCGTCAGCTCGCCGGCGCCGGTGACGGCAAACGTGGCGGCCGTGAGCCAGTAATAGAGCACCGGCTTCTGGAAGCGCGGCTCGTAGTTGTAGTGCGGCGTGAGCCAGTCGCCCGACTCCACCATCTCGCGCGCGGCTTCCGCGTAGAAGGCCTCGTCCGAATCGGTGATCGCAGGTGCGCCGAGCCCGACCAGGAAGGTCAGGCCAGCCAGGACCAGCAGTGGGGCGAGCGACCGGCGCACGCAGGCATTGTAGCGGCACTACCGCGGGACCGCTGCGACCGCACGGTATACTGCCGGGGATGGCTACGATCAAGGTGCGACAGAACGGCTCTTTGCTGGTCGACGGCGACGACGTCAGCCTGATCGACTGGAACGGCAACGCCTATCCGCTGGCCAAGCGGCCGTTCGCGCTGTGCCGGTGCGGCGCCTCGACCCGCAAGCCCTTCTGCGACGGTAGTCACAGCCGGATTGGCTTTGCCGCGGCCGAAGCCGCCGTCGGCCCTGACGCCGCCGACAAGCCCGCCGTCCAGCAACCCGGCTAGGCGCTACTCGGGGCCGGTGGCTCGGCGCCCGGAAGGGCCGCCGGTGCCGGGAAGAACCGGCGCAGTTCGTCACCGCCCATCACTTCGATTTCGAGCAAGCGGCGGGTGACCGCCTCCAGCACGTCGCGATGGGCCTCGAGCAGCCGCCGTGCTTCGTCGTGCGCCTGCATCACGATCCGCCGTACTTCGTGGTCGATCTCGCGTGCCGTCTCTTCGCTGTACGGTCCGCGCTCGGCGCCGCCACCCAGGTCGAGGAAGCGGGGCCGCCGTTCGGCCGCCAGGTTCACGGCGCCCATCGTGGCGCTCATGCCCCATTCGGTGACCATCGAGCGGGCGATGTCGGTGACGCGCTGCAGGTCGTTCTGCGCGCCGGTCGAGATCTCGCCGAGCGCGAGTTCCTCGGCCGAGCGGCCCCCGAGCAGCACCGCCAGTTGCCGCAGCAGATCCTGCCGCTGCATGAGATAGCGCTCCTCGAGCGGAAGCTGCATCGTGTAGCCGAGCGCGCCGAACCCGCGCTGCACGATCGAGATCTTGTGCACCGGGTCCATACCCGGTAGCACCGTCGCCACCACCGCGTGCCCGGCCTCGTGGTAGGCCACGATCTCGCGTTCCTTCGGGCTCATCGCGCGCTTCTTCTCGAGGCCGGCGATCAGCCGGTCGATGGCGTCCTCGAACTCCTGCATGCCGACCGAGGTCTTGTCCTTGCGGGCGGCGAGCAGCGCCGCCTCGTTGACCAGGTTCGCCAGGTCGGCGCCGGCGAAGCCGGGCGTGCGCGCGGCGACGGTACGCAGGTTCACATCCGGGTTGAGCGTGACGTTCCGCACGTGGATCTGCAGCACCGCCTCGCGGCCGTGCTTGTCGGGTTTGTCGACCAGCACCTGGCGATCGAAGCGGCCGGGACGCAGCAGGGCCGGGTCGAGCACCTCGGGCCGGTTGGTGGCGGCCATGATGATGATCGCCTTGCGGCCGTCGAAGCCGTCCATCTCGGAGAGCAGCTGGTTCAGCGTCTGCTCGCGCTCCTCGTGGCTGCCGACCGGACTCTGCGACCGCGCCTTGCCGATCGCGTCGAGTTCGTCGATGAAGACGATGCACGGGGCCTTGGCATCGGCCTGCGCGAAGAGGTCGCGCACGCGCGCGGCGCCAACGCCGACGAACATCTCGACGAATTCCGATCCGCTCAGCGAGAAGAACGGCACCTTGGCTTCGCCGGCCACGGCCCGCGCCAGCAAGGTCTTGCCGGTGCCGGGCGGCCCCACGAGCAGCACGCCCTTGGGAATGCGCCCGCCGAGCGAGGTGTACTTCTTGGGTGTCTTCAGGAACTCGACGATCTCGCGCAGCTCCTGCTCGGCTTCATCCACGCCGGCCACGTCCTTGAAGGCCACGCCCACGTTGTCTTCGGAGTAGATCTTCGCCTTGCTCCGGGCGAACGACATGATGCCGCCCTCGCCGCCCATCCGGCGCATGAAGAACGACCACAGGCCGACCAGCAGCAGCACCGGCACGACCCAGCCGAGCAGCTCGGGCAACCAGCGGTTGAGGATCTCGCCGCTGTACTTCACGCCCTGGGCTTCGAGGTCGGCCACGAGCGTGGGGTCCTCGATGCGCGCGGTGGAAAATCCCGTGGGCCCCTCGGCCTTCTTGAGCGTGCCGCGAATCACGGCCTCGCCCACGACCACCTCCGCCACCTGGCCGGAGCGGACCAGCGACTTGAACTCGCTGTAGGGGAGCGCGGTGCCTTGCGGCGCCACGACCAGCGCCTGCACGACCGCCAGCAGGGCAAGGCCGGCCAGCACGAACCACAACGTGTTCGTCCGGACGGGGGAGGGCCGTCCCGAAGGACCGGCGGAAGGCGTGGCTGCCATGCGGTGTACGGTCTCCAGACCCGCGCGCTCAGGCGCGCACGGGTACGCCTTTGGTGAAGACGAGCCCGCTGGCGTCGAGGTCCACGAGCACGTGGTCGCCCTCGACGAAAGCCCCTTCGAGCACGCGCAGGGCCAGCGGGTCGAGAATGCGACGCTGAATCGTCCGCTTCAACGGACGGGCGCCGTAGATCGGATCATACCCTTCCTCGACCAGGGCGGCCTTGGCGGCATCGCTCAGGGTGAGGCCGATCTTCCGATCGGCGAGGCGCGTGAGCAGCCCGACTAACTGGATGTCGATGACCTGCGCGATGTGGGCACGGTCGAGCGCGTGGAAGACGATGACCTCGTCGACGCGATTGAGGAACTCGGGCCGGAAGTGATGGCGGAGCGCGTCCTGCACCTGTTGCCGCACCTCGTCGTCAAGATCGGCCCCGCGCCGAGCCGCCTCGGCAATGAACTGGCTGCCGAGGTTCGAGGTCATGATCACGACCGCATTGCGGAAGTCGACCGTGCGGCCCTTGCCGTCGGTGAGCCGCCCGTCGTCGAGCAGTTGCAGCAGCACGTTCAGCACCTCGGGGTGCGCCTTCTCGACCTCGTCGAAGAGCACCACCGCATACGGCCGCCGCCGCACCGCTTCGGTGAGCTGCCCGGCCTCGTCGTAGCCGACATAGCCGGGCGGCGCGCCGATCATCCGCGACACCGCGTGCTTCTCCTGATATTCCGACATGTCGATGCGCACCATCGCCTGCTCGTCGTCGAACAGGAACCCCGCCAGGGCGCGGGCCAGCTCGGTCTTGCCCACGCCAGTCGGACCCAGGAAGATGAAGCTGCCAAGCGGCCGCTGCGGATCCTGCAGGCCGGCCCGGGCGCGGCGGATCGCGTTGGCCACGGCCCGGATGGCTTCGTCCTGCCCGACCACACGCTGGTGCAGGCGCGATTCCATTTGGATGAGTTTCTGCACCTCGCCCTCTATGAGGCGGCTCACCGGGATGCCGGTCCACTTCGCGACGACCTCGGCGATGTCTTCCTCGTCGACCTGCTCCTTGAGCAGGCGCGGACCGCTGCCGGGGGCGGCGCCGCCGGCGTCCTGCGCCTGGATCTGCGCTTCGAGCTTCGGGATGCGGCCGTACTGCAGTTCCGACGCCACGGCGTAGTCGCCGTGCCGCTGTGCGGCTTCCACGTCGCGCCGCAGGCCGTCGAGTTCCTCCTTCAGCTCGGCGCTCTTCTGGATCGCGTCCTTCTCCTCGTTCCAGTGCGCGGTGAGCGTGCGCTGCTCTTCCTTCAAGTCCGCCAGCTCCTTCTCGAGCTTGTGCAGCCGGTCGGCCGAGGCCTTGTCGGTCTCCTTGCGCAAGGCCTCGCGTTCGATCTCGAGCTGCATCACGCGGCGCTGCACCTCGTCGAGTTCCACGGGCATGGAATCGATCTCCATGCGCAGCTTCGAGGCGGCCTCGTCCATGAGGTCGATGGCCTTGTCGGGCAGGAAGCGGTCAGCGATATAGCGATGCGAGAGCACGGCCGCCGACACCAGGGCCGCGTCCTTGAAGCCCACGCGGTGGTGCAGTTCGTAGCGTTCGCGCAGGCCGCGCAGGATGCTGATCGTGTCCTCGACGGTGGGCTCGCCCACGGTGACGGGCTGGAAGCGCCGTTCGAGGGCGGCATCCTTCTCGATGTACTTCCGGTACTCATCGAGGGTGGTGGCGCCGATTGTGTGCAACTCGCCGCGGGCCAGCATCGGCTTCAGCATGTTGGACGCGTCCATCGATCCCTCGGCCGCGCCCGCGCCCACCACGGTGTGCAGCTCGTCGATGAAGAGTACGATTCGTCCCTGCGCCTCCACGATCTCCTTGAGCACGGCCTTGAGACGCTCCTCGAACTCGCCGCGGTACTTGGCGCCGGCGATGAGCGCGCCCATGTCGAGTGCGACGATGCGCTTGTGCTTCAGGCCCTCGGGCACATCGCCGCGCACGATGCGCTGGGCCAGGCCCTCGACGATCGCGGTCTTGCCCACGCCCGGTTCGCCGATCAGCACGGGATTGTTCTTGGTGCGGCGGGCCAGCACCTGAATGACGCGGCGCACCTCTTCATCGCGGCCGATCACCGGGTCGAGCTTGCCGCGCTCGGCCAGTTCCGTGAGATCGCGGCCATACTTTTCGAGCGACTGGTACTTGCCCTCGGGGTGCTGGTCGGTGACCTTCTGCGCGCCGCGAACCGATTCCACGGCGGCCATCACCGCGTCGCGCGTGACGCCACGCTCGCGCAGCAGTTCTGCCGCCGCCGCCCGTCCGCCTTCGTTGACGATGGCGAGGAACAGGTGCTCGGTGCTGGTGAACTGGTCCTGCATCGAGGCCGCTGCGGCCTGTGCCTGTTCGAGCACGAGGCGTAGACGCGGCGAGACGCCTGGTTCCGCGCCGCCGTGGGCCTTGGGCAGCCGCCCCAGCTGCTCCTTGAGCGCCACCGCGATGGTCGAGCCCGGCTGGTTCAGCTTCTGCAGCAGCGCCGGCACGATGCCGCCGCTCTGTTCGATGAGGGCCACGAGCAGATGCTCGGGTTCCGCCTGCGCGTGGGCCAGGGCCGCCGCGAGTCGCGGCGTGGCGACGATCGCCTCCTGGGCCTTCTCGGTGAATAGGTTGAGGTTCATGGCCGTGCCTTTCCGTGCAAACGCCCAGTGACACCCGGGCGCGTGTCCCGCTAGTCCGTCTCCAGCGCGCGCAGTGCTTCGTAGTGCGTCGTCGCTTCGGGCGAGAGGGTGGTCGGCACCCGCATCTCGACCGTCACGAACAAGTCGCCGCGATCGTCCGGCGCGCCGGCCGCCGGCAGTCCATGGCCGCGCAGCCGCAGCTTCTGGCCGGGCTGCGTGCCGGCGGGCACCTTGACCGACAGCCTCGCGCCGCTCAGCGTCACGACCTCCGCCGTGCCGCCGAGCACGGCCGTGGTCACCGGCACCGCCAGGGTCGTGCGCAGGTCACGGCCGGTGCGTTCGAAGCGCGGGTGGGGCAGCAGCCGCACGCGCAGGAGCACGTCACCTGCCTTGAGACCGGAGCCGTCGGTCACGCCCGCCGGAATGCGCACCTCGAGCGACCGCGGCCCGCTCGCGCCCTGCACCACCACCTTCTCGACCCGGCCACCGAGCGCCGCCTCGAGGTCGAGCGCGATCTCATGCTCCACTTCAGGCTGCCGGCGCGTTCGCGCGCGCGCCGGGCCTCGGCCGCGTGGTGCCGACTGCCCCTGGCCGCCGAAGAAGGTGTTGAAGAAGTCGGAGAAGGGACTGGCGCCGGCCCCGAACATCCCCTCCATCTCCTCGGGCGTCATCGAGCGGTAGTTGCCGCCGCGCGTCTGGTCAGCAAAGGGCCCGCCGGCTGCCGGCCCGGCCTGTTCGTAGTGCCGCCAGTTGGCGCCGAGCTCGTCGTACTTGCGGCGCGATTCCGGATCGCTCAACACCTCGTAGGCTTCGTTGAGTTCCTTGAACTTCGCCTCGGAACCGCGATCACCCGGGTTCACGTCGGGGTGGTGCTTGCGCGCCAGCCGGCGGAACGCCTGTTTGATCTCCTTGGCCGTGGCCGCCTTGGCCACGCCCAGGGTCGAGTAGTAGTCTCGGAAATCCATGCTCACAGCCCCACGACATCTTTCAAGCGCGCCACTTCGCGGGTCAGGCGGCGCTTCGCCTCGGACCGGCCGAGCGCCGGGTCGTCGAGCAGCGGCAGGATGCGCTGCAGCCCTTCGGCGACAGCCAGCAGCCGCTGCACGCCGGCCAGATTCACGCCGACATCCTCGACCAGCACCTTGATGAGCCGCAGGCGTTCGATCGCCTCGTCCGAATAGAGCCGCATGCTGCCGATGGTGCGCGCGGGCTGCACCAGGCCGAGCCGCTCGTATTTGCGCAGCGTCTGCGGATGCATGCTGAGCATGCGCGCGGCTACGCTGATGAAGATCAACTCGGACTTTGACACAACGCAAGTGTAGATGTTGATACGAAACGTGTCAACTTGAAGGGCTCAGTGCACCGCCAGCCCAGCCGTTCCGCGTCTCCACGGAATTTCCCAGGATGAACCTGATTTACACTTGGAAAATGTCGCCGCCCGGAGCTTCGCGCCTCGCCGACACGCCCACGTTCCCGGCGGCCGTGTTCGCCGTGGTGCTGGCGGCGGCCGTGGTCGCCACAGACGGGGCACGCGCGACCGTGCCGGCGCTGCAGGGGCGCGTGCAGGACATCGCGCAGGCCGAACGCCCCCTCGGCGACGATCACTACCTGGCCGGCGACATCGCGGGGCAGGTCGACCACCACGTGCTGTACTTCGGGCTGGATGACGTGGCCAGCCGCCACTTGCAGACGGCCGATGTGCTGTTTCTCGGGAACTCGCGCCTCATGTTCGCGCTGCGCCCGGAGGTCCTCGGCCCGGAGTTTGCCGCCCTCGGCCTGTCGTATTACGCCCTGGGATTCGGCTCCCGCGAAGCCGACCGCTTTCCGCTGGCCATCCTCCGCAAGTTCGACCTGCGCCCGCGGGTGGTGGTCGTGAACGCCGACGGCTTCTTCATCAGATGGCTCAGCGCCTGGGCGGAAGCGGTCAACCGCGACACGCCGTTTGCGGCCCGCAAGCTCCGGCTGGAGGCGGAGGCCTCCCACCGCGCCAGGCAGGCCCTCCACGTCGTGGCGCCGCACTGGCTGTCGATCTTCGGACGGCCAGGCCTCGGGCAGGCCCGCGGGTTCAACATCTACCGGTCCCGCATCGACGGCACGTGGGAAATCTCGCCCTGGCCGTCGGCTACCTCGACCTTCGCGCCGCCGCCGGCGGCCGGTCCGGCCATTGGCCGCGGTGAGCGGGCCGCAGCCCTGGCCTTCAAGGCGGAGATGGACCGCCGCGGCATCACGCTCATCCTCACGCGCGTGCCCACCCCCGAGCCCCACGGAGGCGCCGGCCCCGCCCGTTTTGCCGAGCTGCTGAAGGTACCGCTGGTGCTGGCCGAACCGCCGGGGCTGACCAGCGCCGACCACAGTCATCTCGATGCCCCGAGCGCCTTCGACTGGTCGCGCGAATTCATGGCGGTTCTGGCGCCGCACCTCGGCGGTGCCGGCCGCGCGCCCGTGCGATGAACTTCGTGTCGTGGGCGTTCGCCGCCCTCTTCCTCGTGGTGTTTCTCGCGCGTCTCACCGTCGGCCGGCGCAAGGTCGAATCGCCCTACGTGGCCGTGCTGCTGCTCTCGAGCCTGGTGTTCTACGGCTGGCACGTGCCCGTCTACCTGCTCGTGCTGCTGGGCGCCGCGCTCGTGGACTACGTGGCAGCCATCGCCATGGGCGGGTTGGCGCCGGCGCAGCACAGACGGCGGCGGGCGCTGCTCGTGGCATCGCTCGTGGCCAACCTGGGCCTGCTCGCGTTCTTCAAGTACGGCTCCTTCGCGGCACAGGCCCTCGAGGATCTGGCGGGCCTGACCGGCGGCAGCCTGCGCTTGCCGGCGCTGAATCTCGTGCTGCCCATGGGCATCAGCTTCTACACCTTCCAGACGCTCTCGTACACCATCGACGTCTACCGCGGAGAACTCGCGCCGGTGCGCAACTTCTGGCAGTTCATCCTGTTCGTCAGCTTCTTTCCGCAGCTCGTGGCCGGTCCTATTGTGCGGGCCAGCGAGTTCCTGCCGCAGATGGCGCGCCCGCGCCGGTTGCGCGTGCGGGTCTTCTACGAAGGCGTGTGGCTGGTGATCGCCGGCCTCTTCCTGAAGATGGTGTGCGCCGACAACATCGCCGCCTACGTGGATGAGCATTGGCACCGCGGCTACGCGCCCGGGGCCGACGCCACCATGAGCCTCTGGCTCGGCGTGATGTTCTCGGGACAGATCTTTGCGGACTTCTGCGGCTATTCGACCATCGCGCGCGGCCTCGGCTACCTGCTCGGCTACCGGTTCCCGATCAACTTCGACGCGCCCTACATCGCCGCCACCTTCAAGAACTTCTGGGAACGCTGGCACATCACGCTGTCGCGCTGGCTGCGCGACTACCTCTACGTGTCCCTCGGCGGCAATCGCGGCTCGCGCGCGCGCACCTACGTCAATCTGCTGGTCGTCATGCTGCTCGGCGGACTGTGGCACGGCGCGGCCTACACCTACATCGTGTGGGGCGCGATTCACGGCCTGTGCCTGGCGCTGGAGCGAGCCCTGCAGTTGCACCGGCGCGATGGGGCGTACCGGGCCCCATGGGTGCGTGGCGCGTGGGCCCTGGTGGTGCAGGCGGCGGTGCTCGTTGCATGGATCTACTTCCGCAGCGACACCGTGGCCGGCGCCACGACCTTCGTCGCCAACCTGGCCTTCGGCGCATGGACGGCGCCGGCGGGCTGGATGCTGCTGTCGTTACTGTTCCTGCTGCCGGTCGCGACGATGCACCTGCACACCTGGCTGCAGGAGCACCAGCGTGTGGGCCCGCTCGGCGCTGGCGTCAAGGCGGTGCTGGCGGCTGGCATGACCTACGGCATCGTGAGCCTGTACGGCGGCACGAGCGACTTCATCTACTTCCAGTTCTAGCACTGCCGGCCTGAGCAGTGCGCGTGACAAGCACCGCGCCAGCCGGGCATACTTGGGGGGCACGTGCCTGTCATCACCTCGTCCGATCTGATCACCATCGCGCTGCTCATCGTGCTCGAGGGCATCCTGAGCGCCGACAACGCCATGGTGCTCGCCATCCGCGTGCTCAGTCTGCCGAAAGATCAGCAGACCAAGGCCCTGCGCTACGGCATGATGAGCGCGTTCACGTTTCGCGCCGCGGCCACCGCCATGGCGGCCTACCTCATCGCGCTCGGCTGGGTGAAGCTGGTCGGCGGCCTTTACCTGCTCTACCTGCCGTTCCAGCACTTCCGGAGCCACGGCGGAGGCGACGGCGGGTCGCGCCACGCCATCAAGCCCGCCGAGCGCTGGCTCGGACTGTCGCCGTTCTGGGCCACGGTGGTGAAGGTGGAACTCACCGACATCGTCTTTGCCATCGACTCGATCCTCGTGGCCGTGGCGGTCTCGGACAAGTTGTGGGTGGTCATCACCGGCGGCATCCTGGGCATCGTGATGATGCGGCTGGTGATCGGCCGGCTGTTGTCGCTCATCCGGCGCTACCCGGTGCTGGTCGACGGCGCGTTCGTGATCATCGCGTGGGTCGGCATCAAGCTGCTGCTCGAGTACGGCCACACGCTCGGCTACATCCACTTCGAGATTCCGAAGTGGCTCTCGCTCGGCCTGATCGTGGTGATCTTCGGCGGTTCATATCTGTACGCGCTCAAGCTCGGGCCGGTCGACGACGACGACGCGGCGGACCTGCCGCCGCTCTAGCCGGGCGCCACGACCCTCAGCGCGCCGTGCGGAAGCGCGCCGCCGACCGCAGCTTGGCTGTGGCCGCCTCCACCTCGCGCAGCGTCGGCCCGGCCTGGGTCACCAGGAGTCGACCAGGCGCCGGGCCACCGCGGCCACGTCGTCGAGCGCCACGGTGCAGGCGGCCTCGTTGGCCGTCGACGGGGCCGTGAACCCGCTCGGCTTGCGCACGAACTGCAGCGACGCGGCGCGAATCTCGTCGTCGCTGGCGGGTGGATCGAAGTCGAGCAGGGTGCGAATGTTCCGGCACATGAGCCCAGTGTATCCAAGCGCACGCCGATGACGACCGGCGTGAACTACCCCTGGCGCCGCTACGGCGGCGACTTCGGCCCCACCGTGTGGGGCACGCACCACGGCATCGCGTCGGCCTTGGCCGAGATAGCCGCCGACCTCGCGGCGATGGCGGCCGCGGGCGTCGAGGTGGTGCGGTGGTTCGCCTTCACCGACGCGCGCGGCGGCATTCGCGTCGGGCCGAGCGGCTGGCCCGCCGGCTTCCTCGACGGCACGCTCGAGGACCTCGACGCGCTCTGCGCGCTGGCGCTGGCCGCGGGCGTGCGGCTGGTGCCCGTGCTGTTCGACCACACCCTGGCGTTTCACGCCACCGAGATGGCCGGCGCGCGCGTGGGCGGGCATCGGGCCTGGCTTGCCGATCCGGAAGGGCAGTCGCGCCTGCTCGACACGATCGTCGCGCCGCTGGCCCGGCGCTACGGCTCGAACGGCACGCACGCGCCGCTCGGCCGCGCCATCTACGCGTGGGACCTGCTGAACGAACCCGACTGGCTCGTGACCGAGCTGCATCCGACGCGCCGCGCCACCCCCATGCCGTTCGACGTGCTGGCGGCCTGGATCCGCGACGCGGCTGGTGAGCTGCATCGCCACGACGCCGGCCTGGTCACGATCGGCGGGGCCCGGCTTCGGTTCGCGCCGTGGTGGGACGACCCCCGTCTCGACCTGGACTTCCTGCAGGCCCACGCCTATTACGACCCCGCGCACGACCTCGACCTGCTGCGCACTCCGCACCACGCGCTCGCCCTCACGCGCCCGGCCGTGCTCGGCGAGTACTCAGCCCAGGGCGATCCAGAAGATGCGGCCGCCGGGCGTCCGCGCCTGGACGCGGTGGATCTGGCGGACGCCGCGCTCGCCGCCGGCTACGCCGGCGCGTGGCCGTGGGCATGGCGCGGCGTGGACGGGCACGGCGCCGTGGGCCACGACGCCATGCGGGCCATCGCCGACGCCACGGCGCGCGCCCGCGCCGCGCGCGGTCTCAGCGCACCGTGACGGCGGGCGCCAGCGCGTCGGGCACGGTCTCGCCCTCGTAGCACACGCACTCGAGGAACAGGCCGGCCGACGGCGCGGTGAGCGTGGCCGGCACTTCGCCGCGGCCGTCGGACAGCAGGACGGCCACGTCGTCGGCACTCAGCTCGCCGGCGCCCACCGCCGCCAGCACGCCCACCATGCGGCGCACCATCTTCCACAGGAAGTGCGAGCCCGCCACCCGCACCACGACGAGCGCGCCGACGTCCTCCACGCGCACCTCGTCGAGCAGCACCTTGGTGGACTTCTGCTCGGGATCGTCGTCGGAGAAGGCGCGGAAGTCGTGCATGCCCACGAAGCGGTCGGCGGCCTCGCGCATCACATGCAGGTCGAGGTCGTCCTTCACCCACCACACGAACGGCTTGGCGAAGGCGCTGCGCCGTCGCGAGATCTGATACAGGTAGCTGCGACTCACGGCGCTGTGGCGCGCATGGAAGCTGCGCGCCACCGGCACGGCGGCGATCACGTGGATGTCGGCCGGCAGGAAGTCGTTGATGCGCCGACGGAACTGCTCAGCCGCCGGCGCGCGTGTGACGTCCACGTGCGCCACCTGCGCCAGGGCATGCACCCCGGCATCGGTGCGGCCCGAGCCCTGCGAGTCGACCAGCACCTCGCCGAAGGCCTCGACGATCGCGCGGTCGAGCTCGCCCTGCACGGTGCGGGCGTTAGGTTGCTTCTGCCACCCGCTGTAGCGGGTGCCAGCGTACTCGACCGTGAGTTTGAAGCGGGGCACGTGGCTACAATAGCAGGCCGGTCGCGCGCCGTACGCGCGTGCCGGTCACAAGGAGCCTCATGTCTCAGCCGTCACACCGTCCCGTGCACGCCGCCAACCTGCCCAAGCCCGTGGGGCCGTATTCGCCCGGCATGGGCTTCGAACGCCTCGTGTTCGTATCGGGGCAGGGCGCCACCGATCCCGCCACAGGCGAGATCGTCGGCTACAGCGCCGCGCTGCAGACCGAACAGTGTCTCGAGAACGTGGCGGCCATTCTGCAGGCCGCCGGCACCGACCTGCAGCATGTGCTGCGCTGCGGCGTGTTCCTGGTGGACATGGACGACTTCCAGGACATGAACGCCGTCTACCAGCGCATGTTCGGCGACCATCGCCCGGCACGCACGACGATTCAGGCCGCCAAGCTTCCCGGCAAGGGCCTGCGCGTCGAGATCGACTGCATCGCCTACGTGCCGTAGGCCGGGGCTCGGGGCTCCCTCTTCGCCTGAGCCGACGGAGTCTGCTGGCTCACGACCGACATGGCGGTCGTGATCATCGACGCGACATCGGACAGGTTCGACGGCAGGATGATCGTGTCGGCGTGGCTGATCACCTTGCCGAACTCGGCGATGTACTGCTCGGCCACGCGCAACTGAATCGCTTCCTGGCCGCCGGGCGCCTGCGTGGCTTCGGCCACCCGCTTGATGCCTTCGGCGGTGGCGGTCGCCACGGCGAGAATGGCGGCCGCCTGACCTTCCGACTCGTTGATCTGCTGCTGCTTGCGCGCTTCCGAGGCCTTGATGGTCTGCTGCTTTTCGCCTTCGGCGTTGTTCACGGCGGCGTCGCGCTGACCTTCGGACGTGAGAATCACGGCGCGCTTCTCGCGCTCGGCGCGCATCTGCTTTTCCATGGCCGCCAGGATGTCGGCCGGCGGGGTGATGTTCTTGATCTCGTAGCGCAGCACCTTCACGCCCCACGGCTCGCTGGCCTTGTCGAGCTCGGCCACCACCGAGATGTTGATGTTGGTGCGTTCCTCGAAGGTGCGGTCGAGATCGATCTTGCCGACTTCCGAGCGCAGCGTCGTCTGCGCCAGCTGCGAGATGGCGAAGAGGTAATCCTGGATGCCGTAGGAGGCCCGCTCGGGGTTGAGGATCTTCAGGTAGAGCACGCCGTCGACACCCACCTGCACGTTGTCGCGCGTGATGCAGACCTGCGCCGGGATGTCGATGGCTGCCTCCTTGAGCGAGTGCTTGTAGCGGATGACGTCGATGAAGGGCAGCAGGATGTGGAAGCCCGCGTCAAGCGTGCCCGAGTAGCGGCCGAGCCGTTCGATCACGAACGCGCTCTGTTGAGGCACGACAATCGCGGTCTTGGCAATCACGACGAGCGCCATGATCGCGACCAGCACGATGACGATGAATCCGCCTTCCATGAGACGCGCCTCTTTCGGGGTTATTCGGCGACGACGCCGAGTTGCAGTCCAGACACGCGCGTGACCCGGCAGCGCTGATTCGCGCCGAGCGGCGTGTCGCCTTCATTACGCGCTTCCCAGTTGGAGCCGCGCAGTTCCACCCGCCCCACGGCGCCGGCCGCCATGGCCTCCACTGGAAGCGCGATCTCGCCGACGAGCGAATCCACGGGCAGGAACGGGCCCGACCGCTCGACGCGCTTCTGGATCTTGCCGCGGAAGAGCAGCAGCGACAGCAGCGAGGCGACGGTGAACAGCGTCCACTGGGACACCTGGCCCGTGACCAGCCCGGCGCCGGCGGCCAGGCCGGTGAGCAGGGCACCGATGCCGAAGAACATCACGAAGAAGCCGCTCGGTGTGGCCAGTTCCACCGCCAGCAACGCCAAGCCGCCCGCGAGCCACATCCACGACGCCATGGGGTGCATCATAGCGGGTCTCGGCGCACGTCGATGACCACTTCGTTCGACGGGGCACTCGTGCCGACGGCGTTCACGGCCCGCACCCGGACGAAATACCGGCCAGGCGGCACCTCAAGACCGGCCAACGTGGGGACCCGCCCGAGAGCGACGGAGGCCAGATCCGGCGCTCCCGGCCGCAAGCCCACGTCGATGACGTAGCCAGTCACATCCGGCGACGGCGCGGGCAGTGTCCACGTGAGCTGCACCGACCGGCCCGTGCGCTGCGGTGGGTCGAGCACCGGCGGCGGTGGGGGGAACGCCACGCCCAGCGTGAGCCGGCCGCGCAGTAGTTCGACTGGTCCATCGATGACGAGGCCGGAGT